>OOIG01002486.1_pt1 | contig 12277 bp, 8 predicted proteins | sample 1692091 | NCBI WGS metagenome assembly OOIG01 (sample SAMN06348188, study PRJEB24527) | human gut metagenome | biome: human gut; feature: ankylosing spondylitis patient; material: feces | host: Homo sapiens | place: China | collected 2015-10
TCACACGCAGGAGGTCACTGGTTCGAGTCCAGCAGTCTCCACCAAAAACACCGGAAATTCTGATGAATTTCCGGTGTTTTTATTTGGCTTTGCAATGTTTCTCGGAGCATACTCCTTTTGCGCTTTTCTCCTTTTCCCGCTGACCACAGGAACACTACAGACAGGAAAACTCCCGCGGAAGCGGGAGTTTTCTATTTTTGATTTAGCCTTGGGCCCGTTTCCCGGGGGCGTTTCATGTGGACAGGCCCAACAGCAGATGGGCAACGGGTATCTCTTGGGAGCTGCCTTTACGGTCACTTGACGGCGGTTTTGTCACATGGTATCTTAATTTTATCGTCCTAGGAGTGCAAAAATGCCGGTGGAAACTGCGGGATGATAAAAACCGATGCATTGGCGTCCACTAATGGAAGGAGGATAATGTTGAAACTGGATCTCTATCACGCCTTCTATTTTGCAATCTCACAGGCCTTTTTGGGCAGCTTTGTAATGCTCTTGATTGACTTCCGCAAACCAGTCGCCGTATGGCGTACCCGGTGGATCGCTACGGTGGTGCTGGTTGTTGGTGCCAATTTGTTTGGACTGCTTTTCCTGAATTTCTGGGATCTCTATCAGCATGTCTATATATTTACGGTGACCCTTCCATATATTTTCATAACACTCTGGTGCTCTCAGCATCGGGATTTTCGTGCCGTTTTCAGCATTATCACCGGCCTGTTCGTTGGCTGCATCGGAACGGCAAATGCCATGCTGACCACAATGCTTCTCAAGCAAAATGAATACTGCGAATACTATTCCTTTGCCGTGCGCACCTTTTCCTTCTTCCTGATGTTCTTTGTCCTGCGGCGGTTCAGCATTGCATACCGACAAATGCTTCATCAGCTCAATCGCAGCTGGGGAATCCTCTGCCTCATCCCGTTCGCCGCATTTATCACCTTGCTGTACATCGTCAATAACTTTGAGAATTCTGTTGAGCTTATGGTGCTGATCTATGGAATGCTTGTGGTATGCAGCGGCGCCTACTATTTAATGTATCTCTTTTTTGAGCGGGTACAGAAAGAAAACAGCGCCCATTATGAGGCTCAGCTATCGGCTCTGCAGCTCTCTGCCCTGCAAAGTCGGATGGAGGCGGTGCGGGCTGCGGAGGACGCCATCCGTATGGAGCGCCACGATCTCCGCCACCGGCTCCAGACTGCCACAGAGATGGTAGCACGGGGAGACAAAGTTGCGGCGCTGGACTTTCTGGATGCCGCCCAAAAATGCCTGGACGAAGGGAAGGCTATCCGGTGGTGCCGCCTGCCGGTTGCCCAAAAAGCGGGACACGGCTTGGGTGTGCAGTCCATCTCTGCTTTCTGCAGAAAAAATGGGGCTGTTTGCCAGTTTGATCTGACAGATGGCTGGTTCCGTCTGCGGCTGGTGCTGTAGCTCCGGATGGTATCAGCTGTTTGCTGGAGTGCGATTTGTGCTGCCCATATTTATGCCAAGAGGCGGAGCAAAAGCTCCGCCTCTTTTATTTATCGTGTGGAAGAGTGTTTGCCAGGCTGGCTGCAGGAAAACACTCCTTGTTCCTGCCGATGAAAACCGCCGGCATTGCTTGAAGAAGGACGAAGTTGGTCAGGTGGTGCTCTGTGTGACGCGGGGAACGATCCTGTGCAGGGCGGAAAGAAAACACTGCTGATCGATAGGTCCGCTTGCTATTTTACGCCCCAAATAGTATAATACCAATAGATTTCATAGATACATCAGAGGACAGCAAGTGAAGCGGAGTTGCTGCCTCTTTTTTTTAAAGAGAAGGGATTATTGGGTCATGAAGGTATGTGCAGCAATGCGCCGCACCCAGTGCCGGCTCTGGCGCATTTTGTGGACAACCGCTGTGATGCTGACTTTTTTAGCTGCTGGCTGTCTGTTGGGCACGGCGTCGGCGGCGGAAGAAACACCTGTGGTACGCATCGGCTTTCCTGTTCAGCCGGGGATTTCTTACCTGGATGAAAATGGCAGGTACGCCGGATATTTGGTGGATTATTTGGATCAGCTGGAAATGTTCACCGACTGGGAAATTGAGTTTGTTCAGGTTGAAGGCGATTTGGATACCCAGCTCTCCACCCTTATGTATATGCTCCGGGACGGAGAGATCGATATCATGGGCACCATGAATCGGAATGCTCAGCTGGAGGAAATGTTTCTTTACCCTAGTTACGGCTATGGCACGACATATACCGTTCTGGCGGTACAGTCGGATGACTTTCGCTGGTTGGAGGAGGATTTTTCCCACTGGAACGATATTCGTGTAGCCACCTATCCCGGCTATAAGGACCGCATGGCGCAGTTTACTTATTATGCTGATGTATATGGCTTTTCTTTCGTTCCGGTGGAATGCGACACCTATCAGGAAATGATTGATGCCGTACGCTCGGGCCGGGCCGACGCTATGATTCAGGCCGATCTGTCGGTGACCGACGGCTTCCGCGTGATTGGGCGATTTTCTCCTACACCCTACTATTTTGCTTTGGCACCGGGGGAGACAGAGCTGCTGCGGCAGCTGGACGGAGCTATGCGCAGCTTGAATCGCTCCCAACCAAATTTGCAAAATGAACTCTATGATCGCTACTTTCGACATGCCAGCCCATTCCAGATCTCCCAAGAGCACCGGGATTTTCTGGCATCTCTGGGGACCCTGCAAGTTCTCTTTTTTGACGGTAACGCCCCGTATCAATATATCCGCAATGGGAAGCTGCAGGGGTTTGCTGTACAGTATATGGAAAACTTCGCTAAAATCACAGGCCTGCAGTATGAGGCGGTGGTGGCAGACAGCTTTGAGGAGGCCATGGAGATGATCTCCCGCGGCGAGGTGGATGTGGTGGCCTGCCTGGCTACCAACTCTGCGCTATCTTCCCAGGGTGGTATGCGCTTCTCCATTCCCTTTTTCAATAGCTTCAGTGTTACAGCCTGTTCCAACTCTCAGCCCCATGAGCACCCGGCTGACATGGCTTTTCAGGCCAATACGGAGGCTACGTTGGATCAGATTCGCCGTACAGACTCTCTGGGGGCCCAGTTGGATTACTACTCCCTTTTTTACTACCTGCGCAAAGCCGTGGTTTACGATCAAATAATCATCGACTGGACCAACCTGAAGAACTTTTCCTATGTGTTCGGCGTGACGGATGCTGTGCCTGAATGTTTTGTTACGATTCTGAATCAGTACATTACCTCCACCTCAGATGCTGCCCGGCAGGCGATGATCTACCGGTATTCCGGTGAGGAGCCGACTTACACGGCGTGGGAATGGCTGCTGGCCAACCGTATTATGCTGCTGAGCGCCTCGGCAATTTTTCTGATTCTGCTGCTGATCCTTCTTCTCACCTTCCGCAGTAAGCGTATGACGGCAAAGGCTCTGGTAGCGGAGAAGCAGCTGAGGCACTTGACCATGTACGATGGGCTGACGGGGGCTTACAATGAGGCATATTTCCGGGAGCTTCTGCAGGAATGCTGTGACCGGCGGACGCAGGCGGCTCTGGTGGCTGTCAACCTTCGGGACTTCAAGTACATCAATGACATCTATGGTCCCCAGCGTGCCAACGAGATACTCTGCTGTATGAAAGCGATTCTGGACAGGGAAATGGCTGACGGAGAATTTTTCTGCCGGGCGTCGGCGGATCTCTTTTATTTGCTGCTTCAGGCATCGGATGTTGATACATTCCGTACCAGAATGGAAAACTTGTTTACCCGAATCAGCACGGAAGCGTCCGGACCTCTGGAGGGCCATCCGCTGTCGCTGTACTGCGGCGCTGTATTCCTAGCGGATTCCCCGGCACACAGTGCCTCTGCCAATCTGAGCTATCTCATGGTTGCTCTGGCCCGCGCCAAGGAACAGGGCAGGAACACAGTCTACGTCTTTGATAAGACATTGTACCAAGAGGCCCAGCTGCGATATTATATCGAAACCCACATGCACGAGGCCCTGGCCAGCGAGGAGTATCAGCTCTATCTGCAGCCCCGAATGAACCTGCACACCGGACACATCGACGGAGCAGAGGCTCTGGTGCGGTGGAAGCCCCGGGACCACAGTATGCTGATGCCCAATCAGTTTATCCCTCTCTTTGCAGCCAATGGCTTTTGTGCGCAGCTGGACCTCTATATGGTTGAGCAGGTGTGCAGGGCTCTGCGGTCGTGGATGGATGCCGACCTGGCGCCCATGGTCATTTCCGTCAACCAGACCAAATCCCTTTTCCTCCGGGAGGACTATGCTGAGCGGCTGCTGGACATCACCGGACGCTATCACATCCCCCCGGGATATCTGATCCTTGAGATTCCCGAAGGACTGGCCTATGACAACATTGAAGCTCTCAACCAGACCATCCGGCGCCTCAACGGTTCTGGCTTCCGGGTATCTATGGATGACTTTGGAAGCGGATATTCTTCTTTAAATGCACTGGGGAAGATTCACATCAATGAACTGAAGCTGGACCGGATTTTCCTGGCCGACGTAGTCAATGACACCTCCGGCACGCAGCGGGAAGTCCTGTCGTCGGTGCTGGCGCTGGCGCGGAAACTGGGCATTCAGACAGTTGTCGAAGGGGTCGAGACACCGGAAAATGAGGAACTGGTCCGTAGTTTGGCCTGTGACTACGGTCAGGGGTACTACTACAGCAAGCCTATCCCTGCTGAGCAGTTCCGGCAATGCTTCTGTGCAGTGCAGGTGTAGCGGCAGACGTACTTTGTAATAAGGAGGTATACGCATGCTTCAAAAAGCAAGCCGATTTCTTTTGGCAGCAATGATTATACTGACCATGAGTACCGCCTTGGCGTCCGCGTCTGCCTCCGGGGACCGGGACCAGGGGGATACCATCCGAATTGCGATTCCGGTATCCTCCAATGAAACCGACCGGGATACCCACCAGGGATATATTGGCTACACCATGGAGTATCTCCATGAGATTGCCCAGTACACAGGGTGGCAGTATGAGGTTCTGGAGGTGTCCGACAGCTATGACGATGGGCTGGAGGCGGCCTTGAATATGGTCCGCCGCGGAGAAGCCGACTTGGTTGCACCAGTCCAGTACGAGGATGATGCGACGGAGGGAATCTATTTTTCCCAGAATATCTACGCCACCGCTATGACCATTCTCCAGGTACCCAATGCTGTCTACCAGGGGCTGGAGCTGAGCGGTACCCTCCGGGTGGCAGCTTTGGCGGGCAGCGGCATGCAGGCGGCGGCAGACGACTTTTTTGGACGGATCGGTGTGCAGCCGGTGTATGTACTGTGCAGGACTGTGGATGAGCAGATCCAGGCCGTCTGCAGCGGTGAAGCGGATGCCATGCTCAACTCCAACCTGGAATATATCCCCGATATGAGTCTTGTGGCTGAATTTTCGCCGCAGGCCCTGTACTTCGCTGCCGGGGACCAGCAGCTTCTGCAGGAGCTTGACGATGCGGTGGTCTATATTAAGCAGGCCAACCCCTCCTATTCCCGTGAGCTCTACATGTCCTATTTTGCTGCCGGCAGTCAGGCGTTGACTTTGGAGGAGACTACATTTATTGAGCAGTCGGCCCCTTATGTAGTGGCTGTGCTGGACCACAACGCGCCCTATCAGTATTTCGATTCTGAGACAGGGGAGTTCTGTGGTATCGCCGTGGACCTGCTGCGTCATGTTTCTCAGGAGACGGGACTTCAATTTACCTTCGTTGCGGTGAACACATGGGACGAACTGCTCCAGAAAATGGAGACCAACGAGGTGCAGATGGTGGCCGCCATGCCCTGCGATTATAGCTTTGCCAGTCAGCGAAACCTGACCATCAGCCGCAGCTTTACTTCATCGCCGTATATGCTCCTGGCCCGACCGGGCTTTTCCGGCCCTGTGGAGGGACAACAGCTGGCCTTGACAGAGGTCAGCACTTACACAGAGGGAAACTACGTAGGTGATGTGACCCGCTACTCCAATATGGGACAGTGCATTGAAGCCGTCCATTCCGGAAATGCCGATTACACCTATGTCGACCTCTATACAGCCCAGTACTATCTCAACGATCCTCACTATAGAGCCTTGAATCTGACCCCTCAGTCCTATACGCCTTGCACCCTTTGCTTCGGCCTGGCCAAGCCTACGTCCCACCAGCTGATCTCGATTCTCAATAAGTCTATCTATCAGTTGTCCGCAGCCAATCTCCAGGCCATCATCAACCAGAATGTCAATCCGCCTCGGGAGATGACCATAACAGATATTATGGTGGACTATCCGCTGGAATCCGTTGCCATCATTGGTATATTGGGCCTTCTGGTGGCAGGGCTTCTGCTCTTTTTCCTGTGGGAAAAGGAGCGTGTGAGTCGGGGGCTGCGCAAAAAAGCCATGGAGGACAGCCTGACACACCTCTACAATGCTTCGGCCTATCGCAAGCTGGTGGTTAAGCATCTGAAGCAAATGGAGCCGAATCAGATGGGTGCCTTCCTCATTCTGGATCTGGATAATTTTAAAAAGGTCAACGATGCCAACGGCCATCAGACGGGTGATCGAATTCTGCGGCAGTTTGCCGCCCTGATGCAGAATGTCGTGGGGGATGGCGGCATTCTTGCCCGGGTGGGTGGAGATGAGTTCGCTGCGTTTTTCCCCTCTGTGGAGGGAGTAGAAGACATCGCTGCTGTCTGTGGTCGGATCTGCATGGAAACCCACACCATTCTTGTGGAAAAGCAGGAGATCTCTGTCAGTATTGGCGCGGCTCCTGTGCGGGCGGGCGACGACTACGATGCGCTCTATCGCCTGGCTGACGGTGCATTGTACAAGGCCAAAGGCGATCAAAAGGACCAGTACCGTCTGGCCCTGCGAGACGGAGTGCCGATATGATGGCGAGAAAAGAACAGGATCCCGGCCAGGTGCCGTTTGTTATCAGGCTGCAAAAATCCTTCACAGCTCTGTGATGGATTTTTGCAGCCTTTTATTTTGCCGCAGGAGGACGGAAGACAAGAAAATCTGGCCATGGTATGGGTGGATTTATGGGGATGTTTACAGCGATGTTTTCAAAAATATGAGTCCGGCAGAGAGGCCCGCAAAAAATTTTTATTTCCTGTGCAATAAAACGAAGCCCTTCCGCATTATTATGACAGCAAAGCAAATTACAAAAAATGAAAAGGAGAAACAACAATGAAGAAGACTGGTTTTTGGAGAGGCTTTGGTCTGGGATTGATTTTGACGGTGGCGGTTACAGCACTGAGTGTTTCCGCTATGGCGGCTACTGCCAGCAGAACGATTCAGGTGGAAGAGGGTGTCCAGATCTCCCTCAACGGGGCCACTTTTGTCCCGCGGGATGCAAAGGGCAATGAGGTATCTGTGTTCCTGTACAACGGCACCACCTATGTGCCCCTGCGGGCAGTCGGTGAGGCCATGGGCATGGATGTAAGCTACGATTCTGCCACCAAGACGGCTATCCTGGTGACGGCGGACAAGAGCGCAGCGCAGCAGGGGAGTAGCACCAGCAGCTATATTTCTGCTGAACGGGCCAAGGAGATCGCCCTGGCGGACGCCGGTGTGAAAGCGGCAGATGCGGTGTTCCTGCGGGCACAGCTGGACTGGGATGATGGTCGGGCGGAATACGAGGTGGAATTCTACAGCGGGAATGTAGAGTATGACTACGATATTGACGCGGTTACCGGCGCTATCCGCAGCTCTGACCGGGATCTGGAGAACTTCCGCATTCCCACCACCGGCACCACCCAGACGAACCAGGGCGGGACCTCCGGAAGCACCATATCCAGTGAGCGGGCCAAGGAAATTGCCCTGGCGGAAGTACCCAGTGGAACCACTGTCGTGAAATGCCAGCTGGACTGGGACGATGGCCGGCAGGTGTACGAGGTAGAGCTGCGAAATGGACGGACGGAGTACGATTTTGAGATCGATGCCCAGACCGGCGATATCGTGAGCCGGGATGTGGATTACGATGACTGATCCTCATAGAGGAGCAGCTTACAGGAAGCTGGGCTGAAAAAGGAAGAAATACGCCTGAATGATAGGACAAAATACGACACAGACCGGTAACGGTCTGTGTCGTATTTATTGAAAAGAAAAATAAAAATATCTTGACACACACCCCCCTTTCCGTGATAGTGTGTGAGAGACAAGATCTGAAGAAAACGTCTGCGCCGGAGCAGGGAACAGCTCGGCGGGCAGAGTGCGGATCGGTATGGACACACGAGAAAGGAGCAGAAAAGATGATCTATAAGGAATTTCAGGGCTTGAAGCTGTCTGCCCTGGGTATGGGCTGCATGCGTTTGCCGGTTGTGGAGGGCGATAACGCCGCAGTGGATCAGACTGCCGTGGAGGAGATGGTGGCCTGCGCCATGGCGGGTGGGGTCAACTACTATGACACCGCCTGGGGCTATCATGGCGGCCAATCGGAGACTGCCATCGGCAAAGCCCTGGCCCGGTATCCCCGGGAGAGTTTCTATCTGGCGGATAAGTTCCCCGGCTACGACCTCAGCAATATGAGCAAGGTGAAGGAGATCTTTGAAGAGCAGCTGAAGAAGTGCGGGACAGAGTACTTTGATTTTTACCTTTTCCACAACGTATGTGAGATGAATATTGACGCCTATCTGGATCCCCAGTATGGTATTCTGGATTACCTGCTGGAGCAGAAGAAGGCGGGCCGCATCCGCCACCTGGGCTTTTCCTGCCACGGGAATATGCCCGTGCTCAAGCGGTTCCTGGAGGCCTATGGACAGCACATGGAGTTCTGCCAGCTGCAGCTCAACTATATCGACTGGACCTTCCAGGGCGGCAAGGAAAAGGTGGAGCTGCTGGCTCAATACGGGATTCCCGTGTGGGTGATGGAACCGCTCCGGGGTGGCCGCCTGGCCCGTCTCAACGATCAGGAAGCCGCGGCCCTGCGGGCTTTGCGCCCGGAGGAGCCCGTTCCCGCCTGGGCCTTCCGTTTTCTCCAGAGCATTCCCGGCGTGACAGTCACGTTGTCCGGCATGTCCGACCTGAGCCAGATGCAGGCCAACATCGAGACCTTCCAGACCGAAGCGCCGCTGGACGCGGCTGAGTGGGAGTCCCTGACGGCTCTGGGACAGCGTATGACCAGCACCGCTGCCCTGCCTTGTACGGCCTGCCGCTACTGCGTTACCCACTGCCCCCAGGGCCTGGATATCCCTGATTTGCTGGCTTTGTACAATGAGCACCGCTTTACCGGCGGCGGCTTCATTGCGCCTATGGCCCTGTCCGCCTTCCCGGAGGACAAGCGGCCCGGTTCCTGCGTGGGCTGCCGCAGCTGCGAGGCGGTGTGTCCTCAGCAGCTGAAGATCTCCGAGGCTATGGCCGACTTCTGCCGGATCCTGGGCTGAGAAAGCCGGACCTGTGGCCTCCCCAGGTGTATAGGACCGCTTGCTGCAGTACGGAGAAAGAGAGAGGAGCCGCCTGTTATACAGGCGGCTCCGTTTGTTGGTGCTATGCCGGACAGATCCGGCAGAAGGGCGGTGCCCCTTGACGGCTTATACCCCAGGCAGCACGGAGCCGGAATCCGGCAGCGTGGTGTCGGGCAGGACGGGAATGGCGTCACAGGCGGTGCAGATGTCCTCGGCGGAAGCGCCGCCACAGTTGACGTAGGCCTCGCCCACGGTAGCCTCTGCGCCGAACTCCACCGGCACGGACACGCAGATGTCCTGGCTGATGGTGAACACGCAGGCGCCGCTGCGAATACCCTCACAGGTTACCCGACCGGGCGTGACTACGGGAGAGCCGCAGCACTTGGTGGTAGTGGCCCCGGCCTGGGCAAAGGGGGTCACCGTAACAGGAACGCAGACGGATGCGGACTGGTAGCCTACGGCAGGGCAGGTCTGAACGGCATTCACGCCGTCAACAATGGTATTATCAAGCATGAGAATAACTCCTTTCCCTCAAGGGGTATGCCCATTATATGCCGGGACGGCGCCGCAGGTTCCTGCCGGAAAAATTCTTGCTCTGTATTATTTGCATTTTGTGGGAACAAATAGGATGGGACCTCCGTCAAAGCAGTATCAATACAGTAAAGGAGCGTTCCCCATGAAGATGAAACGAATTGTTAGTCTCTGCTTGTCTTTTCTTCTCCTGACCAGCGTAGCTGTTGCCGCTGAGACGCCGGCAGCAACTGAGCCGTCCTATGAGATTACTCCGGTCACGGATCAGACCATGATCCGGGTATGGGGTACAGCTGTAGAAGTAGGTGAGAACCGTGTCCACCTCAATAACAGCAATGAGGAGGATATCTACTCCGATATTATTCTCAATGTGGGCGAGGAGACACTGGTGCTGGATGCGGTTACCGGTGAAAAGGTGTCCTTTGATCAGGTAAAAGAGAATGACGTGGTATATGCCTATGTGGGCCCGGCTATGACCATGAGCCTTCCGCCCCAGGCCTTTGCCCAGCTGATCCTGTGCAATATTCCTGCTGATTTCGGTGTGCCCTCTCTGGTGCAGGCCCAGAGCGTGGCTGCCTGCGGTGAGGGCTATGACGTGCGTGTAGACGCAGAAACCGTTTTGCATATGGATAAGGATGTGGAGCTGCTGGCCTCTGAATCTGTTGCGGAGCCTGCTCTGGAGAGTCTCAAGCCCGGTGATGTGCTGCTGACCTGGCGTCAGAGCGGTGAGACAGCTTGTGAAGCCCAGGGTACCGTGACAAAGGCCATGGCGTTTGCCGTGGACTATGCCGGCTGGCTGTATGCCGCTCCCGGTGAGCTGAGTGTTAATGGGACGGCTGTGGAGCTGGCGGAGGGCACGGAGCCCTTTGTCCAGGACGGCAAACTGATGATCCCCCTGCGCCTGGTGGTGGAAGCCCTGGGCGGCAAGACCGAATGGGACCGGGAGAGCCGTACCATCCAGGTGCTGGATGCAGAGGGCCAGGTGCTGTATGCCCTGAACGCCGATGAGAGCACCTACTCCAAGGAGAGTGGCGTTGAGCTGGATCTGATGGTTCCCGCGGTGCTGAAGGACGGGACCACCTTCCTGGCGGCAGAGGACGTCCTCCGGCTCCAGAATCTGAAGCTGGAAGTCCGTTAAAAGCTTCTGTATAGCAATAAAAGGCCCCGAAGCACTGTGCTTCGGGGCCTTTTTTCTGCTTTTTTGGGAAGACTCAGATCTGGACGATCCAGCCCATGTCGTCGGGCACCACGCCGGTCTGCATGCCGTAGATGGTGTCGTAGAGCTTCTGGCTGAGAGCACCCACGTTGCCGTTGTTGATGACGATGTCCTCGCCCTTATAGCGCAGGTAGCCAATGGGGGAGATGACGCAGGCGGTACCGGTGGCCCAGGCCTCCTGGAGCGTGCCGTTCTTGCTGGCGGCCTCGATGTCATCGATAGAGAGCTTGCGCTCGGATACCTTGTAGCCCCACTTCTTCAGCAGAGTGATGGTGCTGTCACGGGTGACGCCGGGGAGGATGGAGCCGCCCAGAGGAGCGGTGATGACCTCGTCGTCGATCATAAAGAAGGCGTTGGAGGTACCAACCTCCTCCACGTACTTGTGGTCCCGGGCATCCAGCCACAGAACTTCCTTGCAGCCGGCCTCCAGGGCCTTCTTGGTGGCGCGCATGCCGCCAGCGTAGTTGCCGCCCACCTTGGCAAAGCCGGTGCCGCCCACAGCGGCGCGGATGTACTCATCCTCCACATAGATGTGGCTGCCGGTGAGGCCGCCGCGGTTGATGTCGTAGTAGGCACCCACGGCGCAGAGAATGATGATGAAGTGATAGTGCTTGGCGGGCTCCACAGAGAAGCTCACCTCGTCGGAGATGATGTAGGGGCGGATGTAGAGAGCGGTGCCGGGGGCGGTGGGAATCCAGTCCTCGTCGGCGTGGACGGTGGCCTTTACCGCCTCGATGAACAGCTCTTCGTCCATGAAGGGAATGCACATACGCTCGTTGGTGCGGTTGAGGCGCTTGGCGTTCATGTCGGGACGGAAGAGGTTGATCTTGCCGTCGGGGGTGCGGTAGGCCTTCATGCCCTCAAACATCATCTGGGCGTAGTGGAGGACGCAGCTGGCGGGGTCCAGGCTGATGGGGCCGTAGGGAACGATCTTGCCGTCGTGCCAGCCCTGGCCCTCGTCGTAGTCCATGATGAACATGTGGTCGGTGAAGTACTTGCCAAAGCCCAGATTGCTCTGATCCGGCTTGGGCTTGGGATGGGTTGTGCGGGTCACAGGAAACGTGTAGGACATGATGCTCATCCTTCCTCTCGTTATGTATCGGTATTCTCCCTCTTTTTCTTGAAAGAAAAAGAGGCAAAAAGAACTTTTGGCGCAAAGCTGTGCTTTGCTTATGGGGCATACA
>OOIG01002490.1_pt1 | contig 12261 bp, 10 predicted proteins | sample 1692091 | NCBI WGS metagenome assembly OOIG01 (sample SAMN06348188, study PRJEB24527) | human gut metagenome | biome: human gut; feature: ankylosing spondylitis patient; material: feces | host: Homo sapiens | place: China | collected 2015-10
CGGTCTTGCCGTCCAGCACGCCGAGGTTGCAGTCGGAATCGTAGTATTTCTTGATCGCCATGGTAGTAGTCTCCTTTTACTCTTTCCTGTTTTATTTTTATATTTTGATTTTTATGGAAAACTGAGAGATTATGCCTTACTGCGGGCAGCGGGTCCCGGGCAAGGGCAGCTGGGCTGCCCGCACCTCCTGCGGGGGCTTCTGCATGTGCTGGTGCATCCCGCCGCGCTCCAGGGCGGTCACACCGGTGCGGCACTGCTCAAGGATCTTGTAGTCCGCCAGGATCTTGAGGAACGCGTCCACCTTTTCGGGGCGGCCGGTCAGCTCCAGCACCATGCTGTCGGGCGAAAAATCAATGATCTTTGCCTTGTAGATGCTGGCGATCTCCCGCAGCTCACTGCGGTTGTGGACATCGGCAGCCACCTTGAGCAGCAGCAGCTCCCGCTCCAGCGAGTTCTCGTGGTCCAGCACGAACACCTGCCGGGTCACTTCCAGCCGCTCGGTCTGGAGGATGAGCTGGCTCAGCGCCTTTTCATCGCTGGTGATGGTCACGGTGATGCGGCTGACCGCCGGGTCGTTGGTGGCGGACACCGTCAGGCTGTCGATGTTGAAGCCGCGGCGGCAGAACAGGTTGGACACCCGGGCCAGAACACCGCTCTGGTTGTCCACCAGCAGACTGATGACTCTGCGTTTGGATTCCATGGGTCAGTCCTCCTTATTCCATGATGATATCATTGATGTCGCCGCCGCCGGGGATCATGGGCAGGACCTTTTCGTCCTTGTCGATGATGCACTCGATCCAGGTGGGGCCCTTCTGCTTGAGGGCATCGGCAAATGCGGCCTGGAACTCGGGGAGGTTGGTGCAGCGGTAGCCCTTCAGGCCAAAGCCCTCGGCCAGCTTGACAAAGTCAGTGCGGCGATGGGGGTCGGTCTGGGAGTAGCGCTTTTCGTAGAAAGTGGTCTGCCACTGGCGCACCATGCCCAGCACAGAGTTGTTGAAGATGACCGTGATGATGGGCAGCTCATAGCTGACAGCGGTGCAGGCCTCATTGAGGTTCATGTGGAAGGAACCGTCGCCCGTGAACATGACCACCCGCTGCTCCCGGCCCAGCGCCATCTGCGCGCCGATGGCCGCGCCATAACCAAAGCCCATGGTGCCCAGGCCGCCGCTGGTGATAAAACCGCGGCTCTTGGTGTGGCGGATGTACTGGGCCGCCCACATCTGGTGCTGGCCCACGTCGGTGACATACACGGCCTCAGGGCCGCACTGGCTGCACACCTCGCCGATGACCTGATGGGGCATCAGGCGGGTGGGGTCGGACACAGGGTGGTAATCCTGCGCCTGCCACTCGTGGATCATCTTCATCCAGTCGGGGTGCTTCTTCTCCTCAATGAGGGGGAGCATCCCGCTCAGAACGTAGCAGACATCACCGGCAATGGCAAGATCCACATCCACATTCTTGCCCAGCTCACTGGGGTCGATATCGATCTGGATGATGGTGGCGTTCTTGGCAAAGGTCTTGGGGTTCAGGGCCACGCGGTCAGAAAAGCGGGTACCCAGTGCGATCAGCACGTCACAGTCCGCGACCGCCCGGTTGGAGGTGTAGCAGCCGTGCATTCCGACCATGCCGATGTTCATCGGGTCACCGTAGGGCACAACGCCTGCGGCCATCAGAGTATAGGTGGCGGGGATCTCCGCCTTGTGGATCAGGTCACGCAGGGGCTGGCAGGAAGCCGCGCTCCGCACGCCGCCGCCAAAATAGACCAGCGGGCGCTTGGCCGCGTTGATGATATCGGCGGCCCACTTGACCTGCTGTTCGTCGTAGGTGGTCACGGTGCGGATCTGCTCCGGCTGCTTGGGAGTGAACTCACAGACAGCAGCGGTGACATCCTTGGGGATATCCACCAGCACCGGGCCCTTGCGGCCGCTCTGCGCAATGCGGAACGCCGCACGCATGGTGTCGGCCAGCTCTTCTACCTTGCGCACCGTGAAGTTGTGCTTGGTGATGGGCATCGTGATGCCCTCGATGTACGCCTCCTGAAAGCTGTCCTTGCCCAGACCGGGGGTCGGCACATTGCCGGTAAAGGCGACCATGGGCACGGAGTCCATGTAGGCAGTAGCAATGCCGGTAACCAGATTGGTGGCACCCGGGCCGCTGGTGGCCAGCACCACACCGGTGCGGCCCGTTGCGCGGGCATAGCCATCGGCCGCATGAGAAGCGCCCTGCTCGTGGGCGGTCAGCACATGGTGGATGCGGTCAGAATTCTTATACAGCTCGTCGTACAGGTTCAGCACAGCACCGCCGGGGTAGCCGAAGATGGTGTCCACGCCCTGTTCGCAGAGGACTTCAACAAAAATTTGCGAACCATTCAACTGCATGGTAAGTTGCTCCTGTTCCTTTTCCTCTTACACTCTCAACAAAATTTCCCTCAGACACGTTACTTTTCGCATCTTGCATTCCGATTTGAACGTTGGGTCAATTATACTATAAATCGGGCCTTTGTCAATCGACGATTTGTAAAGTGAATCAGCCGAAAGATGAAGATAATTGAACACACCCTTGCAGACAGCCTTCTCTGCGTGTATAATCTGGTAAAAACCTCTCCGTCAGCCTGTCCGGTTCCTCTGACCGGAGAAGCAGGTGAAAAGTGCCGGAGAGGTCCTGTCAAGAGGAGAGTCTGATGATGCAACTTCGTGAATGGAACGCCCGGCTCCACGGGCTTGTGGTTTTCCGCGCCCTGCTGGGCGACCCCGTTGTGGCAAAGCTGGCGGCGCTGACCGACCGGCTGGAAGCGGCTGACGATACCATCGCCCCCCTGTGCGATGCTGTGGCCGCCTTTGAAGCCGCCCTGTTTGCCCACACCACCAATCTGGGCGATTATCTTTCCAACGCCGTGCTGGAGACCGAGACCGTCTGTGTGCGGCAGGCCGCTGCGGGCCAGCTCTCCCCTGTGATGGAGGCCGCCCTGAACAGTGAGCTGAACTTTTTGCAGAAGCTCTGCGGCCTGACGCTGGACGCGCTGCTGGAAGCCGCCGACCGGCAGAGCCGGGAGCTGGCGTTCCTGCCCCGTTGGGAGGCAAGGCAGCTCGACCTGACCGCCGCCTATAACCAGCGGATGCGGGAGGCCGGAAAGAAGGGCTACGGCATGTTTGCCAAGCACCATGTGTTCACAGTGGAGAACGGCCAGCTGGTGCCCGTGAAGTACCCCGACCCCCAGAAGCTCAGCGAGCTGCCGGGCTACGAGAAGGAGCGGGAAAAGGTCATTGCCAACACCCGCGCCCTGCTGGCCGGTTCCCCCGCCAACAATGTCCTGCTCTACGGCGATGCAGGCACCGGCAAATCCAGCACGGTCAAGGCCATTGCCAATGAGTATGCCGCCGACGGCCTGCGGCTGGTGGAGGTCAAGAAGAACCAGCTCTACCAGATCCCCGACCTGATGGATCAGCTGGCAGCCAATCCCCTCAAGTTCATCCTCTTCATCGATGACCTGAGCTTCTCCTCCAACGACGACAATTTTGCCGCCCTGAAAGCCATCCTTGAGGGCAGCGTGGGCGGCCGGGCCCGGAACATTGCGGTGTACGCCACCTCCAACCGCCGCCACCTCATCAAGGAGACCCTGACCGACCGCACCGGCGACGACATCCACGAAGCCGACACCCGGCAGGAGCTGATGAGCCTTTCCGCCCGGTTCGGCCTGACCGTCACCTTCCAGCGGCCCGAGAAGGCCCGCTTTGCCGCCATTCTGGAAGAGCTGGCAAAGCAGCACCACATCCAGATGCCCATGGAAGAGCTGCTGGTCAAGGCCGAGGCTTTCGCCATCCGCGCCGGCGGCCGCAGCCCCCGCGTGGCCAAACAGTTCATCGAACAGTGCGAGAGCGGCGTGCAGAAATAATGTTTCCTTTTTCGTTTTTATGGATAAGAAAAAGCGCTGTGCAGTGAAATGACTGCACGGCGCTTTTTGCTGTTTTGAAAGAAAACTGCCGCCGCAGGCGGCAGATGAGGCGGTCAGAAAATCAAACGCGCTCGGCCACCAGCTGGAAGCCCTTTTTTGTGAGCTCCTGCCGGATCTGCTCGATCTGGGCATGGTCGCGGGTCTCCAGCACCAGCTTGAGGAAGCAGCTGGAGATAGGCATGTTGGGGTCAGAGCCGTCATGCAGGACAGAGACCACATTGCTGCCGCAGCGGGAAACGATGGCGGCCACCCGCTCCAGCTGGCCGGGCTTATCCTCCAGCGCAATGGTCAGGTTGGCCTTGCGGCCACTCATCACCAGACCACGGGTGATGACGCGGTTGAGGATGTTCACATCGATGTTGCCGCCGGAGATCAGGCAGACCACCTTTTTGCCCTCGATGGGCAGCTTGTGAAACAGTGCCGCTGCCACAGGCACCGCACCGGCCCCCTCGGCCACCAGCTTCTGGTTCTCCATCAGGGAGAGGATGGCGGCGGCGGTCTCGTCCTCGCTGACAGTCACGATGTCGTCCACATATTCCTCGCAGAGCTGATAGGTCAGCTCGCCGGGGGTCTTGACCTGAATGCCGTCCGCAAAGGTGGCCGCATTTTTCAGGGTCTGATACTTGTGCTCATGCAGGCTGCGGTACATGCTGGGGGCACCCTCGGCCTGCACGCCGTAGACCTTGACCTCGGGGCGCAGGCTCTTGATGGCAAAGGCCACGCCGGAGATCAGGCCGCCGCCGCCCACGGGCACGATGACGGCATCCAGATCGGGCAGCTGGTCAAGGATCTCCAGACCAATGGTGCCCTGACCTGCAATGACCTGTTCGTCATCGTAGGGGTGGATGAAGGTCATGCCGGTCTCGGCCTGCAGCTCCACGGCCTTGTCGTGGGCATCATCATAGGTGCCGGGCACCAGACAGACCTCCGCACCCAGGCTCTTGGTGTTTTCCACCTTCATAATGGGGGCACCGTCCGGCATACAGACGATGCTCCTGATGCCCCGGCGGGTGGCGGCCAGAGCCACGCCCTGTGCGTGGTTGCCGGCAGAGCAGGCGATCACGCCCTTTTCGCTCTCCTCCCTGGAGAGCTGGCTGATCTTATAATAGGCCCCGCGCACCTTGAAGCTGCCGGTCACCTGCAGGTTCTCGGTTTTGAGGTAGAGGCGGCAGTCCTTGGAGAGCTTGGGCGCTTCAATGAGGTCGGTCTTGCGGGCAACATCCTTGAGCACAAAGGCGGCGTGGTAGATCTTATCCAAAGTCAGCATGACGATACTTCCTATCTTCTATCCTTGATTTTTGCATGTGAATATGCATCCCAGTATAAATTAGCAAAAGTATTTTGTCAAATGAACGTATTTCAACATTGTGTTTGCTGGGGTGACTACCAATGGCTACGCCCGGACAGGCGGCAGCCCTGCGGCCCGCTGCACGCTCCACCTGTGCCCATGCCGTGGGAGCGGTTTCCCCTGACCCAAAACGCCCCTCTCCGGCATCTGTGAGACCGGAGAGGGGCGTTCTCGTTTTTAACCTTTCATCGGCACAAATCCGACCAGATCCTTCACGACCTCGCCGCCGATGATGAGCCCGGCCACCGAGGGCACAAAGGCGTTGGAACCGGGGACCGAGCGCCGGATGGTGCACTTGCGCTGGGTGCCCGGGGGGCAGACGCAGTGGTTCTTGCAGCTGATGGAATCATCCTCGATGGGGGTCATGGCAGGCTCCTTGGAGTAGACGACCTTCAGGTGCTTGATCCGCCGCTTGCGGCACTCGGTGCGCATCACCTTGGCCAGCGGGCAGACGGAGGTCTTGTAGATATCCGTTACCTCAAAGCGGGTGGGGTCCATCTTGTTGCCTGCACCCATGGCGCAGATGATGGGGGTACCGGCCTCCTTGGCCTTGACCACCAGCGCGATCTTGCCGGTGACGGTGTCGATGGCATCCACCACATAGTCGTACTGGGTGAAATCGAACTGATCCTGCGTTTCCGGGGTGAAGAAGATCTTGTAGGTGGTAACCTTGATGTTGGGGTCGATCTCGTGGACACGCTGTTCGGCCACATCCACCTTGTACTGGCCCACGGTCTTGCGGGTGGCCACGATTTGGCGGTTCAGGTTAGTCAGGCAGACCTTGTCATCATCAATGAGGTCCAGCGCACCCACACCGCTGCGTGCCAGCGCTTCCACCGTGTAGCCGCCCACGCCGCCAATGCCAAACACCGCCACACGGGAATTGTGCAGCTTTTCCATTGCTTCCTTGCCCAGCAGCAGCTGGGTGCGGGAATATTGATCCTGCATAGATACTTGCTCCTCCATTTTACACTGTTCCGTTCATTTTACCGGTTCGGCACAGCTACTTTCGTTTTGCTTTATCACTTTCCTGCAAAGCACCTGAGCGGTTTATTCGACCGCAACGATGGTGCCGCCCCCCAGCACAACATCCCCCTGATACAGCACCACGGCCTGACCGGGTGTGGGGGCACGCTGGGGCTGGTCAAATTCCAGCCGGAACTGCCCCTTTCCTGCCGGGTAGACGGTGGCCGCCTGCTCGGTCTGGTGATAGCGGGTGCGGGCCGTGACCCGCAAGGGCGTGGTCAGCTCCGGGATGGCGATCCAGTTCACCTCGTCGGCATAGACGATGCGGTCAAACAGGTTCTCCTCCGGGCCCACCGTGACGGTGTTGGCCTGCATATCCTTGGCACAGACATACACCGGCGCACCCATGGCAAGGCCCAGGCCCTTGCGCTGGCCGATGGTATACCGCACCGCGCCGTTGTGAGTGCCCACCTTTTTGCCGTTCTCGTCCAGAAAATCACCTGCCGGGTAGTGCTTGCCGGTGAAGTTCTCCATGAAGCGGGCGTAGTCGCCGTCCGGCACAAAGCAGATATCCTGGCTGTCGTGCTTGCGGGCGTTGATGAAATGCTGCTTTTCCGCGATCTCACGCACTTCGGCCTTGTGCAGCCCCCCCAGCGGCAGGCGCACATGAGCCAGCTGCTCCTGGGTCAGGTTATAGAGCACATAGCTCTGATCCTTGCCCTCGTCCAGCCCCTTTTTCAGCAGCCAGCGGCCGGTGGCCTCGTCCTGCTCCACCCGGGCGTAATGGCCCGTGACCACATACTCCATGCCATGGCTCTCAGCCCAGCGGAGCAGGTGGTCGAACTTCATATACCGGTTGCAGTCGATACAGGGGTTGGGCGTGCCGCCCATCTCATATACCCGGATGAATTTTTCGATGATCTTCTCCCGGAAGTCGGCGGTGAAATCCAGCACCTCATAGGGGATATCCATCGCAAAGGCCACCTCGGCGGCATCCTCGATATCCTTTTCGGAGCAGCAGGTGTGGAAACCGGACTGCCCCAGCGTCTCGTTGCGGGTGAGCCGCATGGTGATGCCGGTGCAGTCGTACCCTGCCTGCTGCATCAGCCATGCCGCCACCGAGCTGTCCACACCGCCGCTCATGGCGATGAGTGCCCCGGGGCGCTTCGTGTTCTGTGCTTCTGTCATATCGTTCCTCATTCAATAACACACTAAAACAGTAGTATAATACTACCGCAGCTTCTTTCTCTTGTCAAGACGCAGAAAATTGGGCCGCCGCAGCCAGCAGCGCGTCTTTTTCATTGGGTGTCTGCCCGGTGATAACAGCCTCCAGCAGGGTGTTCAGCACCTGCCGCAGACCCGGGCCGGGTCTGACCCCCGCCGCCATCAGGTCACGGCCATTCACGGCCAGCTGGCTCACCCGGCAGCAGGCATTTTCTGCTGTCAGCCGCTCCGCCTCGGCCCGCAGGGCAGCAAAGGCCCCGGTCTGTTCCGGATGCCGGGCACTGCAAAGGGCGGTCAGGCGCTGGATCGTCGGCAGCTCATAGCGGCCCAAAAGACGTTTGGCCTGTACGGTCAGCGTGGTGTTGGGGGTGCCGGGAGTTTCTCCAAGGACCGTCCGCTGGGGTGGGACCCTGTTGCCGCAGGCAATAGGGCGGGCGATGGAATGGCCCGATTCGTGTCCGAGGAGAAAGCTCCCGGCACCCTCTCCCACCAACGCTGTCACCTCATCCGTCAGCGCGTTGGAGCATTTCAGTTTGCGCAGAGCTTTGCGGGCACCGGCTTCACCCAGCGGGCAGAGAAGGGCCGCCAGCCGGGCGGGCACGTTCTCCGCTGTTGGTTCGATCCGGTCGATGGTACGGCAGAGTTCCGCAAACCGTTCCGGCTGTTTTTCCGGTTCCAGCTCCGGCAGGATAACGGCCAGAACGGCGGGTTCCAGATAGCTTCCGGGCCGGGGGGCCGCCAGCAGCTTGAGCAGTTCCTCCTGGATGCGCTCCGCCGAAACGCAGTCCAGATGCGGCCCCAGCGCCCGGGCAGCAGCACCGGTGGCTGGGTCGATGGCAAAGCCGAACCGGGCCGCGAACCGGTAGAGCCGCAGGATGCGCAGCGCGTCCTCCTCAAAGCGGCGTTCCGGCTCCCCCACCGCCCGCACGAGATGGGCGGCAAGGTCGTCCCGCCCGCCAAAGGGGTCGATGAGCCCTTCCTCGGCGCTGTATGCCATAGCGTTGATGGTGAAATCCCGCCGGGCAAGATCCTCCCGCACATCCGGCACAAAGCAGACGGCATCCGGGTGGCGACCATCGGAATAGGCCCCCTCGGTGCGGAAGGTCGTTGTCTCATAGAGCCTGCCGCCCTGCTTCACCGTCACGGTGCCGTGCTGCAGGCCGGTGGGGATACACTTTTCCTCTCCGAACAGCGTCATCACCTGCTCCGGGCGGGCGCTGGTGCAGAGGTCCCAATCGTGGGGGTCCAGCCCCAGCAGGCTGTCCCGGACACAGCCGCCCACAGCGTAGGCCGCATGGCCCGCCCCATGGAGCGCATCCAGCAGCAGGGCTGCACCCGGGTCAAGTTTGATCGTTGTCATGTTGTTTCCTCGTCATATTGCAGGATGATCTGTTTGCCGTCAAAGCCGCACTCCGCCGCCGGGAATACCGCCTGCGCATTGGGCAGGGCGGCTTCCGGTTCAAGGATCATGGGCGAATAATGCATCAGCCAGAACCGGCGCACGTCAGCCTTTTTTGCAATGGCCGCACCCTGCGCAAAAGTGCTGTGCCCCCACTGCTTTGCCTGCGCCTCCTGCTCGTTGTCGGGGTAGGTGGCATCGCAGAGGAAAAGGTCGGCGTTCTGCGCGGCCTGTTCCAGTGCCGGGCAGGGAGCGGTGTCCCCCGAGAACACGAACCGCAGACCCCGGCGTGCCTGGCCCAGCACATCCGCAGGGGCGACCACAGCCCCGTTTTCCAGCGGGATGCTCTGGCCCCGCTGGAGCAGTTTCCATGCAGGCACCGGAACGTTCAGTGCCCGGGCCTTTGCAGGGTCAAAGCGGCCCGCCCGGGGCAGGTCGAGCCGGTAGCCCCGGCTGGGCACCCGGTGCCGGGTGCGGAAAGGCGTAAGCTGCGCCCCCGCAGGCCAGCCGGAGGAAAGGGTGGTCAGGTCGATGGGGTCTGTGTCCAGCTGCACAGCCCTGACCGGGTACGGCAGCGGCCCGGCCAGGGTGCGCAGGGCGGGCCAGATTTCCCCCAGCCCCTCCGGGCCGTAAAGGGTCAGCGGGCGCTCCCGGCCCTGACAGCCCAGCGTCTGCAGCAGGCCCGGCAGGCCGAAGATATGGTCGCCGTGATAGTGGGTCAGGCAGATGGCATCCAGCTTCATCAGGTTGACCCCGGCGCGGCGGGCCGCCGCCTGCGTGCCCTCGCCGCAGTCAAACAGCAGGGCATGGCCCCCGCATTCGGCCAGCGCGGCGGTCAGGGCACGGTCCGGCAGGGGCATGGTGGCCGCCGTACCCAGCAGTGTAATGGTCAGCATAACAGTTCCTCCGTGATTTGTCGGTAACAGTGTACCACATTTTGCGCCCGCACACAATCGGCACAGCCCGGCATAGGATGGCGCAGAGCTCTGATACAAAGGGAGGTTTGACCATGCAGCGCAAAAAAGTCCCCGCCGGGCACCACCGCTTCGGGCTGGCCCGGCTTGTTCTGGTTCTGGCACTGCTGTTTCTCGTTGTGGCGCTCACCGCCGGGCTGGCGGGCTGCCTGTTCCAGCCCGTACTGGCCGCCCGGGGCACGCTGCTGTTTCTGCCGGGGTAATAGAAAGAAAAAGCGGAATCGTTCCATCCTTGCCTGAGAGAACGATTCCGCTTTGTGCTATTTTATTCTGCCGTTTTCAACTGCTGTGCTTTTTTCCATGCGCGAATGGCTTCTCCATAGGAGATTTGCTCATCCGGCTTGAACTGCTCCGTATGCTCTTCATCAGGCAGCTCCATCAGCTCGTTTTCCACGGCCCACTGTGCGGCCTGCTGTGCCGCTTCCTCATTCAGGCCGATGTCCTCATACATTGCATTTACATCCGGTACAGGCTCTCCTGCATTCCTCCAGAGCAGTTCCGCCAGCTGGATCCTGTTATGGGGAATTGCCGCCCCACTGGGCAGCAGATATTTCAGATAGAGCTCCGTTCCCAGCTGATGCGCCTGATAGGCCAGTACAACAGCCGAAATTCCCACTGCGCCGATCAGTGCAGCACTGCCCAGCAGTTCGGTTTCTCTGGCATTTTCTGCGCTTTCGTACATTGCCTCTATGGTCACATCTGCCGCCGGCATGGGAAAGGTCATGGTCTGGCTGGTGTGTGCTACATCAGGGTTCCCCATCAGTGTCGGATCACTGATGTTCCACTGCGCAAAGACCATTCCTTCCGGTGCCGCATTTGCCGCAACCGTAACCATTGCGCCCGCAGGGATCTTTCCGGTCTGGGTCGTACCCTCTTTTTTCAGCTCCACATTCTTCGTGATATCCACAGTCGTTCCATTTTTCTCAACCGTCACACACACAAGAGAACCGTCTTTTTCCGTCAGAGTATACTTTTTGCTCCAATGTGCGTAAACCGTCACATCTTTCGTAATTTTCTGGTTGAAATCAAACGGTACGCCGCCATTTTCTTGCGTATACCAACCATCAAACTGGTAACCTTCCGCTGTTGGATCATCGGGCGGGGTGACAGTTCCTTCATACTGCACCACTTTCGGCTCCACTTTGCTGGTTTCCTCTGCCTGATTGCCGCAGTCAAAGCTCACAGTGTGGGCGCAATCAAAGTTCTGCGGATTAGTCAACAGGGTATTGTTATTTTTAAAATCATTTTCCTTTGCAAGTTTATCCCATTGTTCCTGGGTTCCCGTATAATGCAGTTCCACTAATCGTTTATTTTCACCACCAAATCCAAAGTGAAACGCATTTGCTCCTATCGTCTGTACACTACTCGGAATCGTCACACTTTTCAAATTTGTGCAACCATTAAACGCACCTGTTCCAATTGAGATAATCGAATCCGGAAGTGTCACACTTTCCAAAATTGTGCAACTACTAAACGCACCTGTTCCAATTGATCTAATTGAATTCGGAAGTGTCACACTTCCCAACATTTTGCAAAACATAAACGCATTATCACCAATTGAACGAACTGAATTTCCAAGGTGCACCTTTTCCAGCTTTGTACATTCATAAAACGAAGCTGTTCCGACAGAAGTTACTGAATCCGGAAGCATCACCGTTTTCAAATTATTGCAGCCTGCAAATGCACCATCTCCAATCGACTTAATGGGTGCTTTAGTTTGAACGCTTTTCAGCGCTGCGCAGTTGTGAAATGCATAAATTCCAATCGAAGTCACACGATGTCCCTGCGCGGTCGAAGGGATCACTACATTCGCTTCCTCAGCTGCGGTAGAAAACCCCGTCAATTCCACGGTGTCGTCATCAAGCAGCATATAGGTATAAGTATTCCCACCGTCTACCACTTTCATAGGAGTATTTCCCGCTGCGTTCTCCTGCTCTGCCGCAAATGCAGACAGGGGCATCAGCCCTAAGACTATTCCCAGAACCAGCAAAACGCTGGTAAGCCTTTTCAATTGTTTCATCCCAAAAATCCTTTCTCTGCATTTTCAACAAAAATCGCACAAAAAATGGCTATATATATATATATATATATCAGATGGATCTGTCAATATTCAGTCTCATTTTCGGTATATCAGTATATTATTTTGCTTAATATTTTTCATTTTTTGTGTTGTTTGCATAAATCAAAAACATGGTTCTTCAAAAACAGTGAAAATCAAAATCCCCTTCTTGACTTCAGGACAGTGACGTGATAAAACCCAGCCAAACCAGCGAGAGGGCATCCTGCCTGCCCCCGAGAGCAGCCACGCCATCCTCTGCAAACAGAAAACCGCCAGCGTATCTCTGATATGAACCCCAAAAGTTAGACAAAAAACGAATTAAGCGGCCCCAACGGTCTG
>OOIG01002495.1_pt1 | contig 12253 bp, 16 predicted proteins | sample 1692091 | NCBI WGS metagenome assembly OOIG01 (sample SAMN06348188, study PRJEB24527) | human gut metagenome | biome: human gut; feature: ankylosing spondylitis patient; material: feces | host: Homo sapiens | place: China | collected 2015-10
ATTGCAATTTTTCTTAATAGTGGAACTTTTAAGAATACGAAAAAACCATTGAATTATTAACGTAGAAGTGTTATAATATAGGCACAGTAAAGGAAACACAAACAGGAGGGCAATAACAATGAAAAAGTTTCAACAAGGATCGGAACTATTACTGCTAGTGATGAGGTGCTAGATTGTCTGATGCTGTGTTCGAAGAGATAGAGGAGGTGGATAATCATGACAATTAAAACGTATTTTGGAACTATCACTGCAACGAAGGTTACGCTGAAAATGCTTGCCCATTATATGGACATGGCAGCGTTCTATTATGAGGGAGATGATTGTTACGCGATGAGAGCGGCAGCACGTGAGTCCTCATTAGAAATTTATAGAGCACTAAATGAATACTGTAGCAATCATAACATTAGCATGACGGAGATATGAATATGAATATGAAAAGCAAGTTATACATTAATTATGATAATGGTACGGGAACGAGTATAAGATGCTTTGCATCACGCGAGTCATATAGAATGGCATCCAGAATTGTTCGTGGTTGGGATTATGTTCAATCAGTGGAACTAGAGATGGGAACGACTAAATTGAAAATGTATGCTAGAGAATATGCTGGTGGGCGGTATATGGTTCTTTCCAGAGGTGACGGTTCTACCGTTTCCGCGTGGGCACTGAATGGTAATCAGGAGGGAAGGGATAAAGATGACTGTTAAACCTGTTTGGAAAAATTACAGCAAGCGGGTCGACTTTAAATGAGTTTGCATTGTCTTTGTTCAGGGCGGCTGAATTGGCAAGAGCTATAAATGCGATATACGAAGAAAGATTTCGTAACGAGGCTATGAGTATTTACAATGAATTAGAAACAAATGGCTATTATAATATAAGGGAGGATTAAAATTATGACGTTACGTGAAATGAGACATGAGCTGGCAAAGTACAAAATTCTTATGGTGCCTACCGACATAAAATGCCAAAGAGGCTATAAAGCACGGCGCAACTACTGGCATGAAATTGAGGAGGTGTTGTTTGTACCGTCAACATCAAAACGGCGTCGGGGGCAAGCGTATATATTAGCACCTCGATATGATACCACCCGTTACTGTAAACGTATATATTTCAATGTGTATTATGATACGATCAAAGAGTTAGGGATTTTATAATAGGTTTCACGTGAAACATTAAGGGAGGTTAATATGAAAGCAAGTGATTTTGTTCAAGCAGCTATGGCAGCGGTTAATGTAACATTTTACGATACACACGGTGAACGTGTGGTGCGACCAAATTTAGTAGGATTACGAATTGCTAAAATAATTCCCTTAAAAAATGGTGATTTTAAGGTGATAGTAGAAAGCAGGTGCACAGAATGGCGCTAATAAAACCGTGGATTCAATTTAAATTTGGCGAGCGGGAGAACTACACACCCGCCGCCTTATCAAGGTTTGCTGAGTCGGATATTGAAAAAGAATATAATCGCCTGCGAAGGGCGGCAATCGGAAGGCTAAACACAATTGGAAAATCCGAGTTTCGTGAAGGTGATATATACAGGGAATATAGAAATGCGTTTAGCAAGACAGCAAAACAGATACTAAGGGATGATGGTGTGTTATTATTGAAATATCGGCTAAGTGCTGTTCAGCGTTTTTTATCGAAAAAAACATCAAGCGTCACAGGATTGCGCGAGGTGAATGATAAAATATTAAAAACGCTGTATGAACACGGATATGATTTTGTAACTAAGGATAATATTGATGATTTTGGTGAGTTTATGGATGCTGTCCGAGATGCGGCCGAAGCGAATCGCTATGACTCAGAGCGTGTTGCTGAGTTGTTTGACTGGGGTAATAAAAAAAAGGTACCTGTGGACGAACTGATAGAAAAATTTGAGGATTTTATGAAAGATTTTAGGTGAGGCTATGATTTATCATGTGGATGATTTTCCGTATAGTATAATAGCCGAAACAGAATGTCAACCGCGTCAGAAGAGGAACGCAGGTGGCCGGCAAAAACTGAAATACAAAAATCTGGTTTGCGCGTTTGACATTGAAACTACATTTATTGAGGAGATTAGCCAATCAGTAATGTATATATGGCAGTTTCAAATTGAGAATGATACAGTCATAGGAAGAACATGGAATGATTTCAAATTTTTCATTCAGAAACTGTCATTTCAGTTAGATGAAGATGAACGTTTAGTTACTTACGTTCACAATCTGTCTTATGAATTTCAGTTTTTGGCAGGTATATTTCACTTTGAGCAGGAGCAGGTGTTTGCGGTTAAGTCCCGTCGTGTTTGCAAGGCAGAACTAGAAAACGTGCTTGAATTGCGTTGTTCATATATTCAAACAAATATGTCACTTGATGCATTCACGCACAAAATGGGTGTTCCAGCGGCGAAAGCACACGGTTTTAACTACAATAAACGGCGATGGTATTATACAGAATTGACACCTGATGAATTACTGTATTGTATAAACGATGTTCAGGGATTAGTTCAGGCGATGAAAATTCAGATGGAACGTGACGGTGACAATTTATATACCATTCCATTAACAAATACTGGTTACGTGCGGCGTGATGTGAAAAAAGCAATGAAGTCAGTCAGCTATACTCGAATACAGAAACTGTTACCGGATTACGAGACTTATAAATTATTACGTCAGGCGTTTCGAGGGGGGAACACGCATGCGAACCGCTATTTTGCAGATGTTATGCTGTATGGCGTAAAATCAGCGGATCGTTCAAGCAGCTATCCCGAGGTTGAGTGCAATCATTTGTTTCCTGGCACCCCATTTAAATATGTGGCTGGTGTAACAATTGGCGATCTTATTCACTGGAAAAAAGATTTAGGACGTGCATTTCTTTGTCAGGTAAAAATGTTTCACGTGAAACTAAGAACAGAGGAGTGGGGTTGCCCATATCTGACTAAAGCAAAATGCCGGAATATTGATCGCGGCGCTATTTATGACAATGGGCGTGTTTTGGAATCTGAATATTTAGAAACGACATTGACAGATATTGATCTGGAAATTGTGATGGAAGAGTATGCCGCGGATTATGAAATAATAACAGCATGTCATTCCCGTTATTGCATGTTACCGGAACCGCTAGTCAAAACGATATGTGAATATTATATTCGAAAAACTGGTTTAAAAAATAATGACGAAGAGGATCCGACCGGATATTTTTATATGAAATCAAAAAATAAGTTAAATAGTGTATATGGTATGACAGCGCAAGATCCAGTTATCGAATCTATTCTATTTGAAAACGGTGAGTTCAAAACAGATGACAGTGCTAATGAAAAAATGTTATTGCAGAAAAGCTATCACAGATCGTTTATTCCCTATCAGTGGGGGGTTTGGTGTACCGCGTGGGCGCGATGGGAATTGGAACAGGGGCTGAAATTGGTGCATGGAACGAAGGATGCATATTTCATATATGATGACACTGATTCGATTAAATATTTAGGGGAGGTCGATTGGACGACATATAACGCGGCAAAAATTGCTGCAAGTAAAAAATCGGGAGCATTTGCAACTGATAAAAAAGGTGTCACACATTATATGGGCGTTTTTGAACAAGAGGAACAATATTGTCGGTTTAAAACGTTCGGCGCTAAAAAATATGCATACACACATTGGGATGAAAACGATGAGGAAACACCGGTGGAAATTACGATAGCCGGGGTTCCAAAAGAACAGGGGGCATGGGAATTGCGTGCGGCTGGCGGTATCGATGCATTTAATATTCCGTTTTTGTTTCATGCGGGGAAATTAGAGTCTGTATATAATGATGACGTGAACATGATATACAAAAATGAAGATGGGAGGGATATAAAAATCACACGCAACGTAGCGCTGCGACCGACCACTTATAATTTGGGCATTACAGCTGATTATATGTGGGTTTTAGAAGATGCAAAAGTTTTCAGAAAAAGCATGAAGCTATTGACATATTAGCAATTCTATGTTAATATAGATATGCAACAATAAACAAAGACAACAAACAAGAACAGGAGAACAATCATGGAAATTATCAAAAAATCAAGCGACGAACTGACAATGAAACAGATGTATGATCTAACAAAATCACCGGAAATCCAGAGAGTTTCAGATAATGACGGGGCACTGGTACAGGTGAATGCATGGGCACTGTATAATGACACCGACAGTATCGGGAACACGCGAGAGATATTATCCATTTTGGATAATGAAGTAGGAGCGGTGGCAACTAACAGTGCAACGTTCATTCGCGATTTTATGGAAATCATAGAGATGTGCGAGGACTGTGGTGTGGAAGTACAGCACGTTAAAATTAGTTCAGGAACAAGTAAGTCAGGCAGAAAGTTTTATACATGCGTGTACGTGGATTAATGTTTCACGTGAAACATGGAAAGGGGGAGGGGAGCATTTAGCTCCCCTATTTTTTATTATGTTATATTTAGAAAATGGATATTTAAATTATAATGAAATATACAACCTGCCCGTTCCGTTTATTTTTATCGTAGGCGCGCGTGGTATCGGGAAAACATACGGAGCGGTGGATTATCTGTATAAAAATAACATCCCGTTTTTATTTTTGCGCAGGACAAAAACACAGGCGTATACTCAGATTGATCCGGAGGTGTCCGATATTGAAAAACCTCTTAAACAGTACGACGTTGTTTTCAATGCAAATAAAGTAACAGATACAATGCAATCATTATCTATTGATAACAATGAGTATTTTGCGCTGGTAACGTCACTGTCAACCGGTTCGAATTTGAGAGGTTTCAATGGCGAACGGGTCGAGGCGATATTTTTTGACGAGTTTATTGCGCAGCCGGAGGAAAAACCGATTCGAGAAGAAGCGAGCACGTTTTTCAATTTAGTTGAAACTATTTCACGTAATAGAGAATTAGAGGGGCGTAATCCGGTCAAGGTAATCTGCGCAGCAAACAGTTTCAATCTGGCAAATCCTATTTTTATTAAATTAGGTTTAGTGTCGATTGCAGAAAAGATGCGGGTGAAAGAATCGGAAGTCTACATTGACAAAGAACGAGGTTATTGTATCATCCAGCCCTTGCACTCGCCGATTTCCGCAAAAAAAGAGGAAAGTGCCCTGTACCGGTTAGTTGGTGATGACTCCGACTTTGCTGGAATGGCACTACGAAACAAATACCTGGATGACATCAGTGATACGGTTTGCAGTAAAAATTTAAAGGAATATCGGATATTGGTCACAGTTGGTGAGATTTCAATCTATAAGCATAAATCGCAGGAAGAGTATTACGTTAGTCAGCATAAATCAGGAACGCCGAAACAGGTTTACACGACAGGCAGCGCAGATAAAAAACGATTCAATCGCGAGCAGCATTTTTTATGGACAGCTTTTATGCGGAGGAATGTCTATTTTGAAAATTATTTGTGTCAGGTGTTATTTGACAACGCATTTAGACTGTGATATGCTTTATTTGTGGGCAGGCACAAAACCAGTCCCGGAAGGACGTGCAAGCGGTTGGTTGCCGCACGACTGCCCACAATGTTTCACGTGAAACATCCGGGAAGAAAGGGGATTAGATGGATGTAACGGCTATTACACAGATTGTTAGCACGCTGGGTTTTCCGATTGCAATGTGTATCTATTTGTTGTACCGCGACGGAAAACGCGATGAAGCGCACAAAGAAGAAATGGCAAAGATGACCGAGGCGATTAATAATAACACAATTGCATTAACGCAGCTCGCGGAAAGGATGGAAAAACATGACACAGAATGACATTTTGATTTTAGCAAAAGCGGGATTCACAGCACAGCAAATCGCAGCGTTGAGTGTGACACAGGCTCCGGCAGTTCCGGCAGCCCCGGCAGCTCCGGCAGCTCCGGCAGCTCCGGCAGCTCCGACGGCGCCGACGGCTCCGACGGCTCCCACACCTCTGACGTATGAGCAGTTTCAACAGGAATTGCAGAAAATGGCATTGATGGGGGCGCAGCAATCAGGCAGAGTGGAAACGGCGGATACGATACTGGCATCAATTATCAATCCACCGACAGCGAACATTGAGGAGGGAAAATAAATGGCCGCAAACGATTTAACAATTAATCAGATTTCTACTGTTCTGGGTGAGATCGTGGAACAGGCAACCGGTAGCAAACCGATGGCGGTTACGGATACGTCCAGTTTTGTTACTGTAGCGCAGATCGGATTAAAAACCGGTTATGACACGCTTGCTACTGCTATTTCACAGGTGCTTTCACGGACAATTTTTTCAACACGTCCATACAACCGGAAGTTTGGCGGGCTAGAGGTGTCTAATCAGAGATACGGAAACCACGTGCGGAAACTGTCGCCGATCGACAAAGCGCCGGAAGATGATGAGCGTTATTCCCTGACTGAGGGAGGAGCGATTGATCATTATAAGGTATCAAAGCCTCTTGTTCAACAGACAAATTTCTATGGGGCTAACACATATCAGCGACACTTAACGACCTACCGTGATCAGCTGGACATGTCTTTACAGTCACCGGATGAGTTCGCTAGTTTTTTGTCAATGACGCTATCAAACGTGTCTGATATGATTGAACAGGATCACGAAAACACTGCGAGGGCAACAGTTGCAAACCTTATCGGCGGCGCTGTCGATCTGGCGGGTTCAAACGTAGTTCATTGTTTGACAGAATACAATGCAATTACGGGTGGAACGTATACAGCGGATACTGTATTGAATCCAGATACAATTGCCGGTTTCGCAAAATATTTAGTAGCACGTATTAATACGATCGCAAAAATGCTGACAGAGCGTTCAACCGTATTTCATCAGACGATCGACGAGAAAACGGTGATGCGACATACTCCTGTCGAGCGGCAGAAGGCGTACATTTATACAGACTATCTGTCAAAGGTGTATGCAAATGTATTTTCGACTGTTTTTAATGAAAATTATCTGAAAATTGCCGATACCGAGGAAGTTAATTTCTGGCAGTCTATTAAAACACCGGGCAGCATTAATGTAACGCCCGCATACACCGATTCAACAGGAGCCATTGTCAAGGGAAAAGCGGTCAATAAACCGATTTTAGCTGTTTTGTTTGATGAAGAAGCAGCCGGCTATACCGTTGTAAACCAGTGGACACAGAACACACCGATGAACGCGGCAGGCGGCTATTACAACACATATTGGCATTTTACAGATCGTTACTGGAATGATTTTACAGAAAATCACGTAGTGTTCGTTTTAGATTAATGTTTCACGTGAAACATGGGAGGTAGTTTTTAATGGCGATTCCGGTTAAATTTTACAGATTTTCGAAAAAAGAAAATTCAACAAAACGTCCGGTCACCGCGGATAAAACATATTCCTGCACGATCAAATCAGAATCCGGGGTAATCACTCCCCGGATTTCATTAAATATTCCTTTAACAGAAAATCCAACTATATACAATTATGCTTTTATTGCGGAATACGACAGGTATTACTATGTAGCGGATTGGCAATGGACGGCAGGACTATGGACAGCAATGTTGTCAATTGACTATCTGGCATCATGGAAGGACACAATAGGATCTTCCTCATTTTATGTGTTGCGTAGCAGCGCAGAATTTGACAAAACCGTGACAGACGCAATCTATCCGGCATCAACTACAGTAACGGTCAATACTATTTGGAAACAATTTGACGATTGGTCAGAACTACCGACGCTGGGACGTGGTACATATGTCGTCGGATTGATTAATGACTCATCATCCGACTGGGGAACGATTGCATACTATGCACTATCCCCAGCGCAAATGTCATCGATTCGACAGTTCATGTTAGCCGGCGCAACGGATTGGAACACGATCGGCAGTGATCTGGACGCTTCGTTGTTGAAATCATTTGTCGATCCCTTTTCATATGTCGTATCGTGCAAATGGTTTCCTATCACAATTTCCGGCGGTCAAGAAGAAAATGTTAAATTTGGATTTTGGGACAGCGGCGTGAAAGCGCGAAAACTGTCATCATTAATGAATCGCAAAGAGTTCACACTTGCGCGTCCTGATATTCCCGGAATTGCACGCGGGGACTGGGTAGGGAAAAGTCCTTTTACTTCCTATCATGTACAATGCATCCCATGGGGGATTGTCCCGATCGATTCAACAGATATTACGGCAGACGGTGTCACAGTTGTCCGGCTGATTGATTATGTCACAGGGTTAGGAACTCTGGCAATTTACAAACGGATCGCCGGTGACGGTGAAACGCAATACAATGAACAGGGAGGATTGCTTAACATTGTGGAAACACAGGTAGGTGTTGATGTTCGGCTGTCACAGCTGTCCTATGATATAACAGTTCCTACATCATTAACAGAACTGGTTGGTGGCATGGCATCAATGGCATTTTCCAGCGCATACGCGGCGGCGGATTCTGCGATCGGAAAAAACGCTGGAATCGCTAGTGGAATAAGCGCTGCAAATAGTAGTGGAAAGCAGGTCGGTGAACAGGGTGGATATGCGCAGAACAGTCTGGCAGGAACAGTTGCATTAGTCGCAAAAACATTTACACCGGTCGCAGACGATAATGCTGAACAGGGGAAACCGCTCTGCGCTAATCGTCAAATTTCAGAAATTCCAGGTTTCGTAAAGGTGCAACACGGTGATGTGCAAATGCTGGGGACGATGACGGAAAAAGTCGCCGTGAAAAATTATCTAGAAGGGGGGTTTTTCTATGAATGAATTTTTGAAAGTGCCAGAAAATCTGGTGGCAGCGATCGAGGTGATGAATGGGGTTCACGGAGTTGGTGAACAGCGTAAAGCATCGCTAGAACGTGAAGGATATGATGCGAAAAAAGTACAGGAAATTGTAAATTTTTTGGTAACGGTTTGGGAGGTGTAGCAATGCCTGACTGGATATATCGCATCGGCGGCACCGGAACAACGTTGTCACAGGATGAACAGGACAATAACATTTTATGTATCTATGATGCATTGAACCGCTATGGATGGTCAAAAGTTGCAATAGCAGGAGCGTGCGGCTGTTTTCAACAGGAATCGTCCTACAATCCCGGTATTTACGAAACGTCGCATGGCGGGACTCTGAACAACCTGCCCTATTTTCCAGGCGGTATGGGGCTGGCACAATGGACAGACTATCCCGCATATACGGCACAATATCCAAACCCTTTGCCGTGGTCGGCAGAGAAGGAAAACAAAAATTGGTATGACGGTGATTTTCAGTGTTGGCTTCTCACCCAGGCGGACAATTCAGAGTATACGTCCATGGGTTACGGACAGGGCCCTCGTTGGGGCTGGCAAACGTCTAGCAGTTATCCGTCCATTCCGTTCAACGACTATATTCATTTTGACGGCACGGTTGATGACGCTGTGAAGTATTGGTTTTATTGTCTGGAATGGCACGCGGCGGGAATCCCGGACTGGGTGAATTACGACGAACGTGTACGACAGGGGAAACACGCGCTGGAAATCATGGGTGGATATACACCAGGCATGGATGCAAAAAAATTAATCACGATTTTGGCAAAAAAGAGAGGTGAAAAAATTGGACGGATACGGCGCACCATTTTATTATGATTATCAGAATGCTGCTACATCAATGGTCAGTCCTAACACAGTACATTGCAAAAATACAGGACTAGCAAATTATTTTGCTAGATATCTATTGCAAAAAGCAATGTCTGTTTTTGAATTTCATTTTCCTGACTGGTGGTCAGAAAATTATTTACTCTATGTGTTGTATTGCTGGGGGCGTTTTGCAATTTTTAATACGGATCGGTTTGGTGTCGTAGCGCTGGATTGTGGGCTGACAGGGTATGATCTGTTTTATCAGCCGACCCATGCGGTCATCACAAACCCTTTGATAAGAAATACAATAACTCCGAAAATCGGATCACAGTGTGTTGTTGTGAAACTACAACCGAATTATTGTGGCATATTGGATATTGTATCCTATTACGCAGATTTAATGGCCTTGTGTGCCGAAGCTATAGGAATGAATCTAGTTAATAGCAAACTGTCATACGTGTTTGCAGCGGATAACAAACAGTCTGCCGAATCCTACAAAAAAGCGTGCGACAAAATCTATGGGGGTGATCCATCCGTTTTCATGGACAGCAAGCTTTTTGACTCTGATGGAAAAGCTAAATGGCAAATGTTCAATCAGAATGTAGGGCAGAATTACATTGCTGACAGGGTTCTTGCAGATATGCGCAAAATCGAACAAATGTTTGCAACTGATATTGGAATCCCAAATGCCAACACGGACAAAAAGGAACGCCTGATTGTGGACGAAGTAAACAGCAACAATTTTGAAACGCAATCACGTTGCGATATGTGGCTAATGTCCATGAAAAAAGAATTTGAAAAAGCAAACAAAATGTTCGGATTGAATTTGTCAGTGGACTGGCGAAATATCGAAAGGGGGGCTACAATTGGTACAGGCAACGTTGTCGATCATGGGGCTGTATAATTATGATAGTTCAGTTTTGGACGGATTAATACAGAATTTACCAAAGGCCGCAAAAATTCCGGTAGACGATGTTCACGTAGTGGGACAGGATTTAAACGCGGATGCACTAGTTACAGAATTATTAGCGCAGTCCGGCGAACTGGAATTTGCATATCCGAATCCAGATGCTGCTAGGAAAATTATCACAGCGTGGGCGCTGATAAACGCGGAACGGTGGCAGAGATTATACAATACAATGTGGTTTTCATATAATCCGATCTGGAATAAAGATGGAACAACAACGCGGACGGAGACAGAAACTCGTGATTTATCTGCAACTGATAATGACTCAGTGACAAATACAGGTACCGGAAAAGAAACACGTAATTTGAAATCAGCCAACACGCCTTCGTTAACCACAACCGAAACCGAAAAAGTTGCAGGCTATAACAGTAATGATTTTGTAAACAGCAATCAGAAATTGACAGAAACCGGCGGTGTAAGCAGCCAAACAGATACCGGAACAATCGAAAACAGTGCTGATGCCACTAGCAACCGCACAAATACAAAAACCGATACAGGAACAATAACCCGGACGTATACCGACCGGGAAACTGGAAATATCGGTGTTACTGAGACACAGACAATGATACAGGACGAACGAAATGTCGTTGATTTTAATATGACACAGATCATTATTAATGATTTTATTTCCCGGTTCTGTATCCTGGTATATTAGGAGGTGCTATATGTTTGAAAATTTTCCTTACACTAATTTCCACGAACTTAATCTTGACTGGATTTTAGAACGCATGAAAACCCTTGGGAAAGACATGACCACTCTTAAAAATTATGTGGATAACTACTTTGACAATATTAATCTGCCAGACATCGTAGAGCAGAAAGCCGCTGAAATAGAAGACCTCAGTTTTTTCAAAAACAAAAAAATATGCATCATCGGTGACAGTATTTCAGATAATACAACAAACCCACCAAACTGGACAGTTCATTTCACAGAAACGGTAAAAAAAGTTGGGGCTGTTGTGACAAACATTGCGGAAAACGGGGCATCTTTTGCAAGCTGGAACCAGAATTTTGACTCAAAAGTTCCTATAGGACAGGATATCTACATTGTGTTTTTAGGCGTTAACGATTTTCAGGGGCAATTCCCTTTTACACCGGGTCAGACGTATAGTGTATATGATTCTGTGTACACTTTTTTCGCAAAATTAACAGATAGAAATAAACAAGCTGAAGTTTTTTACATGAGTCCTATCAAATACTATCTAGCGACTGGAATGAAAAATAAATCGCCACTGTCATTCTATAGAAGATTTTATGAATTGACGGCATCGTCATTCGGTGCTACAGTTATCAGTGGATATAATGCGCCGAAACTTAATACATTTACTCAAAGCAACATCCTGTCTGACTATCTACACCCAGGAACCGGCTATGCGCCTGTCCTCGCCGCATACATCATACGTGCAATGACAGGACATGTTAGCACTTTTAGCCATGAACCGATTGATTATTATGTCGATGAAACAAGCGGCGCTAAAGTGATAATGGATAGTAATACTTTCGACATCATTGTCGAGGTGAACACGCAGGCACGTCTTAGCGCAGGATGGTATACAATAACAACATTGCCAGCCATTTTTAAAAGTTATGTTCAATGGGATTTAAATGCTCCTGCCGCTTACGGTAACAGTTATACTACACTAGGAATTGACTGGACAACTGGAACCCTTCGTGCATATCTTAGCACTGCCGATGAATCACTGCGATTTACAGTGCATGGAAAATTGCATATATTAAATAACAAAATTTCATA
>OOIG01002499.1_pt1 | contig 12243 bp, 11 predicted proteins | sample 1692091 | NCBI WGS metagenome assembly OOIG01 (sample SAMN06348188, study PRJEB24527) | human gut metagenome | biome: human gut; feature: ankylosing spondylitis patient; material: feces | host: Homo sapiens | place: China | collected 2015-10
CGCTGTCCGGTTCGTATTCCAGAATCGGCGCGGGCGCGGGCGGCGGGGCGGGAAAGACCGAGCGGCGAACCGATGTTCCCAAAAGCGGCGCTTCGTGCGGGTGCACGACCGTATTTTCCCGATCTTTCGCGGGCGGCGGAAGCGGCTCCGCATGATAGAGCGGCGGGTTTGCCGCGTCGGTTGCGTCGGGCGTTTTTGCCGCCACCGTGACCTCTTCGGCTTCGGTGTTCCGACTCCGCGCAGGCACTCTGCGGGTCGGCAGAAGCGCGTCAATGTCCCAGAAGCGATCCAACTCCGCCGCACGCCCGTCTTTTTTGTTGTCCCGTTCCATTTCCGCACCTCCTTTTTCGGGTCTTCTGAATATTTCATTATAGCATGTTTTTGCGGTCTTGTCAATTCTTTTGGAAATAAAAACGCAAAAAACAGGATCGGCGGAAACCCGCACGGGGAAAGACGGATGCGTCGGAATCCGCATTTGTCGGATTTACCGCAAACAAACCTGATTTTTCATCGAAGTTTGTGCGGAGACAATGAAAAAGACTGTCCTTTTTGATGATTGTTACCCGAATTCGCACAGTTTTCCGCGTGCGGATCTTGACAGAATCTCTTTTTTATGATATAATAGAACGAATTCCAAACCGATTCGCTTTTTCCAAACGAAAAAATCGGACTTGCGGCGGTGCGGAGACAAAGAACCCGTGTAGTTTTGAAATAAAAATGAGCGGCTGGTGTCCCCGGGTGGGGACTGTGCAGTCCGATTGAACCGTGAGACGGAGAAGGCGGGTCGTCCTGCTTGCCGTCGGAACGGTGTTTGTATAAAGAGGTGTAATCGATGTCATCGGAACGTGAGAAAATCATTTCATTCAGCCCCCCCGATATTTCCGAGATGGAAATCGAGGAGGTTTGCGCAGCGCTTCGCTCCGGTTGGATCACAACCGGTCCGCGAACCAAAAAACTGGAAAAAGAACTTGCGGAATGGATCGGAACCGAAAAATGCGTTTGTCTGAATTCGCAGACAGCCTGTGCGGAATTGGTGCTTCGCGTACTGGGCGTGGGAGAAGGCGACGAGGTTGTGGTGCCCGCCTATACCTACACCGCTTCGGCGTCGGTAATCGACCATGTGGGCGCAAAAATTGTGCTGATCGATTCACAGAAGGACAACGTGGAGATGGACTACGACGCGTTGGAAGCCGCGATCAACGAGCGCACAAAGGCTATCATTCCCGTGGATCTGGGCGGCGTTCCCTGCGATTATGCCCGCATTTTTGAAATTGCGGAGCGGAAAAAGCACCTGTTCAAGCCTGCCAACGACCTGCAACGGGCGATCGGCAGAGTGGCGGTCTGCGCGGACACGGCGCACGCGCTGGGGGCAAAATGGCACGGCAAAATGATCGGAACGGTGGCGGATTTCTCCTGCTTCAGTTTCCACGCGGTCAAGAATTTCACAACCGCCGAGGGCGGCGCGATTACCTGGATGCTCCCTGCGGCGGTTGACAGCGAGACGCTTTACCATCAGTTCCAGTTGCTCAGCCTGCACGGACAATCCAAAGACGCGCTTTCCAAAACCCGTCCGGGCGACTGGGAATACGATGTCGTGGGGTTGTGGTACAAGTGCAATATGACCGATATGGCGGCGGCGCTCGGGTTGGCGCAGTTTCAGCGGTATCCGCATATCCTGAAGCGCAGACGGGATATTGTTGCCCGTTATGACGCCGCGATCAAACCGCTTGGCATTCAGGTGTTGGATCACTTCAACGCCGAGCATGAGTCATCGGGGCATCTGTATATTACCCGCGTTCCGGGAATCACTTCGGAACAGCGGAACGAGATCATTCATAAAATGGCGGACTGCGGTATCGCCTGCAACGTGCATTACAAGCCGTTGCCGATGCACACGGCGTACAAGGCGCTCGGCTTTGACATTGCCGATTTCCCGAACGCTTACGCCTGCTTTGAAAACGAGATCACCCTGCCGCTTCACACCTGTCTTTCGGACGAGGATGTGGAATATGTGAAGGAGAATTACGTCAGAATTCTGAAAGAGTATTTGTAATGTTAATGAAAAAATGGGACCGACTCCCGCCCGAGATGCGGAACGACGCGGTGCGAAGCTACTATGACATTCTGAAAAAGAAACGGCTGACGCTGATCTGCAAGCGGCTGTTTGACATTGTGGCATCCCTTGTTCTGCTGATCCTGCTTTCGCCCGTATTTCTGATTTTGGCGATCGCAATCAAGGCGGACAGCCGCGGTCCTGTTTTTTTCAGGCAGATCCGGGTCACACAGTACAACCGCCGTTTCCGCATCTTCAAGTTCCGTTCAATGACGGTCAATACCGAAAAGGAGTCCCAGATCACGGTCAGTGGGGACGCGCGCGTGACGCGGGTTGGAAAATTCATCCGCCGCTGTCGGTTGGACGAGATCAGCCAGCTGCTCAACGTTCTGCGCGGGGATATGACCTTTGTGGGAACACGTCCCGAAGTGCCGCGCTACACCGAGCGCTACACCCCCGAGATGATGGCAACGCTTCTGCTCCCCGCAGGTATTACAAGCCTTGCGAGCATCCTTTATAAGGATGAGGCACGGTTGCTTGACTGTGCGGAGGACGCGGACGCCGTATATACGGAAACGATCCTGCCCGCGAAGATGCGCTACAATCTGGAACAGCTGAAAAAGACCTCGCTGCGGAACGATCTGCGCGTGATGTGCATGACGGTTTTCGCGGTGCTCGGGAAGGATTACGGCGCGGTCCGCGCGGGGAATGGCAAAAAAAAGAGGAAGTAACCTATGGCAGAAATCATTGTTTCGGTCATCGTTCCGCTCTATAACGAGGAGCGGTATATCGCGTCCCTGTTGGAGTCTTTGGAAAAGCAGACCTATCCGCGCGAAAACATGGAGTGGATTCTGGTGGACGGAATGTCGGGAGACGGAACCGTTGCGGTGATCCGGAGCGCCATGGAAACCGGGCTTTACCCGATTGTTCTGCTGAAAAACGAAAAGAAAAAGACCCCGTATGCGCTGAATCTGGCGATCGGGGAGGCAAAGGGGAAGTATATCATCCGGCTTGACGCGCATTCGTATTTCTATCCCGATTATATCGAAAAGTGCGTATACTATCTGGAGCATACCGATGCGGACAGCGTGGGCGGAATTGCCGAAACGCAGGCGGAAGGCTTTGTGGGCGGCGCGATTGCGCAGATGCTTTCCACCAAATTCGGCGTGGGCGGCTCGGATTTCCGGACGGGGGACGGAAACCGCTATGCGGATACCGTGCCGTTCGGCGCGTTCCGCAGAGAGGTGTTCGACAGGGTCGGGCTGTTCAACCCGAAGCTGTTGCGCAGTGAGGACAACGACATGAACGCGCGAATCCGCGCCTCGGGCGGCAAACTCTGGTTGGCGGATGATATCCGCTTCCGCTATTACTGCAGGGATACCGTCGGCGGGATTCTGAAGATGGGGTTGCAGAACGGCAACGCGCTGTTCCGCACCCTGCTTGAAAATCCGCGCGCGATGAGTCTGCGGCATTTTATCCCGTTTGCTTTTCTGATGTCGCTGATTGTCCTGCCGATTCTCGGCGCATTCCTGCCGGCTTTCGGCTGGATTTTTGCGGCGGAAATGGCGTGCTATACGTTATTGGATCTGTATTTTTCGTTCTGCAACAAGCACCCGAAATACGGATTGCTGAATTTCTGGCTTTACCCGCTGTTCCATGTGACCTACGGCTTCGGCTCTTTGCTGGGGCTTTTCGGTGTGAAGCTGTACTGATAGGAGAGTTTTGGCAATGAATGAAATGCAATCGAAGCTGTTGGATATGATGAAATGGTTCCACGGTTATTGCGAGGAAAACGGTCTGCGCTACTATGCGCTCGGCGGGACTGCATTGGGCGCGGTTCGTCACGGCGGATTCATTCCGTGGGACGACGATCTGGACGTTGGTATGCCGCGGGCGGACTACGACAGAATGATCTCGCTATGTAAAAACGGGACGGGCAATACGCGGTATCGCATCGAAGCGCCCGGGCAGAACCGGGACTTCATTTATCCGTTCTGCAAAGCGTATGATACCGAAACCACGTTGGTGGAGAATGCTCGCATCAAGGCAAAAAGAGGCGTTTATATTGATATTTTTCCACTTGACGGCATCGGGAATACGAAAGAGGAAAGCGAGAAAAACTATCGGCGGATCAATCGGGACATCAGTCTGCTGAACACGAAAATCTGCGCGCTCCGGCGGGGCGGTCGACCTTTTCGGAATTTCTTTATCATCATCGGACGGATGATTCCCGATTTTTTGGTGAGCCGCGACGGGCTGATCCGAAAAATCAACCGCAAAGCTGCCGCAAAGCCTTACGACGAGTATCCTTATGTGGCGAATCTGTTCGGCGAATGGAAAGCGAATGAGATTGCCGAGCGGGAATGCTTCGGAACGCCGACGCTTTGCAAATTTGAGGATACGGAAATCTATATTCCGGAACAGTCGGATCGTTACCTGACCTCGCTCTACGGCGACTGGCGCAAACTGCCGCCCGAGGACAAGCGGGTTACGCACCACGATTACGTGACGCTCGACCTGAACCGATCGTATTTGGAGGACTGATGATATGAAACGCGTGATCACATACGGAACGTTTGACCTGTTGCACTACGGGCATATCAATCTTCTCAAGCGGGCAAAAGCGTTGGGCGATTACCTGATTGTCGGGTTGTCGACCGATGAATTCAACTGGAACGAGAAGCAGAAGAAGTGCTATTTTTCCTATGAAAAGCGAAAGGCGCTTCTGGAGGCGATCCGGTATGTTGACCTCGTGATTCCCGAAACCTGTTGGGAGCAGAAGCGGAGCGATATTCACGAGTACCATATCGACACCTTTGTCATCGGTGACGATTGGCAGGGGAAGTTCGATTTTCTGAAGGAGGAGGGCGCGAAGGTCGTTTACCTGTCGAGAACGCCCGAAATCAGCACCTCGCAGATCAAGCAGGATCTGAATCATTGAACGGAGTAAAAGGACGAGCGCAACCGCGTTCGTTTTTTTCTTTCCCCGTTGACTTTCGGCGGGGGACATGGTATAATAGAATTGTTCGGCGACGGATGAGGGCGTTTGCCTGTTGAGCGGATCTTACGAAACAGCGAACCGAAGAGAGGGGGAAACCGGTTATGTCACAGGTCACGAAGCGCGCGTTGGAGCAGTCGCTGAAACATCTGCTTCTGAAGAAGCCGCTGACCAAGATTACCATCAACGATATTGCCGAGGATTGCGGGATCAACCGCATGACCTTTTATTATCACTTCAAGGACATTTACGATCTCGTGGAGTGGTCGTGTATGGAGGACGCGCGCCGCGCACTCGAAGAAAACAAGACGTATGACACATGGCAGCAAGGGCTGTTGCGGCTTTTCGAAGCCGTGAAGCAGAACAAGCCGTTTATCATGAACGTTTACCGCTGTGTGGATCGCGGGCAGGTGGAGAAGTTCTTAAGTCCGCCCGTGGACGCACTGGTGCGCGGCGTGATTAACGAGGAAGCGGACGGCATGACCGTGCGCGAAGAGGATCGGGATTTTATTGCGCGGGCGTATTCCTACGTTTTTATCGGGTTTATGCTGGACTGGATTCGCAACGATATGCGCGAAGATCCCGCAGGGATTGTAGATCGCCTTGCCTGTCTCCTCCGCGGGAGCGTAAAGGAAGCCCTGCGGCGGTTCAGCCTGTAGTCTCCGCCCCCGTTTTATCATTTCCGCCGATCTGATAAAATTTTATACAATGACCGTCCCCGTGATGAAAACCTGAACACGGGGCGGTTTTTGTCTATTGTAATCCGCGGAAAAAAGGGTATAATAGAGTCAGAAAGAAAAAATACGGGCACGGATGCCCGAAAACAGGAGGATTCTGTTATGTATTATTCCGCAGGAACTTATGAGTCGTTCGCACGTCCCGAAAAGCCGAAGGACGCTGACAAAAAATCGGCTTATATCATCGGCACCGGTCTTGCCGGCCTGTCGGCGGCATTTTACCTCGTCCGCGACGGTCAGGTGAAGGGCGAGCACATCCACCTCTTGGAAAAGTTGGATCTGGCGGGCGGAAGCTGCGACGGCCGCAAGGACGTGACCAAGGGCTTCTTCATGCGCGGCGGACGGGAAATGGACAACCACTTCGAGTGTATGTGGGATATGTTCCGCGATGTCCCGTCGATCGAAACGCCCGGCGTCTCGGTGCTGGACGAGTACTATTGGCTCAACAAGCACGACCCGAACTATTCGCTCTGCCGTGCAACCGTAAACCGCGGCGAGGACGCGCACACCGACAAGAAGTTCGAGCTCGACAAAGAATCGGCTCTGGCGCTTTCCAAGCTGTTCATCACGCCGGAGAAGGATCTGGAAGGCAAGAAGATTTCCGAAGTTCTGCCCGAGTCCTTCTGGAGCACCAACTTCTGGCTCTACTGGCAGACGATGTTCGCGTTCCAGCGTTGGTCGAGCGCTCTGGAGATGAAGCGGTATCTCTGCCGCTACGTCCACCACATTGACGGTCTGCCCGACTTCAGCGCGCTCCGTTTTACCAAGTACAACCAGTACGAGAGCATGATTCTGCCGCTGGTCAAGTACCTGGAGTCGCACGGCGTGAAGATCGAGTACGGCATGGATGTGAAGAACGTTGTGATCGCCAACGAGAACGGCAAGCGGATTGCAAAGCAGATTGTCTATGTCCGCGACGGCAAGGAGGAAACGATCGATCTGATTGAGGATGACCTTGTGTTCATTACGAACGGCTGCTGCACCGATACGTCCTGCTACGGCGACCAGACGCACGCGCCGGATCTGTCAGGTGTGCGCGATGGCGCGGGCGAATCGTGGGATATGTGGAAGAAGATCGCGGCGCAGGCGGAGAACGGCGAATACGGCAACCCCGACGCGTTCTGCAACGACACCGACGCAACCAACTGGATGAGCGCGACCGTGGAAACCTCGAACGAGGAAGTGATCCGCCACATCATGAATATCTGCAAGCGCGACCCGCGTGAGGGTAAGGTCACAACCGGCGGTATCGTGACGGTCAAGGACAGCACCGAGAACTGGTATCTGTCATGGACCATCAACCGTCAGCCGCAGTTCCGTTCGCAGGACAGAAACACCGTGTTGGTCTGGCTCTATTCGCTGAACACCAACCGCGAGGGCAACTATGTGAAGAAGGCAATGCGCGACTGCACAGGCGAAGAGGTCTGCCGCGAGTGGCTGTACCACATCGGCGTGCCGACCGACCGCATCGAGGATCTTGCAAAGAATGCCTGCAACACCACGACCTGCTTCATGCCGTATATCAACGCGTTCTTCCAGCCGAGAAAGGAATCCGACCGCCCGAAGGTCGTTCCGGATGGTGCGGTAAACTTCGCGTTCCTCGGTCAGTTTGCCGAGACTCCGCGTGATACCATCTTCACCACCGAGTATTCCATCCGTACCGGTATGGAGGCAGTGTACACGCTTCTGGACGTTGACCGCGGCGTGCCAGAGGTCTGGGGAAGCAAGTACGACGTGCGCGAACTGCTCCGCGCCTGCTACTACGCAATCGACAAGAAGCCGATCACCGATATGAAGCTGACCTTCATGGAAAAAGAAGCGCTCAAGATCGCGCTGAAGAAGGTCAAAGGCACGGACGTGGAAATCCTGCTTCGCGAAAGCGGACTGATCCGGTAAAACGCGAATGTTTTGCGGATGCAATTCAAAATTCAAAGCAGTTTGTCAGCAATTGGAGGAAGCACCCTTCGGGGTGCTTCCTTTTCGCGTTCAAAAGCTCCCTGAAAACCGCCCGGAATCCTGCTTTTTCGCCCGAAAATACGTTTTCCGGAAGAAATTTTCGAAAACCTATTGACAAAGTAGGTAATGTGTGGTATCATATGTACAGAAAACCTATCTGGTTGATAGGCGAATAAAAAGGAGACCCCGTTATGGCAAACATTTATTCTTCTGCCGATCAGCTCATCGGGCACACCCCGCTTCTGGAGCTGAAGCATATCGAATCGGAATACGGACTGCACGCGAGACTGTTGGCAAAACTGGAATATTTCAATCCCGCAGGATCGGTTAAGGATCGGATCGCAAAAAAAATGCTGGACGACGCGGAAGCGGCGGGAAAGCTGACGAAGGAATCGGTTATCATCGAGCCGACCTCGGGCAACACGGGAATCGGGCTTGCCTCGGTTGCCGCCGCGCGGGGCTACCGCATTATCATCGTCATGCCGGAGACCATGTCGGTGGAGCGCAGACAGCTGATGAAGGCATACGGCGCGGAACTGGTTCTGACCGAGGGCGCAAAGGGCATGAAGGGCGCAATCGCAAAGGCGGAGGAACTGGCAAAGGAGATTCCGCACAGCTTCATTCCGGGGCAGTTCGTCAATCCTTCCAACCCGCAGGCGCACTATGAGACCACCGGTCCTGAAATCTTTGCCGATACCGACGGCGCGGTTGACGTGTTCGTTGCGGGAGTCGGCACGGGCGGAACGGTAACGGGTACGGGCAGATACCTGAAGGAAAAGAAGCCCTCCGTGCGGGTTGTGGCGGTTGAGCCTGCAAGCTCGTCGGTGCTGTCGACGGGCGTTGCGGGAGCGCACAAGATTCAGGGCATCGGCGCGGGCTTCGTGCCGGAAATTCTGGATACAAAGATTTATGACGAGATTGTCACGGTGACGAACGAGGACGCGTTTGCAACGGGCAGACTGATGGGCAGGCGCGAGGGCGTTTTGGTCGGAATCTCCTCCGGCGCGGCGCTGTGGGCGGCAATCGAAGTCGCAAAGCGCCCCGAAAACGAGGGAAAGACCGTGGTGGTTCTGATGCCCGATACGGGCGACCGCTATCTGTCCACGCCCTTGTTTGCGGACTGATGGCGGAAAAAAAGATTCTGACCGTGCAGGATATCTCCTGCGTGGGGCAGTGTTCGCTGACCGTTGCGCTGCCGATTCTTTCCGCCTGCGGTCTGGAATGCTGTGTTCTGCCAACGGCGATGCTCTCCACGCACACTGCCTTCCGGCATTTCACGAACCGCGATCTGACCGATGAAATGGCGGGCGTCCGCAAGGTCTGGGAGGAAGAGCGCATCCGTTTCGACGCGCTCTACACGGGTTATCTCGGAAGCGCGCGGCAGGTGGCGGAAGTGAAGGCGATCATGGAAAGTTGCCTGCAACCGGGCGCGGTACGCATTGTAGATCCCGCAATGGCGGACAACGGGCGGTTGTATCCCGCGTTTGACGGAGCTTTCGTCGCGGCAATGCGGGAACTCTGCCGCGAGGCGGATGTGATTCTCCCGAACCTCACCGAAGCCTGTCTGCTGGCGGAGTATCCGTACCCGGAAACCTACGGTGAGAACGGGATCAAAGACCTGTTGGCGGCGCTCCGTGCGGCGGTTGGCGAACGAACTGTGGTACTGACGGGAATCGGCTACCGCGCGGGCAAAACCGGCGTTCTGGTCGCGCGGGACGGCGAAACCGATTACTACGAGCACGAGCGGCTGGCACGGAGCTGTCACGGAACGGGCGACGTGTACGCCTCGGTGTTCACGGGCGCGCTGATGCGGGGCATGACCGTCCCGCAGGCGGCGCGGCTTGCCGCGGATTTTACGGTGGAATGTATCAAAAACACGGTCGGAGACCCCGCGCATTGGTACGGGGTGAATTTTGAAGGAATGTTGCCGCAGCTCTGGAAACAGCTCGGCGAGGAAAGGAACGAATATGAGAGAGATTTACGCGGATAACGCGGCGACAACGAAAATGAGTCGGGTCGCCATTGAGGCAATGATGCCGTATATGGATCGTATCTACGGGAATCCGTCCAGCCTGCACTCGGTCGGGCAACGGGCAAACGAGGCGCTTTGCGATGCGCGCGAGCGCATTGCAAAACGGTTGGGGTGTACCCCTCGGGAGATTACCTTCACCTCGGGCGGAAGCGAGGCGGACAATCAGGCAATCCTGTCTGCCGCCGCAGTGGGGGAGAAGAAAGGCAAAAAGCATATCATTTCCACCGCTTTTGAGCATCACGCGGTTCTGCACACGTTGGAAAAACTGAAAAAGCAGGGCTTTGAGATTGAACTGTTGGATGTTGGCAAGGTCGGCAACATCACGGCGGAGCAGGTGCGGGCGGCAATCCGTCCCGATACCTGTCTTGTCACGGTGATGTATGCAAACAACGAAATCGGGTCGGTTCTGCCGATTGCGGAGATCGGCAAGGTCTGCCGCGAGGCGGGCGTGATCTTCCACACCGACGCGGTACAGGCGGCAGGACATCTGCCGATCAACGTGGCAACGCAGAACATTGATATGCTGTCGCTCTCGGCGCACAAGTTCCACGGACCTAAGGGCATCGGCGTGCTCTATTGCCGTAAGTGCATTCCGCTCGTCAGCCTGATTGAGGGCGGCGCGCAGGAAAGAGGCAAGCGCGCGGGAACAGAAAATCTGCCCGCCATCATGGGTATGGCGGCGGCTCTGGACGATGCCTGCGAGCATATGGCGGAGAACAGCGCGAAGCTGACGGCTCTGCGCGACCGTCTGATTACGGGACTCTCGAAAATTCCGCATTCGGTTCTCAACGGAGATCCCGTAAACCGTCTGCCGGGCAATGTGCACTTCTGCTTTGAAGGTATTGAAGGCGAGAGCCTGTTGCTTCTTCTGGACGCAAAGGGCATCTGCGCGTCGTCCGGGTCTGCCTGCACGTCCGGGTCGCTTGACCCGAGCCACGTCTTGCTTGCCATCGGGCATCCGCACGAGATTGCGCACGGTTCTCTGCGGCTCTCGCTCTGCGAGACGAACACCGACGAGGATGTGGACGATATGCTCCGCGAGATTCCTGCGGTTGTGGACTACCTGCGGAATATGTCTCCGCTCTGGCGCGACAAGGTAACGGGCAAGAAGGAATTCTATCTGAAATAAAGGAGTGAGCGAAAATGGCACTGTACAGTGAAAAAGTAATGGATCATTTCAGGAATCCGCGCAATGTGGGCGTGATTGAGGACGCGGACGGCGTGGGAGAGATCGGCAACGCGAAATGCGGCGATATCATGAAGATTTATCTCAAAATCAAGGACGGTATCATCACCGACGTGAAGTTTGAAACCTTCGGCTGCGGCTCGGCGATTGCCTCCAGTTCCATGGCAACCGAAATGATCAAGGGCAAGCCCGTGAGCGAGGCGCTGGAACTTTCCAACAAGGCGGTTGCCGAGGCTCTGGACGGTCTGCCCGCCTACAAGATGCACTGCTCGGTGTTGGCGGAGCAGGCGATCAAGGCGGCGGTGAAGGACTACTACGACCGCAACCACATTCCCTACGACTCCTGCAAGTTTGCGGACTGCGATTCCTGTCCGCACTGTCATGAAGAGTAAAGCGCTGATCGCCATGAGCGGCGGCGTGGATTCGTCGGTTGCCGCTTATCTGATGCGTGAGCGCGGTTATGACTGCATCGGCGTGACCATGAAGCTTTATTCCAACGAGGACGCGGGCGTGGAGCGGTCGCGAACCTGCTGTTCGCTTGACGATGTGGAGGACGCGCGGAGCGTGGCGCACCGTCTCGGAATCCCGTACTATGTGTTCAATTTCAGCGGCGATTTCCGCCGCGAGGTGATGGAGCGGTTCGTCTGCGCCTATGAAGCGGGAGAGACCCCGAACCCTTGCATCGACTGCAACCGTCACCTCAAGTTCGACCGCCTGTATCACCGCGCCGAAGAGTTGGGGTGTGACTGCGTGGTCACGGGTCACTATGCGCGGATCGAGCGGGCGGGGGAGCGGTTTCTGCTGAAGAAATCGCTGATCCCCGACAAGGATCAGAGTTACGTGCTCTATTCGCTGACGCAGAAACAGTTGGCGCACACCTGCTTTCCGCTGGGCGACATGGCGAAGGAAGAGACCCGCCGTGTGGCAACCGAGCAGGGGTTTTACAATGCGGACAAGCCCGACAGTCAGGACATCTGCTTTGTTCCCGACGGGGATTACGCGTCCTTCATCTGCCGCTATCGCGGGAAAACCTACCCCGAGGGGGATTTTGTGGACACCACGGGACGGGTTCTCGGACGGCATAAGGGGATTATTCACTATACGCTCGGGCAGAGAAAAGGACTTGGCATTGCTGCGGGTGAGCCGCTTTACGTCGTGAAGATCGACGCGGAAAACAACCGCGTGGTGCTCGGAAAGAACGCCGATCTTTTCAGCCGGGAGCTGGAGGCGGACGGCTTCAACTGGATTGCCTGCGACGAGCCGTCAGAACCCCTGCGTGTG
>OOIG01002506.1_pt1 | contig 12213 bp, 15 predicted proteins | sample 1692091 | NCBI WGS metagenome assembly OOIG01 (sample SAMN06348188, study PRJEB24527) | human gut metagenome | biome: human gut; feature: ankylosing spondylitis patient; material: feces | host: Homo sapiens | place: China | collected 2015-10
TCACATCCAATCTTTTTATTATTTTTGCGACTCCAATCCTCCGCGCCATCGAGTGTATTGACGTCTTCCTTGTTGGAGGAGGAGGAGATGGTGCGCAAGATTATGATGGTGCTGGAGGAGGCGGTGGTGGTTATACAACCACAGAAAAAGCATATCGCATTAACACGAATGTCACATATACAATCGTTATCGGTGCTTCCAGCGGTTCATCCACGGCATTTGGCTTTATTGCAAATGCTGGAAAGAATGCATCTAAAAATAACGGAGGAAATGGTGGCTCTGGTGGAGGAAGTGGCGTTGGTAAAGGCGGGAGCAATGGAAGCAACGGTGAATCGTATGGGTCTGGTTACAATGCCGGTATCGGCCAAGGAACCACCACCAGAGAATTTGCAGAAAATGATGGAAAGCTATATTCTGGTGGTGGGGGCGGTGGCCCCGGTGGCGTTACACAACCAGCAGCTGGTGGTTCTGGAGGTGGAGGTAATGGAAGTTCAACAAATGGGTCTGCCGGGGAAACGAATACCGGCGGAGGAGGCGGTGGAGGTAGGTCAAGTGGAGGCAAAGGCGGCTCTGGGATTATAATAATCAGGAATAAGAGATGATCATCTTTTATTCCTAATGACTACAATACCGGACGCGCCCGGCCTTTGGGATCTAGACGAATCGTCTGTCGATCTTCCATCTGCTCCATTGCCACTATTTGGCACTGTGGAATTGGATGTGTCGCCATTGCCGCCGGATGCATACAGGCGGCCGTTTTCCTCTCCGAATTCTTTGGTAGTGGTTCCCTGTCCAGTTCCACCTTCGGCGTATTCATGTGAGGTGCCATTACCACCATTTGTTCCGCCTGGTTTGCTTGTGGCACCACCTCCAGAACCACCATTGCCACCTTTTTCCCAACCTCTAGTAGCATCATGAGCATTTGCCCCGCCAGAAGCCGACAGGTCGAATGCCTTAGTGGTCCCTGTATTACCGCCAATGGTGATAGAATATGCTGTTCCAACGGTCACATGGATATTCTTCTGCGTTTTGGTATAACCTCCTCCGCCTCCCGCGCCATGACAGTAGATGCTCGAATCCGGGTTCCAATTCCTAGTTCCGCCATCTCCTCCTCCTCCAACAAGGAAGACGTCAATACCGCCCTCCGCACCATTGAGGTTGGTAAACGTCAGCGTGCCAGAGGTAAGGAAACGGATTTTCCAGTTGCCCTGAGATACGGTGATAGGCTCGTCGGAATCGTTGACGATTTCGTAGTCGCCGGTGTAGGTAAATTCGGGGATGGTATTGAACGAGATTGCTGTGCTATAATCGGTCGTGATAATCACGTTTTTCTGGGCAGTCTTACCGTCTCCGGTGATGGTAACTGTCCACGTCCCGCTTGCAAGCCCCTTGAACACCACCACGCCGCTCGTGCCGGAGTTCTTGGTCTTTGTCTTTCCGTCCTTGGAAACAGACACGGTGACATTCACAGGGGCTGTGACGGTCAGCGTGCCGCCGGAACCGCCTCCACCAGTGTTAACCCTACCAATCATGCGCTTACACCGCCTTTCCAGCAAATAATGGTGGGAATCGTAATTGCCGATTCCGGGGCGCTTGCGGCATACAGATACACACCGCCGTTATAAGTAGCCGCAACAGGGGCAAAATTGCCGTCAATTGCGTCTGCCACGCCAAGAACCACTTCCGGAATCATGGAGTTCAGCACCCCCGTCAGCGCGATAGCGGCGCGGAATGGGTAATCCTGATATGTAGAATCAGCCACAAACGCGGATACCGGTACGCTGGTATCCGTGAACAGGAGCTTTTTCAGCTCCACCGCCGTCCCGGCTTCCAGATCGGCCAGCTCACGGTTTATGGAATCCAGCACCGATGTGGCTTGCGCCGTGGTATCATCAAGCACATCTTTTACTTGCGCCTGCGTTTCTTGCAGGAGCGTGGAAAACTGGCTCTGCATTGTGCTTGTATCAATGCCCACCTTTTCCGTCACCAGCCCGCACACCGAAGCGTCAAGCCGCTCATCCGTAATCATGGAAGCGGTGATAGCGGTTGTACCGGCTGCAACGGAAATCCGCGCAAGGCTGATCTGCCGGATTGTGCTGTTGTTTGTCAGCGCCGGGGCTGCTGCCTTCCCAGATTTTGCGCCTTTCAAGATTTTCACTTCCGGATAGTCCACGTAGTTTGTGGTTTTCCACTCCACGATTACGCGATCAATCCGATTCAGAACGCCGTCTGCCGCATCAACGGCAAGCTGCAATTTGACACCATCAACGGATTCATTATCAATCCACCACACAACGCCGTTCCTGCCGGAATTTGCCATCCAGCCGGTGCCGTCTGAAACTTTCACCGCCATTCCCGGCGTGGAAAGCGCCTGCACGGACGCATTACTGCCAGCGGCAAAAACGCCGGATGTGCGGCCATGGTGCCAGCGCATAACGTCTTCTGCGCCTCTGAATTCATCTTGGTTATTCGGGAAACTTTTGATATTAGCCATTTAATTTCATTGCCCCCAATGCTGTAAGAATAGGGTCGCCCAAAAGGATCTCCGTCCGGGCTTTGTTGCTGTCCAGTGTGTACTTAATGCCAGTGATCCGGGCGCTGAACGATACCCCGAACCGAGCAGATACGCACGATACAATGTCCCCCAGAGCGTAATACTTGCCCAGGTCTTCCGGGTCGATGGATACGGAAAAGGACTTTCGTCGGATTCGCTTTCCCAGCTCCATCTGTCCATAAGCACGCGCACGGGCTTTGCAATCAGCCTCAGATTCGTCATTTTCCTGCCGAACGGCTGTTTTGAACCACACTTCCCGGCGATTGTCCCCGGTTGCATCGCCGACGATTTCAACAAATGTGTTATCCTCTCCGCTAAGGCTTCCCTGCACATAGGCCACATTACAGAGGGTGGAATCGTCGTCGTTGATCACAAGGTCTTTTGCGCTTCCCTGTTCCTCCGAAAAGACAATAGCGTGAATGCCAGCCGTCAGGTCGCGCCCCTTGTAAAGGCGGAAAGTGTGTGTCATGTCGTCGGGATTCCACTCCATTGTGTGGCCTATACCTTTTTCTTCAAGGAACGGGATGATTTCATCCAGCAAATTCCCGCCAATGAAAACATTGTCCGTTTTATCGGTCATCCCGGTTGCCTGTGCAACTTGAATCCTTGTCATTCCACGGAGATTATCGCTTATCAGCTTGTACACGCCCGTCTCGATAGTTGTCATGTGGTATTCCGATGCAATGATGCGCTTATTCAAAAGCCAGTTCGCGGTGTATCCATTCGCCGTTATGCGATTCGTGGTCGTGTCAATCTTTGTGTTTTCTATCACAAATGTTACGTTTCTGCTCGTATCATACAGGAGATTGCCGACTTTCAACACGTTAATGTTGTATTCGCTTACCGGCGCAACCAGTATCAGCTTTCCGATATCGTTGTAGTAAATATTCATGATAACACTGATTGCGTGCCGGATTTCGTACCGGGTGGAAAAGTCCTCTTTATAGATTTCAAAGCTCATAGCGCAATCCCCACAATCTCCGTTGCGAAGTCAATATCCACCTGCAAATTCGCAAGTCCGCTTGTCGCTTCCGGCTTCAACACATTGTCCCCAACTTCCAACTGAAACAAAGTGCTTTTCAGGCTCAACGCGCCCCGGCAATCTCCGTCGACGGATGACGTTACAGTTGTCCGATCGTGCGTAATCTCTACAATCAGCCGCTCCCCGCTGACGATAGTTTTATTTATCAGCAGAAATTTTCCCGTCGCGGCGTTGGTGATTTTGGGGTTCTCCACATCACCGCTTGCCGAAAGAGTAGCAGTAAACGGGACGGGAACCTGGCCGCGGTTCTCCACATTGATAAATTTCGCTTCAAACAGCTGTCCGAAACGATACGGCCTTGAAATATTCCATGGGAATTTGAATAGCTTTTGAATGCCGGACAACGTTACCGCTGCGGAATCGTCCTTGCACCAATACGGATACGCCGCCAGAAGGGAAAACTGGAACTGTGCGCCCCATTGTTTCGCCTCGATGCTGGGCGTCGCCGTAGGCCAAACATTCAGATAGTAATCATCCGCATATAGTTTTCCGGAAATATCGGGGCGGATGACGGAAAGCAGTTTTTCTTTATTCGCTGCCTGTCCGTCTCCTACCAGATACCCGTTGACATTTACAGGCCTGGGCTGAACATTTTTGCTCTGAATTGTCGCCCCCGTCTGGTTAATGCCCTTCGCCTGGGAAAGGGATACCGTTACCGTATCAATGCCCGTGGGCTTGTTGATAAGATATCCACCGGCATAATCAAAGGTAACGCTATCCCCGTTTTCGTTCACGTAGCGGAACAACTTGCTTAAATTGTTGAAGTTCGTCAAATCGTCCACCTCGCTTGTGTGAAATACGCTTCTGTAGCCGCTGCCAGTTCAACAGGCGTTTGCGCAACGGACTGGATATTCTGGATGATCGTCACACCACGCGAACCGCCAGCAAAACCAGCTCCGTCGTAGTCCGCCCCACCAGATGCACCAGCAGATTTTTCAGCCCTCCATGTGCGTGCTTCCTCTGCTGTAAGCACGGATTCGCCCTTATGAAGATACGCCAAATAGTTATCGTATGGTACGTAGTCAAGGCCGTTTTTGTGAGAACCGGATGCTTTAACGTTGGCATTTATTGTCAGGACGAACCCGGAAAAGCTATTCGTTAAACGGCTTTTCATTTGTGAAGCAAGAGAATCAAGCTTTGCTAGAACTCCGGGGGTGCTGCTATCGATACCGGAAACCAGCCCACTCATGGTATTGGTTGCCGCCTCTGTAGCTGCCGCCTCCTGGTCGAGATCGCCCACCTTTTCCACGTAGCTGTCTGTGGCTTCCTGCATACGGCTTTTTACATTCTCCACCGCCAATGCCAAACCATCAGCCGTTCCGGTGCCGGATTCAGCATATTTGTTGATACTCGTGGCGAGATTATCGAATAGGACTGTTGCGTCAGCAGAACCCCACTCAACATTGTCCAACTCCGTCCTTAATGCGGCAAGAACTCCGGCGGCATCTTCGGTGCTCATGGATGCAAGGTACTGGGAAAAGCCGTCAATATTAACTCCGGCGTCGTTTGCCGCCGCAGAAATAACAGCAAAGTTCTCGTCCATATTATCCAGCACTGCGGTGTTGGCGTTGATATTTGCCATAGCATCAGCCCACGAAATCTCCGTAGCTTCTACTACGCTGGTAAACGCAGATCCTGCATTGTGCAGCCCATCATATATGGTGGAGTAAGTTTTCTGGTAATCCTCCAAAATGGACTGTGCGGCGGCGGCGTATTCCTCGGAAGCAGCCTTTATCACGTTTGCAGGCTTTGCCGCTTCCTCGGCAGCGGCTTGTTCCTGCGCTTGCAGATCGGCGAGATTCTGCTCCGCTTGCTTTATGGCTTCGGCTAATCTCTCCATCTCGACGGTATCGCCGCTGAAACCAGCATCAGACGAGAACATTTCCAGCCTGGCTTTTGAAGCTTCCTCGTACTGTTTCTTAAGCTCTTCTACCTTTGCGCGTGCTTCTTCTACCGTCTGCGGCTCACCGGCCAGCTCCTTGACGAACTCCTTGTGTGCCTTGGTTGCCTTTCCAATGCCAATCGCCAGAGCCGCTACAGCAGCGGCAATCAAGCCAATGGGGTTTGCTTGTATCGCCGTATTCCATGCGTATTGCGCCGCAGTTGCAAGGGAAATCTTCCCGGTGAGTACACCAATGGCGATTTCACTAACGGAAAATACACCATTCAGCGTGGCTTCTGCAACCGCCGCTTTCCCGCTTTCCGCTGTAAAAAACGCAAGCGCCGAGGCATTCGCTGTGAACACGGTAGCAATATTCGCAATGGCCTTCCCGGCCATATTCGCCCCGATTGCAGCACCGGCAACGGTTGCCGCTGTGGCCGCGAACTCAAACGCCGTGGCGAGAAGATCAATAGCGCTATTCGTTTCCCGGAGATACGAAATAGCTTCTACCGTGGCAGTTCCAACGCCGGTAACAATTTGCTGTACGCGGGGTATAATGTTCCTTCCGGCTGTAAATACGCTGTCCACAAAGTCCTGAGTAAGCCCTTCCATGTCGGCGTTACTATCCGCCATGCCGGTAGCCAGATTCTGCCAGGCTGCTTTCATGGATGCCGTGGAACCTTCTATCGTCCTTGCCGCTTCTTCCGCAGCATAGTTCGAAAGCCCCTGCATTTCGATATAGTCCACAAGGGCAGCTTGACAGTCAGCCAGATTGTCGATGGTGTAGGCAGTGGCCTCGCCGTTTTCCGCATTCCACTCGTTCACCGTATCAATCAGCTGCTGGAATCCCTCTTTTGTGGGGGTGATGCCCAGCTGCAAATTGTCCAGCATCGTGTAGTTGGATTTCATAATGCCGTTAAAGGCATTCTGTACGGCTTCTTGGGTGTTTCCGGTTGCCGCCACAACGTCGGCCTCGGCGGTGATAACTTTGTCGGCAAGTTCGGCGGCGGCCTGCACATTGCCGCCAAGGGCGGTTTTCAGGCCGGTAGCAAATCCATTCACCTGCTGAAAATAGTCGTTCTGGCTCATTTGCACGGTCTTGTAGGCGTTTCTAGCTTTCTCCGCCACAAAATCGTAAGCGTCGCCGAACATCAGCTGTGCGCCACTGGCTAACTGCTCATACCGCGCATAACTGGTGTAGGCCGCTTTGCCAACGTCTGCAACTACCCCGGCGAGCTTCTTTACTCCGGCAATAATCGCGCCACTAGCAAGGTTGGCTTTCAGGACGTCGGCGAATGTGCTTGTTTTATTTTCAGAATCCTTTAGCTTACGCTCATATTCATCTGTATCCAGCGAGATCGTCGCAAACAGTTCAAATACATTAGCCGCCATCCTGTCCACCGCCTTTCGTCACCAGTTTCAGCCCGGCATTTTTCACCACATCCGCCACGATATCCTCCGCAGACCGGTTTTCCACCGGCTTCGGATTGATGATATCCTCGTATCCGATAGATAGATACAATCGCTTGTCACACCCCGCCGTGTTTTGCGTTATCATCTGGATACCGTCGGTAATGTAGCGCCGAAGAATTTCGCGTTCGCATTGCTTTTTCAATTCCATGGGAAGAATGGAGAGGTACGCCCTCGCCCGCACTCTGGGGAGGGCGCACAGTGCGCTGATTATTCGCTCTGCTCCCCACGCCCCCACGATTTGAAAAAACTCAGCAGTTCCTTATCGTTGGAAAGCTCCTTAATCTGCCAAAGCGTCGCCATGGTACTCTGTGCGGCCACTTCCTCAATGCTCTTTTCGCCCATGATGGACAAAATAGCATAAATGTCGGCACGGTGCGTTTTCAGCAGCAACGGAACAACGGTGGTAATCCTCTGCGCACCAATCAGCATAACGCCGACTTTTGTGGAGTTTTTCTTGTCCACCGGCTTGCCAAGCTGGGCGTTGCCGCAAAGGTCAATCCGCCGATGGTAGCGCCAATAATAGTGCCGTCGGCGACTTCCGCCGTATCGGGCGAAAAGGCCGAAAGCAAAACACCGGCATTCAGCACAAGCTCCTTAAAGGTATCCTGCGGAATCTGTGTAAATTTCATTGATTTCCTCCTATATGGTATTGAAAATTGCGGCAACGTTCAGTTGCCGCAATTTGATAGATTGATCGGATTCGAATGTAGAGTTGATGCACCACGGCTCACCGCGCATAAGCCAAACTGTGCCGGTATCACAAGGCAGCTGAATACCTCCACGCCCTATCGTGCGGGAAATTTCCTCGGCCTTGGCATTTGGCTCCGCCTCTTTCTCCGTGTGATACCACAGCTTTACCGTCAGAGAATTCGCCATATCGCCCCACCCGCCGACGGAGACGGAATAGGTTAGGTAAGGCATAACGGTATCACTCGGTACCGCTGTATCCGGGTACGCGGGAAGATTAAAGCCGGAAAAAAATTTGTAAAGCGCTTCTGTTGCCGTCATTTCGTCAGCTCCCATTTCTCGGCGGTGACCTGGCACATATCCAAAGTTCCGACCGTGGGCGCTTGCTTGTCGCTCCCGTTGCTCGTCACCCGGAAAATTGCGCCGTCGGAAAGCCGCCTGAATACATCATGGAAAGAAAGCGGAGTAGCGCGGCGGGTGGTAATGGTGTACACGCTGGTAACGCCCTCCTTCTCCGCGATTCTGGATTGCATAGATGTATCCAGAATAATAGCCGCGTCAAATTCCGCGCCCGGTGTCCATTCCGTTGTCCAGCCGCCCTCGCCATCCGGGGTTCGCTTCTTTTCCATCAGGGTGCATTTGGTGTTGAGGTAGTAATCAAGCAAACTCATATCTTCCTCCATATCCGTAAGCGCGGCGCAAACACCGTTTTCCAGCTCGTGCTTTCGCCGAAGCCGGACGAACTGCTTGCCTTTGTGTACGAGTAGCCGCCGAAAGATTCGCTCTGGTACGGGCTTTGTAGTACCACCGGAAGTCTTGCCAGCAACGGAGTTCACCGTCAGAGTGCCGATTTCACCGCCGCCGATGGTGGCCACGGCGATACCGTCCAGATACTCAGCCCACAGTTTCATGCCCATGATGGCGTACATATCGCCAGTGGCGCGGGAATAATCGCCCTCCACGTGAATGCCGATCAGGTTGGTTTCGCCCTGCACGGTGTAGCTCAGTCCCAACTTGGCGAAGTCACTGTCGCCGGGGTCGATATAGTACAGATCGATGTTCTCCACGGGAAGCGCAATAACCCGATTCCGGGCAATGTACTTTTCAGGCAGGAGGAACAGCGTCCGATAGCCCAGGAAATTCTCCACGTAGGTCAGGCCAAAAGCAGTCTGCATGGTGATTTCCTTCTCGCCCAGATAATCGTACAGATCGAGGATGTTTGCGAAGCCCACGACTTCGGTCACGTCCTTGTCCATCTCCGCGAACTTATTCAGCACATTGCCCTTTGCCAGAGCCAGAGCCTGCTGGAACGTCTTCGCGGCCACGGAAAGCGTGCCGGCATTCAGGAAGGTGTAGAAGTCGCTAAGCACATTATTCTGGAGCGCAACCAGGAAAGCGTCGTCGGTCTTTTCTACGGCCACCTGAGCGCCGTACTTGGCTATTTGATTGTTTTCTTTACTTCGAGGACTATGTAGCCGTCGCCCTTGCGCCGTATCTCCACATCGTTCCCACGCTTTATGATAGCCTCTATGGCCTTTATGATTTCGTCATTATTCATTTATTCGGCTCCAAGAATGTTGAATTTTTCTGGTATCCACGCCCAGTCAGTCTCCTTTGCTGAGTTCGTCTTTTAGAATGTTTTTGTACGTTCCCTGATGATCGGCGATTGACGGCTTAATAAACGGGTGCGCCCGATTGCCAGCTGTCCAATGCCAGATTCCTTGCGCGTCCTGGTATTTCCACGGAGTGGGACGGCCTCCGCCTCCCTCGGCGTATTTGCCCGTTCCCATTTCCTGATAAATGGCGTATCCGGTTTGCGTTCCGACGCGCATTTCTTTTCCATCAATCACAGCAGAATCAATACTATTGCGCAAATTCCCAGTATCAACGGGGCATAAATCCTTTGCGTATTCAACAGCTTTTTCGCCACACCGAAATAAGCCGCGCTCACACGCTTCACCAAGGGCGCGGAGGATTTCGTCAGAGTTATCCACAAATGTAATGCTCATTTCCCCCTCCTTTTCTGCTTCTTCCAGAGCCGGTCTTGTGCGGTTCGTGGCGGCGCATACGCATAATCCACCACAAGCAGGGATTCCAGCCCGCTTCTTTTTTATCCGGTTGGAAGATTTGGGCATAGAAAAAGCACCATGCAATTTGCACAGTGCTTTCAGTCCTTGCCATATTCTAATTGCCAAGCTTTTCTATATCTTCCCTCTTGCAGTCCAATAGTTCGTTGTTTTTGTCCAGTTCTACAAGGTAGAAAATGCCACCAGTATCACGAATATCGACGACAATTCCTGCGTCGCCTGTCTTGATGACTTTTACATGGTCGTATTCTTTAATCATGCTTCTCCACCTCTATTTTTTCTAAAACTGGTTACAATTCTCGGTTTGCTATCCGGCGTATCCTGTATCCACCCAGTAACAAAAGATCGCTTTTTTGTAACTCCCAGCTCCATGTAGATGTTAAATTGAGTTGCCCCACCGCCCAATTCCCTGAACTCCACAGCTTTGATCATATCAAACTGCCTTGCCATATCATATCGCAGCCTAAGCGGATTATCTGCTGTGTAGCCAGCATCGAAGAACTGGTCGGCGTGCTTTGCCCCATCTTTCAAGAAATATTCCGTGTATTTCTTCGGAGTAGTTATACACTCAGCATTCTTTACAACATCGGTCTGCCGTTTCGCTGTTTTGAGCGTCTCCCACCCATCAATATTATTATACTTCAAATCTTGGAACTTTGCAAACGTTTTCGGGGCTTTATTCCCAAAAACATTTACAAAATCAGCATATTGCCGTTTGTCGGCCTGATAGTTTTTACCAGCTTTCACCATGCCCGCCCATTTTTCCGGAGGATACTGCGCTTTCTTTTCGTCGTACCATTCTTTGTACGATTTTTTCTTTACAAGCTCATATTCCCCGGTTTCTGGATTCTTCACGCGCATCATGTGGCGTTCCGCTTCCAGATTGTCGTCCGTGGCATTCACCACCGTGCAGCGGCAATTATACAGCTCATGCCCAGGCGCTCCCAACGAACCATCACCGGGGAACATCATTTTGTATCCGCCAACGTCGAACGGCTGATCGTAGTCCACAATCTGATTGTCTGCCATACCGTGATCGTGGCGGGTGCGCAAATCCTTTGTGGCCACCCACTTTTTCTTGGATTTAATGCCCCATATTTCATCAGCGGCGGCGTAGCTGTCCATTCTACCGGCATTCTGTGCGGCGGTAACTGCCGTTCTTGCCGCTCGAATGGCGCTTACACGGCTCATTGTGACGATTCTGGACTGCAAATCATCGGATATCTGCTTGATGCTTCTGCCTTGCAAGATGGAGCCTGTAATGCTTGCTGTAATCTGCTGCTTGCCAAAAGCCAAATCAATGCCCCGCTTTAGCGCAAGCCTTTCGGGGTAGTATGGCATTACGTCCGGCTGCTCTACAATCAAGCGCTTTACGGTCTGCTCGTCAAAAAGCGTAAAATCCGCACTCGGGTGAACGCTCTCAATGGTATAGGCGGTGTAATTCCGATTCAGGGAGTAGATTCCAGGCGTAGCGTCGTTCACATACGCAAGCGCCACCTCTTTTGCTTCCGTCGCACGTTCGGCCAGCTTGTCCCGAAGCGCTTCTAACCGTGCCCCGCGCCCCATCTGGTTCAGTCGCCATTGTTGGTAGTCCTTTTCAGTCCACTCCTTACCGTTGCGCTTCTGGCCTATCAAGTCCTGCATCTTCTTATCCTGATCGGCAAAATGCTTGAAAAAGGCATCTATTTCCTCTTGTCTGTATTTTGCATCGTTGATGTCGCCTTTGCGGAACTGATTAAGGAAAAAACGGATTTCATTTACTGTTGGAACTGTATTTGAGGTTTTCTCCATAAAAATCTGTCTTTCCAAATCATCGTGTTCCTTTTTCTTCTGAGAAATGCGTTCCGCTAAAATGTCTATCAGTTGACCACTTTCAAGAGCTTTGAGTAGGTTTTCTGTTGCCCGTTCATTCTCTTTCAGCAGCCTTTTAAGGCGCTTCAGGTTATCCGTATTCCTTTCCTGCTCACAGAGTAGTACAACCTCGGACGCAATTTTATCGATATTGTCCCTAGTCAATAATTTGCGTGTCTCTGTAATGACCAACTCCTCAATGTAACTCTTATTGACGGTTCCTTTCTTGCAGGACTTATCTTTTCTGTTGGTCACGCACTGATAGTAGAAATATTTTTTGCCCATCTTGCCTTTTCCGCTGACACCTGTCATTGCACTCTTGCAGTAACCGCAAAATAGTTTTGTACTCAATATGTAACTTTCATGAGCCTTTGCACGTGCAGGGGCTTTTTTCTTTTTATTCATCATACGATAAGGATAATACATCGCGGAGGCAAGCAGATTCTTTGCCTTTCCGAACGCCTCTTCCAGCATCTGCGCAAAGTTGGGAGAATCGATCTTCCAATGCTTCTTATACCAGGCGATAGCTTCCCATTTGTACCGTTCCCCCTGGTCTACGGCATCAAAATGTTCTTTAACATGTTAGAAGCACACGAGAAGCATCGAAGGGTGACGAATATGAAAAGAGGCTGCAGAA
>OOIG01002507.1_pt1 | contig 12210 bp, 10 predicted proteins | sample 1692091 | NCBI WGS metagenome assembly OOIG01 (sample SAMN06348188, study PRJEB24527) | human gut metagenome | biome: human gut; feature: ankylosing spondylitis patient; material: feces | host: Homo sapiens | place: China | collected 2015-10
CCATGCCGCTCATTCAGTCACAGATCGTCACCGAGCACCAGTGGCTGTCCATGAGCGAATTTACCGATCTCGTGACCATCGCGGAAATGACCCCCGGCCCCATCGCTGTCAACTCCGCAACCTTCGTGGGAACGAAAATCGCCGGCGTTCCGGGGGCGCTGGTGGCTACCGCTGGCTGCATTCTCCCCGCCTGCATTCTGGTGACGCTGATTGCAAAGCTCTACCTAAAGTACCGCAACATTGCGGTTTTGCAGAGCGTTCTCGGCTCCCTGCGTCCGGCGGTGGTGGCCATGATCGCTTCGGCGGGTATGCTGATCCTGCGCAACGCCTTTTGGAGCGGCGCGATCCGCCTTTCCGGAACGAACTGGAATATGGTCGCCCTGTTCGCCGCGGCGTTTCTGCTTCTGCGGAAGACGAAGCTCAGCCCCATTCTGATCATGCTGATGGCGGGAGCGGCCAATCTGGTCATCTCTCTGCTTATACCGTAAAAAATCTCGAAAAAACCACTTCCGCTGCCGACAGAACGCCCATATTGGGGGTATCCGCCACCGGGAAAATGCGGGTCTCATTTCTGTCCCGGTACAGCGCTTTTCCGCCGATCTCCCGCTGGAGCCGCCCGATCAGAAGCTCGTGCCGACAGCAGATGTCCCCCGCAAGATAAATGCTGTCCACGGGGATCAGATTCAGCAGGTTGATTAAGCCCGCTGACAGGTAGACCGCCTCCTGATCGAGAAGACGCCGGGCTTCCGGCTCGTCCGCATGGTCGACGAGGTCGAACCAATCCCGGAAGCCGGAACCCTCCAGCAGCGCCGGGATGGACGCATAGGTTTCCAGACACCCCCGGTTGCCGCACTCGCACAGCCGCCCGTCGAAGCGGATGGTGGTGTGACCCAGCTCGCCGGTAAAATTCCCCAGCAGCTCCCCGTCGGACACGATGGCCGCGCCGATGCCGATGTCAATGAACAGCAGCATAAAGTTCCGACTGCACCCTGTGTTTCGCTGATGCAGCGCCATGGCGCAGACGTCGTGTTCCAGATAGGCAGGCAGCCCCAGCGATTCCGACAGGCGCTTGCCGATGTCCACGCCGTGCCAGCGCTCAAACCGGGGCGGATTGAGGATGCGCCCGCTTTCGCAGTCCAGCGGCCCGGGGGCGCTGATGCCGATTCCCAGAACCTTGCTTTTGTCCACGGTTTCCAGCAGGGAAGCAAGCGCCTCAATAATGGCGGCCACCATGTCGCCCTGCTCCGGAAGCTCCCGGCATTGCAGCAGATTGCCGCCGATGTCGCACAGACCCACGGTGCAGCCTTTTCTCGCCAGATCCACCGCGAGGGCGTAATAGCTGTCCGTCCGCAGTGCCAGTGGCGTTGCGCTGCGTCCCCGTCCGGCGGACTGGGGGGTAAGCTCCGTCACCACGCCCGCGTTCAGAAGCTCCTCCGCAATGAGGGACGCTGCCGCCCGGGTCAGCCCTGTGGCGCGGGCCAGCTCTGCCCGGCTCATGGCCTGACGGCGCAGGATTCGGAGAACCGCCTTGCGGTTGTATTCTTTTGTGTAGTCGGCATTGCGCGGCTTCTGCGTCATTTGAATCCCCTCAATTTCATAGCGATCATGACCCGGGACGTGTCGCCCCGGGTCAAGATTTTATCCCATTGCCTTCAGAACCGCGTCCATTTCCGGAATGCTGGGAATGCCGCCGGAGGCTTCCGTGGACAGGCTGGCCGCCGTGGCGGCGAAGCTGCCGATGAATTTCAGGTCATCTTCCGTCAGCTCGCCGACGGGCTTGTCCAGCTCCAGCAGTCTTGCCATGGCGCTGCCGCCGAAGATGTCCCCCGCGCCGGTGGTGTCCACGGGATGCACCTTGGGGCAGGCGGCGCGGAAAGAAGCCGTCTTCGTTTTCAGCAGGCAGCCGTCAGGCCCCAGCGTCACCATGGCGAGGGACACGCCGAATTCCGTCAGCAGCTTGTCCGCGCCCTCTTCCGGGGTGCAGTTCCAGAGGAATTCCACCTCGTTGTCGCTGATCTTTACCACATCCGCCTGATGCAGGCTCCAAAGCATCTGCGCCTTTGCGGCGTCCCCGTCCGGCCACAGGGGAAGGCGCAGATTGGGGTCGCAGCTGATAAGCTTTCCCTGCACCTTTGCGTAGGCCACCGCCTTCTGAGTTGCCGTGCGGACAGGCTCGTCCGTCAGGCTCAGGGTGCCGAAGTGGAACACCTTGGCTTCGTCAATGAGGGATTTGTCCACCTCGTCCCACCGCAGCTGGGTGTCCGCGCCGGGCTTCCGGGCGAAGGAGAAGGCGCGGTCGCCGCTTTCGTCGAAGGTCACGAAAGCCAGGGTGGTAAACACGCTGTCGTCCACCCGGATTCCCCTGGTTTCGATCCCAGCGGCATTCAGCGTCCCCAGCAGCAGATTGCCGAAAGCGTCGTTTCCCACCTTGCCCAGAAACGCGGTCTTTCTGCCGTAGGCGTTCAGCGCGGCCAGAAAATTGCCGGGAGCGCCGCCGGGATTGGCAGCCATGGTGGGGTATCCGGCGCTGTCCGTGGACTTTGCCGCAAAATCAATGAGCAGTTCGCCCAGCGCTACTACGTCGATCATCGCACGCACCCACTCAGTCCTTGGCCGCGGGGTACTCGGTGCAGAGCAGACGGTACGGCGCTTCGTCCTCCTCGATGGCCGGGAAGCGGCCCATGGGCGGGTTGAAGCGGTTGTCCTTGGCGTCGTCGTTGCACTGGCTGACCTCCCCCAGCAGCACGTCCCCCGTACCTGGCTCCACCTCGAAATCGTGGTACAGGTACTGCTGGATGTAGATGCTTTCGCCGGGAGTCAGGCGGATCTGGGTTCCGGCGGGGACGGTGTAGGTTCTGCCGTCGGTATGGACGGTGACGTCGCTTTCGTAGTCAATGGACTCGTCGGGGTGGGAATTGTACACCCGGATCAGCACGTTTCCGCCGCCCCGGTTGATGATATCCTCGGTCTTGTACCAGTGGAAATGGTTGGGGGAATACTGTCCCTCCTTCAGGAACAGCAGCTTCTCGGCGTAGACCTTGGGGTATTTTTCCCGCATGGTCTGGCTGCCGTTGCGGATGGTGATGAGGGAGAAGCCGATCTTATCGAAATTTCCCTGACCGTAGTCCGTAATATCCCAGCCCAGGCAGCAGTCCCGAACCTCGTCGTATTCGTGACCCTTGGTTTTCCACTCCTCCGGGGTAAAATGGCAGAAGGGGGGCAGATAGCAGCGGTACTTTTCGCACATGGCCTCCAGCTCCCGCAGCGCTTTGTTGACTTCGGAACGCTTCATGGCAGTCTCTCCTTTGTTAAATAGGAATCCGGGAAACCCGGTTTCGCTTTGATTTTACTGTATCATTCGTCCAGAATTTTGTCAAGTGAATTGACAATTAACGGATGGATTCTCCATGGATAAATTTTGGATTTTTGGCGAATTGACGAATTTCAATATACTTTTTTATGTAAAATTACCACTGTGGCCGCCTGCCGGAACCTGCGCCCCCGGTTTTGCGGATTGACACCTTCCGGAACGTTGTTTATAATGAAAACAATTGCAGTTCCGTACATTTTGCCCTACCGCATGGGGGCGAACCAACAGGAAGGAGAAAAATATGGAGTACCGTATCGAGCATGACTCTATGGGAGAAGTCCGGGTTCCCGCCGACAAATACTGGGGCGCCCAGACCCAGCGCAGCCATGAAAATTTCCCCATCGGTGTGGGGCTGGAAACCATGCCGGCGGAGATCATACACGCCTTTGGAATCCTCAAGCTGGCGGCGGCCAGAGCCAACCATGCCCTGAAGCCCGAGAAAATGACCGCCGAAAAGCTCGGCGCCATAGAACAGGCGGCGGGCGAGGTCATTTCCGGGGCGCTGAATGCCCACTTCCCCCTGGTGGTCTGGCAGACCGGCTCCGGCACCCAGTCCAACATGAATGCCAACGAGGTGATTGCAAACCGCGCCAACGCGCTGGCGGGGAGAAAACTGGTGCATCCCAACGACGACGTCAACATGAGCCAGTCCTCCAACGACACCTTCCCCACCGCCATGCACATTGCCGCCGTATACGCCATTGAGGATCGGGTGATCCCCGCCGTGGACGCTCTGGTGGAGACCTTCCTGCATCTGGAGGCGGAAAACGGCGACGCGGTGAAGTCCGGCAGAACCCACTTGCAGGACGCCGTCCCGATTTCCTTCGCCCAGGAGATTTCCGGCTGGCGTTCCAGCCTGCAGCGGGATCGTCAGATGCTGGAGCTGTCGCTCCCCGGCCTGCGGGAGCTGGCGCTGGGGGGTACGGCTGTCGGCACCGGGCTGAACGCCCCAAAGGGCTTCGGGGAACGGGTGGCCGAGGAGGTTTCCAATCTCACCGGGAAGCGGTTCGTCACCTCCCCCAACAAATTCCACGCCCTCACCAGCAAGGATGAGCTGGTCTTTGCCCACGGCGCACTGAAAGCGCTGGCGGCGGACATGATGAAGATTGCCAACGATGTCCGCTGGCTGGCCTCTGGCCCCCGGGACGGTCTGGGGGAAATTTTCATCCCGGAGAACGAACCCGGCTCCTCCATCATGCCCGGCAAGGTCAACCCCACCCAGTGCGAGGCCGTCACCATGGTGGCCGTGCAGGTCATGGGCAACGACGCCGCCGTCGGATTCGCCGCAAGTCAGGGGAATTTCGAGCTGAACGTGTTCATGCCGGTGCTCGCCTACAACTTTTTGCAGTCCGCCCGGCTTTTGGCCGAGGCTATCTGCTCCTTCCGGGAGCGGTGCGCCGTGGGCATCCGGGCAAACCGGGAGAAAATGCGCCACAATCTCCACAATTCCCTGATGCTGGTTACGGCGCTGAATCCCTATATCGGTTACGAAAACGCCGCCAAAACCGCGAAAAAGGCCTTCCGGGAAAACATTTCCCTGAAACAGGCCTGCGTGGAGCTGGGCTTCCTCAGTGAAGAGGAATTTGACAGGGTGTTCCACCCGGAAGAAATGATTTAATGCGAAAAAGCGCCCCCTTTCCCGGCCGTGATGCTTCGTCAGGCCGTGAAAGGGGGCGTATTTGCGTCCGTTATCCCAGGCAGCTTCCGCAGGGCGTGTAGCCCGCTTCGATTGCCTGCTCGTAGGTGCCGAAAATGATCCGGTTTTTTCCCGTCGGGAGATTCGCGCAGTCGGGGGCGTGGAATTTGTGGGAGTTGACGTTGCCGATGAACTGCACCGGCTGGGTCGGCTCCGCGTTTTCCGGGTTCGCCGACTGGTTGTCCCAGGTGAAGGTGACCTCTTTTCCGTCCGTGCGGGCGACGACGGTGCCAAGCTCGTCGGTGCGCAGGATGGTGACCCCCGCCTGATTCAGCCGGGAGAGGGGCTGCTCGTGGGAGTGGCCGTAGGCGTTGCCCTTGCCCACGGAGATCACGGCGTAGTCGGGGCTTACCTCGTTGAGAAAGCGGTAGCCCGTGGAGGTGTCGGAGCCGTGATGCCCCACCTTCAAAACGTCTGTCTTCCAGGACATCCGGCTGCCCCAGTAGTCCAGCATGTCGTTTTCCGCGGCGGTCTCCATATCTCCTGTGAACAGGAAGGAGGTGTCGCCGTACCGAACCTTCAGGACGATGGAGGTATCGTTCTGGTCGGCGTAGGACTGCACGGGGCCGAGAACCGTGACGGAGGTCTCTCCCAGCGTCCAGCCGTCTCCGGGGGAGGGAATGGTGATATCCAGCCGCTGCTGGTCGGCGTAATAGACAAAATCGTCGAACACCCTGGAGGCATAGGTTCTCGTTGGGGCATAGACGGCGTGAGTGGGATACACCGCAAGAACCGAGGGAAGCCCGCCCACGTGGTCTTCGTGGGCGTGGGTGCAGACCACGGCGGCCAGCTCCTCCACGCCCTGCTGCTCTAGGTAGGAGACGACCAGCCGACCGTCCTCCCGGTTGCCGCCGTCAATGAGCATGTACGCCCCGCCGCTTTCCAGCAGGGCGCAGTCCGCCTGCCCAACGTCGAGAAAGTGGACGGTGAGGCCGGCAGGGGGGATCCGCTCCGGGAGAAGCCGGCAGCCGCAGAGCAGCAGCGACAGAGTCAGAAGGAGGGCAGGAATCCCCTTCCTCATTTCGTCGTAAGCCCCTTGTTGTTCTTTGCTTTTTTCTGCTGGTTAAGCCAGGTGTTCATCACCAGGCTGTGGGGCAGCAGCTTCACCAGGAACACCTGGAATTTGACGGGGAAGCCGTGGATGGAGCAGTCCTTTTTCGAGTGGTACAGGTCGTTAAGGCCGGTTTTGACCACGTCCTTCGCCTCGTACAGGCGGTTAAAGTAGCGCACCTCGTTGTCGGCGTTGGTCTGGAACGCATGATTGAAGAATTCCGTTTTCACCCAGCCGGGGTTCATGGCCATGACCCGGATGCCCTTGGCTTTCAGCTCCCGGTTCATGGAGCGGCTGTAGCTGAGGACGAAAGCCTTGGTGGCGGCGTAGGTGGTGATGTACGGCACAGGCTGGAAGGCAGACAGGCTGTCCAGTTCCAGAATGTGGCTGCCGGGCTGCATGTAGGGGACACACAGCCGGGTCATAAGCAGCAGCGCCTTGCAGTTCAGGTCGATCATGCGGCAGTCGTCCTCTACGGGAATCTTCCGGTAAGCGCCGAATTTGCCGAAGCCCGCGGCGTTGACCAGCAGCCTGACGTTGGGCTTTTCGGCTTCCAGCAGGGCTTCCAGTTCTGTAAAGCTGGATTCTTCCAGCAAGTCCAGCACGATGGGACGAACCGGGACGCTTGTCTCGGCTTTCAGGGTTTCCAGAGCCGACGCCCGGCGGGCAACCGCCCAGATTTCATCCACGGAAACGTACCCGCCCAGCTGACGGACGAATTCCCGCCCCATGCCGGAGCTGGCTCCCGTGACAATGGCAATGTTCATATGATTGCAGCCTCCTTGTGTGAATAATCAATTTTGAACGCACCGCAGATCCGTTTCTGCGGAACCGGAAACTACCAGCGATTTCTATTTTTCTCAAATTTGGTTGTATACGCCTCTTTGAGTTCTTCCTCGCTGATTCCATAGCAAAGAAGGACATCGTTATAATACATCAGCACGTCGGCCATTTCTTCCACAAGATGCTTCCGCAAATTGCCCTCCTCGATGGCCTGCCTATCACCGTTTTTCTTGATGATGTCTATGACCTCGCCGATCTCGCCGATCATCCGCAGCAGCTTATGTTTGCCTGCCTCCGGGCAGATCGTTTCCCATTTGCCTTGATACCGTTCCTACAATTGCCGCTTCATTGCAAGCATTTCGCTTATGGTAAAATCACCCATGATTGCCTCCGCAAGTTCCGATTGATTCCGGAGAAGCGCCGTCGTTCGCAATTCTCCGATTCGCCCTGTCCAGCAGTGCTGCCCGCTCGTTGGGAAGCGTCTCGTTCAGCACCCCCTCCAGTAGAGCGTTCAGGGTCTCGCCGATGGCTTTTCCCCGGTACCCCAGCGCCAGAAGGTCATTTCCGTTAACCGCCAGATCTTTTACCGTCAGGCAGGCGTTCTCTGCCCGAATTTCCGCCAGAACCGCCCGGATTTCCGGAAATACATCCCCTTCCTCCGTTATGCCGGTTCCCTTGCCGCCCATGTCCGCCTCCTGGAGCGACAGCAGCGCGTCCAGCGTGTCCCAACCCAGGCGGCTGACCCGGCGGCGCAGCAGCTTCTTATCCGGGGTCAGCGAGGTCATGTGCTGACCGATGAGCAGCACCGCCTGTTCCCGCAAAGCCGTGGGGGCTTTCAGCCGCCGCAGGACTCCGTCGGCGATCTCCGCGCTTTTCTGGGCATGGCCGTAAAAATGCCCCCGGCCGCTTTCGTCCTGAGTAAAGGCAGCGACTTTGCCGGTGTCGTGGAGCAGCGCCGCCCAGCGCAGCGTCAGATCGGCGCTGACGCCCGCCGTCACGTGGGCGGTGTGGGTGAACAGGTCATAGGCGTGGTGGGGACTGTGCTGGTCAAAGCCGATCATGGGCTGCAATTCCGGGATCACAGCCCCCAGAATCGGGGCGAAGCGGCACAAATCCTCCGCGCTGACCAATGGCAGCAGTTTACATAACTCGTCAAAAATCCGTTCCTCGGCCAGATTGTCCATCAGGTGCGACTGAGCTTTCATGGCGTTTTCCGTCGCCGGGTCAACGCTCAAACCGTATTTCACGGCGAACCGCACCCCCCGAAGAATCCGCAGGGAATCCTCCTGAAACCGGGTCACAGGGTCGCCTACCGCCCGCAGCACCTTTGCTTCCAGATCCTCCCGGCCGCCGAAGGGGTCGGCAAAGCCCCGGGTGGGGGAATAGGCCATGGCGTTCACGGTGTAGTCCCGCCGCGCCAGGTCGCTTTCCACGCTGTCCACAAATTTCACCCAGTCCGGGTGCCGGTTGTCCCGGTACGCGCCCTCCGTGCGGAAGGTGGTGATCTCCACCACGCCCCCCGCCGTGACCACGCCCACGGTGCCGTGCTTTTCTCCCGCCAGCACCAGTCGTTTCCCGGCGAAGACCGCCTCGGTCTGCCGTGGTGTGGCGGCGGTGCAGACGTCATAGTCGTGGGGCTGCAATCCCAGGCAGGCGTCCCGCACGCAGCCGCCCACCGCGTAGGCCGGATACCCGGCATTTTCCAGGGCGCTCAGACATTCCAAAACATACGAGGGGAGCTTCATGCGGCGTTCTCCTGTTTGGGCTTGGGCGTCAGGCTGCACAGGTCGGTCAGCGCCCACACCGCGCACCCGAAATACAAGATCAGATACCCCGAGCCGGACAGCGCCGCGTAACCCAGATACGCGGCCATCAGCCCCGTAGCCAGCTGCATCCGCCGCCGACCCATCCCGGCGTCAAAGGCGGCCTCATAGAACGCAAACAGCGCCATCATTGCGCTGGCGGACAAATCCAGCCAGTAGTCCTGGAGCTGGGGATTGCTGCACCAGATGCCGTAATTGCCCAGCATGTGGACAACGAAAAAGGCGCATACGGCCAGATGCGTCAGAAACAGCGGGCATTTTCCCGCCTTGCGGCAGCGCCCGGCCACGATCAGCCCCACCGCCGCCACGACGCCCAGCACCCGGCGCAGCAGCACCAGCCGCCCAACCGTTCCCCAGGGCAGCAGCACCGTCAGCAAAATGCCCGCAGCGGCGATATAATGCCCTACGGCGGCCGTCAGGGAGGGCTGGAAGTTGTCCTCGTACTTTGGCGACCCGTCCAGCTTCCACACGGACGCGATGATCCACAGGTTGGCGCCGGCAGAAAGAACCCACAGGGCGATTTCCAGCGGATGGTTCACCGGCAGCAGATTTTTCACGTCCACGGCCACGCCGTAGAGCAGCCGCCGCAGAACCAGCGCGCAGCAGCCCAGTACGATGACGCCTATGGACAGGCGGTTTTGTTTGCTTTTTTGCTTCATAACGGAATCCTCCATGGATGCAAACATCCGGCAATGGGGGGCAGTACGCCGCCCCGGCACTTTTTTCATTATTATACCAGTCTATTCCCCTAATTTCCAGCCCTTTGTAAAAAAACTCTTTGTGTAGAATTTCTTCTTGTTTCATGCTTAAAATCGGAGTATAATGGGTTCAAGATTCAGTTGGGGAGGAAAACCATGTTATTGAAGGGAATTGCCGCCGTGTCCGCGGTTGCGGCGGTTTTGATCTGTGCTTGCGGCGGGGTGGTGTTCTGGTGGCTTCCGGCACTGTTTGTGGGGGCGTTTCTGGCACTGACCCTGGCGGCCTTTGGTTTTCTGTGTCTGGTCTGCGCCCTCGTGGACATGGACAAGCCCCAGGAGCACGACAGCCCCTTTTACCGCAGGGTCGCGCAGGTGTACATTGGCGCTTTGATCGGCCTGCTTCGGATACGCATCCACACGAAGGGCTTAGAAAAGGTTCCCACCGATGGGCGGTTCGTGCTGGTGTGCAACCATCTGTTCATCGCCGACCCCTGCGTGCTGCTGCACTGCTTCCCCAAAAGCCAGCTGGCCTTTGTCACCAAGCAGGAAAATCAGAAGCTGTTCATCGTGGGCAAGGTCATGCACAAAATTCTCTGCCAGCCCATCGACCGGGAAAATGACCGCGCCGCTCTGAAAACCATCCTCAAGTGCATTCAGCTGCTGAAGGACGACGAAGCATCCATCGGCGTTTTTCCCGAGGGCTACACCAGCAAGGACGGCAAGCTCCACCATTTCCGCAGCGGTGTGTTCAAGATCGCCCAGAAGGCGGGCGTTCCCATTGTGGTATGCACCATCCGGAACACCCGGCAGATTTTCCCCAACATCTCCCACCTGAAGCCCACCGACGTGGAGCTGCATCTGGTGGACGTGATCCCGGCGGAGGAGCTGAAGGGCAAGACCACTGTGGACATCGGAAATCAGGTGTACGAAATGATGATCGGCGATTTGGGAGAATCCTTCCGCATGGAAGAAGCTTGACCTTTGGGTCAGAACCGTGTATAATGAGTTTTCACCCCATAAATAACCATTTTTGGAGGAAATACAATGAAAAACAGCGAAAAAACACTGGACATGATCGTGAACCTCTGCAAGAGCCGGGGCTTTGTCTACGCCGGTTCCGAAATCTACGGCGGCCTGGCCAATTCCTGGGACTACGGCCCTCTCGGCGTGGAATTCAAGAACAACGTGAAAAAGGCATGGCTGAAAAAGTTCGTGCAGGAGTCCGACTATAACGTGGGTCTGGACGCCGCCATCATCATGAACCCCCAGACCTGGGTCACCACCGGCCATGTGGGCAACTTCTCTGACCCCCTGGTTGACTGCAAGGGCTGCGGCTCCCGTCAGCGGGCGGACAAGCTCATCGAGTCCTGCGAGTCCGGCAAGGACGTGAACGTGGACGCCATGAGTTTCGAGGAAATGGACGCGTTCATCGCAAACCATGAGGAGGTGGTCTGCCCCAACTGCGGCAAGCACCACTTCACCCCCATCCGGAAGTTCAACCTGATGTTCAAGACCCAGATCGGCGTTACCGAGGATTCCTCCTCCACCGTCTACCTGCGTCCGGAAACTGCCCAGGGCATTTTCGTGAACTTCGCCAACATTCAGCGCACCACCCGCAAGAAGCTGCCCTTCGGCGTATGCCAGGTGGGCAAGGCCTTCCGCAACGAGATCACCCCGGGCAACTTCACCTTCCGTACCCGGGAATTCGAGCAGATGGAGTGCGAGTTCTTCTGCCAGCCCGGCACCGATCTGGAGTGGTTCGCCTACTGGAAGGACTTCTGCAAGAACTGGCTGATTTCCCTTGGCATCCAGGAAGACTCCCTGCGTCTGCGGGATCATGAGCCTGCGGAGCTGGCCTTCTATTCCCGCGCCACCACCGACATCGAGTATCAGTTCCCCTTCGGCAACGGCTGGGGCGAGCTGTGGGGCATTGCCGACCGCACCAATTACGATCTTGGCCGCCATCAGGAGGCCTCCGGCAAGAGCCTGGAATACTACGATCAGGAGAAGGGCGAGCATTACATCCCCTATGTCATTGAGCCGTCCCTGGGCTGCGACCGGGTCGCCCTGGCGTTCCTGTGCGAGGCCTACGACGAGGAAGTGGTTGGCACCGACAAGAAGGGCAACGCCGACGTGCGCACCGTGCTGCGTCTGCATCCGGCGCTGGCGCCCTACAAGGCGGCCATTCTGCCCCTGTCCAAGAAGCTCAGCCCCAAGGCCGAGGAGATTTACCGGGAGCTGCGCAAGGACTTCATGGTGGACTTTGACGACGCCGGCTCCATCGGCAAGCGCTACCGCCGGGAAGACGAGATCGGCACGCCCCTGTGCGTCACCGTGGACTTCCAGACCGTGGGCGACGAAAACACCCCTGCGGACAACTGCGTCACGGTTCGTGACCGGGACACCATGGAGCAGGTGCGGATTCCCATTGCCGAGCTGAAGAATTATATCGCGGAGAAGTGCGCGTTCTGATTGCGCCGCTGACAGGCAATAAAATAATGTGGCCGCCCCGGAAATTTTCCGGGGCGGCCTGTTCTGTATAAATGTTGCATTATGTTCACATCGCGGCAATGGGGAACTGCCCATTGCCTAAGACATTACTACAGCCTGGGGATTTCTTTCATTCACAGCCCTACGGGCTGCGCCTGAAAGAAATGGGAATCTCCCACGGCCTAAAAAGTGTCCACCGGACACTTTTTGCCCGGGTGCGCCGGGGCGGCCTTTCGATTCCCGGACGGGGAATCATGCAAAAATCCCGGTGCAAATGCACCGGGATTTTTCATGGTGAC
>OOIG01002513.1_pt1 | contig 12193 bp, 11 predicted proteins | sample 1692091 | NCBI WGS metagenome assembly OOIG01 (sample SAMN06348188, study PRJEB24527) | human gut metagenome | biome: human gut; feature: ankylosing spondylitis patient; material: feces | host: Homo sapiens | place: China | collected 2015-10
TTATTGTTTTTGGGAAAGTACGTTAGGCGGTGACCAGAAAATCCTTCAGCTCCTGCTGAACGACCTGACGGTCCCGACGGCACTGCTCCAGATCCCGCTCCAGACGGCTCAGAATGGTGCGGACAGAGCCGTCCACCTCGTGGATCTGGGACTGTGTGTGGCGGATACGATCCAGTACGGCCCAGTCAGTAAAAATGTTGTCGAAAAAGTAATCTGCAAAACGCAGGAAGCTGTCCACCTCGATCTGGATGCCTGTGCGGATATCCACATCTGCCAGCTCCGTGCGGAAGCGGGACAGGGAGCGCTGCAGGCCGTTGATCTGCCGCTGGGCGTCGTCCAGATGGGAATATTTGGCCATGTCGCTGATGAGGCCGCCGCCAAATACATCCCAGGTGCCCCACCCCTCTGCGGAGGAGAGGGCGCTTTCAATGGAGGAGATATCCGACAGAGCATCGTATCCGGCCTGAATGGCCTCCTGCAGTTCCTTTTCCCGGGAGGTCAGCTGTGCTTGCCGCTCCTCCAGTGCCAGGAGGCGGCGTGCGGCGGGGGACTGGGGGTCCTGGCGCAGTTCCCGGGCCCGAGCCTCCAGAAGACGGTCATACTCCGCCTCGCAGTTGCCCAGCAGGGACAGCTCCTCCCGGCGGGCGGCCAGATCGGCCTCCACCGCATGAAGTTCCTGCCGGGCAGAATCATAGCGCAGGGCGGCGGCATACAGCTCGGAGCGCTCCTTTTCGAGCCGCTCGTCCAGATTACCCATGATCTGGGCAAACAGCTTGGCGGCACTGAAATTTTCCAGCTTGTCCACGTCCAGTTGCTCCTGATAGGTCTCCTCCTTGAGCTGCTGGACCCGGGTGGCCAGGCTGGCCCGCTGGTCCTCCAGAGCGCTAATTTCCGTAGAGAGCTTGCGCTTTCTGGCAATTCTTTCACGCAGCTGATCCAGCTGCTCCTGATAGTAGTTCATATGGTACCTCGCTGATAAAGGAAAGGCGGGACCGGCGTCCACAGCCGGTCCCGCACTGGTTGTCTGTGGGGATTATTTCTTCAGAGTGTCCACCCAGGCGCCGTACTTGGCAAGATTGGCGTCCTTCTCGGCAAAGTCCTTGCCCTTGGTCAGAATGTAGACCTTGATCTTGGGTTCAGTACCGGAGGGACGGACGATGATGCTGGTGCCGTCGGCCATCTCGAAGCGCAGCACGTTGGAGCCGGAGAGCTCCATGGAGGACTTCTCGCCGCTGGCACAGTCTACCACGCTGCCGTCGCTGTAGTCCTTGAACTGGGCTACCTTCACCCCGGCGATCTCTGCAGGCGGGGTCTCCCGCAGGGACTTCATGAGCTTTGCCATGTCGCTGAGACCGTCCAGACCGGGCATCACCAGGTTGTAGGTCTTTTCACCGTAGCAGCCGTGCTTCTCATAGAGAGCCTGGAGGGCATCCAGAACGGTCATGCCCTTGCCGGCATAGTGGGCAGCCATCTCGGTCAGGAGCAGGGAGGCGGTGACGGCATCCTTGTCCCGGACGTAGTCGCCTACCATGTAGCCGTAGCTCTCCTCATAGGAGAACACCACCTTGCCCTCGCCGGTGGCCTCCAGGGCGTTCTTCTTCTCCGCCATGAACTTGAAGCCGGTGAAGGTATCAAAGCATTTGACGCCGTAGCTCTCCGCAACGGCACGGGCCATCTCGGTGGTGACGATGGTCTTCAGGGCAACGGCATTTTTCGGCAGCTTGCCGGTGCGCTGCAGGGCGCCCAGCAGGTAGTCCAGCAACAGTACGCCGGTCTGGTTGCCGGTGATGACTTTGTACTCGCTGTCCTTGTCCCGGACCATGATACCCACCCGGTCGCTGTCCGGGTCGGTACCGACAATAAAGTCCACATCGTTCTTCTTGGCCAGATCCACTGCCAGGTAGAAGCCCTCGGGGTTCTCCGGGTTGGGGGAGACCACCGTGGGGAAGTTGCCGTCAATGACCATCTGCTCGGGGACGCACAGCAGGTGCTTGATGCCGGCCCGGCGCAGAGCCTCCGGTACCAGCTTGTAGCCGCAGCCGTGGAAGGGGGTGTATACCAGCTTGAAGCTGTCGGCTACAGCAGGGATGGCCTCGGGGTCAGTGACCATGGCCATGACCTCCTTCAGGAAGGCCTCATCGGTCTCCTCACCGATCACTTCGATCAGGCCGGCCTTTACTGCCTCGTCGTAGTCCATACGGCGGATGCCGGTAAAGATGTCGATCTTCTCCAGTTCTGCGGCGATGGCAGCGGCGTGGTGGGGCGGCAGCTGGGCGCCGTCTTCCCAGTAGACCTTGTAGCCGTTGTACTCCTTGGGATTGTGGCTGGCGGTGACGTTGATGCCTGCCTGGCAGTTGTAGTAGCGCACGGCGAAGCTCAGCTCAGGTGTGGGGCGCAGGGCGTCAAAGATCCGGACGTGGATGCCGTTGCCGGCGCACACCTCGGCGGCGGCCCGGGCAAAGTCCATGCCGTTGAGACGGCAGTCCATGGCGATGGCGACGCCGCGGCGCTTAGCCTCCTCGCCCTCGGCGCAGATCACGTTGGCAAAGCCCTGGGTGGCATGCCGGATGACATAGACGTTCATCTGGTGCAGGCCCATCTTCATAGTGCCACGCAGTCCGGCGGTACCAAATTCCAGGGGGCCGTAGAACCGGCTTTCGATCTCCTTGGGGTCATTGCGGATTGCTTCCAGCTCTGCCTGCTGGTCAGGGGTCAGTACGCCGCTGGAGAGCCATTTTTCATATTCCTTCATATAGTCCATCGTTTCCGTATCCTCCTCTTTTTAGATCGCGCCGGGCGCGGAAAAGCTTATGTATATGCATATTGTAGCAAGACTTCCGCTGTGCTTCAAGTAAAAAAAAGAAAAAGCCGTGTAAACCACGGCTTTTTTCTACTTATGATATCTGGTACCCTCCTGGATCTGGAAAGCGCGGTAGATCTGCTCCAGGAGCATGACTCTTGCCAGATGGTGAGGGAAGGTCATAGGGGACATGCTCAGGCGCAGATCCGCCTGAGCCTTCAATGTGGGATGGAGGCCTACGCTGCCGCCGATGAGAAAGGTGATCTGGCTTTTTCCGCCCAGGGCAAAGGTCTGCAGCTGCCGGGCCAAGGCCTCGCTGGAGAGAAGCTGCCCTTCAATGCACATAGCCACCAGTGCGCCGCTCTTGGGCAGCTTTTCCCGAATGGCGGCGGCCTCCCGCTCCAGGGCGGCGTCAATTTCCCCCTGACTGGGGGCGTCGGGCAGCCGCTGCTCGGGCAGCTCTACAATCTCCAGGCGGCAATGCCGCTGAAGGCGCTTGGCGTACTCCGCCGTGGCCTCACAGTAGAACTTCTCCTTCAGCTTGCCGACGCATAAAATGGTTATCTTCTGCATGGCGCACCCTCCAGCACATGGATCTTTCCCGGCTCATTCCGGGGGGCTACTGACAGATCACCGGTGTAATCTGCCCGCTCCAGCACCTGCCCCACAGTGTCCAGAGCCAGCTGGGGCGTGTTGTTCTCCTCACTAAGGTGGGCCAGAATAATGGAATGGGTACCTGCGCGGGCGCTGTCTACGGCAAAGGCCGCAGCGTCGGCGTTGCTCAGATGTCCCTCGCTGCCCAGGACCCGGCGTTTGAGGGCATAGGGATAGGGACCGGAGAGAAGCTTATCCACATCGTGGTTGCTCTCCAGCACCAGCAGGTCCGCTCCCAGAAGTCCCTGCCGGGTCTCCTCCACCACAATGCCGGTGTCGGTGAGATAGCCGATAGCGCCGTCGGGGGTGTCCACCCGGTAGGCGGCGCTCTCCCGGCAGTCGTGGCTGGTGGGAAAGGGGGTGATCGTCAGACCGTCCCACAGGACAGGTTCTCCCATGGCCAGCGGGCGCAGGAGAAGGCCGATGCCGGCCAGACGGTAGTGGAGCTGTCGGGCCGTGCCGGGGGTGCAGAGAATGGGGGTGTGATATTTTTTGATGTATGTAGCCAGACCGCTGATGTGGTCGGTGTGTTCATGGGTAATGAGTACGGCAGACAGCTGGCCGGGCGTAAGCCCATACTGTGCCAGAGCCTGACAGAGCCGGCGGCAGGAAATGCCCATGTCGATGAGCAGGTGGGTGTCGCCCCGGGAGAGGAGAGCGGCATTGCCGGAGGAGCCGCTGGCAAGGGTGCAGAAACTGGTCATGGGGAAACCTCCGCATCAAAATAAAAAGCCCGATAACGACGCCGTTATCGGGCTGAAACAGGCAGGAGCAGCCGTCAGCTCACGCTGCTGACGGCAGATTCCTCCTCGGGTTCCTCCACGGCGCGGATATTGCCGCCGATACCGCGGATCTTGCCGATGACATCCTCATAGCCCCGCTCAATATATTGCACATTGGTGATCTCACTGATGCCGTGGGCAGCCAGAGCGGCAATGAGCATAGCAGCGCCGGCCCGCAGGTCGCAAGCCTCCAGCTGAGCGCCGGTGAGACGCTCCACACCCTCGATGATGGCCAGGTTCCCATCCACCTGGATCTGGGCGCCCATGCGCTTGAACTCATCGGTGTAGCGGAAACGGCTGTTCCACACGCTGTCGGTGATGATGCTGGTTCCCTGGGCAAGACACAAAGCAGCAGCTACCTGGGGCTGCATGTCGGTGGGAAAACCGGGGTAGGGCATGGTCTTGATGTTGGTGCGGACCAGGGGCCCGATGCGACTGACCAGAAGGCTGTCGTCTACCTCCTGGATATCTACGCCCATCTCGCAGAGCTTGGCGGTAATGCAGTCCATGTGCTTGGGGATAATATTGCAGATCTTTACCTCGCCGCCGCAGGCTGCCACAGCAGCCATGTAGGTGCCCGCCTCGATCTGGTCGGGGATAATGGAGTAGGTGCCGCCATAGAGCTGCTTGACGCCACGGATCTTGATGACGTCGGTACCGGCGCCCATGATGTTGGCGCCCATGGAGTTGAGAAAATTGGCCACGTCCACGATATGGGGCTCCTTGGCCACATTTTCCAGTACAGTCATACCATCGGCCAGGGTGGCGGCCAGCATGATGTTGATGGTTGCCCCAACAGAGACCTTGTCAAAGAAGATATTGGCTCCCCGGAGACGGCCCTCAGTGGCCTCGGCGGTCACAAAGCCGCTCATGGTGTCCACATGAGCGCCCAAGGCCCGGAAGCCCTTGAGGTGCTGATCAATCGGACGGGTACCGCCAAAATCGCAGCCGCCGGGAAGCGCTACGTCGGCCAGACCAAAACGGCTCAGCAGAGCGCCAAGCATATAGTAGGAGGCGCGGCAGCGGCGGGCAGACTCATAGGGGACGCGGTTGTTGCGCAGCTTGGCGGAGTTGATCTCCACAGTATGGGGAGTGACAAAGCGCACCGTCGCGCCCAAATCCTGCAAAATCCCCAGCAGCAGATTTACATCGCTGATCTGGGGAATGTTCTCAATACGGCATGTGCCGCTTACCATCAAAGCGGCGGGAATAATCGCCACGGCGGCGTTTTTCGCACCGCTGATATGAATTTCACCGAACAAGGGGCGGCCGCCCTCAACAATATATTTGGTCAAAGATCTGCACCTCGTTGTGTAGAATATATGGGCCTGTAGCTACAGTTTGCCCAAGCAGAAACACTTCATACCGATGAGCACCGGTAATCAGTAGACATAATCATAGATAATACCTAGTATAACAGGTTTTCCCATAAAATCAATGGGGGCGCAAGGAAATAATTTCATAAAAATTTCATAATTGGACTTTTTATGTTCCACAAATATGTAGAAAAAAAGAAACCTCCGGCCGGAGCCGGAGGCGCTGTTTTTTTCTATAGTCGGGAGATCTCCCCGGAGGAGGCATCCACGAGATATGTGTAGGTATCCGTCTCCACCTGCCATATGGGGACCAGGGTGGAAGCAGTCTCCTGCAGGTAGTAGATACAGCTGACAGAGGAGACCTCACTGCAAATGATGCCGGCGGTGCTGCGATAGTCCAGAAAGCGCACCAGGGCGCTGGTGCAGGTAAGCTGCTCGCCGCTGGTAAGAGAAGCGTTGTCCAGGGTGATGTGAGCGCCGCTGACCTCTGTCAGGACTCCGTTGTAGAAGACCATGGTAAGGCCGCAGCCGAGAACAGGTACGCCTGCCACGTACTGAATGGCGGTGACAGTTCCACTGCTGCCGCTGAGCTGGATATCCACATCCTGATAGTCAAATGCCTCACAGAAGGAGAGGGCAAAATCCGAAATATCTGACACAGGAAGGAAGAGCTGGGAGCTGTCAAAGCTGCCGCCGGAGCGAAACTGCAGACTGCCTGCGGGGGAGGAGTAGCTGTAGATGCCGCCGCCCTGGCTGGCGCTCTCCACGTCCTCGCCCAAGAGGGCATCAGCCATGTTGGCCTCCATTTCGGTACTCCTGGAGAGGGTCAGGGGACTCAGGACTGGCTGCAGCAGGTCCACAGAGTCTGACAGGGACAGCTGATTGCCGGAGAACAGCACGTGCATCTGTTCCACCATGTCCTCATCCGACTGCCTGGACTGCATGTACTGATAGCCCAGCAGCATCAGCAAGAAGGCGTTGAGGAGCAGGAGGATCAATATGGCAATGTTTTTCAGCCGATAGGTTTCCAAAACGAACCTCCTTTGGGAAACAGGTCAGATCTCCAGCCAGAAGGCGGAGAGTGTGTCGCCACCGCCGTCCACATACCCCAGGGACAGACCGCTGCCGGGGTGAAGGGAAGCGATGGCCATAGCCATGGAGGCAGGCAGCAGGGCGGACGTCTCCTCCAGGATGGCATAGGCTTTACAGCGGTAGGTAAAGGCTGTAATCGTCCGACCGGTAATCGTGATGGTGAGAGCATCCTCGCCGTCGGAAAAAACCACCGGAAGGCACGTGGAGCAGTAGCCAAAATTCAGCTGCCATCCGCTGTCTGTGGTTGTTATACTTCGGAGATACAGGGGCGAAGCACCGGTACTCTCTGTCAGAGCAGAGGCTAGCTCCATGCCGGACTGCAGGGCATCCACGGCGGAAGGACCGGCTGCCCGGTATAGGTCAGAGGCGATTTCCTCACTGCCGTCATAGGTGACGGTGCCGTCCGGGCTCCGACGCAGGGTCCGGGGGGACTCCATAACCACCTCAGTGCCGCTGCTCTCCTGGTAGCGGTAACCGGTATGGGCGTTGAAATCCAGGGCAGTGAGAAGATTGTAAGAGGAGTAACCCGCAGGCAGGGAGGCCTGGACCAGGGGAGCGGATACCGTCTCCGTGGTGAGAACGGTGTAGGGGGCCAGAGTTGCATAGTTGGATTCAAAGGCGAAGAATCCGTTATTCGGCGGGTAGGAGGCTGAGAGATCAGTGACAGCGGAGACCGGCAAGGCGGTGTAATAGCGGAAGATGGTGCCGTCGCTGCTGTAGAGATACAGCACAGCGGACTCCTCCTCCGTAGTCAGAGCCATGGCCCGGACACTCCGGTCATAGTCGGTCTCCTCGCCAAGCCAGGCAGCCGCAATTTCCAAAGGCAGTTCTATGGTCAGATCCATGTAAATGCCCGGTGTGCCCAGTGCTTCCTGAAGGGTCTTGTCCGCTGTGGCGCCCACCTCGGTAGCGGAACCCAGGGCCTCCTGAAACAGGGGCCCCACCTGCTGGAACAGCGGACCGTCCACCGGAGCGTAGAGCTGGACATAGCGTCCATACTCACTGTCGCCGGTGACCACGATATGGACGGCAGAAAGGGCAGAGGAGAGGTTGACGGCTTCACTTTCCGCAGCGTCGCTGGAGTGGGTGAGAAAAGCCTGAACCTGATTGGTCCAATCTCCATTCAGCAGAGGAATCTGGGAGAGCAGTCCAACAGCCACAAGGGACAGGACCACCAGCGCCAGATTCTGCAGACGGTTTACAGCGCGCTTACTCATGCTCCGCCTCCTCGTTCTCCTCCTGGCGGATGGGCAGGACGATGCGCACCGTAGTGCCGGGCCCCTCATGGTCGGTGAGGGCAATGGAGCCATTGTGGCGCATGACGATTTCCCGGGCGATGGAGAGGCCAAGGCCTGTACCGCCGCTTTCCCGGCTGCGGGCCTTGTCTACCCGGTAGAAACGGTCGAAAATCCGCTCCCGGTCCTGGCGGGGGATGCCGATGCCGTTGTCGGAAACCTCCATCCACACATTCTTTCCGGTGATCCCTGCGTCCACTTGGATGGTGCCGCCGTCAGGGGTGTACTTGATGGCGTTGCCGATGACATTCATCATCACCTGCTCCAGGCGGCTTTTATCTCCGGTAATCATGGGAAGGGTGGGGCCGTAGTTGCGGATGAGAGTGTGGTGGTGGCGCTTGGCCTCCAGATCCACCGCCCGGCACACGGAGTCAATGGCCTCCCGGAAGGGGAAGCGGACCATCTTCATGTCTGCCCGGCCGGAGTCTAGGCGGCTGAGGGTCAGCAGGTCCTGCACAATGTGGGTCATGCGGTCTGTCTCGCTGATGATGATATCCAGGAAGTTGTTGGTCATATCCCGGGGGATGTCCTCGCTGTCCCGGAGGGTCTCAGCGTAGCTGCGGACATTGGTGAGGGGGGTACGGAGCTCGTGGGAGACGTTGGCCACGAACTCCTTGCGCATCTCCTCGTTTTTCCGCTGTGCGGTGACGTCGTGGAGCACCGCCATTACGCCGCCGTCCTCACCGTCGGAGAAGGGGGCAAGATACAGCTCCAGAATCCGGCCCCCTGCGGTCAGCTCTCCGGACACAAAATCCGGCCGCTGAAGGGACATGACCTGGTCAAAGGGGAACTGCTGGCCAAAGAGAGCGTCGTAGTCGTAGAAGTTCACCTCTTTCCCCAGCATCTGGCTGACGGCGGGGTTGGAGTGGAGCACGGAGCCATCGCTGGCAAAAGCCACCACGCCGTCGGTCATATGGAGGAAGAGGGTATCCAGCTTGTTGCGCTCGTTTTCCACCGCCTCCAGGGTGTCCTGGAGAACGGCGGCCATGTCGTTGAAGGTGGTAGTGAGGATACCGATCTCGTCGGTAGATTCCACGGCAATGGTATTGCTGAAGTCCCCAGCAGCCACCCGCTCGGCGCCTTCGGTGAGGCGCTCGATGGGGGTGATCATGGTCTTGCTCAGAAGGAAACTCAGCAGCACGGAGATGAGAAGGCCCACCAGCAGAGCCTGGACAATAATGAGGAACAGCTGGCTGTTGAGCTCACTGACAGTTTCCCGGTTGTCGTAGATATAGATGATGAAAGCACCGCCCTCACCGGTAATAGGGATGGCTACATCCATATAGCGGGCGGTGATGTCGCTGCTGTCTCCTACAACATCAGTGCCTTCTGCGATGCTGTTGCGGGCGGTGAGAAGATTGGGGGTGGTCTGAAGGCGTGAGAAGCTCTCCTGATCCGCTGAGCCGGTGAGATACTGCCCGGTGTGGCCGTCCAATACATAATAGTTGCGGCTCTGGGAGTTGAGCCCCAGATCGCCGGCCTTGGCTTCGATCATATTCTGAAGCTGCTGGGCGATACCGGCCTGGGTGGAATCCGTCTGAGAGGCCTCCTGCCGGAGGCTGCTGACGAAAGCACCGCTGGAGGGGCTGCTGTCGCCGAACACGCTCTCCATCTGCTGATAGAACTCATCGATGTAGAAACTGGTGATGCTGGTCATGAGGAACGCCCCTACGATGGCCATCAGGGACGTGATGAGCAGCAGCATGATAAGCACCAGCTTCATGTGCAGGCTGCGGAACATATAGGCGCGCTCCTTTCCCTAGAGTCGGGGAGATCAGCTCTCCGCACTGAAGTAGTAGCCCACGCCACGGCGGGTGAGGATCAGGGTGGGGCTGGCAGGGTCGTCCTCGATCTTTTCCCGCAGACGGCGGACGGTCACATCCACCGTGCGCACATCGTCCCCCACGTAGCCGTAGTTCCACACCTGCTCCATAAGATCGGTGCGGGAGTAGACCTTACCGGGGTGGCTGGCCAGGAAGGTGAGGAGCTCGTATTCGCGCTGGGTGAGGTCAATGGGCTTGTCCCGTTTGCAGACCTGATAGTTTTCCGGGTTGATGGTCAGCCCGCCGCCGGCGGACATGGCGCCCTCGGCGGAGCCGGACTGCTGCATGACGGTGCGGCGGATGTTGGCCTTCACCCGGGCCATCAGCTCCCGCATGGAGAAGGGCTTGGTGATGTAGTCGTCGGCTCCAATCTCCAGACCCAGGACCTTATCCGCTTCCTCCTCCCGGGCGGTGAGAATGATGACGGGGACGCTGCTGCCCTTTTCCCGGAGGCGGCGGCACACGTCGAAGCCGTTCATCTTCGGCAGCATCACGTCTAACAAAATGAGGTCCGCCCCGCCGTTTACGGCCTGCTCCAGGCCGCTCTCCCCGTCGTAAGCGGTGAGAACGGCATAGCCCTCCTTCTCCAGGTTGAACCGGAGAATATCTACGATGCTCTTTTCGTCCTCCACAACAAGGACGGTTCGCTTCTGTTCCATAGCTTTCTCTCACTCTCTAGGTATTTCTGTTCCGCTCTCCGGCGGCAGGGCCCTCACAGCCCCAGCAGCAGCTTTACTTTGAGAACGGCGGCAATAGTCTTGGCGTCCTTGATCTCCCCGGAAAGGACCTGCTCCACCAGATGGGAGAAGGGTACCCGCTCCAGGCCCAGAAACTCATCCTCATCCGGGTCAGTGTCCCCAAAGGACAGATCCCGGGCCAGATACATCCGGATGATCTCTCCACAGTAGCCAGGGGAGGGGTAGAGCTCTCCCAGAGACTGGAAGGATCCGGCCACAGCGCCGGTCTCCTCCCGCAGCTCCCGTCGGGCAGCCTCGGCAGGATCCTCTCCATACTCCAGCTTCCCAGCGGGAATTTCCCGTAGGATCTCGCCGTAGGGGTAGCGGAACTGGGAGACGATGAGCACCCGATTCTGGTCGTCCAGGGCCAGTACGCTCACCCCGCCGGGGTGGTCCACTACCTCCCGGGTGGACTGGTGGCCGTTGGGAAGAAGTACGGTATCCCGGCGGATGTGGAGGATCCGCCCGTCAAAGATCTTTTCGCTGGAGAGGGTCTTCTCTGTCAGTTCCATAGCGGTATGTCCTTTCGTATGTTATTCCGCCTGCGGCGTCAGATTGCCGGGGGTAAGGGTGTCGGTGTATACGGCGCTGATGCCGCTTTCCAGCAGGGCCAGGGCCTCCTGGGGGTCATTAACGGTGTGGGCGAATACCTGCACATCATATTCTTGGGCGATGGGAAGGTAGCTTTCATCCCACCAGTAGTCCCACATGGTGACGCCCAGGATGTCGTTTTCCCCGCAGAAGGCGGCGATCTCCCGGAAGGCATCCTCCGTGCGGCCAAAGCCCTCAGCGTAGAGGGTGTAGATATAGTGGGGGAAGTGGTGAATATTGTCCACCACCGTGTACATGAGCTGGCTGTAGACCTGAATGATCATCCGATCAAAGAGGTAGCTGAGGCCCAGCTCCTCGGCATCCTCCAGCATGGCCTCGAACTGGAGGGTGACGATCTCCGCATCAGTAAATTTGCTGTCGGTGATGATGCAGATGTCCGGATATTCCTCCATGAGCAGCAGAAGATCCTGGAAGGAGAGGGGGGTGTATTGCTCCAGGATGGGGCGGTTGAGAAAGGCCTTCAGGGAGGGAATCTGGGTTTCGCTGATGCCGGCCTGCCATCCCGCCCGCCAGTCGTGGCGCAGCACTACCTCCATGTCGGAGGTCAGGCGCAGGTCCGCCTCAAATACCCGTACACCCCGCTCATATTGCTGCTGAAATCCCTCCAGGCAGTTGAGGGTGGCGATGCCCTCCATGGCCCCCATGCCGTGGGCAATGACCTGGGCTTCAGACAGAATCTCCAAAGCGGACAGCTCCCCCTCCGGCGGCTCCTTTTCCTGGACAGTCTCCTCCTCCGGCTCCGCGGGCTGGAGCCAGAGAGGTGTCTCCGACTCATCCGTCTGGGAGGAGGTATCCTCTGCTGCGGTGCTGTCCGCCTCCGCTGCCAGAGCAGCCTGAGAGCGGCTATCAGCCAGCAGTACGCCCAGCAGTCCCGCGAACAGCAGAACTACCAGAGCCAGCAGCAGCCAGGTGAATGGTTGTATGTTGGGCCTTTTCGCCATAGAGCGCCTCCCGGAAACAAGCATTATTAAAATAGTATACCATATCTGCTGGGAGAATGCCACAGGGAAATCAGCGGAAGGTGGACAGGCTTCGCCCTCCCTCGTCCTATTTCACCGCTTGCAGGAAGGGGAAGAATATGG
>OOIG01002517.1_pt1 | contig 12184 bp, 7 predicted proteins | sample 1692091 | NCBI WGS metagenome assembly OOIG01 (sample SAMN06348188, study PRJEB24527) | human gut metagenome | biome: human gut; feature: ankylosing spondylitis patient; material: feces | host: Homo sapiens | place: China | collected 2015-10
GACAGTCTTTCAAACCCGGTGAGATCACCGCCGAAGAAGCCAACAAGGTGGGCTACGAACTGGCAATGCGTTTCACCAAAGGCAAGTATGCGTTTATTGTCGCAACGCATACCGACCGAGAACACATTCACAATCACATTATCTACAACTCCACTGCATTGGACAGCACCCGAAAATTCCGGGATTTTTTGTTGTCCGGGCTGGCGGTGCAGCGATTGAGCGATTTGATTTGTCTGGAACATCAGCTGTCCGTCATTGAAATCAAGCCGTATCGGGAGCGGCAGAAACGCACCCTTTATCCACCCAGAGAAAGCAATCGGGATAAGCTGTGTGCCGTAATCGACAACATCCTGCTGAACGAAAAATCTGTAGACTTTGAATCCTTTCTTCAAAAGCTGGAACAGCAAGGCTATGAAATCAAACGAGGAAAACACACTTCGGTCAAAGGCGCACGGCAGAAACGCTTCATCCGTTTTCGCACTTTGGGCGCAGGATACAGCGAAGATGAAATCAAGGCGGTCATCGCCGGAGAAGCCGAACACCGCCCGCATCAGAAGCAACCACCGAAAGAGCAACCATTCCATCTGTTGGTGGACATTCAGGCAAAGCTCTCCGAGGGCAAAAGCGAGGGCTATGCACGGTGGGCGAAACGCTACAATTTGAAAGAGATGTCCAAGACCCTGATTTTTTTGCAGGAAAATAAAATCGGCAGCATCGAAGAAATGCAGGAGCGTGTGGATGCCGCTACTGCTCACTATCACGAACTGGGCGATTCCATTAAAGCCTCTGAAAATCGGCTGGCAGAAATTGCGGTGCTGAAAGCGCATATCACCAACTACGCCAAAACGCGACCGGTCTACGATGCCTACCGTAAGACCGGATACAGCAAGCGCTTTCTGGAAACGCACCGCACGGAGATCACGTTGCACAAGGCAGCGAAAGCGGCGTTTGATGAAGCCAACTTGAAAAAACTCCCCAAGGTCAAGGAGTTGGATGCGGAATATTCCAAGCTGCTGACAGAAAAGAAAGTACGCTACCCGGACTACCGCAAAGCGAAAGAAGAAATGCAGGAGCTTCTTCGTGCAAAGAGAAACGTAGAAATGTTCTTTGCAGAGGAAAAGAGCAGCGCAGAAAAAACGAAATCCCGATAAATGAAGATAGCCTAGGATTCTTCCCTCATGGAAGAACCCTAGGCTATCTTTTTTGTTATAAAAGTGTTTGGAACAAACGCGCCGCCTGCATCGGCACGATGCAGAACAAATGGGGTTTGGGCATAGCCCAACAAGCATTTTTGCAAAGCAAAATAGCATTTGTATAGACGAATGCCCTGCTTGCTGGTCTACGTTAGCGGATAAGCATCCTCACCTCATTTACATTGCTTTTTCCTGAAGAAAACGAATAAATTGTTTGTAAGACTCCTGTACAACCGTCTAGATAATCATATTTTTTTATTTTCCACAGTTCCTTATCAGACGTGAGATCGGCTAATATCTCATTCATCATCTCTCTCGATTTGATATCAAATTCTTCTACTCCTGTATCCTTGTACATATTTCTAAAAATTGATTCTGTTCCGGCCAGTCCATGGCAGACAATTGGTGATGTCAATTTGTATTCTGATATATTTAATTTAGCAATTTTTTTGAATTCTTCTATAGAAAATTCCAAGAACTCGTCTCTTGAGGTTGCTCTTGCCGCAAGATAAATCGCACGTAAAATTCCCGGAGATCCATAGCACCAGCCCATTCTATTACGAGACTGTTTAATTATTCTATTTTGTCTATAATCTTTAATATTGATCTTTTGAGGCCAAAATACGATTCCGTTGTCATAATATTTTGCATTAGATAACTCATCAAGTAGGTACTGAATTAATTCTCCGGTGTTTTGTTGATATCCCAGGGAATATACATTAGCCAATGAAGCTAAAGTCCCTGATATTCCGTGTGCCACACCATAATCAATCAAACGAGTATGTGTATCTATATTATAATTGTTTATCTCGTTTTCTGATGGAGCATAACTAATCCATGGAAAAACAACTTCTTGTGTGTTACATGGATACAATCTTCTATAGAGAGTGCCAACAATATCTTCGGTGAATTTCTTCCACTCGGATGATTTTTTTTCAAAACAACAGTATCTTAATATTCCCGAAAGTCCATAAATCAACTCGTATATTCTTCGGGATTTAATTGGCTTCTCTTCAAAAAGCTTTAAACGCAATCTCAATTCAGCTACTATTAAAGTGTCCATGCTATCTTTGAAGGATGTAATCTCAGGAATTATTTTAACGAGATCACATAACAGAAAACCAATATGAATCAGTCCGTTATATGCATATACCCCCAAAAATTGCTTTTTGTAGATTCCATCTCTGATTTTACTAAGACACTGATAAATTAAATTCTCCCATTCATCATATCTAATGTATGGATGTGCATATATCAAAAAAGATAAAATTTCAATAGATTCAAAAAAAGATACGCACTTGATATCCATTTTCACTGATTTCATAAACGATTTATTTCGATAAATAAACGCATTTATGTTTTCTTGTTCAAGAAGTGTATGATTTGACAATTCGCAGGATAGCATTTCCCAATTCATCCCAATCACCCCTTGTTTTGAAATTCATCATAAAATAACTTCTTATACGTTTCTGAATTCCTTAAAAGTTCTGCATGTGTTCCCGTAGTCTCAATAATTCCATTGTTAAAAACGACAATCTGATCTGCGATATCTTTGATACTGGCTATTCTATGCGAAACAATTATCCCAATTTTTCCTTTAATCCTCTCTTTAAATGCCCGCAGAATCGCTTGTTCTGAAATTGGATCGAGTGCAGCATTAGGTTCATCTAACAAATACAATTCAGCATCCCGGATACATGCACGTGCTAAAGCTACTTTCAGCCATTCTCCCCCGGAAAGTTGCACCCCATTATCAAACCAAGAGCCCAACTGGACATCAAGATCATCGATCTTATTTGTAAAGCAAAATTTTTCAAGCAATTCTTTTATATCTTTTGAATCAGTAGCTTTTGTCATATCTCCAAGTGCGATATTTTCCCTTAGGCTAAGTTCATATCGCATAAAATCTTGAAATAAAATTCCTACTCTAGACCATATTTGTTCTGGTGGAATTGAAGACATCTTTTTATCACCCAAATAAATTTCACCAGTATAACCTGTATACAATGCTGCCAATAATTTAATTAATGTAGATTTACCAGAGCCATTTGTCCCGACAAAAGCTATTAACGAATCTCCTTTAATTTTAAGGTTTATATGGTTAAGAGCATATTTATTCTGTAATTTATATCGATAGGATACGTCACAAATACTAATTGATGGAATTATTTTGCCTTGCGTTTCTATCAGCGGTATTCTGTGATTTTTTGACGTGTCTTGTATACATCTCTTGTCTATGAACTCAAAATATTGACTCACATATAGAACGGTTTCATAAATTGTTGATATCTGAACAAGAAAATTTTGTGTGTTTGATTTCACATTGGATATACTGCGAAGATATATAGTCAAATCTCCTAATAAAATTTGTTTTTCAAGTGCCTTAACAACAGCATAGACGAAAAGTATCGTATTAACTAGTCCCTCAATAAAGGAAGATAAAAAAGTTAGTATTGATCGTTCTCGTAGTAACTGTTTATCCTGCACAATAAATTCATTTAGAATGTGTTCAAATTTCACTCTAAAATAATCGCCTAAATCAAAGGTCTTTATTTCTTTATATGCGGTATCTCGAGTCAAAAGATACTGATAGTACCATGCTTTTCGCTCCTTGCTAGAGCGTTTTTTGACCACCGAAAACTTTCTATTTCCACAATAAGTCGCTGTAAGGAAATTAACAAATGCACATCCCAAAATTAGGGGAATCATCCAGATTTTCCAGGAGGCAAGTATATATCCATATGTTAAAATACTTATCATATTTTGAAAAATACTCATAAAAGATTTAAAGAAGGAATAGATTAGATTGAAGTTAACCTTCATCGCTCGCTGCAGTAAATCATATGTGTCCGAATCTTCAAAATCTTCTAAAGAAAATTCATCTACTTTCATTAGAATTGACATTTGGAAAGATTGATTTCCTTTAAGTTGAATGATTTGCTCACAATAATTCGAAACAGTCAATAGAACACCTTGAATAATATCCACAAGAATATAAATACTCAACCATAAGAAAATCTCATTAGGATTTTTTTCAATTCCTTGCAGGCTGTTCATTATTCTTTTCACTGCTATTAACTCAATTACTGGCAAAATACACAAAAAGAAGCACGTAAAAATAATTGGAACCATGTAAAGTCGACCAGCATTATTTAAGATTTTAATTGTACGAAAGCAATATCTTCCATATGACTTTAATCTCCTTATCTTTTCATTACCGAATCTTGGCATAATTTTTCTCCATACTTTCGTCCAACATTGTTGGACGTATCAGAACATTTACTTAGCAAGAAAGCCTTCAGGGTAGGACTGAAGGCTTTCTTGCTAAGTAAATGCTTGATTGGTTAATATCAATTAATCGTCTTCATCAGAGCCACTAGTCGGAGGGCAAGCACAACTATTAGAAGTAAAAGAAATCGAAGTAAATGGTCCAAAATCGGAACTACTCGGATAGCCCGTATAGCTGCCACTACTGCCACTACTGCTACCACTAGAAGTTGTAGTGACTTCTGGATCATTACTTATTACACCGATTCCATTTCCCATGGTGATTTTGTTCAAATCCAAATCGAATTCCTTAAATTTCATATGCATAACCTTTCTTTTTTTTATTAAAAATATCACCGTTTCCTACCACAACTGTGATATTTTGCCAAATTAAGCTCTTTTTGAATCTCAATTACTCTCTCAATTTTTTTAGGGCGAATTCAATAAGTTCGTCTTGTCCATTCTTAATGCCATCAATTGATCTATGTACATAAATATCCGGTTGAATCCCAACTCGCTGTGTTTGCCTTCCATCAATCGTATATATTCCAAAAGATGTAAACTGAAGCTGAATTTCACCAGGTATAGGAAGAAAAGCGACATTTCCATCTGTTCCTGCAGATGGCTCACCAATAATAGTTACATTATCTGATTCCTTTAGAATTGTAGTTAGATATTCCCCCCTACTGATTGTATCTTGATTTATTAAAACAACTACCGGATTTTCATATGGGTAATCCGATGAATATGACAAAAGGCTCGAATCATACCCGCACAGGACTGTTTGTTTATAATAGGTGCCCGGTGACGCAGAAGCGGGTTTGGATACAACTATCGATGGTTTATAGAAAAAAGGGATAAAAAAGTAAATTCCCATAACACTAGGGTATTGTCGAAGGTCAACAATCAGTGCGTCTGTGTTTTTTAGTGCTTTCATCACATCTAGAAGCTCATCTTCTGTCTGAACAACGCCAAGATTGAGTATTCCAATATTTTCATCTACAATTTGATAGGGCGGTAAATTGTTCGCTTTGTTCTTGAAATCAGAAATATAATGTGCCGCACCTTCCACACTCACAGATAACACATTTTGATTTCTTTGAACTACAACATCTATTTTTTTTCTTGTAGAATTCAATATTGCACGACATACGCCAGTCAAAAGATATTCTTCTCTAGAAAGGGAGTAATATTTTTCCTTTTTCGCTGCAAGTTCATTAATTGACATTCCATTAATTGAAAGTAGAATATCACCTTGTTGTAATGGACAATTCTCCGCAGCACCTGTTATCACTAATGTTCCATTCACATTAGTAACAGAAACAGGAAGATAATACATTCCGTCAATCGGCGTGTACTGGAGTTCTTTTCCTTTTGTTGTAGCTTTTAATTGTGTATGCGGATCTTGTAGCTTCGTAGCAACATACGAGATTACTTCTTCGTAACTCTTTTGATCTGTTGCTTTTAACATCATAGGAATAGCTTCAAGAAGAACAGAATTCCAATTACTATCAGTCAAATGAAGATATGGATAAAAATACTCCAGAACATTCCATAATCGAAACAATCCAACTAGTCGGAAATTCACATCCTCATAATCAATGTTCGGTTCCGTCTCATTCGAAAAAATCGGAACCCCAAGCTGATCAAAAAAGACGGGTGCCGCCGTTCGATCAAGCATTGTAGGAAGTATTGATGGCAGCAGTGCCAGATCATTTACCAACGTTTCTCCCAAATAACCGGTATCATTTGTCCAAGTCAAATCACTCTCCGTTATGTTCATTGCATTGGATGAGGACTCTTTGGGAACACGCATTTTGTAGTCCACTTCACCTAAGCTCACAAACCATTCATGAAGGATCATATTAAAATTCTCATTCGAATGAGTTGTAATTGCCTTCGGAATCAATGACATCAATTCTGCATCCCAGTTATATTTTCCTAGTAGAAAGGCTGGATGCCGATATTTTAAGTACCCCCATACCCTACACAGTTTTGCAAGATTTTCTACATCCGATGATACCTGTTCTTGTTCATACGTATTTGTCATGCTGTCCTTAAACTTGTAATCTTGAAATGTAGAACAGCTTGACAGCTCTAAAACAAGTATCATTGCCATCAAGAACGATATTTTATTCAAGACTTTCATAATAGAATCCTCCGAATTTATCTATGGCATCATCAATAAGATATGAGGTCATGAAACATATCGTTGATATGCTTGTAGGTCACGAATGGAATGACGCGCTAATGCATATACTTTTCGCTCCCAGTTATTGTTTCCCATCAGGCGATTGCAAAACATATGAGAAAGTGCGGTAGCAATATCAATTGGATAATTTGTTAGCATCCCCTTATTATCCGTAGCCCATATTTCTCTTGCATATTTACCCATATGGTTTTTTAACTCCACCAAGTCATTGTATATCTGCAAATATTTGTTGTTTTGACGCATTTTTGACCAATTACTCTTTATATCAGCAGCAGCCATAAAAATCTTTCTATTGAGTCGGTATTCCTCTCTGAAGTCATGCTGATTGCTACGATTATCTAGAAAAATCTCAATTTCTTCCATTGAAAGACCGAACGTGTATAACGACATAACAATAACGGAGATGCCGACACAGCACCTGTCATTTTCCTGAATCGTGTACTCTGAGAGAAATTTCAAGACGAAGTGACTATCATAAAAAAAGTATTCCTCAGCATTATTAATTAATGTGCTTCCTCCATAGCGTTCAACTTCACGTTGATAGGTATCTAATACAACTGACGATATCATTCCGTCTGTACGATATCTTTTCGCCTCTTCTATAAAATTCTCAAATACTACTTGAAAATATCTCTTTTCTTTAACTTGCATACGAATCCTTAGATGTGATTTTGGGTCTGCGTATCTAATAAAAAAGTATTTACTTATCAAGCCCTGCTGCACATAATATTCCAATTTTTCATACAATAGTGCAAACAACTCGCTCTTACGTTTCTCATAACCGTAGAGTTTGAAATACAACCAGTTTTTTTCATACGGAAATAACACCAATTCTTTTTGATGAATATTCATCGCATTAAGTCTAACGTCAGACTTGATAGTAGGCCTAATTTGTTTAGCTGTTTTTTCTTTAGGCTGCTGGTTAAAAGTAAATGGCACAACCACTTCGGTTACATAGTTTTTTCCCGTAGTATCCAGAGCCACATATTCAGTATCTTCGCATGTCTTTTCAGATAATATAATAGGAACGTCAGGATTCTTTCTCATTGCATAAAAAATTTCACGTTGATGATTCTGATTACTGAGATCTAACAGAAGCCTGTTATCGTGTTGCGTTAAAAAAACATATCTAGGCAAATCCCATTTCTTTTTGAATTCATCAAACTTGAAATAGAAATGATTTTCACTGAAAGAATCCAAGTTTAATATTTTTGTTGAAATCGTCCACGTTTCTGGTTTTATAATAATATGCTTATATGTAATCCGCGGGTTATATTCACCTTTTTGATTTATTATATGGAGAAGAGTCATTGTTGGATCATAAGCATATTTTCCAGAGATTTCTTTTAAAAATCGAACGGCATTACTCGCCAACACTGGGTTTAGCATGTTCGTCGATGTGAGAATAACATTTTTGTTTAATTGTTTCGAACGAATAATAAGTTTTCGAGATCTTTTTTCAACCGCAACATATAAATCGTTAATATTGATAATTGACTTGTTTTCACAACTATTTGATGAAAGCATAAGCTGGTAATTGCAATCCGATATATTCATTGCAATGTTACTGAGACGGCCTTTTTCTGGAATTTCGGCAATCTCAACCATTATATCCTCAGGGAACGATTTTTTTATATCATCAAACTGTTTGTTCAGGCATTCTGTTTCTGACGATGAAAACATATACCGGAACCGTCCGAAACTTCTTCCGACACCAGACGATGCAACCGCTGGTGCAATACTAAGAAAATGTTTTTCCTTTTTTTCTTTTGGAACATATGAATGTACTAATACAAATAGTTCAAAAGAAGGAAGAACTTGTTTTCCATATTCCTGCAATTTCTTTATTTCTCCGGCGCGACCATTTGAAATATATTTTATGTCCTCATCGGTTAATTCAATTGTATGCATATCACATTTTATTGCATCAATAGACTTCCTTTTTATAATTTCTTCCAATCGTCTTTCTTGAATTGACTTTGGGTGTTTTACCGTATTATATATTGCAGTATCATGCTGATAATACACCGGCGTTCCCAGTCCACTATTTGCATCCAGAAGTTCAAGGATCGGAACTTGAGCATCCACTCCATACTTTTCAAGAAAAGAATCGACATATGAAATATATTCATCCGAAAAATCATTTTTTGGAGTAATGCTAAGAATAGCATTCATAAAATCTTCAAGTTCTTTTTTTATTGATATGTCTAATTCATTATTGTTTGTTAACACCTTCATATCAACCTGAAGATAATTTGACGATTCGTGAAGGGGCTTCATTATATTAATTATTTCATCGAACAATGTAAGCCCCTCGCCAATTGAGGTGTGGTTATAAGAATTGATTTTTTCTTTTATTATAACTAAACCATTTAAATAATCTTCAACTTCTTCACAATCCTTAATTTTGCTCAATATATTTATCACATATGTTAATGGATCAACATTAAATAATGGAGGCCTGAGTTCTGTAATCAAGAATTCATTATCCAAAAGCTGTGCCAAAAAAAGCTCAAGAATTTCTGTCGGAACTGTCGGGTTGTTTTTCTCTATTAGTGCAAGTAGGTCAGGATAAGAGATAAGATCATTAGCGTATTCAAGTACCGTTTGGACTTGTTTTGTGTAACGAATTGACGTTCCAATCTCATTGCTCACTCCATTGATTTGCAGAAATGTCCTTGTAGGTTTTTCCAATCGGTTTCCAGATACAAATGTATAATTGTTTGATTTTACTAACAATTTTTTCCTTATTTCTGTGTTAGATTCTATTTTCTTGACAACTGAATACAACCACTCCATATCCACTCGTGCATTTTTTTTATGACAAGCTGCATCCGTAATGCACATATCTGTCTTATCACCGAAGTTCCCAAGCGAAACTCCTGCAAAAAGACCATATGGTGTAGGGCGCGTAGTAAGTCGTATATAATATTTAATTAATGTCGACAAAAAATGCTCTGAATAATGGTGAGATTCCATGTTTTTCACCTTCAGAAGCTCTTCATAAAGTTCGTAACTAGTAACCGCTAACGTCTCAAGAAGAAAAGGATCTCTAAACTTATTTAACAAATTACTAGCCATGTGCTGAGAATCATCCTCATTAAAAGCACAACCGTAATCCTCTATTGACAACAGTGGTGTTCTGGATACAAAACAATTACCGACTCGGTATTCCATATCTAAACTCCTCCTAGTTTCAAATCTTTTAGCTTCTTAAATATGCATCATATAGCACTAGACGTATTCTACAAATACAATTTTACCATTGATCTGCTAAATCTTGTAAATTTTGATCTAACTGCCGGAAATAATGTAATCAAATCAGTTGTTTGAACCACTTGATAGGAGGCTATGGGGCTGTTGCAAATAGCCCCAACAAAAAAATGAGATAGACTTCCCCGAAAGGGGTTGCCTATCTCATTTTTTGTTGTAAGCTGAAACTGCAATGAACCAGATACAACAGAAACAGTATACAGGAAAGGGCGGCATACATCAACAGCTGACCCTTCCAATAAGCGAAATCATTTTAATAGATGAACATGAATCGGTGTATGTAGCCAACGCCCAGCTTAAAGAATTGGATTACAGAAAACTGTATCAGGTGTGTTCTCCGAGAGGAAGAAAACCGGCAGCAGAAACTCGGATCATGTTTAAGCTATTGGTGTACGAACAGCATGGTCAGAACTGCTTTATTAAGCCGATCTCTTACGAAAAGCAGAAGACAAAGAAATTAAAATCTCAGTTCTGGCGGGTCGAGAATATGGAGCACTGGAACACGAGGATGGCTTTCTTTGCGCAGGGGGAGAAAGCTTCTCCTTGCTCGTTCCAGCTCCAAAAAGGAAAATGGCTTTGTCACGACCACGAACTATTAAAGCCGTGTTTTTGCTCTATCATCCTAGCTGGTAGTTGTTGCTCGCCCAAGTTAACAAAAAAGAGATAGGAATCCTATTTCGGAAAACCCATCTCATTTTCTTACGGCCTTGTTTTTGTTATGTACGACAGCAATCTCCGCTCTCGGACGTTCGTTTTCAGCTCTAAGCCGAATCATTTCTTCTCTCTGAAGGGGTCAGTTCTGCTAGTTCTATTTGCTTCTTCATGGCAGGCTCCTTGGGCGACCGTCCTTTTTGCTGCTCAGCCAATCCCTGATACCCTTTCATGTTATAACATCTGACCCACCTATACAGGAGACCCCTGCCAATCCACTTCTCCGGCGTATTTAATAAAAGCAATCAATTCACTCGCTGAAACTTTGTATTATATCGTGTAGAATTTGCATTTGTTCACTTGATAAATTTCCACCATGCCCTGTTGGAGACAAAAATTCTTTTCGCAAATTGCGAAGGATGCCTTGTTGTTGCTCACTCAGCTCCATCATTGGCATCTGTGGTGTCTTTTCGACCCCAGCAAATTCGTCCAACGAAATACCAAATAAAGATGCTGCACTGATGAACACATCAAGTGGAATGGTATGTGCGTCACTCTCATAGCCACTTATCGTTGAAGCCGCTTTTCCAAGTCTCTTCGCCAAATCATCTTGAGACCATTTTCGATCTTCCCTCAGCTTTTTGAGCTTTTCTCCCAAATAATGTTCCATATATGTTCACTCCTACTATATAGAGTGTACTATTTGCAATTTCAACTTAATCGTAGTATCATAATTCAAAAATCCTATTTTATTGAACCGCAATTGACAGATTGGAGGATTAGATGTATGTTAATTCAAAATAGCACTTTTGTTCGTGCAAGTTGGAGGGAATGGACTATGAATGTTTTGATCTGTGATGATGATCCCCTTACGATTGAGCAAATAAAAAGAGAATTAAATACATATTGTCTTGAAACAGAGCCGATCACAAATCTGTTTACTTTTTCTTGTGCTAAAGACATCCCATCGCTTGAGCAATATGATATTGCCTTTTTAGACATCGATATGAACGATATGAATGGCATTGAACTGGCGCGCAATTTGCGCAAGGTTAGGCCCGATGCTGTTATTATTTTTGTCACAAATTTTATCCAGTATGCTCCTGAAGGGTATGAAGTGCAGGCCTTCCGTTACCTTCTTAAAAAAGATCTACATACAAAACTAATTAACTATTTCGAACTTGCAATACAGGAATTTATAAAATCACGAAAAATTGTCACCATTTCTATTAATGGTGAGGCAATAGACATCCCGGTTCAAAACATCCTTTTTTTAGAGTCCAATCGGCGATTAATTACTATGCATTTAATCGCTACTTCACGCAGTTCATATGAATTTTATGGAAATATGGCCAATCTTACTCAGAAATTGGGAATTCTCGGATTTTTACGGGTTCAAAAAAGCTTTTTAGTTAATATGGAATATATTGAACTTTTTCAGTATGGAAAATTGCGATTGAAAACAGGTCAGCTATTAACAACCAGTGAAAAAAATCACGCAGAATTGAAAGAGCAATATCTCAGATGGAAAGGTAAGAACAAATGGAGTATTTCTTGAGCATTATATATATTGTAATCGACACAATAT
>OOIG01002519.1_pt1 | contig 12175 bp, 15 predicted proteins | sample 1692091 | NCBI WGS metagenome assembly OOIG01 (sample SAMN06348188, study PRJEB24527) | human gut metagenome | biome: human gut; feature: ankylosing spondylitis patient; material: feces | host: Homo sapiens | place: China | collected 2015-10
GGTAGATACCTATATATACACTGATGGCAGTCAAGAAACGATTTTCAAATGGGAAAACAGCAGCTTATAGAGATAACATTGAACTTTAGCGGTTTGGTATGATACATTGATGAGGGGCAGTAGCCGCAATAGCTGCTGCCTTTTCATATTCTGCAATGAATAAATCGACATCAGGGTTTATTTCGCAACAATCAACTTAAATGGGAGAACCAAAATTATTGCAAACCGTGCCTATAAGATGTTAATTAAAGGTGATTTAACAGCTCTTTCTGACGGCGATAGCACTGATACCGAAATTATTCAAGAGGTCTAATATTTGAGGCTCCACCCGAGAGGATGGGGCCTCTTTTTATGTCCCCTAATGAATAAATCTACATTTGGGACGGCCGATTATGCTTTAGCCACAAATAACTTAAATGGGAGAAAAATAATCAAATCATTTTGCGGCAACAGTGGTCTCAGACTGCTGTTGCCGCTTGTTTTTTTAGGAGGCGATCCTATCAATCATCAAAAAATGACCATTCTTGTGGTGGAGCCGATGAAAAAGCCCACTATACAGGAGATCGACGGCAGCCTGGAATCCATGCAGCGGATCGTAGGTGGAGATATTGAGGCTGTTTACCCGTTCGATGACCCGGTCGTGCTCGTCTGTCACGGAGAGGGCAAGCTTCTGGGATTGCCTATGAACCGTGCCCTGACAGATGAATCCGGAGTGCCGTATGACATTGTCTGCGGCACCTTTTTTGTAGTCGGAATTGGAGATGAGGATTTTACATCCCTGACGGAGCAGCAAATCGAAAAGTATCGGAAGAAATACGCCAATGAGATGGTGTTTTCTGTTCCTGTGCCGTCCGGAAACCATAAAAAACAATGCAATAAGGAGAAAAACGAACATGAAAGATAAGTATGTCTTAACCGCGGAGTCTGTCACTGAGGGCCACCCGGACAAGCTCTGCGACACCATTGCCGACGCCGTAGTGGATGCCTGTCTGGAGCATGATCCCACCGCCCATGTAGCCTGTGAGGTCATGGCTACCGCAGGTAAGATCATTGCGGCTGGCGAGATCACGGCGGCACGGCTCCCGGACATCCCTGCCGTTATCTGCCGCACCGTGCGGGAAGCCGGATATGGCGGCAGCGATTATGAGGTGGAGGTGATCACCCACGAGCAAAGTCCCGACATCGCCGGAGCGGTCAATAATGGCGCGGAGACCGGAGCAGGCGACCAGGGTATCGTGTACGGCTACGCCTGCGATGAAACGCCTGAGCTTCTTCCGCTGCCGGTAGTGCTGGCACATAAACTCACCCGCCTGCTGACCCAGGCGAGAAAGCTGCACACGATCCCCAGCTTGAAGCCGGACGGTAAGGCGCAGGTGTCTGTGGAGTATCAGTTCGGCGTTCCCAAGCGTGTCTCTGCCGTAGTGGTCTCCTGCCAGCATGAGGATGGTGTGGAGCTGGCAGAGCTTCGCCATGCGGTCATGCGCCATATTATCCAGCCCGCTTTTCAGGACTTCCCGCTGGATGCCGAAACGGAGATCCTCATCAATCCTTCCGGCAGATTTGTGGAGGGCGGCTTTGAAGCGGATACCGGACTCACGGGCCGTAAGCTGATGGTGGATACCTACGGCGGTCTCGCACCACATGGCGGCGGCGCGTTGTCCGGCAAGGATGGCACCAAGGTGGATCGCAGCGGCGCATACATGGCCCGCTACATTGCAAAAAACATTGTGGCGGCGGGACTTGCTGAACGCTGCACCGTCAGTCTAGCCTACGCCATCGGCAGGGCGAAGCCTGTCATGGTGGAGGTGGATGCCCACGGCACTGGCAAGTATTCCGATACTGCGCTGGAGCAGGCCGTTCGCACGGTGTGCAAGCTGACGCCGAACGGCATGATCGATACGCTGGGTTTGGACAAACCTATTTTCCGTAAATTCTGCAACTACGGACACTTCACCCACGCGGATGCCCCGTGGGAGCAGATGAATATGACGGAGGTGCTGGAAAGCGCCTGCCACGCCAAGGAGACAGGGATTTCAGCCCGCTGATAAAAAAACAGCGAGAGGACTCGCCTCTCGCTGTCAGGTATTACTGAATGCTGTCCTTGAACGCTTTGCCGGCCTTAAAGACCGGAGCCTTGGAAGCGGCGATTTCAATGGTCGCACCGGTGGCCGGGTTTTTACCGGTGCGGGCAGCACGCTCTTTTGCCTCAAAGGTGCCGAAGCCAACCAGTTGGACCTTGTCCCCAGACTTTAGAGCAGCTTCCACGGTATCAATGAATGCACTCAGTGCGGCGTCGCAGTCCTTTTTAGCAAGGCCGCTGGCCTCTGCCATAGCGGTGAGAAGTTCCGTCTTATTCATGTTGTTTTCTCCTTTGTTTAGATAGTGGCTGAAAATAATATCTTTTATTATACCAAAAAATCACCCGGCTGACAATATAGCCGGAACAATAGGAGTGATACCATTTCAAAAGAAAGATCAAAACCTCTTCATATTGCCAGCTGCAGCTTTGGTAAGGACAGTCTTGCCACCATTTTGCTGGCGCTGGAGCATGGGGAGCCGCTGGACGAAGCTGTTTACTGTGAGGTGATGTTTGATAAAACCATTTCAGGTGAGGTGCCGGAACACCGGGACTTTATCTATCATACCGCCATTCCAAAGCTGGAGCGGATGGGGGTGAAGGTGCGTGTCCTGTGCGCGGAGAAAACCTATGTAGATCTGTTCACAGGGACGGTCACCCGCGGCCCAAAGAAAGGGATGCTGCGGGCGTTTCCCATCTGCGGAAAGTGTTATGTTCAGCGGGATTGTAAGATCCGCCCCTTTCGCCAATACCAGAGGACCCTGCCGCCGGATACAGTACAGTATATCGGCATCGCCCATGATGAGTGGGAACGGCTGCTGCGCCTGACCGGGCAGCAGGTGTCCCTTTTGGAAAAGTATCATTTTACAGAAGAAGATGCCAAGCAGCTCTGCCGCAAGGCAGGGCTGCTGTCGCCTGTCTATGAATTTACAGACTGGGGCGGGTGCTGGTTTTGTCCCAATGGCAAAAAGAAGGAACTGCGCCATCTTTATGACCATCACCCGGACCTCTGGGCAAGGATGCTGGAATTACAGGCGCTTCCTGGAAAGGTGTCTGAAAAGTTCAACCGAACGGAATCATTCTCGGATATTGACGAACGGTTCCGTATGGAGGACGCACAAAAAAGTCCCTGTGAAAAGGCGGCATAAAGAAGGAGTTGATGAAAACGAGCAACAAAAAATATGAGATCACCGATATTGCTCATGAAACTTATCCGTTTCTCCACCGCATCCGGGCGCTGCGGGATATTGGGGAAAATGTAAAAGCTGGGGATCTGGGCGGCTTCGTGGAGGGAGAACACAATCTGGAAACAGAACTGTCTGACAGCGCATGGATCTTCGATGATGCCATTGCCTGCGGCAGCGCCTATGTGAATCAGGACTCCAGCCTGCACAATACCGCCATTGCCTGCGATCATGCCTATGTGTCCTGCGGGTCTGCTCTGTATGGACAAGCCCGTGCGGAGGATGATGCTTACCTGCGCGGGGCTGTGATGTGTGGGAATGCATACGCATCCGGTTTTGCGCAGATCATTTGCGGCCCAGACAAATTTAAACCACCGATTCTATCCGGCCACTGTAAGGTGTGCGGGAGTGTGCGGGGGAATGTAAAGGTCTGTGGGGCCGGTGCTGTTCTGCCCGGTGAAGAGATCCTCAATGATTTGAAAGACATTACTGTTCTTATCTCCGATAGCGGCCGCCGCATTCTGCGCGGCACGGTTAAAGACACCCTCAGACCCAGAAAGGAGCATGCTCCACAAAAAGAAAAATCCAAGAAGCGAGGGATGGAACGATGACTGGCTACGAACAGGAGCTCCGCAAGCTGTTCGAAAACAGCGGTTTGATAGATCGCCCGCAATTCTCTGGGCGTGTCTGCGTAGGCGAACTTGGGAAGGACCTGCGTGTGCGGGCTGAACTCTTCTCCGCCCATGTTGCTGCCGATTACGATGCAATACGTCTCACGGTACTCAACCGCACAGAGGGCGTGGTGGACAAGACCCTGGTACGCTTCGAGGATGTATGGGGAAAAAGGATCGTTCCCGGCAATCCAAACTTCCGTAGTGGAGTCATACCGCACCTGCGGAGCGATTATGGAGAGTTAGACTGGTACGTCTACCATCCAGATGCCGCGGATTATGACATACTCAGGCAGGCTATTGGGCAATACCTGTCCGCATTCCGGGAACGTGTACCGGAACGGAGTCTGGTTGGCTCCAAACTGGTATATATCTGTGCGCCGCTGCAGGGCAATGTAAAAAAGAACATCGAATTTGCCCGGCAAAAGGCGCTGGAGGTGTTTGCAGATGGTGATGTCCCCATCTGCCCGCACATACTGTTTTCATACGCCGCAAATCCGAATCACCCGGAGCAAGACGCTAAAACCAAGGAGATGTCCCTGCGCCTGCTGGAAGCCTGCCAGCAGGTCAACGTCTACGGTTCCGTCTGGACAGACGAGATGTGGGATGAGATCCATCATGCCAGTAAGCTGGGAATTCCGATGATGACGGACCAGAAAACCATTGGCCGGACGCCGCCCAGGCGTTCCGGCAGAAAGGAGCGGTAAGCCTTCATGGAGCAGGAACGCAAAAAGCCGTCCTGCCCCCTTGTCGGGCAGAACGGCAATATTTTCAATCTCATCGGTCTTGCAAGCCGGACACTGCGGCAAACCGGCATGACAGCCGAGGCAAAAGAGATGCAAAACCGAATTATGGGCGGAGACTGCCACAGCTATGAGGAAGCGCTGGGGATCATCAGCGAGTATGTAGAGACAGAGTTATCCGGCAGTATTCCCGCAAAAAACAAAAACAAGGAGGACCACACACATGAACGATAACCAGAAGTGGGAGATCATCCAAGGTGACGCGCTGAAGGTGCTGAGCGGTTTTGCCCCCAACACCTTCGATGCTGTCATCACCGATCCCCCGTATGCCTCCGGCGGCCGGACGCAATCCGAAAAGAACAAGTCCACCGCCAAGAAGTATTCCAGCATGGGGGAGAATGCGCCGCCTCCCTTTGATGGGGACGCCAAGGACCAACGCTCCTGGACCCGCTGGGCGGCAGAGTGGCTGTATGAGGCGAGGAAAGCCAGCAAGCCCGGTGCACCGGTGTGTATGTTCATCGACTGGCGGCAGCTTCCCGCAGCCACCGATGCCCTTCAATGGGCGGGGTGGATCTGGCGGGGTACCGCTGTCTGGGATAAGGGCAACAGCCGTCCTCAGAAGGGCCGCTTCCGCCAGCAGGCGGAGTACATTGTCTGGGGTTCCAACGGAGATATGCCTATCAGCCGTCCAGTGCCCTGCCTGCCAGGAGTGTTCAAATATGGTAATCCACAGAGCCGCATTCATCTTACGGAGAAACCCTTACAGCTTATGCGGGACATTGTGAAGATCACGGAACCGGGCGGCCATATTCTGGACCCCTTCGCCGGTTCCGGCACCACGGTGCTGGCGGCTGTTCTGGAGGGTTATTCCGCCACCGGCATTGAGGTGACCGACACCTATGCCAAGCTGGCAAGAGAAAGAATCTGTTCAGAACTGGAGGAAGCTGCGTGACCTGATGCGCTGTCTGGCAAAGGGACTTGCTATAATGCCGGAAAATCGGTATAATAAAGACGATCCAGTAAGAGAGCATTGTGAGGAATTAGTTATGAATCACGCACAATATGATCAGGAAACCGGAAAGCCGATGGATCAGTCGTATCTTGAATGCGGACTTCCCGATGATTTGCAGGCTTCTATTCAGGAGATGCAAAAATCTTGGGCCATTATAGACAGCGGAAGCCGAGATCCTCATTGGGACATCCACTGGTGTAATCTGAACGCGGACATTAACTCAGCCGAAGTCGAACGGATTATTTCTCCCGAGCAGGCATGGTATTTGCGTGAAAAGTATCTTCGCATGGAAAGAGAGTGATACCTCTTGATAAATTTTACAAACCTCCCCACTCGCAATAAATTCTATGCAGGGGCGAACGGCGCAAAGCGGGCTGTAATTTATCAAGGCGAACAGTATATGCTGAAGTTCCCCGCACAAGCCCCCAAGAATAAAGACTTGAGTTATGCCAACAGTTGCATTACCGAGTATATCGGCTGCCATATTTTCAACAGCGTTGGGATCAACGTTCAGGAAACTCTCCTTGGCACTTATGAAAAAAACGGCGTAAAAAAGATTGTTGTTGCTTGCAAGGATTTTACCTCTCCCGGAATTGTGCTGCAGGACTTTGCCTCGCTGAAAAACACGGTGATCGATTCCGGTCACAGCGGGTATGGTACAGAACTGTCTGACATTATGCGGGCCATGGAGGATCAGACAGCATTCCCTCCCGCGTTGTTGCAGCAGCATTTTTGGAATGTATTCATTATAGATGCGCTGATCGGGAATTGGGATCGGCACAACGGAAACTGGGGTTTTCTTTATAATACCGCGACAGACGAAATTGCCATTGCCCCTGTGTATGACTGCGGGAGCTGCCTGTATCCCCAGGCTGATGAAGCCATCATGCGAGACACCATAGATAAGCAGCCAGAACGAGATTTGCGCACTTTCTCAATCCCTCTTTCCAGCATTAAGGTCAATGGTAAAAAAATCAACTACTTTGATTTTATTTCCTCTTTGGAGAATGCAGATTGCAGCAAAGCATTGAAGCGGATACTGCCCAAAATCAACATGGATGCAATTTTCCGTATCGTGGATGAGACTCCGTTCATTTCGGATCTGCAAAAGCAGTTCTATAAGACAATGCTGCAGACACGGAAAGAACGCATCCTTGATTTTGCAATGGAAAAACTGCGGAAAAGGGAAAAGTCCAAAGAACTTGAGGCACGGTAATAAATAAACAAAAACGTTTTTTCAAGAGCAGGGTGTTCACAAAACACCCTGCTTTTTCTATAAGGGTGTTCACAAAACACCCTGCCACAAGGAGAGAAGTATGTCAGAAAATTTTGCGAGTTTTTATCGGAAAGCAGCCAGTGTGCGGGATATTCTCGAGAAGGCTCCGTTCCCGGAGAAAGCGCGGTTCCAGATCACAAAAGTGATCGAACTGCCGAAAGAGCAGTACCGCCGCTACATGAACGAGCTTTTGCGGGATGTTTCCTTCATATCCCGGAACGTGTCGGATATGGGGTTCGATGGAAAAACAGAAACATTTCTCTGTCTGTTCGTGACCTGCCGAGATGTGAACACCGGCCTGCTGATAGAGGCCGATGGTTTTGACTATGCCAGGTACGCGGCATTTATTCCTGAAAAGAGCGCTCTCTCATTGGAGGGTATTCCGACGGAACGCGCAAGCGAAAAGTGCCTTTGTCGGCATCCAACTCCGGAGAGATGATTCCTTTTTTTACGAGGAAGCGGGCAGTGCCCGCTTGAAAACAAAGCCCCGCGCAGCGGGGCGAAAGCCAACGCCGCCGTGGCGGCGCTGGCGCAAGCATAGCGTTTGTATGACAAACGCGCTTGCTGGGGCTCGCCCCAGTCCCCAATGCCGCCTGCGGGCGGAAGATTTTGCGGCAGCGCCGCGGGAAAGGAGGGCGATATGCCCGAAAAAACACACATGGTCTCCGTCCGGCTGACCGATGCGGAGCGCAGGAAGCTGTCGCAGATCTGCGCCGTTTCCGGTCTGCCGGTCAGCACTGTACTGCGGCAGCTCATTTCCGGCGTGACGATCCGCCAGCGTCCACCCAAAGAACTGCATGACTTATATGCGGAGATCAACCGCATCGGTACGAATATCAACCAGATCGCCCGAAAGGCCAACGCCGGTTTTGCGACGAAAGATGATATGAGAGAGCTGCTGTTTTTGATGAAAGCCATTGAACAGAAAATGGCAAAGGTGGCAGATCCGTAATGGCTGTTACGAAGATCCTCGCCCGCCGCGGTGGACTCCAGCAGGCCATTGCGTATGTTCTCAATGGAGATAAGACGGAAGAACAGATCCTCACGGCGGCACAGGGCTGTCTCACGTCAACAGCTTGCCATGACATGGCTGCGGTCAAGCAGCGTTGGAATAAGACGGACGGTGTGCAGCTTTACCATGTCATCCAATCCTTTTGCCCCGGTGAGCTGTCACCGGAACTGGCGCTGGAGATCGCACGGGAATTTGTGCGGGAACACCTGCCGGGGTATCAGGCCATCATCGGTGTCCACACGGATCGGGAACACATTCACGCCCATATCGTATTCAATTCCGTCAATCAATTTACCGGCGAAAAATACCACAGTAACGCGCAAAGCTACTATCAGCAGATCCGCGGCATCTCAGACCGGCTCTGCCGGGAGCATGGCCTGTCCGTTATCATGGCGGGAGAGCCTGCCAAAGCCATCAGCTATGTGGAGTGGCTGCGGCGGTCTAAGGGCCAGCCGACCTTTCGCTCCATGCTGGAATCGGATCTGCGGACGGCCATCCAGGACGCCAACGATCTCGGACACTTCTTCCTGCTCATGGAACACATGGGATATAAGATCCACCACGGTGATCGGCTGGGGTTTCGTCTGCGGGGACAGGAGAGATTCCAGTATCCCGGCAGACGCAATACGCTGTTCACGGAGGATGGTATCCGTGCTGCTATTCAAGGAAATCTTGCGGAAATTGAAGCAGGCAGCCGTCCCACCGTGCTCTCACGGCCTAAGTATCGGCCATACCAAGCGCATCCGAAATATACCGGTTTCCTTGCCCTCTATGTGCATTATCTCTATTTGCTGGGTAAGATCGGGCAGCGGCAGTACCCGCCCCGCATGACGCCTCATCTTAGGCGGGAGGTCATGCGCTTTGAGCAATACCGCACACAGTTCGACTTTCTGCGGGAAAATGAGATTGTCACCCAGGCGGATATGGATGCCTTCCAGACCCGCACAGAGGAATCGCTGGCCAAACTCATCAAGCAGCGTACCATCCTCAATGTGCGGAAAAAGAAACGGCAAAAGCTGTATACGGCTTTGGCGGATGTGGAAGCGTTGGCTCCCAGCAAAGCGCTCTATGAAGAAGGCCTGACCGGCATGGAGACGGAATTTGAACGGTACATGGAAGCGGTGGCGCTGCTGGAGAGCAGCGGTGTTCCCAGGAAACGGCTGACGGAAGAAAAGACGGAGATCTATGAACAGTTGGCGGAGCTGAACCGCGAGATCCGCACGGAGCGGCAAAAGCTGAAGCTCTGCCATGAGATACAAAACCAAGTACCTGTCATGGAACAGGACATTCAAAGAACAGAAGAACACCAAAAGGAGGTGCGGGAACATGAACATCGGAGGCGGTGAAGCGGCGGACCAATTGGTGCGCATGATGCTCTCCGGCGGTGAGGTAGCTGTCCGGCTGAGTGGTTCCGGCCTTAAAAATATGCTGGCGCTGACGCTGGCACTGGCAAAAAACCATAAGACGATCTCCGGCAAAGTCAACCTCGTGAAGATGCTGAAAGAGACCCGCGACGTGCGCCGGTTCGCCATGTCTCCGGAGCAGTATCAGGCATTCAAAAAGAAGGCTGGAAAGCAGAAAATCTTATTCTCTGCCATTCGGGATACGGATGGTCACGGCAAGGTGGTGGACGTCATCATGCCGGTAACGGAGATCGACAGAGCGAATATGATCTTCGAGCGCATCCATTACCTCGGTCAACCAGCGCAGGCACAGCAGCCTCCACGGGAGCAAGCCTCGTCCAAGGCCAGAGAAGCCCGTGAAAGGCAGGCTGCAACCCAAGTCGAGCAGGATCAGCGCCCCCAAGAGAACACCCCTGTGACACCGCCTGTGGGCCAGCGTCAGGTGGTGGAGCCAAAAAAAGGATCTCGGTCGGGACAAGACTTGCCCGCTACCGCGCCCAGCTCGACCTCGTCCAAAGACGGGAGCCGGATGACGAGTGAGGAACGCCCTTCCGTGCTGGAACGTCTGAAGGGCTACAAGGCACAGTTGGATCAGCAGCAGAAGTTTGCTCCGGCCAGAACAAAGGATCGGCAAAAAAGCAAAACCGGAAAAGTGAAATAACAGACGCCATATTTAAGGCGGCCCCAACGGCAAATAAATTGCTGTTGGGGCCGCCCTTTTAAATTTTCGCAGGAGGTGATGTGCCTGAATCGTACTAACAGGACAGACGGGATACTGTACCGGTTGTTCTTTTATCTCCCTGTGATCTGGGCGGCGCTGCTCATTGCACAATCCCTTGGCGGCGGTTTGCCGGATCTGTTCTCTAATCTGACCGCCGCGCTGGAGCATCCATTCCAGATCCAATGGACGGACAAGAGTCTGTTGACCATCCTGATTTGTACCGGCGTTTACATTATGGGGCTGTGCATCTATGACGCAGAGAGCGGCAGGACGCGGGACGGCGAGGAACACGGCTCCGCCATGTGGGGCTCCCCCAGGCAGGTCAACGCGCAATTTTGTCAAAAGCAGAATAAGATCCTGACCCGTCATGTGCGGCTGGGATTGGATACCCATAAGCACCGGCGATCCTTGAATGTGCTGGTCATCGGCGGCAGCGGCGCGGCCAAGACCCGCGGCTATGTGAAGCCAAACATTTTAGAGGCCAATACCAATTATGTGATCACGGACCCGAAAATGGAAGTCCTGACCGACACGGGCGGATACCTGAAAAAGAATGGCTATGACGTCCGCGTGCTGAATCTCGTGAATTTGGAACAGTCTGACGGCTATAACCCCTTCTGCTACCTGCGGGACGAGAAAGATGCTCTGAAGCTGGTGAATACGCTGATCCAGGCGACCACGCCCAAAGGCAGCCATGAGTCCGACCCGTTCTGGACGAAGTCAGAAACAGCTCTGCTCCAAGCCATCATCCTCATGCTGCATCAGGAAGCGCCGTCGCATGAACAGAACTTTTCCATGGTCATGCGCGTGCTGGAATACGCTGAAGTCCGGGAGGATGATGACGATTACATCTCACCGTTGGATCTGCTGTTTAAGGCGATGGAACATGAGCGTCCGGAAAGTGTGGCCCTGCGGCAGTATAAGGTATTCAAGCAGGCGGCGGGCAAGACAGCGAAAAGTATTTTGGTGAGCGCCGCTGTGCGGCTGGCCCCATTCAATCTGCCGCAGATCAAGGCTATCACCGACCATGATGACATGGATTTGTATACTTTAGGCGAGAAAAAGTGCGCCCTCTATGCCGTGATCCCGGATAATGATACGACCTTCAACTTCCTCGTCAGCCTGCTGTACTCCCAGATATTCCAGACGCTGTACTACTGTGCCGACCAGATCCACCACGGGGCGCTGCCGTGTCACGTCCACTTTATTTTGGACGAAGCGCCATCGGTCAATCTGCCGGGGCTGCCACGGGAACTTGCGACCATGCGTTCCCGAAATATTTCGTGCAGCACCATCATCCAGAACATGGCGCAGATCAAGGAACTGTATAAGGATTCGTGGGAAACCATCCCCGGCAACTCGGATACCCTTCTCTACCTTGGCGGTAACGAGAGCAGTACCCACAAGTACATTTCGGAGGCCCTGGGCAAGTCCACCATCGACACCAAGACCCACGGGCAGACCAAAGGGCGGTCCGGGTCTTACTCCACCAACTTCCAGATCAGTGGGCGGGAACTGCTGACGCCGGACGAGGTGCGGATGCTGGATAACCGGTATTGTATTCTGTTCATCCGCGGCACACGGCCGGTGATGGACGAAAAGTATGAGCTCATGGAGCATCCCGCCATCCGCTATACGATGGATGGCGGCGGACCGCCCTACATCCACCACGGGACGGCAGAGCCTCCCATTCCGGGAGAGCCGCTGTTCCAAACTGATTTTGACAATGAAAAGGAGAATGCTGCAGCATGAAACATGATTTGAACAACAAAAATTTCGAGAGAAAGGCAAAGCGGATCTATTCCGTCTTTGCCTGCGTTGCCCTGCTTCTGGTCGCCACCGCGGTGCCCGCGCTGGCCGCAGACGATCCGCTGACGGTGGTCAACAACCTGTCCGATTTTATTTTCTCGCTGATCCGCGCCATTGGCCTCATCCTGCTGGGCTTCGGTATTTTGCAGGTGGGCCTGTCTCTCAAGAGCCATGACCCCTCCCAGCGCGCCAACGGTATGCTGACGGTGGCAGGCGGCATCGTCATTACCTTCACCAAGGAGATCCTCTCCCTCATCACCGGCTGAA
>OOIG01002520.1_pt1 | contig 12171 bp, 10 predicted proteins | sample 1692091 | NCBI WGS metagenome assembly OOIG01 (sample SAMN06348188, study PRJEB24527) | human gut metagenome | biome: human gut; feature: ankylosing spondylitis patient; material: feces | host: Homo sapiens | place: China | collected 2015-10
AAAGTCCGTCTCCCCCTCGCCCATCCGGGAAGGATTCAGGTCGTACCGGGCGGAAGCGCGGACGTAATCTCCAATTTTCTCCGCTTTCTCCACGGTGGATGAGACGCCGCCCAGAATGTCCGTCAGAAGGGTTTCCGCCCGGGTGCGGGTCGCGTCCGGGAGGGCAAGATAGGGGGATGCTGCGCTGGGCGGAGTCGCCGACCCGGAAATTGCCGTCGCCCGCCAGTCGTCCGGCAATCCGGCGCGGGGGATGACGTATTCGGTGTATGCCCAGGTGTTGCTCATATTTCCGCCGATGAGCGCCATGCTCCGGGCGGGATAATAGGGCAGGTACAATAGCGCCCGCTCGCCTACGGTGCGGATGGACACGTCGCCGTAATCCACCCCGGTGAGGGAAAAGTCCTCCGTCCGGTGCCGGGAGGTCGTCCAGGTCATGCCGTCGTAGCCGTCATAATCCTGCCCCCGGAGGTAGAGGGTGCCGCCGATCTCCGCCGTGACCTCCATCACCGTTACGGGCGACTCGATTCTCCGCCCCAGGGACGCAAGGCGCACATGATCCGGCTCCTGAGAGGAAACGGAAACGGTCACCTCCTGCCGGACGTTTTCCACCTTTTCCGGGATGCTCTGGAACCAGGAAAGAATGGCGTCCCGGGTCGCTTCCGAGCGGTTTACATAACTCTCTTGTGGGAATGCCAGGAACAGTGCTGCCAACGCCAGCGCCGTGGGAATCGCCGCCATGGCGGTCAGACGGTTGCCCTGGGGGGCGCTTTGCCTGCGGACGCGGCCGGTGAGAATCAGAATGACGAGACCGAACAGCAGGCAGAATAAATACGGCACATCCGGAACGGTATCCGTCACCACCATGCAGGCGGAAAGGGGGATCAGCGACGCCAGCACCGGGAGAAACGCCCCCAGCTTCCGGCACACCGACCAGGTCACGGCGGCGCCCAGCAGAACCCCCAGGGCAGCCACGGGAATATCCACCGCCGTCGCGCCGTCGGACAGCGGAAGCGGGTTCCAGCCGTAGGCGTTGCCGTAAATGGAGGTCATACGGTACAGCAGCCCAAACAGCTGCTCTGCCGCCTCCTCCCGCCGCCAGACATAACCGGCAAGCAGCGTAAAAGCGCACAGCACCGCCGCGCCGCCCCACTTCAGGCTGAAGGCCGCGGCGCAGAAAACCGATGCCGCAGCGCAGATCAGCACCACCCCGGCATAGTCGTCCAAGGGCAGGTCAAACCCACTGACCACGCATCCCACCGCGCCGAAGGCGATCAGAAAGGCCAGTGCCGCCGCGATTCCGGCGGTGACCCAGATTTTACGCTTCATCCGGCTCACCTCCGATGTGGTACTGCCAGGAGGCGGCGAAGCCAAAATCCCGGATGGAGCCTTCTTTTGCTTCCCCGGCGCACAGCAGCGTGTCGATGGCTTTGCTCAGCTCCTGCTCCGTCTGCACCCACGATGACTGCACCCCATCAGCGGTCAGGGCGCGGATTTCAAAGCGGACGTCCTTCCCTACAAGATAGCTCCCCAGCCATAGCAGCCGTCCGAATTTTCTGTCCAGCGCCTCCGGGGCTCCCCGGAGGGTCATGGTCAGCATCACCAGCCCCCGCTGGGGTTCCATGGGCTGACGGATCATCCATTTGCCGGTTTTGGCGGTGAGCTTCCAATGCACCTGATTCAGGCTGTCCCCGGGGCGGTAGAGCCGAAGTTCATGGTTTTCCGCAAAGCCGCCGGATTTGGGCTTCCAGGCCCGGGCAATATACCGGTCAAGGTCTGGGATGGCGGGGATGGGCAGGGGCTTCGGGCGGACGAGAATGGTTTTGGGCGTCACCTTCCCCACCGGGAAGGCAAACAGCCCCAGGTAATCGCAGACCCGCGCCCGCGCCACTGTGACGACAATGCCGCCGCAGTGCTGCGTGGGCAGTCCGGAACCCGCCCGATAGCGCTGTGTCTGACCGGTGATGCAGCTGCGCAGGCGGATGTTTCCCTTGAAGGGCGGCAGTGGAAAGGCGCTGCTGCCCAGCAGCCAGGTTTCCGCCTCCGTACCCATGGGAACGGCGTCCGCCCCGTCCGGGGACAGGCGGAAGGAAAGCATGGCGGGAATGCTGATCAGAAGCGACAGCCAGGGAAGACCCCCTACGATCATCAGCGCCAGCCAGGAAAACCACTCACCGTAGGCAATGTAAAATACCCAGCAGCCGAACAGAGCCGCCAGATACCACAATCTCCGCCCGACCATGTCAGCGAAGCCGGGGGGCGGGGACGGCGGTGAGGATGTCCTGCAATACCGTCTGGGGCTGCTTTCCCTGGGCTTCCGCCCTGGGGGAGAGAATCAACCGGTGGGCGATGGTGTGGACGAAGACCTCCTTCACATCCGCCGGGGTCACGTAATCCCGACCCCGAAGCCGTGCCACCGACTTTGCCATGGCGGTGACGGCCAGGGTCGCCCGGGGGCTTGCGCCCCGGAGAATGTCGGCGCTGCCCCGGGTGGCGCTGATGAGGGCTACAATATAATTGACCACGCTGTCGCTGAGGTAGGTTTCTTCCACCGTGTCCTGCATGGCGGTCAAATCCTCCCGGGTCATCAAAGGGGTCAGCTCATGGAGGGGGTTGCCGCCCTGCCGGTTCAGCACCATGGCGGCCTCGTCCTTGGGGCTGGGATAGCCCATGGACAGCCGCACCATGAACCGGTCCATCTGGCTGTCAGGCAGAAGCTGGGTGCCCGCCGCGCCGGTGGGGTTCTGGGTGGCAATGACCGTAAAGGGCTTTGGCAGGGGGTGGCTCACCCCGTCCACCGTGACCTGCCCTTCCTCCATGGCCTCCAGAAGGGCGGACTGAGTGCGGGAGGTGGCGCGGTTCAGCTCGTCGGCGAGGAACAGATTGCACAGCACCGCGCCGGGCTGATAGCGCATTTCCCCGGCGGCGTCAGGCACGGAGTAGCCCGTCACGTCGGAGGGCAGGACATCCGGGGTAAACTGCACACGGCTGCAGCTTAAGCTCAGCACCCGGGAAAAAGCCAGCGCCATGGTGGTTTTCCCCACGCCGGGAATGTCCTCCAACAGGATATGCCCCCGGGCAAGAATCGCCGCCAGCACCCACAGCAGCACGGGATCCTTTCCCACAACCACGGTTTTCACCTGGGTGAGAATCTGCTGGGCGTAGCTGGCTACGGAATTGTCTCTGGCCGGCATCCAACCACCTCTTTCATGGAAATTCCTGTTTTCCCCCATTGTACTCGTTTTTCCGTGAAAAAACAAGTCGGAGGGAGCGCAGGCGCCTTAAGATTTCCTTGCGGCGGGGCGGATCTGCATTCTTTTTCGTAAGAAATGCAAATATGGAAGTGCAGATAGTGATTGCAAACCGGCGAAAATGTGGTATCATATGGTAAACCATTGTTCTTGGGAGGCTGCCATGTCGATTCAGACCGCTTTAGATGAATATAACCTGGCGCTGAAACAGGGCCAGAGGGAATACCGGGAGCTTGTGATGGAGGGGCGCTCGCCCTACCCTGCCGTGCTGGACGATATTCTGCCGGAAAACAATACGGATTCCGTGGTGGACGTGGGGCTGGTGGAAATCCCCTCGGAACGGATCATCGGCACCAAATCCGCCGGACGCATCTCGGCCTTTACCGCCTCCTTCTGCCCGCTGCTGGACAGCAAATCCGAGTTTGCCACCAAGTGGGTCAACCTCTGTGCTGCCCACCTGGGGGAGACGGGCATCACCGACCCCATTCTGTGCTACGAATATCTGGGGAATTTCTACGTTCAGGAGGGCAACAAGCGGGTCAGCGTCCTGCGGCACTTTGGCTCCCCCCGGATTCCCGGCACCGTCAAGCGGATTGTGCCGCCCCTGACGGATGAACCGCGGATTCAGGCGTACTATGAATTTATGGACTTTTACAAGGCCTCCCACCTGTACTGCGTCCAATTCCGCCATCCCGGGGATTATGCCAGGCTTCTGGCGCACCTGGGGAAGAAAGGCGACGAGATCTGGGAGGAATCGGAACGGCGTACCTTCAACGCTTATTTCCACTATTTCCGGGATGCGTTCAGCGCCCTGCAGGTGCCGCCGGAGGAAGTCCTTCCCGAGGAAGCGCTGCTGCTGTGGCTGGATCTGTACCCGTTTCACGACTTGGGGCAGCTGTCCACCGCAGAGCTGAAAAAGAGCGTCGCCGCCCTGCGGGAGGACATGGTCGCCAACACGAAAAAGCAGGAGGCCGTCAAGGTGCAGACCAAGGCGGAGGACACCTCCAAGGCGTCCCTCTTAGAGCGGTTCATTTCCGCAAGCCCCGACCATCTGAACGTGGCCTTCGTCCACCAGATGAACCCCGGGAGCAGCACCTGGGTGCTGGGTCACGAGGAGGGGAAGGAGCATCTGAAAAAGGTGTTCGGCGACCGGGTCACCCTGCGCAGCTACTTCGACGCCGCGAGTCCGGAGCTGGCCGAGCCGATCATCGAGCAGGCGGTGGCCGACGGCGCGCAGGTGGTGTTCATCACCGCGCCCCCCTTGAGCCGTGCCACGCTGAAGGCCGCGGTGGAGCATCCCAAGGTGCGCTTCCTCAACTGCTCCGTCGATCAGGCCTATTCCAGCATCCGCACCTATTACGGACGGATTTACGAGGCGAAGTTCATCACCGGCGCCATCGCCGGCGCCATGGCGCAGAACAACCGCATCGGCTACATCGCCTCCTACCCGATTTTCGGCGTTCCCGCCTCCATCAACGCCTTTGCCCTGGGGGCGCAGATGACCAATCCCCGGGCGCAGATCGAGCTGCGGTGGTCGTGCGTCAAGGGAACGCCCCAGGCCGATCTGCTGGCGGACGGCATCCGTGTGGTATCCAACCGGGACGCGCCGACCCAGGCGAAAATGTATCTGGACTTCTGCAATTACGGCACCTACCTGATGAACGACCGGGGCGACCTGATTCCTCTGGGAACGCCCATCTGGGTCTGGGGCAAGTTCTATGAATTCGTCATCCGCAGTATTTTCGCCGGAGGCTGGAAGCGGGACAAGGGAGAATCCACCGCCCTGAACTACTGGCTGGGCATGGACAGCGGCGTCATCGGCGTCCGGCTGTCCGAAAAGCTCCCGGAGGGCGTGCATCAGTTTGCGGAGATTCTGAAAAAGGGCTTGGAGGACGGCGTTCTCGACCCCTTCCGGCGGCGCATCACCGCCCAGGACGGTACGGTGAAATCCGACGGTACCCGGGGGTTCGCCCCGGAGGAGCTGCTGCACATGGACTGGCTGTGCGACAACATTGTGGGCAGCATCCCCACCTTTGATCAGATTCTGCCGATCTCCCAGCAGATGGTGCGGGAGCTGGGCATTTACCGAGATAAAATTCCCGCAGAGAAGGAGGGGAAGCCCCGTGAAGATTTTGACCGTATCCGATGAGGAATGCGCCGCACTCTGGGATCATTACGTCCCCGGGCGGCTGAAGGAGTATGACCTGATTCTCTCCTGCGGCGACCTGAACGCGCGGTATCTGAGCTTTCTCGTCACCATGGCGCGGTGCCCTCTGCTGTACGTCCACGGGAATCACGATACCAACTACCGCCAGGTTCCCCCGGAGGGCTGTGACTGCATCGACGACCACATCGTGACCTACAACGGGGTGCGCATCCTGGGTCTTGGGGGGTGCCGCAGGTACCATCCCGGCCCCCACCAGTACACCGACGACCAGATGCGCCGCCGCATCCAGAAGCTCAAGTGGAAGCTCAAGCGTATGGGGGGCGTGGACATCGTGGTGACCCATGCGCCGCCCTACGGCCTGGGCGACGGGGACGATCCGGCGCACTGGGGGTTTGAATCCCTGGTGGGGCTGCTGGATACATACCACCCAAAGTATCTTGTCCACGGGCATGTCCACCTGCGCTACGGCGCCCGGGATCGGGTGCGGGATTACAACGGCACGACCCTCATCAACGCCACCGAACGCTATACCTTTGAAATCCCCGACCGGCCGGTGGACGGAAAGGAACTGGGGCAGGTGATCTACAAGACCCGCCAGGGACGGGATGACCCCCTGGGCAGGTGCTGATACTAGTTTTCGTTAAAAACCGTTTTATTCGGCTGCTGTTTCAGCAGCCAGCGGCGCAGCCGCAAAAAACGTAAGTCCATACATTTCTCGCCGCTGCCGGCGGCCTGCGAAGGATTCGCAGGATAAAATGGTGTTCACCATTTTATCGGGAAATGGTACGAACGGCAGGCAACTGCCCTTCTATCACCGAATGAGATGAGAGATGTTCTATGACGAGATATTTGATTAACCGAATCCTTCGGGGTATTTTCTCGATGGTAATCGTGGTCGGCATCGTCATGGTGATGGTCTACTCCGCACTGGACCGGAACCTGATTTTTGCCGCCGACTCCATGTATACCCGTGTGAAGTCCAACGCCAAGGAAGCATACATGATGCAGCAGTGGGAACGCTATGGCTATGTGGATTATGTTCCCTACTCGGACTATATGCGCCAGCTTGTCCGTGACGACGAGATCACCCAGGAGCAGTACAGCGCTGCCATCACCTTTGGCAACAAGGCGAGCCAGGACAGCGACGAGGCCGCGGAGTTTATCCGGCGCTTCACCGAGGAATACGAATCCAAGGGCTACAAGGTCGTCCGTCTGGACGGCAAAATGAAAGGCAAGACCAAGAAATATCAGGACGGCGGCGAGCCGCGCCTGTACGCCTATAGGAACATTCCCGTTCTCATGCGTCTTGTCAACTATTTCAAAGACCTGATCACCGTCGATAACATCCACTATGTGGAGGATGAGATCGAGGATCGGGGCATTACCTTCACCCTCCATGACCCGGTTTACGGCGGCGAAAAGTTCTCGCCGGCGGTGATGGGTACGGGTACACAGTATAAGTACCTGTTCTATTTCGATGATTCCTTCCCCTTCATTCACCAGAACCTGGTGAAGATCAACCTGGGTCTTTCCTACTCCATCCGCCAGGGCATTGACGTGTTCCAGACCATGACGGAATCCCAGGGCTCCTATGCCTATTCCACCGTGACCTATCCCACCGGGACGGTTTCCGAGTCGGCCGACGACCTGCACTCGGCTTCCTATATCTCCGGCTCGCTTGCCGGCGGCGGCCCCGTGGTCAAGGCCAGCTTTGTGGATGATTACACCAACATTTCCACAAATAAGAACGGCATGTCTAAAATCGGCTACTCCTTCACCATCGGCATCATCGCCGTGTTCCTGTCCTATTTGATCGGTGTGCCGGTTGGCATCATCATGGCGCTGCGGAAGGATAAGCTGCTGGATCACATCGGCACGTTCTATATTGTGTTTATCACCGCGGTTCCTTCCCTTGCCTATATTTTCCTGTTCAAGTCTCTGGGCGGCAGATTCGGCTTGCCCACGACCTTTGATATGGAGAATCCCACCTGGCTTATGTATGTGCTGCCCATCATCTCCCTGTCCCTGCCCTCTATCGCCAACCTGATGAAGTGGCTGCGGCGGTATATGATCGATCAGATGAACTCCGATTACGTCAAGTTCGCCCGGAGCGGCGGCCTGTCCGAAGGGGAAATTTTCCGGAAGCACATTCTGAAAAACGCCATCATTCCCATTGTCCATGACATCCCCGCCAGCATCCTGTTCGCCCTCACCGGTGCGATCATCACCGAGCGGGTGTACGTGGTTCCCGGCGTCGGCAACATGCTGACCCGCGCCATCAACGCCTACGATAACGGCGTGATCGTCGGTATGGTTCTTTTCTATGCCGTGCTGACCGTGACCTCCGTCATCCTGGGCGACGTGCTGATGTCCGTTTTGGACCCCAGAATTTCCTTTACGGCAAAAGCGAGGTAACCGACTATGAACGAGAAAAAAATCGATTTAAGCGATCTGAATATGACGGACGAGGAGCTGTTTGCCCCCGTCAACCACGACGAGCTGGAATCCGAACGGATCACCGCCCCCCGGTATTCCTATTGGCATTCCGTGTTCCGTGTGTTTTTTAAGAAGAAGATCAACATTGTGCTGCTGCTGATTCTGGCAGTGCTGCTGCTGTTTACCTATGTGTATCCCGTGATTATCCACTATGACGCGGCGGTGGATCCCTATATCAACCTGATGGACTCCACGGCCAAGCACTTGGGTCCCAAGGCCGCCATGGCGAAGTTCGGCAACAACATCCACTGGATTTTCGGCAGCGGCTCCGCCGGTCAGTCCACCTTTGACGCCGTGTGGTACGGCTCCAGCATTTCCGTTTCTCTGGCACTGGTTTGCGCCCTCATCAACATGACCGTGGGCGTTGTGATCGGCGCCGTCTGGGGCTTCAGCAAGAAAGTGGACTTATTCATGACGGAGGTTTACAACGTCGTTGCCAACATCCCCAGCATTCTGCTGATTTCCGTCATCGTGCTGATCATGTCCGCTTCCTTCTGGACGATGGTCTTCGCTCTGACCATCACCGGCTGGATCGGCATCGCCTACTTTATCCGCACCCAGGTCATCATCATCCGTGACCGGGAGTACAACCTGGCTTCCCGGTGCCTGGGTACACCCATCACCCGCATCGCGTCGAAGAATATTCTGCCCTTCATGACCTCCGTCATCGTGACCCTGGCCGCGGCGGAAATTCCCTCCTATACTTCCTATGAGGTGTTCCTGAGCTACATTGGCATGGGTCTTAAGGACATGTCCCTGGGCAAGCTGATCGAGGCTTCCCAGAACGCCATGCAGACCCCCGGCTGGGAGATCGAATTCTGGACGCCTGTGGCCGTCGCCTCCATCATCACCGTCGTGCTGTACGTGGTTGGCCAGAATCTGGGCGACGCTTCCGACCCCAGAACCCATATGTAAGAGGTGGCGCGAATGGATAATCAAAAAGTATTGCTGTCCGTTGAGAACCTGCACGTGAATTTCCGGGTTCGCGGAAGAACCTTGTCTGCCATTCGGGGCATCTCTCTGGACTTCTATGAGAATGAATCCATCGCCATCGTGGGCGAGTCCGGCTCCGGCAAGTCCGTGTTTACCAAGACCTTTGCCGGTATGCTGGATACCAACGGCTATATCAGCGAGGGCTCCATCATCTTCAACGACGACGAGCTTTCGGACACGAAGGTTTCCCTGGACGCCCAGGCCAAGCGGCTGATTGCGAGCACCCGGGAGAAGCTGAACAAATACGCCCAGCTGGAGTCCGGCGCGCGGACTTACCGCGCCATGCGGGAGCTTGAGCAGGAGAAAAAGTCCAGAGAAGGCCTGAGCGAGGAGGAAAATCAGAACATTTCCGCCAAAATCGACGACCTGACCTTCCGCCGCACAGAGCTGTACAACCACAAGCTGACCATCGACCCCAAAAAGGAGCGGGAGCGCCATAAGGAGGTTTCCGCCGAGATCGACGCGCTGGATGCCGAGATCAAGGCGCTGCAAAAGGAACACGCCGCCGTGGCCGCTGCCCACAAGCAGGCGGCGAGGAACGACACCGCGTACCGCAGGCACTTCGACGAGCGGATGGCGGAGTTGAAGGCGGAGTACGCCAAGCAGATCTCCACCCCCATTTCCGAGGATACCAAGGCGCGCAACGAGATCATCGCCAAGGAAATTTACCTGTCCGTCGGCCGCTATCCCATGTTCAAGCGCTTAAGGCTCATTGGTAAGCTGCTCAGCAGCTTCAAGGACGCCATGTCCGTGGGCAAGGATCTGAGCAGCGACGAGGTGCGCAATTCCGTGTTCGACGAGGTGGTCTTCCGGGTCAAATACCTGGACGAGACCGAGGATATGCTCCACGGCACCTGCGTCATCAACCTGGCCAAGATCCGGTATTCCAAGGACTGGACGAAGATTCGCGGCGGCAAGATCGCAACCGTGTTCCAGGATCCCATGACCTCCCTGAACCCCATCATCACCATCGGCAAGCAGATCACCTCCGTTATCCTCAAGCACCAGAACTGTTCTGAGCTGGAGGCCAGAGAGCGCGCCTTGGTGCTGATGAAGAAGGTGGGCATTCCCAATGCGGAGGCCCGGTTCGACGATTACCCCTTCCAGTATTCCGGCGGTATGCGCCAGCGTATCGTTATTGCCATCGCCCTGTCCTGCCAGCCGAAAATTCTGATCTGCGACGAGCCGACCACCGCTCTGGACGTGACCATTCAGGCGCAGATCCTGAAGCTGATCAAGGATTTGCAGAAGGAATTCGGCTACACCATCGTCTTCATCACCCATGACCTGGGCGTTGTGGCCAATGTGGCCGACCGGGTCGCGGTGCTTTACGGCGGTCAGGTGGTGGAGCTGGGTACCTGCGAGGAAGTGTTCTACGATCCCAGACACCCCTATACCTGGGCGCTTCTGTCCTCCCTGCCTCAGCTGGCGCAGCGGAACACCAAGCTGTATTCCATCACCGGCACGCCCCCGTCTCTGTACAATAAGATCGTGGGCGACGCCTTTGCCCCCCGGAACCCCTACTGCCTGGAGATCGACACGCTGCGTGAGCCGCCTATGTTCCAGGTCTCCGAGACCCACTTTGCCAAAACCTGGCTGCTGGATCCCAGAGCGCCGAAGGTGGAAAAGCCCGAAACCATCCAAAATATCCACGAGAAGCTTGTGGAAGCATTCAACATTTAAGGAGGATTCGCTGTGTCTAAAGAAAAAGAAACCGTGCGTGTTTCTCATCTGCCGGAACATGGTCCTCTGGATGAGAACGGCAGAGAGATTCTGCTGAGTCTGAAAAATGTAGACATCACCTTCGGCAAGGGCGACGATGCCGTGAGGGCTGTCAAGAATGCCAGCTTCGATATTTACAAGGGCGAGACCTTCTCCCTGGTCGGCGAGTCCGGCTCCGGCAAGACCCCCATCGGCCGTGCAATCATTCGGGTCAGGCGAAATCCAGTATAAGGGCGTCCGCATTTCCGGCAAGACCTCCAAGAGCCTTGACCGGGAGGTCATCCGGAACATCCAGATGGTTTTCCAGGATCCCGCGGCCTCTTTGAACGAGCGCGCCACTGTGGACTACATCGTGTCCGAGGGCCTGTATAACTTCCATCTGTTTGAGAACGAGGAAGACCGGGTTCGCAAGGTGGAAAACATCATCAGCGAAGTGGGACTGCTGCCGGAGCATCTGACCCGGTATCCCCACGAGTTCTCCGGCGGCCAGCGGCAGCGTATCGGCCTTGCCAGAGCCATGGTCATGGAGCCGGAGCTGGTCGTCGCCGACGAGCCCATTTCCGCGCTGGACGTTTCCATCCGCGCCCAGGTGCTGAACCTGCTGAAAAAGTTCCAGAAGGAACGGGACATCACCTATCTGTTCATCGCCCACGACCTGTCCATCGTGCGGTTCATTTCCGACCGGATCGGCGTTATGTATCTGGGCAATCTCGTCGAGCTTGCCGACTCACAGGAGATCTTCGACCACCCGATGCATCCGTATACCGAGGCTCTGCTCGAATCCATCCCGACGACGGAGGAGAAGCGCGACCTTGCGGTGCTCGAGGGCGATATCCCCAGCCCGGTCAACCCGCCGAAGGGCTGCAAATTCCACACGCGCTGCGCGCACTGCACGGAAATCTGCAAGCACGCCGTGCCGGAGTGGAAGGAAATGGCGCCGGGCCACTTCGTCGCCTGCCACCATCCGTTGGGCGGGGAGGAATAAGCCATGCGCGTGCGCATGCCTTTTCAGGGACGCTACGAGCGTTTCCGCAAGCTGCAAAGGGAAAAGATGGGCGAGCAGATTACCGACCGCGCGCCCTGCGACGAAATGGAGAAAGGCGACGGGCTGGCGATGCTCATCGCCGCGATGATTACCATTGTGCCGATCTGTCTTGCCGTGATGGCGGTGTTGGCGCTGGCGGGATATTTCTTCATCGTTCGATAAAAGAAAAAGCGAGTCTCTTTCCAAAGAAAGGGATTCGCTTTTTTAACGCCTTCCGTCTGCCTCCGGCATCTTATCGAACTGCTTCTGTTACAGACGGCGATAGATAAGATGTCCCTCTGGGAGAGAGGCATTATCCTTATGCTATCGCAGCTTATACCCAAAGGCTCCCTCTCAGAGGGAGCTGGCGCGCGTTAGCACGACTGAAGGCGTTTACGCTTCTTTCACGGGCTTATAGCACAAATCATGCTCGACACAGGCCCGGCACGCTATCGCGAGAACCTCGACCCGAACGTCTATGTTTACGGCGCGAAGGAAAAGAAGCCGGAGCCGAAACAGGA
>OOIG01002522.1_pt1 | contig 12168 bp, 10 predicted proteins | sample 1692091 | NCBI WGS metagenome assembly OOIG01 (sample SAMN06348188, study PRJEB24527) | human gut metagenome | biome: human gut; feature: ankylosing spondylitis patient; material: feces | host: Homo sapiens | place: China | collected 2015-10
TATCTGTGCGCTCGATCTTAAAAACAGCAGTGCAGAACCGAAGATTATCAAAAAAGTTTATGTCGGTCAACCGGAAATAAAGCTCTGGGATGAATACATTGCATGGACGGAGCGCACGGGCAGCGAACGGGACAAGATATTTGTCTGCCACATTCCGACGGAGGAAACGACGGTGGTTCAATACTTCAATTCCTCGGGATACGGTGCAAGCATGCCTTATTTTGAGAACGGCAAGCTTATTTGGGCGGGGGAGGACAGCACACGCGCACGCTGCTCTTCAATCAATTACATAAGCCTGAATGAAACATCCATCGGGGAGCTTTATCCGGGCGTGTATGTCCATGACCCCGAAACAAACGGAAAGTATTATGCGTGGCTTGACGGCCCGCACGGTCCGTCCGCAAAGCTTTACGTGTGGGACGGCAGCGGAACACCCGTTGCCGCAGCGGAAGGCGTTGTTGAATTCGGCATCGCGGAGAACTTCGTTGCATACGGCAAAGATGAGGCTGTATGGATATATGTTTTTGAAAACGGGAAGAGCTACAGGCTCACGCCGGAGCGCGAAAATACCCAGTTTCTCGGCGTTTCGGGCGGTTATGTGATGTGGATGGATGTGACTTCGCGTGAGCGTGACATAATTAAATACGCTCTGCCGCCGCTGTAATACGGCTGTTCGGCAACTCCCGAAAAATCGCTCAAACACAGCAAATCGGAAAAAGGGCTGCGGAAGATTTTTTATGAAAGAAAAAACAAAGTTTGTCTGCGGTGAGTGCGGATACGAAACAGTGAAATGAATGGGCTGCTGCCCGATGTGCGGCAGTTGGAACACTCTTGTCGAAGTTTCCGCCGCACCCGAAAAGCGCAGCACACATTCGGCGGGCGGAACGTCCTCCCGCGCGGTGACGCTCGGCTCGGTGAGTGAAAACGATACTGTGCGTGTTACAACGGGCATAGGCGAGTTCGATCGCGTGCTCGGCGGCGGCGTTGTTGTGGGGTCAACGGTTCTGATAGGCGGCGACCCCGGAATCGGAAAAAGCACACTCATAATGCAGGCGGCGGGAAATCTCAAAAAAACAGGCGGCGTTATCTATGTTTCCGGAGAGGAATCAAAAGCGCAGCTGAAGCTTCGTGCGGTGCGCTGCGGAGTCGATTCGGAACTGCTCATAATGACGGAAACAAGCATGGATGCCGTTGAAAACGAGGTCGATCGTCTTAAACCCCGCTTTCTTATTATCGATTCAATTCAAACAATGATGAACCGCGAGCTGAACAATGCAGCCGGCAGCGTAACGCAAATCCGCGAGGCAACAACGGCCCTGACGCGCATTGCAAAACAAAACGGCTGTGCAATATTCATAATCGGTCACGTAACAAAAGAAGGTGCGCTTGCAGGCCCGCGAATGCTCGAACATATGGTTGACACCGTGCTTTATTTTGAAGGCGACAGGCATGATTCGCTGCGGCTTCTCCGTGCCGTCAAAAACAGATTCGGTTCAACCAACGAGATCGGAATATTCGAAATGTGCCGCGACGGCATGAAAGAGGTTGAAAATCCGGCCGGGCTGTTTGTGTCCGGCGGGAACGATATAGGCTGTGCGGTGACGTGCATAATGGAGGGCAACCGCCCGATATTGGTTGAAATTCAATCCCTGCTCAGCACATCGGCGTTCGCAAACGCACGGCGGATGGCGGCGGGAATGGATACAAACCGCCTGATGCTGCTGCTTGCGGTGCTTGAGCGGCGCGGCGGACTCCGCGTGTCCGATAAGGATGTTTACACAAACGCTGTCGGCGGCATCCGCATTGACGACAGGGGTGCGGATCTTGCAATAACGCTTGCCGTTGCGGGTTCGATTTTCGACAGACCGCTTCCGGAAGGCACGGTCGTAATCGGTGAAATCGGTTTAACGGGGGAAATACGTCCCGTTGACAGGCTGTATAACCGCGTTGCGGAATGTGCGCGGCTCGGATACAGGCGTGCAATTGTGCCGTTCATCCCTTCCTTAAAGAATTTTGACGGCATTGAGGTTCATTTTGTGAAGTACCTGCGCGATGCGTTCCTTCTGCTCGGGGAGTCAGATGCGAACAGCCGGTAAACGAGTGCGGCTCGATACCGGAATTGCGTATAACGCGGGTTTTCATCAATAAACAAAACTATCACTGGAGGGTTCAAAAATGCTCGGGGACAGAGCAAATATCGTCTGTTTGTACAAAATTCTCGAAAAGTATTCCGATGAAGAACATATCCTTTCCATGAGCGATATAACGGGTTATTTCATGCAGGACTACGGAATGAAAATCGACAGGCGCGCGGTTTACGGAGCGGCGGACACACTTATTGAACTTGGATATGACATCTCGGTGTATAAAGAGAACGGCAAAGGCTATTTCCTGCGTTCAAGACTGTTTGAACCGTCCGAAGTGCGGCTGATGACGGATGCGGTTTATTCAATGCATTCCATTCCGCAAAAACAGACGGCGGATCTGCTTGAAAAACTTCAATCCGTTCTCAGCATTCATCAGAGGTTCGGATTTAAACACCTTACATCGGCGGATGCGGACAGAAAAACAGATAATCGCTGTGTGTTCTACAATATCGACATTCTCGATGAAGCAATTTCGCGCCAGAGAAGGGTTTCTTTCGATTATTACCAATACGGGTTAGATAAACGGCTTGTAAAGCGAAGAAACGAACCCTATGTTGTAAGCCCTTACGGAATGGTTTGCGACAATCAGAACTATTATCTTGTCTGCATAAAGGACGGCAAAGAGGGATTGAGCTACTACCGAATTGACCTGATGCAGAATATAGCAATAACCGATAAAAAACTCGCCGTTGCGCGTTCGGCCGTGAACCTTGACTCGGTTCGCAAGCTTGTATATGCTTTCTCCGGGGAGCCGGAGCAGATCGTTTTAAAATGCAAAAACGAAGCGATCGGCGGAATCATCGACAAGTTCGGTAAAAGTCTGCGCATTTACAAGCTTGACGACAGGCATTTCATTGCAAAATTTAAAGCTGCACCCCAAGGCGTTATTTATTGGACAATGCAGTATCTTTCCCAAGTTGAAATAATCGAACCCGAACATATGCGCCAAAAGGCCATAGAATTCATAAAATCGAACCCTTACGGCATAACGGCCGAATCGGAACGATCCTGAATTGAGCCGCCCGCTTCCCGTGGGCAAACCATATGGGCAGCAGGCGATAAACGGAGCGGGGCGGATACGGCAAAAAAGTATCAGTCCTGCTCCTCATCTTCAAATTCCGGTTCCATAATTCTGTTAAGCATTGCATCGGCAAGCAGTGGATTGCCCTTCAATGCACGCACTGCCTCGCGATCCATAACGCTGTTCGTGCCGAGACAGGCCGTGCAGCGGTTTCCGCATTCCGGGCAAACGCAGCCGAGGTGTGAATCCTCGGATTGAATCATATATACACCGCAGTTCTTACAGCTGCATCTCATAAACATTTCCTCCGTCAAAATCGTATTTCAAGAGAGCATTTCGAGAGAGTTTCAATATTATACAGACAAACCGCTCAAACAAATTCTCTTAAGCCGAAAGCTCATTGCGGGCGGTTTAAATTCCTCATCTGTCAACGGTCGGCATTGATACATATGCGTCGGCCGAAACGGGAATAAAACCATCCGCATAATATTATAATGAAATGAGTTTTGAAATCAAGCCGAATATGTGCATGACGGCACGAATCCATGTGAAAACGGAGGAGGAATATGTACGAAAATGAAACGCAGACTTAAAAGTGCAGCATTTTCAATCGTGATTCTTGCCGCAGTGCTGGCGGCAACGGTGTTTGGCGGTGTACACAGCAACGGAATCCTGCCCGCGTCGGCATTGCCGTCAAGCGTCGGCTTTTATGCCGTTTCCTATCTGAACATTGAAAACGGTGACGGTGCGGAATTGCTCAAATCGGATTTGGACTATATGAAGGAGATGGGGCTTGCCGCGCTTTTGCCTGCGGATATCCGTTCGGGAAATTTCCCTGCCTCGGGCGGATATGTAATGCTGTTTTTTGAAAACTGCGGCGCATTCGAAACAATAACCGATATTTTGCAGCAGCGCGGAATGCGCGGAGTTTTTACTGCGGATGAATCATTGTGCAAACGGATGAAATCTTCCGAAAAGTTCAGAAATGCACTTGCAGCGGGAATCGCGGAACCGGCCGGCCGGTTTTCGGATTGCGAAGATGAAGTTCGGTTTTGCGCCGCTTTGAATGCGGAGCGCATGCGGATGTTCGAATCGTTCGGAGTTCCGTGCAGAACCTTTGTCCATGTCTGCAAAAAACTTGTTTGCAAAAACCTTATGTTTGATGAGCCGTGTTTTGCGGCGTTGTGCAGGGGCAGCGAGGCCGCAGAGAAAAGCGGTTCGGAGGGGATAACGATTGCGGTCTACGGCAACGGAGTGAATGAGTTCGGCACTTCATACGATGGAATAACCCTGCTGAATCGCATTGTACGCCTTCCGGATTGGACGATTGAAGAATACTTTTCATCAATTGCTCAGCCGCCCGCTTCATGATGCTTCGTCGGTTTATAACGAACAGCATAATCCGCGGGCGTGTTTTTGGTCGAAAAAAGAATTGAATTTTGAACCCGGCTCAGTTTTCCAGCTGCTTACCCATGAAGTTTGCGGCGGTTTCCGCAACTTTAACGTCTGTCGGGGAGATTACCGCGCCGGGCTCTTTTGAAAGAAGCATGACGGCGCCGATGGCATCGCCCGCGGCAAGAATCGGAATAATGAGTTGGGCGGTGTATGCACGCCCTTGTTCATCGTTCTGAGTGATTCCGATCATTGCGTCGCCGTTGGCAGTGCTGCGGTTAAGCTTCTCGCGCATTTGCATAACGGCCTCAACGTCATCGTGTATCGGTTTGTCAACGGCAAGCGGAGAGCCGATTGCAATATCACGCCTGTGCGGACTTGAAATTGCAATAATCGTGTCCTTATCGCAGATTGCCGCAATATGCCCCACGGATTGCTGAATGGATTCGGCATACTCCTTTGCAAAATCACAAAGTTCGCCGACAAGAGAGTATTTTTTAAGGATGACCCCGCCTTCGCGGTCGGTATAGATTTCAAGCGCATCACCTTCGCGGATACGCAAAGTCCTTCGAATTTCCTTAGGTATTACAACTCTGCCGAGTTCATCAATTCGACGTACTATTCCTGTTGCTTTCATTTGCAGTGAAAACCTCCGTTTTTTGATTTATCATGGATAGTATTCGCTTTGCTCGCATGAATATACATGATAAGCAAACATCGGCTTTAAGAGCAGGATTCGGTTTTTAATAATCGATATCGCTGCCCGTCTTGAATATTCAATGATTTGTTGATATAATGTAGATACGGAAAAAATGTGCGGATGACGCCTTTTTCGAACGGCAGAATTGAACGTGTTCGGCGAAATTGCGCCAAAAACGGACAATTGATGCAGCATGTTTGAGCCTCTCGAACATGCACACTAATATGTAATAACACAGCGACGGAGGAAACATGGAAAATTGTTCACAAATTCAAATTAAAAGCATTGAAAAAGCGTCACATACATTAAAAAAGCTTTCGGCAGCTCTGCTTGCTTTTATCATGCTCTTTGCGGCTGCCTGTAAATTCGGTGATATTGACTTCGATGTGACAAAAGCGCCGCAGCAGCAAACGCAGGAACCCACGCAGGAACCGGCGCATGAAAAGACGGCGGCGGACGAAGCATTCGAAGCCGTGGATCGTGAAGTTTTTATATCTGTGGTTACTTCATCCGGGCTCACTTTTCATCAATTCGTGAAGGACGCGGCAAGTTTCGGCATTGCCGAAGAGGATATTGAACGCGGCTGGGGTGAGCTTTCGCAGGAGGCTGATGCTGCCGATTTTGCGGAAAACGCCGAAATACGCAAAAAGCTTTCCGAAATCGACCGAAGTCAGCTGTCCTACAGAAACAGAATCGCATACGACAACCTTGTTCTCAATCTGAAGCTTTCTGATGAAATTCATGCTGTTCCGGATGCATATTATTACAATGAACCGCTTACAGTGTTCAACGGTGAACACACGATGCTTCCGCTGATGCTCTCGATGTATGAAATCAGCTCGGCGGAGGATGCCGAAAATTATGTGCTCCTGCTTGAAGATGCCCCGCGCTATATCGGTCAGATAGAGCAGTTTGAACGTGAAAAGGCGGCAAAAGGACTGTTTATGACAGAAAATGCTTTGAACAAGGTTCTTGAGTCCTGCACCAAGTTTGCGGAAACGGGCAATGACTGTTTCCTTATCGGTTTTTTTGAAGACGAAATGGCAAGTGCCGAGTTCGAAATTTCCGAACAGCAAAAAACAGCTTTGCTCGAACGCAGCAGAAACAGCATTATCAACGAATTGCTGCCGGCATACAGAAGCCTTGCGAACACTCTTGAACAGCTTCGCCCGCAGTGCGGCTCCTTTGCGGGTGCGTGCATGCGCGGTGTTGATGCAAAGGATTACTATGCTGCCGCAATAAAATCAAATGCCGCCTGCAATGCCGAGTATTCGTCAATGGCCGATGAACTCAGTGAAAGCATTTCGAGTGTTTACGCTAAATTGGTGAAAATCATTCTCACCGACTCGAATGCAATGAAAGATTACGAAAAGAATATGACATCAGGCAATGTTGAAAAGGATGTTGAATATCTTAAGGAGCTTATCGACGGAATCTATCCTCAGATTCCGGAACAAAGCATTCAATACGTCACGATTCCCGATGCCGTTGCGGAGGATTTCAGCCCTGCTGCATATATGATTTCCGCATTCGATGATCCGACAAGGAATGTCGTTCTGCTTAACCCGACGGCGGAGGACGACACAATGCTCTTCACGCTTGCACATGAATGCTTCCCGGGGCATCTTTACCAAACTCAGTATTTCCGCAGCCTCGGCGGACTGCCCCTTTCGCAGCAGCTGTGCGCGCCCACGGGCTATTCCGAGGGATGGGCTGTTTTTTCGGAGCTTTTTATCTCAGGTATCAGCGAGAAATACGGAGTGGGCGGCTGCACGCTGCGGGAATACGAAAGTGTGCTTGCAAACATTCTTATTCCTGCATATGTGAGCATCAAGGTCAACTGCGAAGGCTGGACAACGGAAGATATCGGCGGCTACCTGAAGTCGTTCGGGCTTGATCAGCAGGAATACATCGATGTTATATACGAATATTCAATTGATATGCCGCTGTATTTCTTCAACTACGCAATGGGCTATGTGTACACAAACAAGATTTACGAAAGCGTGAATCATCGCAGCGACGGAGACAAGACAGCATTCTTCAAACGTTATCTTGACATGGGACCCTGTATGTTCGACATTCTGTTTGAAGAATTCGGAACGGAAGAATAAAGCGGAAATCGGCTGCCGCAAGCGAAACGGCAGGCTGAACAGTCAGCAAATGAAGTTAAGCGTGTTCCGAACGGGGATTGCGGAAAACACAGGCTTAAACCTTTCTGCTGAAACCGTATCGCTCGGAGTAATTGCAATTCCAAACGTGCAATGCATCGGAGGCAGGATAACAATGGCGGATTTGTATTTCAGATGCGGAAGCAAAAGCGAGGCTGACAGCCTTGTCGAGTCGGCGCGGGAATTTGCCGAAAAACATGAAATGTCAATAGAGCATGTAATTTTTGACCGACAGGACGGGCGGACAATTATGCTGAACATGTATGCCGATTCGGCCGTGTACAGGGAGCCGACAACGCTCCTCGTTCGCAATTATGCCTGCCTCGGCAATTCGGAGATACAACGGCTTACAATGCATAAAAAACTTGTACGAAACGGGCTGACGGTCGTTTTTGAAGGCGGAAGCCCGATTGCGGATGAAAGAAAGCTGATTCTCCATACAATAAAATCCTATTACAGCTGCGGCGATGAATGGGAACGGAAATATGCCGGGGAAAGTCAATCGGCACAAGTGCGGACGGAGCCTTTTCCCGGGGCGAAATACGCAATGCCGGTGCCGTTCGGATACAGATTCGAAAACGGAGCACCGATTGCGGATCCCGCTGAATCCGTTGTTGTGCGGAAGATATTTGAAATGTACAGGCACGGAACCGGTGTTATCGAAATTGCAAAGGAAGCGAACAGGCTTTTGGCGGATATCAGGAATGAAAACGGACAGAATCCAGCCGATGCCAAGCCGCTTACGCGTCACAACGTGTATGCAATGGTCGAAAACAACAGATATTTCGGTATTGAGGAAAAAGACGGGTTTGCACCCTATCCCGCAATCGTTCCGAATTACCTTCGGCTGTATGCAGCGCGTATCAACAGACAAAGAAAGGAAAAGGCGGAAGCGGGGCACAGATTTATGTTTGCAAACATCCTGCCCGTCGGCCTCGGAACAGTTTTGCAAACGGTCAATATTGCCTCTCCGTACAAGCCTGAAATCAGGTTTTATTGTGAAAACGGCAAAATAATCGTTGATGCCGTCAGGTTTGAAAATGCGATTTACGATGCATTGTGGATGCAGCTGAGAAACGGAAGCGAACGAATGGAAAGAGCTGTTCGCAGATACATTGCCGAAAACAGGGAATCGGCGGAGGCAACCCGAAACGATGTTTACAGCAGACTGGAAATGATTCGCGAGGAGATCAACCGCATCGGTGAAAACGGATGGAGCGAAAGCATCATGCCGCATATGAATCGTGCAGACTGTTTTGACGATTTCAAAACGGCGTACGACGAGCTGAGGGAAGAGTTTAGGTGTGCGCAGCTTGAATGCGAGCTTTTGGGCGTTACAGGCGTTCAAATTTCAGGTTTTTTTGCTCATGCCGCCGATCTTCCGATACAGTGCGCGGAGGAAATTCGGTTTTTCTCCTCCGTGTTCATTAAAAATATCCTGATTGACGAGAAAAGAATAACAATAAAAACACTTGGCGAAGAGTGGGGAGATGCATCGATGCCCGCAAACGGCATAGTGCGGTTCGTAAAAAACCAACCGGATCAGTCCGACTCGGATTGTTTCGATTCGGACTGTGAAAATGCCCAATGCAGCACCGTGGACGAAACAGTACACAATGTGACGGGATGAAAACCTAATTAAAAAACAGGCGGAGACACTGATATGCAGAAAAAGCAAAGAATACCTAAAAACATAAAAGAGCAGAGAACAAAAAAAGCGAAAGGCGCATCAGCATACGATGAAGCCTTGTATTTCCTGACGCCGAAAGCGCGAACGGTGCGCGAGGTTGAAAACAGACTGGATGAATGCAATTATTCCGAAGGCGAAATCATGGCGGCAATTGACAGGCTGCGAAACAACGGACTTTTGAACGATGAAAAATTTGCCCGTGATTTTATTGAATCGCGCCTCAACACAAAACCGGTCAGCAGAGGAAAACTGCGCAGACAGCTGAGGGAGCATTTTGTTGAAAATGCGGTTATTGACGAGGCTCTATCCGCCGTTTCGGACGAAACGGAGCTTTCCAACGCCGCCGTTGTCGGAAGCAAGTATTTCAGGCAGTATTCAAACCTTCCTCTCAAAGAAAGACTGCATCGAACGGGTTCAAGGCTTGTTTCGTGCGGGTATGCGTTTGACGATGTAAAAACGGTGCTTTCGGAGCTTGCGGAAAATTCCGAAGAGGCCGGGAATTCCGATGAAATACCCGATGAAATCGAGTTTTCGTTCCGTTCGGCCGAAAACGGTGCAGATGATGAAGAATGACAAAAACGGGCGGACAGGCTCTGTGAATTGTTTAAAAATGCACAGCATACGGAAGGCAGAAACGGTGCATGAAACGGATTCCACAAATGCGGAGCTGAAGCGGCGCGCTGCAAACGGCGTGTTGAAAGACGGAACCGTATTGATTGCGGAACGGCAAACGAGAGGACGCGGCAGACGCGGCAGAAAATGGGAAAACACATCGGGAGCGCTGCTGATGAGCATTGCCTGTGATGCTGAGGATATTGCGGCGGAGGATATTCCTTTGGTTACGCTTGCGGCGGCACTCGGAGTGCTCGATTCGCTCGGTTTGCTCCTGTCTTCAAAAAAACGGTCAAAAGCCGACGCAGCGGATGTACGGATAAAATGGCCGAATGATATTCTGTTCAGACAGAAAAAACTTTGCGGAATACTTGCTGAGCTTGTTAAGAACGGAACGCGGACAATGACCGTTATCGGAATCGGCATGAACGTGAATGCCGCTGAAGTGTCGGATGCATGGATGCAGCGGGCAACTTCGCTTTTTATCGAAACGAGAGCAGTAACCGATGTGAATGAACTCGGAGTCTGCATTGCCGAACATGTGCATGAACGTGTTAACATGCTGAAACAGGGGGAGAAAGACCGTATCCTGCGGGATTACATAAATAACTGTTCAACATTGAATCAGGAAATCACGATTCACGGCACGGACGGCAGCAAGGTTAAGGCGTTTGCGGAGGGAATCGATGAACACGGCAGACTGATCGCCGCTTTTCCGAACGGAGAAACAAAAACAGTGGATGCTGCGGATGTGTCCGTCCGAACGGCAGAACGCATGCCCGAATAAATCAGTACGGGGAACAAAACGACACAAAGGACAGAATTTATGCTTAACGTATCCAAAACGACATTGATGCGCAGCTGCGACAAAAATATGACGGAAAAGATCGGCATACCCGATGCGGTTCTGATGGAAAATGCGGCAAACGCAGTTGCACAGAGCATAAAAAAACATACGGCAGGGCGTAAAAACGGCAGCCGCGTGTTCATACTTATCGGCCCCGGCAACAACGGAGGGGACGGACTTGCGCTGCTCCGAATTTTGACGGCGGAGGGGTACAATGCGGAGGGAATTCTGCTTTTTGAGCCGATACAGAACAAAAAAGATGAACAATCGGCTGCGTTGCCGCGCAGCAGTGCCGAACTGAATTATCAAATTGCGATAAATCTCGGTTTACCGCTTTCAAACGACATTAACAGGTTGAATACCTGCCGGGAATCGGATATAATCGTTGATGCGATCTTCGGAACGGGACTGAACAGAAAGCCGAGCGGTGTTTTTAAAACGGCGATTGAAAGGGCAAACGCTCTTCCCGCCTGCCGTATTGCGGTGGATATTCCGTCCGGAATAAACGGCGACACGGGGGAGTGCGGAGGCTCGGAACCGAATTCGGAGCGCCCAACGGTGTTCCGTGCGGATGAAACGGTGACTTTTGTCGCCGTAAAGCGCGGAATGCTGCTCACTCATGAACGTGAGTGTGTAGGAAAAATAACCGTTGCACAAATCGGAATCACGGATGCGGAACACGCTGCCCTGCTGCAAAAAGAACAGCTTATTGACGAAGAGTTTGTTCGCAGCCTGCTGCCGAAAAGAAAACTTGTTTCAAACAAGGGAACTTTCGGAAAAGCGGCGATTGCAGCCGGAAGTCCCGGCATGGGCGGCGCGGCTGTTATGGCGGCATCTGCGGCTTTGCGTGCGGGCGCAGGATTGACGAAAGCATTTGTTCCGCGCGATATTATGCACATGTTTGCTTCCCGCCCCGAGATTATGGCAGTGGCGGATGAGGACATTCAGAGCCTTGTGCAGTGGGCAACGGCTTTCGGCATAGGCTGCGGGTCGGGCGGCGATGCATCGATTAAGCAAAAGCTTCGCGCCGTGCTTTCGTGCGGAAAACCGGCCGTTATCGATGCCGACGGACTGAATAACCTTGATAATGAGTTGAAAAAACTGCTTTCCCTGCGGCATGTGCTGACTCCGCATCCCGGCGAGATGGCGCGCCTGACGGGAAAATCAATCGAAGATGTGCTGCGTGACCCTGCGGGATTTGCCGAAAACACGGCAAAAGCATTCGGGTGCATCGTTCTGCTTAAAGGAGCGGTCTCGGTGGCAGCGCATCCGGACGGCAGACTGAGATACAACGCTTCCGGCAATCCCGGGCTTGCCAAGGGCGGCAGCGGCGATGTCCTGACGGGAATTATCACGGCGTTGCTGGCGCAGGGTCTGGAGCCTTTCGATGCGGCATCGGCAGGTGCGTATATTCTCGGCAGCTCGGCGGAGTCCGCACTTGAATTGCTGCATGAACGCGCATTAACGGCGGGGGACGTTTTGGACGCAATCGAAAAAACTGCGGGCATCACGGAACACCGCAATTGATTTTAATACCGATTTCATGTGAATAAATAAGTAAAAAAGGAAAAACAATGCAAATATTAAAAAA
>OOIG01002523.1_pt1 | contig 12165 bp, 10 predicted proteins | sample 1692091 | NCBI WGS metagenome assembly OOIG01 (sample SAMN06348188, study PRJEB24527) | human gut metagenome | biome: human gut; feature: ankylosing spondylitis patient; material: feces | host: Homo sapiens | place: China | collected 2015-10
GCCGGTTTGGAAAATCTTTAAATATGAGTATGCTTCAGACATTTTTTGAGGTAGGAGCAGACGCATCACTTTTTGATGGATTGTATATTTCAAAGAATAAAGAAGTCTGCAAACAGTATCTTGGAAAGTTTCCGGTTGTATCCATCAGTTTGAAAGGCGTGAATGGAAACACTTTCGACGAGGCACGGAGCTGTCTTGTAAAAGTTATCAACAGAGAAGCGCGTAGATTGCAGAACTTATCAGAAAGTGAAAAACTGACACAGGTTGATAAGGAACTTTTTGAAAAATTGCTTTCTCAGATGAAGGATGATGGAACATTAAGCAGCAGCTTATTGGAACTTTCAGAACTTTTGGAAAAACATTATGAAGAAAAAGTGATCGTTTTGATTGATGAGTATGATGTGCCACTTGCAAAAGCAAATGAAAATGGCTATTACGATGAGATGGTACTTTTGATCCGTAATTTATTTGAAAATGTGTTAAAGACGAATCACAGTTTGAAGTTTGCTGTGTTGACAGGATGCCTTCGGGTTGCAAAAGAAAGCATTTTTACAGGATTGAATAATTTTAAAGTTTATTCCATTACGGATGTTGATTTTGATGAAAACTTTGGCTTTACAGATGATGAAGTAAAAGAGTTGCTTCATTATTATGGTCAGGATACACATTATGAGACGGTAAAAGAATGGTATGATGGGTATCGTTTTGGAAATGTTGATGTATATTGTCCATGGGATGTTATGAACTATGTAAGAGATCTACGGATCGATCCAGACATGAAGCCAGCAAGTTACTGGAAGAATACAAGTGATAATGCAATCATACGATCTTTCATAGACTACGCAGGCAGCGGAATTCAAAAAAAGATGGAAAAATTGATGGCAGGAGACACGATTGATCAGAAAATAGAAGAAAATCTTACGTATGATTATTTACATTCGTCAGAAGAGAATTTTTGGAGTATTTTGTATTTAACAGGATATCTGACAAGAGATAAGGAAGAGAAGGAAAGTGCAGATGGAAAGATCACATTGAAGATTCCTAACAAAGAGATACGAGAGATTTTTGAGACAACAGTACAGGATTGGTTTAGTGATACAGCGAAACTACAAGATCGAAAGCATTTATTTGATGCAGTATGGAATGGTGATGAGCAGACTTTGACACAGGAGATCAGCAGGTTGTTGCGAATAACGATCAGTTATCATGATTATAGAGAAGATTTTTATCATGCATTTCTTGCAGGAATATTTGCTAGGGCTGGATATAGTGTTGAATCGAATAAAGAACATGGAGAAGGTCGAAGTGATCTTGTTATTTTTAATGAACATGAAGGAAAGGTTGCAGTTTTTGAAGCGAAATATTCAAAAGAAGTAAAGAACTTAGAAGAGGATTGTGAAAAAGCTATTCAGCAGATTGATCATAGGATGTATGCAAAGGAATTTGAGGATAGTTATGATGAGGTGATCTGTTATGGGATTTCTTTTTATAAGAAACGGTGTGTTGTAAAAAGAGATGTAAAGTAGTAGTTCAGAAAATATGAGGAAAGGAAAAGGAATGAAAAAGAGAATCATCAGCAAAATCTTAACATTACTGGTTATATTCAGTATGGTATTTACGTTACTGCCAATGAATAACAAAATAGTACATGCTGGGGACAGCAAAGTAAATATTGGAGATTATATTTACCTTGGAACTTATCAAGGTAAGAGGATAAAATGGAGATGCATCGGAGAGGATTCGAATGGAAAATTGATGCTGAGTGATCAAATCCTGTGTAAGAAGAGTTATGACGCAAAATATTCTGGGTATAAAAACCACATCAGGGCTGAAAGAGGATCCAATCGCTGGACAGAATCAGCCTTGAGACATTGGATGAATTCTGCCGGAGAGGTTGATTGGAGCAATCGATCTGTACCTTCCGCAGCAAATCTTGATGGAGAGGATGCTTATGATGAAGAACAGGGATTTTTATCTTCTTTTACTGATTCAGAGCTTCAGTGTGTAAAGACGGTCACACAGAAAACATATTTGAATAATCTGGATGCAGACAAAGCGGATGGAGGATCTTCCAAATTTGATTTTGATGCAAATGGATACCATCGTAAGCTGTTTGAAACTTTAGCAGAGGCAACCGATAAATGGTATGAGAATACAACGGATCAGTTCTTCTTGATAGGACCAGAGCAGCTGCTGATGGGAACCAATAATATTGGTTTGGATTATATGGCTCCGGACGATTCCTACTGGCTAAGACTGCCTTGTAACACAGGACAATCTTACGAAAATGTAGCACGATCAATCGGAGCAAACAGAATCACACATGCAAGAGCAAATAATTCGAATCATGGAGTAAGAGCCGCATTTTATCTGGATGAAGATCAATTCCATGGAGAAGTGATCGAAGGAGGAATGTCCAGTTACTTTAAAACAGGCAAGGATACGAACCAGTTTAAGCATATAGGGATGAGAGCTTTCATTTCAAATCCTGTATATCTAAATAAATTGGTGAAGCAGTGTAGTGATTTTCAGAGTAAATGGAGAATGATCACGTATTTTCATGGAGAACATACAGGTGTATGCCATGGGATCGCTTTGAGTATGTGTTATGGAAACCAAGGTTATATTGATTTTGATGATATTACAAGTGGTGCACATGATTATTGGACGCTGGGAAGCCCATATGAGAATTCCAAAATGAAAGACATGATCTTATATTATCAGATGACACAGTGTCTGGACAGTGGAAGCTCAACGTATGGAATCAGTAAAAATTCAGGTTGGGGAAATGGAGATCTGGAAACTTTTCTTAAGAAATTTGTAGCAGAAGCCCAGTATGCAAAAAGAGTGAAAAAACCATTTGTTTTCTCCTTCATGATACCAGAGGGCGGACATAGTGTTGTTGCTTGTGGTTATAAGAAGGACATGGATGGGAATCATGAGATTACGATCTATGATGAAAATTCTTATCACCCTGGAAGTTATGGGGGATACCTGACAATGAAAGTCTCTTCTGATTTCAAGAGCTTCCATTTTGCAGATTCAAATTCAAGATTTGATGATGTATGTGTAGAAGATCTGTGGAAGAACCTGAACTATTATGGCGTTGATAAAATATATAATGGCGGGATTCAGACCTTGAAAATGAAAAGCAGGATGGCGGCATCAGCATATCAGGAAGATGAACAGGATCAGACGACGATTCAGATATCAGCAAATAAGAGATTCCGATTACAAAATGAAGAAGGAAAGTATCTCGAATACGATGGAAACAGTTACACAGGAGATATGAAAGTTTATTCCTGCGAACAAAGCGATTGGGAAAGTGAGCATCCAATCTGGAATCTTAGAGTGGCGACAAGCAATTCATTTGAATTAACGAAAGCAGAGGAAGGCTGCCAGTTCCTTTGTGATGATAACAACAAAGGATATGCAGTAACCGCCGATGGAGCAGATAAAGTAACGATCACTTCTGGTAAGATCAAAGTGGAAGGAGATAATTATAATCTGTCAGCTGCGATGCAATCCAAGAATTCCGAGGAAGGAATTGTAGAGGTCAATGCCAAAGTGCAGGGAAACAGTATGATTTTAGATAACAACACAAACACATCCATTCAATTTGCTGATAAGGGAAATAATGTTAAGGTAACAAAATATGTTGATTTTTTAGCAGATATCGTTGATGAGAAAGAAGAAGTCAAAGGTTCTGATCTTGTAGTAGAGGAACTTGATAAGAAAGATCCTGCAATCCCAGATCAAGGAGAAGATAATAAAGGGAATGGCAATACAGGAAACGGCAATGGAAATGATATCTCTGGAAATAATGCACAAAGTAAACCAGAAGTAATAAAACCAAACATCGTAAAACCATTAAAATTAAAGAAACAGATAATAAAAACAGCAAAAATAAAAACTTTCAAGGCAAAAAAATTAAAACGTAAAAAGGCAACATTTAACCTAAAAGCGCAATCTTTGGGGAAAGCAAAACTGACCTATAAAGTGACCAAATATCCAAAGAAAGCAAAAAAATGTATGACCGTAACTAAGAGTGGAAAAGTTACATTAAAGAAGAAAGCCAAGAAAGGAACATACAAGATCCGGATCACGGCAGCAAAAACATTGAAGTATCAGAAAGCGGTGAAGTATGTGACGGTTAAGGTAAAATAATGATAGAAAAAGAAATATTCAGCAATACGTGAATATTTCTTTTTTTCTATGATATAATATTTGCAAATGTATGATTGGGAGGCAGCAAAATATGAAATATAATCTTCCAGAGAGAGTTATAAGAGACATTTCGACATTTGCAAAAAAACATTCAGTTGAGAAAGTTATCTTATTTGGCTCTCGTGCAAGAGGAACAAATACGGAGAGAAGTGATATAGACATTGCTGTCTATGGTGGAGACTTTGATTCTTTTTACTGGGATATTAAGGAGAAAGTACATTCTCTTTTAATGTTTGATGTTGTGGAAATAGATGCAGGAATTTCAGAAGAATTGAGGAAAGAAATAAAAAAGGATGGTGTAGTGATTTATGAAAAAGCTTGAAAATTTTTCGAATTGCTTAAATGTATTGAAAAATGCAGATTTTGATTTAGCAGATAATAATGACATATACAGAACAGGTGTGATCGGACAGTTCAATCTTACAATTGAACTTGCATGGAAAGCTTTACAGGAAATCAAAGAAAACTAGAAGAAACAAAGGAAGATTGGAAAAAATAAAAAAGCAAGAGTGTTGACAAGATCGCAGGATTTTTACAAAGAAAACAAGGGTGGGAGATATCACGAACAATATCCTTGGAAGATAATAATACTGATTTATCAAGTTATTTCAGAGTAGATAAGAAGAAAGTATTATGTTATACTAAGTGATCAATTAGTAATTGAGTAATTAGTAATTAGACGATTAGGAGACAGCTACTTAAGTCCCAGGGGTCTTAAGAAATCGGCATATAAAATAAATCGCAACATTAAACACAATTATTAAAAATATTCCAAACAAAATACACATTTAACGTATAAAATGGAAATAGCATATATTAAAATTTGGTGGAAAATAACTTAATGAATAATTGGCAATAATGTTGACAAAATAAAAATATGCGAATATAATAGTAGCATAAGATTAGGTCAGGAAGCGTACGGCGCCCTGGCCATTTTGTTTAGGAGATACAAAAGAATGAAAGAGTATAAGACGTTTAATCAACAACTAACTATACTGCGTAATAGAGGTTTGATTGTTCCAACAGATGGAAAACCTAAACGTTTTTTGGAACAGGAAAATTATTATAATGTCATAAATGGATATAAAGATTTGTTTTTACTTAAGGATACACATGGAAAACCTGTTGAGCCAGAAACATATTTGTCCAATGCGCATTTTAATGAGTTAAAAACATTATTTTTGTTTGATAGGGAATTAAGATTTTTATTTTTGAAATACTTACTTATTTTTGAAAATTCGTTTAAAACGGTTATTTCACATGAATTTTCAAGAAAATATCCAAAAGCTAATTCATATTTGGATATTGCGAGACGAAATGTTCTTATTATTAAGACGCAAAGTTACAATGAAAAGATGTAAATGTAGCAATTAATCATAATTTATTTGTAGGATAGAAATAATTGTTATACATTTGTTTGTAAAATAACAACTTTTAAACTGAAAACGATGGATTTGTCTTTAATCCCTCTAAATATAAAAGGCTGTGGGCTGCGTCCTTTTGTTATAGCTGGTCCATGTTCGGCAGAGACAGAAGAACAAGTTATGTCTACTGCCCGACAACTCGCTTCGCTTGGTTGTAACGTGTATCGTGCTGGTGTTTGGAAACCCCGTACCAAACCAGGCGGTTTCGAAGGACACGGCGAGAAAGCATTGCCGTGGCTGAAGCGTGTGAAGGAAGAAACAGGAATGTCTGTGGCTACAGAGGTTGCCACCCCCGAGCATGTAGAACTTGTGTTAGAATATGGTGTCGACATTATTTGGATAGGAGCACGTACCTCTGCCAATCCTTTCGCTATGCAGGCACTTGCCGATTCGCTTAGTGGTGTAGATATTCCCGTACTTGTAAAGAATCCCATAAATCCAGACCTCGAATTGTGGATTGGAGCGATGGAACGTCTCAATCAGGCAGGCATCAAGCGCTTGGCTGCCATTCATCGTGGCTTCTCGAGTTACGACAACAAGATATATCGCAATGCTCCGATGTGGCAGATACCTATAGAGTTGCGCCGCCGCATACCGGAGTTGCCGATAATCTGCGACCCCAGTCATATTGGTGGTCGACGTAACCTGATAGCTCCACTTAGTCAGCAGGCTATGGATCTTGGTTTCGATGGCTTGATTGTGGAGACGCATTGCTCTCCGAACGAAGCGTGGAGCGATGCAGCACAACAGGTTACGCCCGACGGACTCTATAATATATTGTCGCAACTTACAATTCGCGACGGACATATTGACATAGAAGGCATACACGGCTTGCGTGAGCAGATAGATGCTCTCGACAACAATCTTGTTGAACTTCTTTCCAATCGTATGAACATCTGTCGCAAGATAGGCTGCTATAAAAAAGAGCATAATATGACAGTTCTGCAGGCTAATCGATACAAAGAGATAATAGACAAGCGTGGAGCACAAGGCGAACTGTTCGGTATGGACTCGGAGTTTGTCAAGCATATATTCGAACTCGTTCATGAGGAGTCGGTACGTCAACAGATGGAAGTAATCAACAAGCAATAGTACACAAAGATGAAGATTATATTATCAAGCAATTCGCCACGACGCAGAGAGCTTCTTGCTGGTCTTGGCATCGATTTTGAAGTGAAAGTAATAGAAGGTGTTGACGAGTCGTATCCCGATACACTGCCGTCAAAGGATGTTGCAGAGTATATTGCGCGTGAAAAGGCTGCTGCGTATGAAGTGGCTGACGATGAACTCGTGATAACTGCCGACACGGTTGTGATTGTTGGTGACGGCATACTCGGCAAACCGCATGATGCAGCTGAGGCTCATGTTATGTTACGCAAGATAAGCGGACGCACTCATCATGTCGTTACTGGTGTTTGCATGAAGACAAAACGGGAGCAGCATAGCTTCTCGGTTGTGACGGGGGTTACGTTCAAGGAGCTGACAGATGCCGAGATAGATTATTACATTGAGCACTATAAACCATTCGACAAGGCAGGAGCCTACGGCATTCAGGAATGGATAGGATATATCGGTGTTACAGGATTGGATGGTAGCTATTATAATGTTATGGGTTTCCCCGTTCAACGCGTATATGCAGAATTGACAAATCGATTTAAGATTGTTCAATATTAGTGAAATGTTTCGACTATTTAATATATTTTAGTCTATATATTTCGCCTCTGATTGTTGGACAAAAACACCTCATCGAGTCGTTGCTTATCTCGCTTCTTAGCGATGGTCACATCCTTCTGGAGGGTGTGCCTGGTTTGGCAAAGACTCTCGCCATAAAGACTCTCTCTCAGCTTATCGATGCCGACTACAGCCGCATTCAGTTTACGCCTGACTTGTTGCCTGCCGATGTTGTCGGTACGCTCATCTATTCACAGAAGGACGAGAACTTTCAGGTGAAGAAGGGTCCGGTGTTTGCAAACTTCGTACTTGCCGACGAGATTAACCGTGCGCCGGCTAAGGTTCAGAGTGCCTTGCTTGAAGCTATGCAGGAGCATCAGGTAACAATCGGTGAACAGACATTCAAACTTCCGAATCCGTTCCTCGTGATGGCTACGCAGAACCCTATTGAGCAGGAGGGTACATATCAGTTGCCTGAGGCTCAAGTAGACCGTTTTATGCTTAAAGTTGTTATCGGCTATCCTACACTTGAGGAGGAGAAGCTCATTATCCGTGAGAACTTGCGTGGTGAGGAGAAGAAGGTGTTGCCCGTAACTACTGCTGAGGAGATATTGAAGGCTCGTGAGGTAGTTGAAGAGGTATATATTGACGAGAAAATAGAACAGTATATTGCTGACATCGTCTTCGCTTCACGTTACCCCGAGAAGTATGGCTTGGGCGAACTGAAAGATATGATTACCTTCGGTGGCTCGCCACGTGCAAGTATCTCGCTTGCAAAGGCAGCGCGTGCCTATGCTTTCATCAAGCGTCGCGGCTACGTAGTGCCAGAGGATGTGCGTGCCGTTGCACACGACGTGCTGCGCCATCGCATAGGTCTCTCATACGAGGCTGAGGCAAGCAACATCACAAGTGAGGAGATCGTATCTAAGATAATAAATAAGGTAGAGGTGCCTTAAACATAAGACAATGGAAACGTCAGAGATACTTAAAAAGGTTCGCAAGATAGAAATCAAGACGAAGGGTCTGAGCCAGAACATATTCGCAGGCCAGTACCATTCTGCCTTTAAGGGTAGGGGTATGGCGTTTGCCGAGGTTCGCGAGTTTCAGTTTGGCGATGACGTTCGCGACATAGACTGGAATGTCACAGCACGTTTCCGCAAGCCTTACGTGAAAGTGTTTGAGGAGGAACGCGAACTCACCGTTATGTTGTTGATTGATGTCTCGGGGTCGCTCGATTTCGGCACACGCAAGTGTATGAAGTCGGTGATGGCTACCGAGATTGCTGCTACCATCGCCTTCAGTGCCATGCAGAACAACGACAAGATTGGTGTGGTGTTCTTCTCCGATCGCATAGAGAAGTATATTCCGCCAAAGAAGGGACGTAAGCACATCCTGTATATTATACGAGAGATGCTCGACTTTCACCCACAAAGTACCAAGACAGACATAGGTGAAGCGGTGGCTTACTTCACACGTATGATGAAGCGTCGCACAACAGCGTTCGTAATCAGCGACTTCTACGACAACAAGGACTTCCTAAAGCAGTTTCAGATAGCCAACAACAAGCACGACCTTATGGCTGTGCAGGTGTACGACCGATGGGCAAAGCAACTGCCTGACGTAGGACTTATGAAGGTGCAGGATGCAGAAACGGGTAGTGAGATGTATATCGATACCTCAAGCAAGAAAGTGCGTGCTGCTCATGCACGCTATTGGAAGGAGCGTGAGGCAATACTTCGTGAGACATTCTCTCAGGCAAACGTCGACTGGATGTCTGTGGCTACCGATGAGGATTTCGTGAAAGCGATGATGACTTTGTTCTCATCAAGAAACAGTTAAGCAATGAAAAGATTAATAACTCTCATATTGTTCGTGTCATCACTCACGATGGCTGCCGCCCAGCAGGTATGTGTTGAGGCTAAGATCGATTCTGTGGCGATAATGATTGGCGAACAGGCACATCTTCAACTTACCATCACGGCTCGCCAGGGGGCAAAGATTGTGTATCCACACTATAAGCGGTCGCAATATCTTGTGCCAGGCGTTGAGGTGTTGGATGATACAAAGGGTGATACGGCAGTTGTCGATGGTTATTGGAGTGTGAAAAAGATACTCACACTTACGAGCTTTGATGAGCAATTGTATGCTATACCAGGCATCACTGTAAAGGTAGACGGCAAGAGCTACAAGTCGAACCCCGTAGCACTTAAGGTAATCACTTGCGATGTCGATACTCTCAATATGGATAAGTTCTTTCCACCGAAGTCTGTACAGGACAATCCGTTCCTTTGGGCAGAGTGGATGCCGCTTATTTGGATGACGCTTATTGTGTTGTTACTTATTGCGTTAGGCTCATGGGTTATAGTACGTCTGAAGCAGAACAAACCGATTATTGCCCGCATACGTATCGTGAAGAAAGTGCCGCCACACAAGAAGGCATTGGACGAGATGAACCGCTTGAAGGGCGAGTCGCATACAGCCGATTACGACCAGAAGGCTTACTATACGCAGCTTACAGACACTTTGCGCCAGTATATACGCGAGCGTTTCGGTTTCAACGCTATGGAGATGACTTCTTCGGAGATTCTCGAAAACCTGCGTAGTGCCGGCGACGAGAAAATGCTTGCAGAGCTAAGCGAGTTGTTCATGACTGCCGACCTTGTGAAGTTTGCGAAATATTCGGCACTTCTCAACGAGAAAGACATGAATCTTCTGAACGCCATCAACTTTATAGACCAGACCAAGCGTGAGGATGCTCCTACAGAAGAGCGTATAGAACCGACACTTAGTGAGGAAGAGGTGCGTACACGCAAGACACGCGTCATGCTTAATGTGCTTCTTTGCGCTATTGCTGTCGCTATCGTCGGACTTGCAGGTTATGTGATTTATCGTGTGTGGTTGCTCCTTATGTAGAGTCTAACGATACGTAACGAAAGTAATATACAACAATGGAATTTGTAAATAAAGAATACTTTATACTGCTCACGTTGCTGATACCTTATATAATATGGTATTGGCGCAATCGTAAGCATAGCGAACCTACGATGCGTGTCAGCACAGTGGTGGCTTACTACAAGGTACCTAAAAGTTGGCGACAGCGCATCGTGCATACACCGATGTTTTTGCGTTGCCTTGCTTTTGTGATGATTGTGTGCGTCATGGCACGTCCTCAGACACGCAACTCTTGGGACAATAAGTCGGTAGAAGGCATCGACATCATGCTTGCTATGGACGTGTCGACATCTATGCTGGCAGAAGACCTTAAGCCCAATCGCCTTGAGGCTGCTAAGAATGTAGCTGCAGAGTTTGTGGCAGGTCGTCCGAATGACAACATCGGTCTAACAATCTTTGCAGGTGAGTCGTTCACCCAGTGTCCAATGACTACTGATCATGCTTCGCTTCTCAATCTGCTTGGTTCTGTTCGCACCGACATTGCCGCACGTGGCATCATTTCAGATGGTACTGCCATTGGTATGGGACTTGCAAACGCCGTGTCGCGATTGAAGGAATCGAAGGCAAAGAGCAAGGTGGTCATCCTGCTTACAGACGGCAGTAACAACATGGGCGACATCTCGCCAATGACGAGTGCGGAGATAGCGCACAGTCTTGGTGTGCGTGTATACACCATTGCTGTAGGAACTAACAAGGTGGCACCTTATCCCGTGCCAGTAGCTGGAGGCATTCAGTATGTGAATATGCCGGTAGAGATAGACACGAAGACTCTGAGCGAGATAGCACAGATAACGAATGCCAACTCTTATCGTGCTACCAACAACCGCGAACTGTCGCAAATATATAAGGACATCGACAAACTCGAGAAGACAAAGATGGACGTGAAACGCTTCTCCAAGCACTACGAGGCTTATCAGCCATTTGCCATCGTAGCATTGTTTCTGCTTGTGGCAGAGTTTCTGCTGCGCTTTACTGTTCTTCGCCGGATACCTTAAGGTTCTTTGTTGGCGTAGCCTTTGGTTTTTGCCCATATTCAAAGTTAAGAAAATGTTCAGATTTGAGAGCCCCCAATATTTATGGTTGCTATGGCTTGTAGTAGTGCTCGTAGCGGTCAGATACTATAGCCTATGGCGCAGGCAGAAGAAGATAATGCGCATTGGCGACAAAGATCTTGTGCGTCAGCTTATGCCCGACGCTTCGACCATGCGTCGCCGTGTGAAGTTTTGGCTTACGATGGCAGCTGTAGCTGTGCTTGTGGTTGTTATTGCTCGTCCGCAGATGGGCTCCAAGCTAAGCAACGAGAAGCGCAACGGAATAGAGACAATCATTTGTCTCGATATTAGTAATTCAATGTTGGCACAGGACGTAGCACCTTCGCGCTTGGATAAGAGCAAGATGCTTGTAGAGAATCTTGTTGACAACTTCACTAACGATAAGATTGGTCTTGTGGTATTTGCTGGCGATGCTTTTGTTCAGCTGCCAATCACGAGTGATTATGTTTCAGCAAAGATGTTCCTTCATGGCATAAGTCCGGCACTCATCTCTACTCAGGGTACCGACATTGCACGTGCCCTTTCCGTAGCAGCAAGCAGTTTCACTCAGCAGCAGGGCGTAGGCAAGGCTATCATACTCATCACTGATGGCGAAGACCATGAAGGCGGAGCATTGGAGGCAGCAAAGGAAGCGCGTAAGAAAGGCATCAATGTATTCATTCTCGGCATAGGTAGCACAAATGGTTCTCCGATACCCGTTGGGGGTGGTGAGTATATCCGCGACAACACCGGTAACATCGTTATGTCGGCACTTAATGAGGATATGTGTCGTGACATAGCCCGTGCCGGTAGTGGCACATACATCCATGTAGACAACACCAACGACGCTCAGGAGAAGC
>OOIG01002526.1_pt1 | contig 12160 bp, 13 predicted proteins | sample 1692091 | NCBI WGS metagenome assembly OOIG01 (sample SAMN06348188, study PRJEB24527) | human gut metagenome | biome: human gut; feature: ankylosing spondylitis patient; material: feces | host: Homo sapiens | place: China | collected 2015-10
AGAACGTCTCGCGGACGGCACGGGAGCAGCCCTCGTCCATGGTGAAGCGGCTGCGCGACCAGTCGCAGCTGACGCCGAGCTTTCGCTGCTGCTCGACGATGCGGCTGCCGTACTTTTCCTTCCACGCCCAGACGCGCTCCAGGAATTTTTCGCGGCCAAGGTCATAGCGGGTCTTGCCCTCCTTGACGCGCAGCTCTTCCTCGACCTTGATCTGGGTGGCGATGCCGGCGTGGTCCGTACCGGGAAGCCACAGGGCGCTGTAGCCCTCCATGCGCTTGTAGCGCGTCAGGATATCCTGCAGCGTCGAGTCCAGCGCGTGGCCCATGTGGAGCTGGCCGGTGACGTTGGGAGGCGGCATAACGATGGAATAGGGCTTTTTGTCGGGATCGGGTTCGGCCTTGAAGCAGTCGCTGTCCAGCCACATCTGGTAGATCTGGCTTTCCACCTGCGTCGGGTCGTATTGCTTGGGCAGTTCTTTTCTCATGTTGATTCTCCTATTTGAAACTTAAAATTATTTTTCGATCAGCTCCGCGCAGGGGCAGTCCGTGTGTGCGCAGAAAAAGTCCAGAAATTCCCCCGGTGTGCCTAAAATCAGATCCTTCTTTTGCAGGACCGTGGCCGAGCCGGAGTGCGTCAGCAGGAAAAGGCTCGGCGTTTCCACCAGCGTTTCCATTTTTTCATACGGGAAGTCGGCCGATTTCTGGTTTGTCTTGATCTGCATTGCCTCGTCCGTGAATCGAATCTTCGGTTTTGACGACAGATCCATCCCGCCGAGGCTCTTTAGCAGCAGCGACGCGGATCTCTGAAACTGCCGCGTCATGCTCGCGTCCGGCCTTGGCAGGAGCCGCGCCGCCGCAATGACCAGCGCGATCACGCCTGCGGCAAGCAGCGTCGTGTTCCTCGGCTCCGTCAGGCCTGTCACGAGTAGGAAAACGCCTATGGCCGCCAAAACCACAGACAAAACAGTCTGCACGGTCTTCCGGCGCTTCAGCACCGGATCGTCGGCCCGGTTCGCTTCCGCAAAGCGGTTCACGCCGTCGGTCATGCGCCAGAGCTTCGGGTTCATCTTCCGCGAAATGATCTCCGTGCGCGCCCGCAGCGCCTTCGCGAGCTCCTCCTGAAGCTCTGCGCTGTAGGGCGTGGGGACAAATACAAATTCACTCGGCATATGGCGGTTCCTCTCTTTCTCTATGGTATTGGCGGCGGTTTTGCGCAGGAAAAGTCGAAAAACCGCTTGTGGTTGGTAGGGGCGGGGCTCTGCTCCGCCCCTACCAGAACTTTGCGTTTGCAGGAAAAACGCCCTGAGTTTCAAAACTCAGGGCGAAGAAATTCTCCGTGGTACCACCTGCGTTCCCGGAAAACCGGGCGCTCAAATCTCTGTAACGGGAGGACCCGGCGGGGCTTACTGTGCGTTCAGCCCGGCAGCTCGGAGGCGACGGGAACTTCGGCTTTGCGGAAGCTTACACCAGCCGCTTCCTCTCTGCGGCGCTGCGCGAAGTTCGTTCCTCTTCTCAGCTTGTATCGGTATGGGAAACTGATGCGTTATACGTCCTCGATGATGGGCGAGGGTTTGGCCTGCTGCGGGTTGACGAGGGCGCGGAACTTACTCCGGGACTCGCGGATCTCGCTCAGGGCCTGTGCGATGGCTTCCTCTGTGCGCTTCATGGAATCGTCGACATAGTCGTTCGTGACCTGACGCAGCTCCTTGATCTTGGCCTGCGCGTTCTTCATGAGGTCGTCAGCCTCCTTCTGGGCCTGCAGATAGACCTCCTCGTGCGAGATCATCTGCCGGGCGCGCTGCTCGGCCTGCTTGAGAATGTTTTCGGCCTCGCGCTTGGCGTTGGTGATGACGTCGTTGCGGGATTCCACGATCGTCTTGGCCTGCTTGAGTTCACCGGGAAGCTGATTGCTGATCTCGTCGAGAAGATCGAGAACCTTGTCGCGTTCGAGCACGCACTTGTCCGCGCCGAGCGGCAGGCTCCACGCATCCTGTACCATCTCATACAATGTCGTCAGGATCTCTTCAATACCGCTTGCCATAAAAATACCTCCTTAGATTTGCTCCATCATGCGGGCTTTAAAGTCCGGGATGATCGCAGCCGGGAGAAAATCACTCACGTCGGCGTCATACCGCGCCAGCTCCTTGACGGCGCTCGAGCTCAGGTACATGAACTGGTGCTCGGCAGTCAGGAACATGGTATCCAGTCCGGGGTTGAGTTTGTGATTCATGAGCGCCATCTGGAACTCGCGCTCGAAATCAGAAACGGCCCGCAGGCCCTTGATGATAATGGAGCTGCCCTGTTCGCGCGCAAAGTCGGCCAGCAGCTTGTCGGAGTGCATGACCGCGACGTTCGGAATGTCCGCCGTGACGCGGCGGATAAGCTCAGCGCGCTCCTCCGGCGTGAACATGGGGCTTTTTTCACAGTTATACATCACGCAGACGATCAGCCGGTCAAAGCTGCGCGCCGCACGGGTGATGATGTTGAGATGTCCGTTTGTGACAGGGTCGAAGCTGCCGGGATAAATCGCTGTCTTCATGGCTCCTCCAGACGGCTATCCTCTGCGGAAGATCGTCACCGCAGCCTTGCCGTAACGGTAATCCCGGTAACGCGCAAGACCCGGAATGTCGTCCGGAAGGGACTTCTCATAGGGTCTTTCACAGACTATTATACCACTGTTCGTCAAAATGTCAATTTCTGATATGATTTTTAGCGCAGTTTCAAGGAAAATTTCCGCGTAAGGCGGGTCTAAAAGGATCAAATCGAACTGCCTGCGGCAGGTTTTCAGGTAGGAACTGTAATCCGCCTGCACAACTTCGGCACGTTCTTCCAGCCTTGTCTTTTTCAGGTTCTCCCGAATAACGCTGACCGGCTCTCTGCCCTTGTCGACAAAGGTGCAGTGCGCCGCGCCGCGGCTGAGCGCCTCGATGCCGAGCTGTCCGGAACCGGCAAACAGGTCGAGCGCCGTTCTTCCCTCGACCTCAAACTGGATGGCGGAAAAAATGCCCTCCTTGACCTGATCCATGGTCGGGCGGGTATCCATGCCCTTCGGGGCCTTCAGCGGGACGCCTCTGGCGGTTCCTGTGATGACGCGCATGGCGTTTGCCCTCCTTCCTTCGGGTGAAAATGCTGATAGACAGCCAGCGCGGCGGACGCGGGGAGCACCTGCTCAAGCTGGCTGCGCTCCGCCTGCGAAATGGCTTTAACGGAGCGGAATTTCTTTAACAGCGCCTGCCGCCGCTTTTCACCGATGCCGGGGATATCCTCCAGCCCGGATTTTTTCATGCGGCGCGAGCGGAGCGTGCGCTGGTACGTGATGGCAAAGCGGTGCGTCTCCTCCTGGATGGTGCCGATGAGGGCGAACACAGACGGAACGGCGCTGATGGCGATCTCATCGCCCGCGGCGGTCACGAGCGCTCTTGTGCGGTGCTTGTCGTCCTTGACCATGCCGTAGGCCGGGATATCCAGCCCCAGCGTTTGCAGCACATCCTCCGCGACCTTTGTATGCTCGACGCCGCCGTCGATCAGCAGCACGTCCGGGTGCTCGGAAAAGCCCGCGTCCTGCTGGACGTAATGCGTCAGCCTGCGCAGCAGCACCTGATGCATGGACGCGTAATCGTCCTGATCGGTCAGGCCCTCGACGCGGAAGCGCTTATAGGCGGATTTGAGCGGCCTGCCGTCCTGAAAAACGACCATGGACGCGACGATATCCGTTCCGGCCAGGTTGGAAATATCATAGGCCTCCATCCGGTGCGGGATATCCGGCAGATGGAGCATATCGGCCAGCGCACCGAGCGTGCCGGTGCGGCGCTCGGCCTTGGTGGTGATGCGCTCGGCCTCCTCGCGCGCGTTTTTATGCGCAAGCTCGACCAGCCGGACATTGTCGCCGCGCTGCGGCATCCGGATAAGGACCTTTTTGTTCAGTTCCTGCTGCAAAAGAGCAGAGAACAGTTCCGCGTCCTCCAGCTCAAACGGCGTAAGAATGACCTTGGGCGCTGTGCCGCGCGCAAGATAGAACTGCTTGACGAGGGCGGAGACGGCCTCCTGCGGGTCGTCCGCCGGGGAAAGGATCTCATATTCTTTGTCGAGCAGGCTTCCGCTTACATAATGCAGAACTGCGAAGCAGGCCCGCGCTTCGTTCTGGTAATAGCCGATCACGTCGGTATTGGCCATCGTCCCGGCGGTCACAAGCTGCTTTTCGCCGAGGGATTCAACGGCGCGCAGCCGGTCGCGCAGGGACGCGGCAAGCTCAAACTGTAATTTATCTGCCGCGGCCTCCATCTGCGTGCGCAGCTCGTCCGCGACCTTTTTATAATTGCCCTGCAAAATCAGCACGGCCTGCTCCATGCGGGCATGGTAGTCCTGCTGGCTGCGCGAGAGCTGACACCAGCCGTCGCAGTTGTTCATGTGGAAGTTGAGGCACGGGCGGTCCTTGCCGAGGTCGCGCGGGAACTGTTTGGAGCAGCCGGGCAGCTTCAGCGTCAGGCGGAGCGTGTCGATCACGTGCTGCGTGACGGAGCGGCCGCCGAAGGGGCCAAAATAGCTGGCCTTATCCCCTGCCGTTTTGCTGACCATCTGCATGACGGGATAGTCCTGCGTCAGGTCGACACGCAGATAGGGGTAGCCCTTGTCGTCCTTTAAAAGGATGTTGTACTTCGGCATATGCCGCTTGATAAGCGAGCATTCGAGTACCAGCGCCTCAAACTCTGAACGCGCAACGATGGTATCGAAATGGTCGATCTGCGACACCATTTTACGCGTCTTCGGCGTATGCGCCGCCGTATCCTGAAAATACTGGCTGACGCGGTTTTTGAGCTTTTTCGCCTTGCCGACATAGATGACCGTGCCGGTCTTATCCTGCATGATGTAGACGCCCGGCTCGTATGGCAGAGAGAGCGCCTTGTCCTTGAGTTCTTCAAACGTCATAGCTTCTGAATAAAAAAGCGCTGCGGACGCAGCGCAAGCAAATGTGCAGATCGGGCGGCAGAATCAGGAGGGGCATCCCCCTCCTGATTCTGCTGGTTTGTAAAAAATGCCTCAGAAGACCTCTTTTACGAGCATATCGGTCAGTGCTTTTACTGCTTCTTCCTCATCGGGGCCTTCCGCAATGATGCTGACGCGCGTGCCCTTGGTGATGCCCATGGACAAAACGCCGAGCAGGCTCTTGGCGTTGATCTTGCGATCCTCGACCTCGACCCAGATGCTGGACTTGAACTCGTTCGCCTTCTGGATAAAGTAGGTGGCCTGCCGGTTGTAAAGGCCGGATTCACACTTCACGATGGATTGCTGCATATACATAGACGACACTCCTTATACATCCTGCCGGGGATTTCAATTGGTTTTGACCTTCTAATTTTAGCAAATTTCATTGAAATGTCAATCACTATTTCATTGCGCCCCGATTTCCGGACAAAAATCGATGGGACTTATTTGAATTCGACGATCGTGACGCCGGATTCGCCCTCGCCGTAAACGCCGAGGCGGAAGGACTTGACGTATTTGCAGCGGCGCAGCTCCTCCTGCACGGCTGCGCGCAGGACGCCCGTGCCCTTGCCGTGGATAATGCGTGCGTTTGGGAGATTGCCCATATAGGCCGCGTCCAGGAAATTATCGAGCACCGGCAGCGCCTCGTCCACGGCCATGCCGCGGATATCCAGCTCCGGCTGGGCCGCGGCCTTCAGCTCACGCACCTTGCCCGCGATGACCTTTTTCGCCGCGTTCTGCGTCTCGTTTTCGAGCAGGTATACCTCCTCCGGCTTCGCCGTGATCTGCATGATGCCGGCGCGCAGCTGATAGCTGCCGTCCGTGTTAATGGCAAGGACGCTCGCCTTTGTGCCGAGCTTCAAAAGCTCGACCGTATCGCCCACGCGGATGGCGCGGGTCGGCTCCGGGCGCTGCTTTTCCTCACGCTGGGGCTGCATTCTGCTTTCGGCCTCGTTGAGACTGCGGCGCAGCTGCGCCTGCTTTTCATTGGAGCCGGGGACGAACGCGCCGTTTTTCGCCTGCTTCCGGAGCTGCTTGAGTTCTTCGTAGACCGCGTCGGCGGCACGGCGGGCATCGTCGATGATATACTGCGCCTCCTTGCGCGCCTGCTGGGCGGCCTTTTCCTTTTCCTGCTTGATCTGGGCGTAATATTCGTCGGATTTTTCCTTCTGCTTTTCTGTCTCGCGGCGCAGGCGCTCGGCTTCTTCCTTCGCCTTCTCCATCTCCTGCCGCTGCTGGTCAAGCTGCGTCAGAACGTCCTCGAAGTTCACGTCGTTCTGGCTGACAAGACTGCGGGCCTGCTCCAGAATGGCCTCGTCGATGCCGAGCCGCTTGGAGATGGCGAACGCGTTGGACTTGCCGGGCACGCCGATGAGCAGCCGGTAGGTCGGCTGGAGCGTCTCGACGTTAAACTCGCACGACGCGTTCATGACGCCGCTTGTGCGCATGGCATAGAGCTTCAGCTCGGCATAGTGCGTCGTCGCGGCGACGCCTGCGCCGCACTTGCGGCAGAACTCAATGATGGAAATGGCCAGCGCCGCACCCTCGGCGGGATCCGTGCCCGCACAGAGCTCGTCAAACAGGACGAGGCTGTCTTTGTCGCAGACCTTGAGGATCTCTACAATATTCTTTGTATGCGACGAGAACGTGGAAAGCGACTGCTCGATGGACTGCTCGTCGCCGATGTCGGCGAAAACCTGCTCGTAGACGTTGACCGCGCTGCCGTCGTCGGCAGGGATATGCAGGCCGCATTCGGCCATGAGCGTGAGAAGGCCGATGGTCTTGAGCGTGACGGTCTTGCCGCCGGTGTTGGGGCCGGTGATGATGAGCGTATCAAAATCGCTGCCGAGGCGCACGGAGATGGGCACGACGATCTTGCCGGTGATGAGCGGGTGGCGGGCGCGGATGAGGTTCAGCTGCCCGTCCGTCCGCACCTCCGGGCAGATGGCGCGCATGGCAAAGGACAGACGCGCCCGCGCGAAAATGCATTCCAGATCCAGCAGCACGTCGTAGTCCAGCTTGATCTGCTCACGGTGACCCGCCGCTTCAGCGGAGAGTTCGGCGAGAATGCGCTCGATCTCCTTGCGCTCGGCCATGAACAGCTCGCGCAGCTCGTTGTTGCCGTTGACGGCGGACATCGGCTCAATGAAATACGTGCTGCCGGAGGACGAGACATCGTGCACGAGGCCCGGAAGCTGGCTCTTGCACTCGGCCTTGACCGGGACGACGAAGCGGTCGGAGCGGATGGTCACGATCGGCTCCTGCAAAATCTTCGCGTAGGACGGCGAGGTGATGATCTTTTGCAGCGATTCGCGGATCTTCGCGCTCTGCTGGCGGATCCTGCGGCGGATAGAGGCAAGCTCGCTGCTGGCCGCGTCCGCGATCTCGTCCTTGGAGAGGATGGAGGTGAAGATGCGCTCCTCCAGATATTTATTCGTGGTGATCTGCTGGAAGTACACATCCAGCACGCTCGGCTCCTGCGCGCTTCTCCCCTCGCCCTCGGAATACGCCTTTGTCTGGCGGGCGGATTTTAAAACAGCCGCGATGCGCAGCAGCTCCTCCGGGCTGAGGCAGCCGCCGCGGTCGGCGCGGTCCAGCGACGCGCCCACGTCATATACTCCGCCGAAGGACGGCGAGCCCTTGACCGTGATGCAGGCGCAGGCCGCGCTCGTCTCATCCAGAAGGTGCCGGATCTCATCCGCGTCCGCAGACGGGCGGATGGCCATGCAGCGGTCCTTCGCCGCCTGGGACGCGGCGTGGTCGGAGAGCATAGCCAGAACCTTATCCAGCTCCAGCTTGGTCAGTGATTTTTCATATTGTTCGTTCATATGTACGATCCTATTCTGTCAAAAGAGATTTATAGAAATCCAATGTATAGAAGCTGCGCTCGAGCTGCGTGAGCAGATAGCTCTCCGCCGCGTCGCACAGCTCCTTTTCCGCCGCGCCGGTCAGCGCAAACGAAAACAGCTTTTTATCCGGGCAGGAGACGATATAGCGCATGGCGGCCAGCGACGCGGCAGACAGCGGCATCCGCACGCCGTCGGACGCGCGGCAGGACGCGCACTCAAGCGTCCCGTCGGCGATGGAAAACCGGTCAGGCTCCGGATTGCCGCACACACAGCAGCCGGAAAGCTCCGGCAGATAGCCCGCAAGGGCGGCAAGCCGCAGCTCCGTCGCCGCCTTGACGAGCTGCGGCGGCTTCTTGAGCTTCGCAAGCGCGTACAGCGCGTTCAGAATCAGCGGCAGCAGCGCGGGACTGGCCGCATCCTCCTGCGATAGGACCTCGGCCAGCTGGGCAAAATAGCTGGCAAGCGAGAGAAGCACAATGTCTGTCCGCAGCTCCGGGAACATCTCGATGGCGGTCGCCTCCGTGATGGACGAAAAGCCGTGCGCTTCGCCGACGGTGAACTCCGCATAGGTCAGCAGCTGGCACGCGCCCTTGAGCTTGCTGCGGTTGGAGCGGACGCCGCGAGCCTTCATGGTGAGAAGACCATGGTCGGCGCTCAGAACCGTCAGGATGCGGTCCGTCTCCTTATATTCGGTTGTCCGGAGGACAAGCCCCCGCGTCGTCAGGTAGTCCATGCTCCGCTTTCCTTACGCTTTGCTGCGCGCGGCCCGCATCCTTGAACAGCAGATACGCCTCCGGCGCGCCGGTATCGGTAAAAACTTCCCACAAAAACTCTGCTCGCATCGGTTCGGCCTCCTTTTCTGTTAGGATAAGCCGAACCGCCGGACGCTATGCCGGGGATTTCTGGCAGAACACCGCTCAGCCCCGTTCCAGCAGCTTCGCAAACGCGCTGCGGCCCACCCGCATCGCGCCCTTCGGGCAGAATTCCTGACAGCAGAAGCAGTGGATGCAGGCCTTGCGGTCGATGCGCGGCTTGCCGCGTTTCATCGTGATGGCCTTTGCCGGGCAGATATTCGCGCATTTTTTGCAGCCGACGCAGTCCTTCGAGCGCAGCTTCGGGAGGGGCGTGAACATATGGAACTTCACGCTGTCGGCAAGTCTGGAAAACGGCCCCTTTCCGCCGCTGCGGAAAAAGACGCTCGCCTGCGAGGGAACGGTCTTATAATCCGGCACCGTGAAGGCCGCAGGATCGCCGAAGATCGTCAGCTTTTCCGCGCTGTCCGGGCACAGGCCGCGCCGGATGGCGGCGGTGAGCGTCGGCACCTCGCCGGGCGTCAGGCCGATCAGGCCGCAGGCGGCCAGGTCAAGCTTATGCGCGCTCTGCGCTGCGATCAGACAGCCGATGGGCCGCGCGGAGCCCTGCGTCGGGCCGTTGCCCTCCATGCCGACGACGGCGTCGCAGATGCAAAGGCGGGGCTTACAGTATTCGCAGAGGTCGACGAGCATATCGGCAAAATCGGCGGCTTTCGGGTATTTATAGTGATATTCCGGCTTCATTGTGCCGGGGATGATGCCGAAAAAGTTTTTGACGGCGTTCGTCATGCCCATCATGCCGTGCGTCTTGAGCTTGCAGACGTCGATGATCGCGTCAGCTTGCTTCAAATATGCCGTCATCGTAAAACTTCTGGCCTGCGCTGCTTCCGGATACGAGACAGGGCAGACGGAAAAATCCGCGTTAAGCTCCGCGCCGAGGGCTTCGGCGGCACGCAGGCCGGTCACATCGTAAACGCGCTGCAGATGCGCCGCAGTATACAGCCCGCCGGGGCTGTCGCCAAGAATGACGTGCGCACCGCGCGCCGTCAGCAGCTTTACCAGCGCGCAGACGACGGCCGGATGGACCGTCGCGGCCTGCTCCGGCTTCATGGCGGAGACAAGATTGAGCTTCAGCGCCACGCGCATCCCGGGCGTGACCCAGGCAAGCCCGCCCGCCGCGTCGATCGCGGCTTGCAGCGCGGCGGAAACCTCCGCCTCTTCATAGCTTTTGCAGGCGGCAAACGCAGCATCCCAGTTTCTATTCATACGCCCTCCTTCAGGCAACGTGTCGGAATCACAAATCGGTATGCGCCTGCTCTGTAGGGGCGGACGTCTCTGTCCGCCCGTTGGAAGCAGCTGTTCTGCAGAAATCTTCGGCAAATTCAGATGCAGCCGCGCATTTGACTGTAGGGGCCGATGCCGGTCACAGCCGTTCGCGACGAAGGAGCGTTACGGATGTGGGTCTGCCGCTTGCCGGTACACATCGGCCCGCGCAGTGTGCACCGTTTTTACGATAATCTGCGGCGAATTTGCAGCTTCCCAACGGGCCGATGTAGGCATCGGCCCCTACATCAAAACAGGCAGGTGCATACGTATGCGCCCCAGCTTTTCGCAAAACCGGTGCATTCTGCGGGCGGACAGAGTCGTCCGCCCCTACGCAGACTTTTCTTTTGTAAAACAGTCTACCACTAAACGGACGCGATTGCAATGCGGGAAATCCGCACAGTATTTACTTTTTGGTGAATTTATGTTACAATGATACAATATTTATGGGACTTTCTTTCCACCAGCCGCCCCGGCTGCGCGGAAAATGGAAGGAGAACATAGTATGGAAGACAAGTATGCAGCGCAGCCCGAACAGGAAATTGCGCCGAAAACACCGGACGCGGACGACGTCGACGCGCTTTTGCAGGATGTAAAAAGCCTGCTCGGCGAATCGGACGGCGAGACTGCGGAGCAGCCTCCCCCCGAAGACGAGCCTGTGCCGGAAGGCCCCGGCAGTGAGCCGCTGAATGCGGAGGATGTGCACATCGACTACGGCAAATTCTACGGCCCGGAGGAGCAGAAGGAGCCGGAGGCTCCGCTGACGTTCTACGAGCAGTCCAAGCCCGCCTACCAGCGTGCCCGCCGCGCCGAATACGAGCGCGAGCATCGCACACGCCACGAGGATAAAGCCGTATTTCCCGATGGCGCTCATGTTCTGTGCGTCGATGCCCTTGTCGATGAGCTCCGCCATGACAAACGGAATGAGCACCTCCATGACGACCTCGAGCACAACGAAAAGCGGCGTGAGAAGCGCATCCTTTTTGAACTCACGCACGCTTTTCAACAGCTGTTTTACCATTTTTCTGTCCCTCCCTGCACAAATTTCCTTGGTACTGCTCCAGATTGGAGCGGATTTTCTCACAGACCGCAAACCAGCCCTTCAGCTCGTCCTCGGTGATCTCAGAGGCCTTCTGCTGCTTCTTGAAGTTCTCCAGCGCGTCGCGGCGGATATTGCGTACGGCCACCTTACCGCCCTCGGCGTACTTGTGGATCAGCTTCACCAGCTCCTTACGGCGCTCCTCCGTCAGCTGGGGGAAGCCCAGACGGATGCACTTGCCGTCGTTCTGGGGATTGATGCCCAGATCGGACTCCTGGATGGCCTTCTCGATCCCCTTGAGGATACTGGCGTCCCAGGGGGTGATGACCAGCGTCCGCGGGTCGGGGGAGCCGATCGACGCGATCTGCTGGATGGGCGTGGGGGTGCCGTAGTAGTCCACGCTGATGCGGTTGAGCACGGAAGCGTTGGCGCGGCCGGCACGCACGGTGTCGAAGTCGCTCATCACGGATTCAATGCTCTTCTTCATTTTTTCCTCGTAAACCTTGTACTCGTCCTTCAACATGGGGTCAGTCCTCCTTCACGATCGTTCCGATTTTTTCGCCGCGCAGGGCGCGGATGATATTCTCCGGGTCTTTCAGGGCAAACACCAGCACCGGGATATGGTTGTCCATGGACAGGCTGGTGGCGGTGGAATCCATCACCGCCAGATGGCGCTTGAGCACCTCGTCATAGGTAATGCTGTCGAATTTCACGGCATCGGCGTTCTTGGCCGGGTCGCTGTCGTACACGCCGTCGATGTTCTTGGCCAGCAGGATCACGTCCGCGCCGATCTCCGCCGCCCGCAGCACCGCCGCCGTATCGGTGGAGAAGAACGGGCAGCCGATGCCGCAGCCGAAGATGACCACGCGTCCCTTTTCCAGATGCCGGATGGCTCTGGCGCGGATGTACGGCTCCGCCACAGCGCGGATCTCCAGCGCCGTCTGCACCCGGACGTCCACGCCCTTCTGCTCCAGCACGTCCGCCATGGCCATGCAGTTCATAGCCGTGGCCAGCATGCCCATGTGGTCGGCGCGGGTGCGCTCGATATAGCCCTCGCCGTCCTTCACGCCGCGCCAGAAGTTGCCGCCGCCGATGACGATGCCCACCTGCACGCCCATTTCCACGCATTCCTTGATGACGTCAGCCACCTGGCCC
>OOIG01002529.1_pt1 | contig 12149 bp, 8 predicted proteins | sample 1692091 | NCBI WGS metagenome assembly OOIG01 (sample SAMN06348188, study PRJEB24527) | human gut metagenome | biome: human gut; feature: ankylosing spondylitis patient; material: feces | host: Homo sapiens | place: China | collected 2015-10
TCTAAGAGACTTCCCAACCGCTTGATTAAGAAGTCTTTTAGAGCATACAACACCGGCAGCTTGCTTGAATACCTTATATTGCTTCACGGCAACATGGGCGGGCTGCTCCTCCTCTAAGGCCCGGAACAGCATATCCAGAGGACTGCGGTACTGCTCGTCCTCCTCCCGCACATCGGCAAAATTCATCATGTAGAGCATGGTTTCAAAGTTCTGCTCATCCTGCGGCGCTTCATGGATGAGGTAGAGCATGAGTGCGGAATCCAGCGCAACCTCAGCCTTTTCCCAGAAGGGGTCATTGCTGGAGGCGTTACGGGGCGTAGTGTTCTTGATGAGGTTGTCGATGAGGGACAGCACATCCTTTTCCTCCCGCACATAGACGAAGGGATTGTAGCAGTCGGACTGTTCGGGGTCGATGAGATTGAATACCCGCACTTCATAGCCGAGAGATAGAAGCAGTCCCCCCGATGACCGTAATAACTCCCCTTTTGGATCGGTGATCAAATAGGAGCAGTTGGCCGAATATAGGCCCGGTTTACAAAAGTAGCGGGTCTTGCCGCTGCCGGAGCCGCCAATGACCAGGATGTTCATATTGCGCTGTGTCTTGTAGCCGTCCATTCCAAGCCGGACGTGCTGGGTCAAAATGATGTTGGCCTCTTTGTGCTGATGATCCATATACTTCCGGTTCAGTTCCTTGGGACTGCCCCATTTGGCGCTGCCGTACTCCTCGCCCGGTCGCCGGTTCTCCCGGCTGGAGTAGTAGAGCGCAATGCCGCAGCCGTAGAGCAGCAGACCCACCAGCATACATTTCAGCGTGTAGGGCGTCCAGTCAATGGAAAAGGGGCGCTCCAGCACTTGACTGAAACGCCCCATCCATTGAAAGAGGTTCATACCGTCCTCGTAGGCATAGGCAGCGATTGCCGCCAGCCAGAGGACCAACGGGGAAAGCGCCGCCCACACAGGGGCGGCGCTGCGAAAGTCATTCTGCCGCAAGGCTTAGTACCCCGTCTTGGGCAGCTTCACCGTTGTTTTGGTGTAGACGGTGGTGAGCCAGCGGGAGACTGCCTGAATCCACTGCCCATTGTAAAGACCGCCCACATCCGCCACATTCACAATGCCGGAGTTGTTGGCAAGGCCGCTGCGAGCAGTGGCGTAGATATACGGCGTTTCTACCTGTGCAAAGCCCGCCTTTACATTTCCAAACACAAACATGACTTCGGTAACACGCTCATTGGCAGCAAGGCCGAGGACAGCAGGGCGGGCGTCCAATACATAAACCTTGCTTGTACTCAGATTGTCCGCCAAGGTGCGGTAGTCCCCGGAAAGGTTGGTCTTATAGACCACCTTGTAGGAAAACGGCTGATTGTAGCTGCCTGTGACGATCTTATTCAGCGCCACCTGCGCGGGAAGCTGGTCGCGCCAATAGAAGGAGTCGAGGGCGACGTTGGAGCTGTTCTTGATCTGTGAGAACACGTAGCGAATCGGCTGACCGGGGACAGCCTGCACGGGGCCGGTTTTCTTGATGGATACGCCGGTGGAAACGCTGGTATTCTGCACTTCAAAGGTGACGATCTGTCCGTTGAATTCCAGATAGGCGGTCATCACCGTGGGGTTAATGGAGTAATTGGCAGGCGCTTTGATCTCACGGACGGTATAGCGAGACAGGGGGAGCGTTTTGGAAACGGCGCGTCCGTTGCGGTCGGACTTGATGGTGTCCACCACATTACCCGCCTTGTCGTAGATCTCAAACACCGCGCCCTCCAGCAGTGTACCGGCAGGCAGGCCATTGGTCGCGTTATCGTCTGCGGATTTCTTGATGATCTGGATCTGGCCGCACTCCGCAGTATTGCTCCACTCGATTTCTGTGGTAGAGCCGTAACGGACATAGATGGTTTTCAGCTCCGGATCAAGCACATAACCGTCTGCCGCCTTGATCTCACGCAGATAATAGCGGCCATCAGCCAGTCCCTCGTCGGCGTAGATATAGCCATCCTGATCGGTTACATATTCACCGATGGGGTTGTGACTGCTGTCGTACAGCAGGAACACCGCACCGTAGATGCCCTTGCCTGTTGCCTTGTCCACCTTGTGGAGCAAAATACGCGAGGACTTGTGATTGGTCAGCTCCAGCGTGGCCGTCTGACCGTCCTTGACCTCAATGCGCTGGGGCGTGGAATCCAGCAGGTAGCCGGACGCAGCCTTCAGTTCCGTCACGGTGTACCAGCCGCGCTCCAGTTCAGGAAGCTGAATGACGCCGTTACGATCTGTGGTGTAGCTGCCAACGATCTCGCCGTTCATCTTACGCACCTCAAACTGAACGCCGGAGATGCGCTTGCCGCTGTCCTCATCGCTCTTGATGAGGATAAGCCCACCGATGGGTTTGTTGGTAAAGGTGAGCGTCTGCGTGTCATTTGCATTGACCACCACGGTCTGAGGCGTGTTGTCCAGCACATAGCCGGGGATCGTTGCGGTTTCCGTTACCACATAGGTATCGGGCGATAGACCAGAGAGAATGATTTTTCCGTTCTCATCGGTGTAATAGAGGCCATTGGAGCTGATCTGTCCCTCAGCGTCCGCGACAAACTGGCCGGAGGAAGTAGTGATGGTAAAAGTCACGCCTTGCAGCGCCTTGCCGGTCACGGCGTCCTTCTTTACAATGATGAGCGAGCCTCTCGGCGCGTTGCGGAACTCCAGCGTCACCGTCTGACCCGCCTTGATGGTGGCCGTCTGCGGCGTGTCATCCAGCACATAGCCTGCCTTGGCACGGGTTTCTTTCACTACCAGCGTTGTGCCGGGGTTGATGCCGCTAACCGTGAAGCTGCCTGCGCTGTCCGTCACGAATTTGCCGTTGGCGTCACCCACCACCGTTCCGTCTGCGGTCGTCACCATGAACTCCACATCGGAAAGGGGCTTATGGGTTACACTGTCGATCTTTTTTACCAGCAGGCTGCCCTTGGGAGAATTGCCAAAATAGAGCTGCACCACATCCTGCTGCTTGCCGCTGATGTAGGCGGTCTGGGGTGCGGTGTCAATGACATGGCCGCTGTCGCTGGCAAGCTCCTCCACAATATAGGTGCCTTCTTTCAGGCCCGTCACGGTGAAGCTGCCGTTGGCGGAAGTCTTGTAGGTGCCGATGACCGTACCGCCTGTGCCGGAGGTGCCGCCGAGGTATTTCACTTGGAATACGGCGTTGCTGACTGCTTCGCCGGTGACGCTATCATACTTCCACACCACCAGCGCAGACAGTGGGATATTCTCAAAGGTCAGCACTTTGGAAGTGCCGGACTGGATATAGACCTCCTGTGTGGCCCCCTTGATGGCGTACCCCGTGGGCGGCTCCTGCTCCGTTACCTTGTACCAGCCGTCCCGCAAACCGGTGAGCTGGAACTGACCGTTCTCGCCGGTGTAGTAGATGCCGAGGTCGTTGATCTCGCCGCTGCCGGTATTGTTGCTGGCGTAGGTAACATGGAATTTCGCGCCCTGCAAAGGGTCTCCCGTCACGCTGTCCACCTTTTTGACGGTCAGCGCGGGCTTCTGATGGTTTTCAAAATAAACGGTGTGGTCGCGGTTCGGATAGAGGGTGGCAAGCTGAGAGGGCGCGTCCAGCAGATACGGCGACGGCACGGATTTTTCGCTGATTTCGTACACACCGGGCAGCAGGTTTTTCAACTCTGCCTTGCCCTCGCTGTCCGTCTTGATCTGATCGACGCTATGCCCGTCTGCGGCGCGGACTTCAAACACAGTGTTCGCAATCGGCTCGCCGGTGTCGGCATCATGCTTGTAGACGGTCAGGTTGGGGCGCTTCTGGTTTTCGATGGTCAGGGTGCTGGTTCGGCCTGCGAACAGCTCCATGTGATACTCCCGCAGGTCGAGGATATGCGAGGAATCCGTAGCGGTTTCCCGCACGGAGTACACGCCGGGCTCCAAATCAGCAATCAGAATTTCGCCCTGTTCATTGGTGGTGCGGTCGAGATAATGCGTTCCGTCCTCAATTTTTGCGATACGGAAATGAACATTTTTCAGGCGGCTCCCGTCCGAGCTGGTCTTGATGATCTGCAACGAAGGCTTGATGGTATTGGTGAATACGAACTGTGCATCCTCGTTGGCGTCAAGCTGGATGATGCGCTGAGCCTGGTCGATGATATAGCCCTCACAGGCTTTTTCCGTCACCACATACGCGCCGGTGGACAGCTTGCTCAGGTCAATCTCACCATTTTCGTCGGTGGTAAATTCCTTGGGGCCGTAATCTCCGGCAACAGACTTGATCTCAAAGACGGCATTGGGAATAACTTTGGAGGGGTCGGTGGAATCCACCTTGACCAGCCGAAGTCCCGGCTTCACATCGTTGAAGAACAGCAGTTCCTTGATGCCGTCGCCGGCAGACAGCTCCACCTCCTGCGGCGTGGTGTCGAGGGTGTGGCCGTCGCTGCCGGTGTCCACCTCCACGGCACGGTATGTGCCGGGGGCTACATCGGTCAAGAGAATTTCGCCAAACTCGTCCGTCTTAAATTTGCCGAGAGAAACGCTGTCACGGAAAATCTCGAAGGTGACGTTGGGCATGGCAACCATGTTCTTGCGGTCATACTTGATGATCCGCAGACCGGGCAGTTCCTTGTTCACGAGAGAAAAGGTCGTGGTTTCGCCGGTGGCGACGGAAGCCGTATAGGTGGCGTTGTCCTTCAGCCAGCCGGAGGGCGCGGTGATCTCCTTGATCTCGTAAGCACCGGGCTTGATGTTGTCAAAGATGGCATAGCCCGCAAAATTGGTTTCGGCGGTGTAGGTCACGCCGCTCTCGATGTGCTTGATCTGCACCATGGCACCGGGCAGGTGCGCCCCGGTGTCGGACAGCTTCTCGATGCGAAGCGTTCCGTAAGGCTCATTCCAGCAGGTCAGCTCCGCCACTTTGCCATACTCCACCTTGATGTTCTGCGCGGGAGTATCGCTGATAAGATGGTTCAGTGGGGCCACGCGCTCATACACGGTGTAGTTGCCCGCCAGTGTCAGAGGGATGGTCACGGTGCCGTCCGAGCCGGTGGCGAAGGTGCCGACGGTGGCTCCGTCAGGATCGACCACCTCAAAGACCGCACCACTGAGCGGGGTATCCGTACCCTTTTCCAGCTTGATGAGCTTCAGGCCGGTGTCAGGCGCTTCGGGCTTTTCCCCATCGCTGAAATTGCTATATGCGGACAGGCGCATGGTAACGGTAGGATCGGTGTCGCACATATAATTTTGCAGCTTACCGTACTTGTTCTGCTCTGCGCACACAGCGTAAAACACAGCATACTTATAAACATTGGTGGTAAAAGAAAGCTGGACGCTGCCGGTCTTGCCCGCCACCGCAGCGGCAGGGTACAGCACCTTGAATTTACCGCCATAGCCATCCCCGGTGCCGGAGGTAGTGATGGTGGTAATATCCTTGTTGTTCATGTCCACAATGCGCGCTCCTGCGGGGACGGAGGCGGGATCAGAGAAGGCCACGCGGATGGCGTAATTACATACCCATGTTTCGGAATGGACGGTGAACACCTGCTGCTTGTACTGCTGCCCGTCCACCGTGACGGCATAGGCGGTATCGCGGTCGGGGGCAGCGGTAACACGGGGCGAGTAGATCTTGTTCCACGCCGTGCCGCGCACATAGATGTCCTTGGCTGCGGCGAGAATGGCCTGCGCCCGCTGAAGCTCCGCACCGGTCAGGTTGGGATTGACCTTCAGGTTGTTGATGTTCCAGTTGGGGAGCAGGTAGCACCACAGCGCCATCTTGGTCGCATAGTAGGCGTGGTACTTGTTCTCCAGCTTCAGCTCCGAAAGGCCGCAGGTAGGGTATCCGCTGGCGATGATACCCATGACCTTCGGATCGCTGCCCTTTTCCTTGGCGATGTATTTGATGCTCTCGCCGGGGCCTACCGTCTGCGGGACGCCGTAAATATTCGGATTGACGCAGTAGGCAGGAATTTCTTTCGTCCTGCCGTTTGCATCCACATGGTTGAAATAGGTATAGATCAGCTCACGGATGCGGCCATTGATGGAGAGGTAGGAGAGCTTCTGTTCTCCGTTGTAAATATTGACCTCACCCAGGGCTTCCTCCTCGCTGCTGGCGGCAAGGGCCGTGACGGGGAGCATCCCCAACACCATTACCAACACAAGAAGCATGGAAACCAATCGTTTTTTCATGTGCATTTTCTCCTTTTATTGATTTTGAGAAATAGAGAAGGCGGTATGCTTTCGCATACCGCCCGCGCGTTGAGATATGAAGTTGTCAGCTCACATAGATGCTGTACTCAGTGTATTGAAACACGCCGTTTTTGTAGACATTCCATGCCTCCATAGAGTAAGTCCCCGGCGGGCAGGAATTGAATAGCTCTGTGATCTGCTCTGCCCGCCACGGCCAAAAGCTCTGCGGCGTTACCTCTGCGGGAATGGTCAGGTTGATCTTCACCTTGTCACTCCCACTGGGAAATTTCACCGGCTGGCCGTTCTGCCATGTTTCCGGGTTGTCCCCGATGGCATTATACAAGGTATAGAGCATCCGGCGCGTTTCATATAGGTTGCGCTGGAACAGGTAGTCTTGTCCGCCGCTGGTAAAGTGGCGCGCTTCTGCCTGCGGCATTTCCGGCTGGGGCAGCTTGCTCCAGTCACAGGTGGCGGTGGGCAGCTCTCCCAGCGGTGCGCTGGAAAAGGCGTTGTTGTTCCAGCGGGACACATCTTTAATAGTGTAGTCCGTACCATCGTCGCAGCGGATCACATCACCCACCTTGGGAACATACCGGGAACCGTCTGTGGGGGCTGCGGCAGTCTGCTGGGGTGCGGTTCCGGTGTAGGGCTTTCCGCTTTCTACCTGCACACAGCCGTTGTCGCTGTCCCAATAAACATTGAAACCGACCTGTTCGCCAATGTCCCGCAGCTTCACATAGTTGTTGCCGTTGATGACATAGGCTTCCATCTGGACCTCCTGCCCGTCTACAAAAATGCGGTGATTGCTGCGCTCCGCCATGATCCCGGCGGCAAAGGCCGTGGTGGTGACGCCCATCAGCAACAGGCAGGTAAGAAAACCGGCTGCAAAACTTCCTCGCTTCATTGTCTGTACCTCCTATGTTTTGATAGATACAGCATAACGCAGCTTATTTCTGTTGTCAAAAAATCAACTGGCCTTTGCCTGCACACACCAGCGGTAATCCGGCTGATCCATCACGCAGGTGACAAGGGTGATGATATTTTCCGTGCTGTCGTTCAGAACACTGGTATCGTCCACGCCGATCTTACTGACAGAGTACACCTCATAGCTGCGTGTGCCGAGCTGGGTGGTCAGCTTGATGGTGTCGCCAATGTCAAGGGTGTGAATTTTTCCAAAGTGATTGTTGACGCCACGGTTGTGACCGGCGATGGCCACATTGCCCTCCCAAATGGAGGTGCTGGCAAAATGGCCCGCGCCCTTGCGGAGCGCATCTGCATCCGTCCCCTGATACACCTTGACAGACAGACCGAGGGTGGGGATTTTCAGCGTACCGAGGTAGCCGCCGCTGTAATAGAGGTCTTTTGTGACCGCGGTGTACTTCACCGGCGTGTAGGAGCCGGTATTTCCACCAGCGGTGCTGCTGGAAGTGGAGGGCGGCAGGACGGTCACACCGCCTGTGCCGCCGATTGTTCCCGCGACTGAACCGCTCACAAGGTTTGGTGTCAGCAGTTCCCCGGCATTCAGCGTATAAGAGGTAGGCGAGCCAAAAGCAGGCGGGATGTAGGCGGCGTTTTTGCTCCGGTCGGTATTCACAGGCTTGTCCATCGTGACATAAATGGTATCGTCCGAGGTGGGGCGTCCGAACAGTCCTGCGTCCGGGCCGTCAAAGTGATACTCCAATGCCGATGCAGGCATGGAAAAAGCCGCCAGCATACAGCAGGCGGCCAGCAGCGTGGTCAGATATTTTTTCATGCGGCGTACCCTCTTTTCTTATTGATGTAGTGCTTGTAGCCTTTATAACCGGCATAGCCGCAGCCGCCCAGCACCAGCACACCCACGGGGATCAGCAGCCACAGCCAGTTAAAGCTGATACTGCTCTTTGCCGATGCCGCAGCGCCGACGCTGGAAAAAACGGCGGTGTAGATCACCGTATCACAGCTTGTGCGGGTGACATCACCCTTGTAGTCTGCCGTAACGGTGTAGCCGGTGGCGTATTTGCTTGTGGCGGTGCCGGTGTAGCTTGCCACAGCGGTGTAGCGAATGGGAATGTCATAGCCGTCCGTGGGATCGACAGCCGCCTCCTGCCAGCTCACATCAGCAAGGGTCAGGGTGCGGCCATTTTCGTTCACGGACTTGGGGACAAGGGATACATCCGCATCGGACAGATTGGGATAGGTGCGCTCTGCCGTCACCGTGCGGCTGCTGGTCCCGTAGCCCGCTGCCTCCACCTGAATGGTGGTGTGGTCAAGGGACAGGACGCCCTCATAGCCGTCCTCGGTCTTGACCTCCAGCTTCGGCTCCAGCATTTTCAGAATTTCCGCCATATCTTTGGTCTTGCTCTCCAGCGTGACCACCTCGATATACTCCCGCGTGTCCGTTTCTGTCTGGTCGTTTTTCAGCAAATCAAGGAGCGTATAGGTGTGGCCCTCACGCTCAAAGTCAGCGGTGGGGATCGTGGCGGGATCGTCCTTCGCGGTCAGGTAGTAGACCTTCTCCAGACGATAGACGCCGTTTTCCTCGCTGGCTCTGACCTCAGCGGGATAGGCGGAAATGCCGGGGAGTGTATCTGCGGCAGAAATCATTGTGGATACCGTATCGGCTTCTGTCATGGGTTCTGCGGCCAGCGCCGCGACGCTCATGCTGCACAGCATCAGCGCCGCGCAGAGTGCAAACGCAACTTTCTTTTTCACGCTTCGTCCTCCTTCCTCAGCGAACGGGCCGGTTCTGCTCCGGCTGCTTGCGCTCCTGCGGAGAGATCTCACGCTGAATATCATTTTGCAGCTTACGGAAATACTTTTGCAGGCTGTCCACCACGCCGCGACGATCCTGCACCTCCATACCGTCAAACACCTGCCCCACACGGCTCACATCGGGCTGCGGGGTCTCCACGCCGAAATTGCGGCAGAGCATATAGCTGACGCTCTCGGCGTCCATGGCGCAGTCCTCGCGGGTATAGTAGGGATAGCGTCCGTGGTCATGGATACCGGCGTGGACGATCTCGCGGGAGAGCGCCGCAAAGATCTTGCTGTCGATCAGGCGGCTGGATACCGTAATGCTCTGCGTTTTAGGATCATAAACGGCGTCCTGGTACATGGTGTTGCTGGTGACCACGGGAACGGGGGAGCTGTCCAGCAATCGGCGCAGAGCGGCGTCCATTTCCGGTGTATTGTCTTTCAGGCTCAGCGCCGGAACACCGGCCTTGCCGTGGGTCTGCGTCACATCAAAAACACGCCCGATCTTATAGCCGTGATACTCCCTTCCGTCCTTCACATAGGTGTCTGACACACGGATCTTCATGCCGTTCTCATCGCGGTTAACGCTGCGCCCCAGCCGATTCCACACCTCCAGGCTGTTGATGTAGGTGATGTCCGGGTTCTGCGCCATCGCCAGCATCACATTGGATGCGCTGTATCGCGGGTTGATGGCCTGCGTGTCCAGATAGTGGAGGTATGCGCCGGGTTCACTGGTGACACGCATGACCGCATCGTCGGAAAGCTGCCCCAATTCCTCGCGCTCCGCTGTTTTCTTTGCCTTCCAGTCCTCGTCCCTCTGCTGCTTCTGCTGGATCAAATCGTCTAACTTTGCCATGTTCATTTCTCCTTTTCAAAATCCATTTATTCCCGCGTGGGCATAGCCATTTGAATGGCTTCCCGCACGGTGTCCTTGGTGGGTGCCGTGCCATCCCGTTCTGCCGCAGCTTGCAGTGCCATCAGGCGGCTGCGGACGGAGGGGCGGGCGTCAGCCTTCTCCGTAGCCGGTTCCGTAGACGCTCTCGCACCAGTCCCGCGCTCCTTGGAGCTGTTCTCGGACGGAGCGCGGGCGTTCTCTTTTTTTGCGGCAGTATCCTCCTTCACCGGGGCTGGATAGCCCATGCGTTCAAAAATGCGGTTGATCTGCTTGGCGTCCCTGGCCTTCGCCATGATCTCCACCGTGCCGGTCTTTTCCACCTTGTTGACGATGGGGTAAAACAGGACGCCATAGCGTTTGGCCTCCATCTGAAAGCCCTTCAAGTCCTCCTGCTTGACGGAAAAGATCGTCAGCTCCTCGCCGTCGTGGATCAGGCGCTTGAGGTTGGTCTTACCGGCGAGCTTCTGGTTGTCATTGGCAAGGGCGATCAGAAGGGCGGCAAGGTTTTTCGCCCCCAGCCCTGCCAGCTTGAGGGCACTCTCGGTGATCTGGATGCCCTCACGCACCATCAGGTCAGCGGTTTCACCGTTGGTACTCATGCTCGTGTTCCTCCTTGTTTTTTAGATTATCCTGCCGTTCAGTCTGCGCCTGCTGGCACTGCTGGGATACCCTCGGAATGTCTGCCTGTATCCTGCGGCACAGCCGCACTTCCCGGCGTTTCTCCCGCAAGGCGGCAGTCTGCTGTTGGATCTCCGCGCTGTACTTGGCTTGTGTTTCTTCATCGCTGGTGTTCCTCCTTTCCTGATAAAGTGGTTTTCTCTGTTCCTCCAGCAAGCGGATGTCCCACTCCAGCACACGGATACGCTGCTCCAGCTCCGTTTCGGTAGTGATTCCGCTTGATAAAAGGTATTTGAATTGCTGCTCATACCGCTCCAAATGAATGACCTCCCGCTTGACGGAAAAGGGCAGCTTGGGCGGCAGTTTTTTCCGCCTGCCCCCACGCAGCAGGTAGAGGTAGCGGAGGTAGAGTGCGTGAAAGCCGGTGATCTTCTTTTTTCGGACGGTGGCCAGCTTGCCCTTTATTCGGTAACGCTTGACGGCATGGGTGACGGTCGGCGGGGCCATGCCACCGTGCCGTTGCTTGGAAAGTCGCGCCATAATATCCGCTTCGGTGTAGCCCTCGCCCAAGCTGTCCAGGCGGATCGCCCGCTTTGCGCCGGGGGGCTTGACCGTGGTGTATTTCCGGTTGGGGCTGCGGCGTACCTCGTAACCGTTCTTTCGCAGCAGCATGAGAAAGGTATCGTAGGTGTAGGCTTGCCCAATGATCGTGTCAATGTCGGCGCGGATGATGCCGCGCACGGTGGGCTTGCCGCTCTGCTCCGCCTTCCACTCGGCGTAATGCTTGCCCTTGCCCTGCGGGGCGATGACGGATAGGTCGTTTTCCCGGCACAGTGCGTCTGAGGTACCGCGCACATCGTTGTAGTAGCTCTCCGGGCTGGAATGATACTTGTGGCCGTCCGTGCGGGAGACAGAATTGACCACGATGTGATTATGGGGATGGGCCTTGTCCAAATGGGTCCCGATGACGACCTCAAAATCATTGCCGAACAGACGCCGTGCAAACTCACACCCGATCTCGTGTGCCTGCTCCGGCGTGACCTCGCCGGGTGCAAAGGATTGGATGAAGTGGTAGCCGAGAACGCCACCCGTCTTTTTGTATTTCTTTTTCGTTTTCTGCATGGCAGCAAAGGCGGTTTCGGCAGGCCGGCAGTTCAGCGTGGTCACAAAGCGCACAGTATCGGTTTTCTCTGGGTCAGCGGTGTAGACGATCCGCTCGTCCAGCTCGGTCTTTTCCCCATTGACGGCGTACTTCACGCGGTCGTCCAGCCTTGCGCGGATGGCGAATACCTTGGTGTATGCCATGTCACAGCCGCTCCGCGATGTTCCAGATCGTTTCCTGCGCCGCCGTGATCGCGGCGATGTCCTCACCGCTGGCAAAGCCGCGGGCGTTGACTGTGCGGGCAATCTGATTGATGTTGTTGCCGATGGCGGCGAGCTGGCGGCGTATCTCGGCATACTCATCAGGCGGACGGGGATACAGGGTAAGGCCCATGATGAGGCTACGGATAAATGATTCTGTACTCAAGCCTGTATAAGACACCTGCTTTTTCAAATGGCGGTGTTCTTCTTCGGTTAAGTGGATTTCCACTCGTTTATATCGTTTTCGCAACAGTTCACCTTCTTTTGATATGGGGATATTAAGGGGCTGCGCCCCTTAACAAGCGCATTTGACCGGTCAAATGCTATGCTTGCGACTGCAAAGCAGCCGCAGGCCGCTTGCAGTCCTAAACCA
>OOIG01002531.1_pt1 | contig 12145 bp, 10 predicted proteins | sample 1692091 | NCBI WGS metagenome assembly OOIG01 (sample SAMN06348188, study PRJEB24527) | human gut metagenome | biome: human gut; feature: ankylosing spondylitis patient; material: feces | host: Homo sapiens | place: China | collected 2015-10
GGGCGTGATTGCCATGCGGGCTTTTCTCAACGCCAGCATGGCGGCGGCTACCCAGCGCTTCATGAGCTACGCGGAGGGGGAAGGGGACCCGGAGAAGCAGAAAATCGTGTTTAATATCAGCGTGGTGCTCCATCTTGCCATTGCCGTGATGGTCGGAATCCTGCTGTACGCTGCGGCCCCCATCCTGTTCGGGCATGTTCTCAATATTCCGGAGGACCGGGTTTTTGCCGCCAGGTGCGTTTACTGGGCCATGATCGCCAGCACCGTGTTCGGCATTCTGGGCGTTCCCTGTGAAGCCATGCTGAACGCCCATGAAAATATGCTGTATTTCGCCGTCATAGGCGTTCTGGAATCTTTCCTGAAGCTGGGGGCGGCCCTGCTTGTCGTTCATGTGCTGGCGGACAAGCTGGTTCTGTACGGGGTGTTGATGGCCGGGATTTCCATCCTTGCCATGACGGCTATGCTTGTTTATTGCCGCAGGAACTATGCGGAGTGCGTGATTGCGCCGCGGCGTTACTGGAAACGCGGCGTTTTCCGGGAAATGGGCAGCTTTGCGGGGTGGAATTTCACGGTTTCCGCCAGCAGCATGCTGTCGGAATACGGCGTCGGCATCGTCCTGAACCACTTTTTCGGCGTTGCCCTCAATGCGGCGCAGGCCGTCGCCCAGCAGATCAACGGGCAAACCATGGCTTTTTCCGGGACCATGCTGAAGGCCCTGAATCCGGTCATTTCAAAAAGCGAGGGGGCGGGCAACCGCGGCCTCATGCTGCGGGCCTCCCTGTCCGGCTGCAAATTCGCCTACCTGCTCATGGCGGTTTTCGCCATTCCCCTGATTCTGGAGGCTCCGGGACTCCTGGGCCTCTGGCTTCATTCCGTCCCCGCCTGGGCGGTCCTGTTCTGCAGGCTCCAGCTTGCCAGAACCTTGCTGGAACAGCTTTTCCTCAGCCTGGGGTCCGCCATTTACGCGGAGGGGAACATCCGCCTGTACACGCTGGTGAAAACGGGTTCCGGGATTCTTTTCCTGGGCGCTACCTGGGGATTCTATCGCATGGGATCGCCTCCCTGCATGATGTATGTGGCCGCCATTCTCTTCGTCACCGTGCCGGGGGGGCTGCTGGCCCTTTCCATCTGCGTACGGCGCCTTGGCCTCAGCCTGCGGGATTTTTCTTTCCAGGTGCTGGCGCCGTGCCTTGTCCCCAGCGCGGCTACGTTTGCCGCGGGCATCCTCCTGTCCCGGATTGATGCGTCGCTTTCTCCCGTTCCGGTATTGTTCCGCACCTGCTCGCTCCTGGTCGTCTTCCTCCTTTTCCTCTGGTTTTTTTCTCTGGACGGCAGGGAGCGCGGCACCCTTGTTTTTTTCCTGAAAAGCGCCTGGAGGAAAATTCAGTTTTCCAAATAATTCCATGAAATCCTATTCCATTCTCGTCAATACCTGTGATTCCTTTGAAGACTGCTGGGAGCCTTTTTTCAGGCTTTGGTCCCTCTATTGGCCCGATTGCCCCGCCCGCGTCTACCTGAATACGGAGTACAAGACCTTTTCCGGTCCGGAAAAAAACGTCGTTTCCCTGAGGAGCTGCGCAGGCCGCACCATTCCGGGGCGCGGGAGGGCCACGTGGAGCGAATGCCTGAAATGGGCCCTGGAGGCCATGGAAACGGATACGGTGCTTTACATGCAGGAGGATTACTTCCTGACGGCGCCGGTGGACGGCGGGGCGGTGGAAAGGTATGCGGAGCAGATGCGCGCCCATCCGGAAATTCCCTGCATCCAGTTGACGCCGGAGGGAATTCCGGCCCGCGAGCCTTCGCGGTATGAAGGCCTTTTCACCAGTGACCCGGATTATCCCTGGTACGCGTGCTGCCAGGGCTCCCTGTGGCGCAGGGAGGCGCTGCTTTCCCTGTTGAGGAAGGAAGAATCCGCCTGGAAGTTCGAATGCTTCGGCAGCCGGAGGGCGAAGTATTCCCGCATGGAGTTTTTGACGGTGGACCCCTCCCTGTTTTCCCGGGAGGGGTACCAGATCATTCCCTACATTTTCACGGGCATCATCCACGGCAAATGGTACGAGCCGGTGGCGGAGCTGTTTGAACGGCACGGCATCTCCATGGATTTTTCCAGGAGGGGTTTTTTTGATCCGGAGGAAAAGCCCCCTTGCTCCGCGAGAATCAGGAATGCCGCCAGGAACTGGAAGACGTGGCGCAGCCGGCTGGAGCTCCGGTCCATGAAGCGCCGCTTCCTTCGGGAGGAGAATGCCTGCGGAGGTAATTAAACTTGTCCATGCCATGATTTCACTGACGCACCAGGGTTTGCATTTGCTGCGCCGCATGTTTGACCGCTGTTCCGGCAGGGAGAAACTGAACCACCCTTCCTGTGAACTGGACGCGGACGCGGCTTCCGCGATGATTGAGGACCTTCTCCGCTCCGGCCGTCCCGCCATGGTGGGGCGGTTTGGCTGCACGGAAATGTCCTGCCTGCATAATTATCTGGAAATTGGGAAGGCGGGCAGGAATCCGCTGGACTACATCACAGGCCGGAGGGACCAGTGGTGGTGGAATAAAAGCATCATGAGGCAGATGAGGGAGTGGTCCGGCTTTTTCCCGGCCGCGCCGGAGTATCTGGCCCGTTTCTGCGAGCTGATGCTCTGCGACATGAAGGAACTGGATATCCTGGGAAGCTGGCTTCCATATGAACGGGAGGTGATGCCCATGATCCGGGACGTTCCCCGCGTGCGCCTGCTGAATCTGGAGCCTTACTGGTCTTCCCGGCCATGGAGCAGGGCCCTGGAGGGAAGGAAGGTGCTGGTGGTCCATCCTTTCGCGGAAAGCATCACGCTCCAATATGAACGGAACAGGGAAAGGATTTTTGAAAACCCGGAGGTCCTTCCTTCCTTTTCCCTGGAGACGCTGGCCGCCGTCCAGAGCCTGGGCGCGGGGCCGGACCGTTTTGCCGACTGGTTTGAAGCCCTGGCGTGGATGGAGGGGGAGATGGACCGCCGGGATTACGATGTCTGCCTCATCGGATGCGGGGCTTACGGCTTTCATCTGGCGGCCCATGCCAAGAGGAGGGGCAGGCAGGCCGTGCATCTCGGCGGGGCTCTTCAACTGCTGTTCGGCCTGCGGGGCAGGCGCTGGGAAGACCCGGCCTACGGGGCGGATCCCGGCGCTCCCAAATATGATTATTCCCGGCTTTTCAATGACGCGTGGGCTAGGCCGGGGAGAGAGGAGACGGTAGGCCACGCCAGCCGTGTGGAGGGGGGGTGCTACTGGTGAAGAACATGAACCCTCCGGAAAAAAGGATGAACGTGCTCTGGCTGTCCAATATCCTGTTTCCCGAACCGTGCCGGATGCTTGGGCTTCCGGAACCGGTTCTGGGAGGCTGGATGTACGCGGGAGCGCAGGAGCTGATGAAAGCCGCCCCGGATTTAAAGCTGGCCGCCGTCATGTTTTATCCGGGGCGCACCCTGCGCCGCCTGGACGGGGAGGCCATGACCTATTACCTGGTTCCCGCCCCTGCGGACATGGGGGGGTACAGGAAGGAACTGGAACCCTGTTTCCGGGAAATCAGGGACATGTTCGGCCCGGACGTGGTCCATATCCACGGTTCCGAATATCCGCACTCCCTGGCCTGGGTGCAGGCTTGCGGGGCGGAACGCACGGCCGTTTCCATCCAGGGGCTGTCTTCCGTCTGCGCCGGGTTCTATCTGGGCGGCATTCCTATCCGGGAACTCGTGAAATCCGTTACCTTCCGCGATCTGCTGCGCCGCGACACGCTTTTTGCCCAGCAGCGGAAAATCAAGGCGCGCGGAAAATACGAACGGGAGCTGTTCGGCAGGGTGCGCCATGTGATCGGGCGTACCGCCTGGGACCGTTCCCACGCATGGGCCATGAACCCCGCGGCACGGTACCATGTTCTCCAGCCCACGCTCAGGGAACCCTTTTACCGTCATGAATGGGATGCCGGAACATGCGAAAAGCATACGGTTTTTCTCAGCCAGTCCCACTACCCCCTGAAAGGGCTGCACAAAGTGGTGGAGGCTCTTCCCCTGGTCCTGCGGCATTATCCTGACGCCAGGGTGAAGGTGGCCGGACCGGACATCCTGTCAGTCCCTGCGTGGCGCAGGAACGGCTACGCCCGTTATTTGGGAAACCTGATGGAACGGCTGGGAGTCCGGGACCGTTTTCGTTGGCTGGGACGCCTGGACGCGGAACAGATGGGCAGCCAATTCCGGAAGGCGCATGTCTTCGTTTGCCCCTCCATGATTGAAAATGAGTCCAATTCACTGGGGGAAGCCCAGATGGTGGGCACTCCCTGCATCGCGTCCTATGCCGGGGGGATGATGGATTCCGTGTCCGACGGGGAAACGGGTTTCCTGTACCGGTTTGAAGAGACGGAAATGCTGGCCATGCTGGTGTGCCGCCTGTTCGGGGACATGGATTTGTGCAGGCGTCTTTCCTTCCGCGGAAGGCAGGCCTCTCTGGAGCGCCATGACCGTTCCGCGAATGCGGAACAACTGAAGCGCATCTACGGCAGCATCGCCGGAGAGGCCGGGAACGGGACGGAGGAACATGAAGGAAAGGGAAGGGAGGGGGCCGCATGCAGCAATTGATTTATCTTGCCAGGAAAGCCGTGCTCCGCTGCTGGGCCGTCTGCCTGCATCCCCTCCACAATTGGTATGCCAGGTGGCTCCTGTATGCCGGCAACGCGGTTTACGGCCCCGGCCTCTGTTCGTTCGGCATTCCGGACGTCAGGATATCCAGGGGAAGCCGCCGCCGATCCGTGCCGTGCCGCATAGGAAGGGAATTTACCATGCGGAACGGCTCCCACGGCGTCTCCCGTTCCTCCCAGCGCTGCCTGATTTCCGTGGACCGGGACGGCGTGCTGCGCATCGGCAACCGGGTGGGCATCAGCAATACCGTGATTATCTGCACGCAGTCGGTGACGATCGGAGACGATGTAAAGGCCGGATTCGGAGTCCACATCATGGATACGGATTTCCACGCGTTGGACCCGGAAGCCAGGCGGGGAGCGGAGGACAGGCTTCTGCGCCGGTCCGCTCCCGTCAGGATTGGGAACAACGTCTTCCTGGGTGCCGGAACCTTCATTTTGAAAGGCGTTTCCATCGGGGACAACGCCGTCGTGGGAGCACGTTCCGTGGTAACGCGTTCCATCCCTTCCAATGAGGTGTGGGCGGGAAATCCGGCGCGCCGCATCCGCCGGGCGGAGGAGGGGAAAGCTCCCCAGGTGATGGAAAGGAGCGCGCATGCGTAATACGGCCCTTTCATGTCAGGCGAATGGAAGGCCGCCCCTTGATGGGAAATCCCGCCTTCCTTCAAGCATCCGGGTCGTGCTCCCCTTCATCATCCTGGTGAAGGCCATGATCATGCTGGCCATGTACTCGTCCGCCGCCGTCCTTCACCCGGTTTGTACGGAACAGGCCATTTCCCTTTCCTCCGCCCTCCTGCTGTCGGTGTCCTTCGTCATCATGCGGAAGTATTTCCGGAGGGAGGACGCCCCCGTTTATCCCCTCTTTTCCATTTATTTCCTGTGGGTATTCATTTGCTGCCTGCGGGGCGTCTTCGCCGTGGACGGCTACTGGTCCGCGCGGGCCCTGGTGACGAATGCCCCCACGCTTTTCATCCCCGTGCTGGTTTACGTGTTCAGCCTGCCGGAGGTGACGCGGCAGGTCCTGTCCGTCTGGTTCAAGGTGTTCATCCCCGTTTTTTTCCTGTTCATGTTCACCCTCAATCCGGACTTTTACGCCTCCCTGCTGAATCCCCTGCTGATGCTGGTGCCGTGGCTGCCCCTGCTGCCCCGGAAATGGAAGCTGGTGGTGCTGGTCATGGCATGCCTGATGGTGTGCGTCAGCATGGGAGCCAGGAGCCAGATTTTAAAGGCGCTGGTGGCTCTGTCCCTGCTGGCCGTCTATTGCGGCAGGGATTTGCTCAAGGACTGCTTTTACAGGATGATGCGGCACGCCCTGTTTTTAATTCCCTCCCTCTTTCTCGCCCTCGGGCTGGGCGGCGTCTTCAATGTCCTGGATGTCGGCTCCTACGCCGGAGCGCCGGGAAATTCCGTGGAGGACGACCTGCTGGCGGATTCCCGCAGCATCGTCTTTGAAGAGGTGGCTTCTTCCTCCCTGAAGGACGGCTGCATTTTGCTGGGGCGCACCCCGGCGCAGGGGTATGAAACCAGTTTCCAGATGTCCAGTGATGAGCGCCAGTCCTACCATGACCAGAAGCGCCGCGCCTGGTGCGAACCCGTCCTCCTCAATATTTTCGCCTGGACGGGGGTGGTTGGGCTCTTCCTTTACACGGGATTTTACTGGCAGGCCTCCTATCTGGCCATTTACCGCTCCAACAACCGCTGGATGAAATTGCTGGGAGTGTTCGTGGCCTTCCGCTGGCTCTGGGGATGGCTGGAGGATACCAACTTCAATCTGGATATCATGAACATCTCCCTGTGGATGATGATCGCCATGTGCTATTCCAGCCGCTTCCGGGCCATGACGGACGGCGAGCTTCACGAATGGGTGGAAAGCATCTTCCGCCGCCGTTCCTCCAACCCTCTCCCCTCCATACGCATTCCATGAAAACTGATGATACCTCCGGAAAAAAACTTGCGGTCCTGATGACGTGCCACAACCGCAGGGAAAAAACGTTCCGCTCCCTTGCCGCCCTGTTCTCCGCACTGCCGGAAGCGGAGCTGGACGCCTCCGTGCATTTGGTGGATGACGGTTCCTCCGACGGCACCGGAGACGCCGTGCGGCAGGCTTACCCCTCCGTTTCCGTCATCACGGGGGACGGAACTCTGTTCTGGAACCGGGGAATGAGGACGGCATGGGAGGACGCCCTGAAGAAGGATGCGGATTTCTACCTGTGGCTGAATGATGATACCGTGCTTCATCCGTTTGCCGTAAGCCATCTATTGGAAGCCTCCCTCCGGATGGAACACGCCGCCGTCATCTGCGGCTCCACCTGCCATCCCGGCACGGATGAGTGGACTTATGGAGGCACGGCGGGCGGGAAGCCCGTTATTCCGGATGGAACCCTGAGGGAGTGCGAATTATGCCACGGGAACATTCTGTGGGTGCCGCGGCGGGTGGTGGAGCGCATAGGCATTCTGGACGGGTTCTACCTGCACGCGCTGGGGGATTACGACTATTCCCGTACGGCGCGCGAACGCGGAATAAAGCTGCGGGTGGCCCCCGCCTGCCTGGGAACCTGCGAACGGCATGACAAGGCCGTAGCCTGGACGGACCGGAAGGTGCCCCTGGCAGGCAGGCTCCGCAATTTGTATTCCCCGCTGGGGAATGCCCAGCCCAGGTATTACTTCCACTACGTCCGCAGGCACGACGGCCTGCTGGCCGCGTGCAAGGCCATGATCTGCATGCATGTACGAGTTTTTCTCCCCTTCTTATGGACAGCAACGAAATAGACTGGGTGTTCCAGACGGATGACGAAGAGGTGCTGGAGACGTACAGGACCCGTGACAATTACCTCATGGAGCGCACTCCGGAGGGGGATGATTCGCGGTGCGCCGTTTATTTCAGCAGCAACGACCTGTACTTTCCCAACAACCGCGCCCGGTTCCATGAACGGGTCACCCTGCGGAATACGTTTGAATGGTTCGGAACCAGGGTTCCGGGCTGCGGAAGGCACATCTTCATCCGGGACGTTTTCAAGCAATGGTACCTGGGCGGCATCAACAGCCGCCTGAATTCTCCGGAAAAGGTGCTGAAGTGGCTTGAAAACGAGACGAAAGGCTGCCGGGTAACGATGGTGGGCAGTTCCTCGGGAGGCTATGCCGCCGTTCTCTTCGGCTCCCTGCTGCATGCGGAACGCGTTTTCTCCTTCAACGGCTATTTTGACCTTGCGCCGGAAACGGAAATGGAAGACGCCGCCAGAATCAATCCCCTGCTGGTACGGTACGGGAACGACCCGGAACGGGCGCCTTTTTACCGCCTGGCCCCTTTTCTGCATGCGGAGACCCCCGTTTATTATTTCCACTCCCTGTTTTCTCCCATTGACCGCAGGCAAAGGGAGCTTCTGGGCGGCTGCCGGGGAGTGCACGTCATCCCCTTTCATTCCCGCCGCCACGGAATCCCCTTCCTCAAATGCTGTTTAAGCCGCCTTTTTCGGAGTACCGATGAGGAGCTGCTGGAGCTGTGCGGCTCAATTCAACGGCCCTTGCGGTTTTCCCTGCGGTATGCGGGCGTCCGGAAGACGGTTTCCGGCTTCTTCAGGCAAGCGTGGCAATATTACAGGAAAAGGCACTGAATCATGAACGGCAACAAACGGAAACTGATGGTCTTTCATCAATACCTGGCGCCTTACCGCATTGATTTTTTCAATGCGCTGGCCCGGATTGGAGAGATGGAGGTGTTTTTCGAATATGAAAATTCTCCGGACCACCACTACAACAGGCCGGAAATGGAAGCCCGCTGCGCGTTCCGCCCCCAATACCTGAACCATGTCCGCGTGGCCGGGCGGCGCGTTCCCTCCGGCCTTGCGCGCATTCTGCGGCAGGGACAGCCCGATCTGGTGATCGTTCCGGAGTTTTCCATTCTGGCTCTGGAGGTATGCCTGCTGCGCGCGGTCTGCCGCTGGAAATTCAAAATCGTCAGCATTTGCGATGACAGCATGGACATGATCCGCGGAAATGAATTGTCCCGCATGCATGCGCTGGCGCGGAAGGCGGCGATGCCGGTGATGGACGATGTGATTCTCCCGGACAGGGAGGCATGCCGCTGGTACCGGGAACATTATGGAAAGGGCGTCTTTTTTCCGATTGTCAGGGATGAACGGGCATTCCGGGAACAATGCCGGGAAGCGCTTTCCATGAGCCATTCCATGCAGCGGGAATACGGCCTGCACGGAAAACGGGTGGTCCTGTATGTGGGGCGCCTGGCCCCGGAGAAGAATCTGGAATGCCTGGTCAGGGCGGCCGCGGCCCTTCCGGAGGACGCCGTTCTGGTAATAGCGGGGTCGGGAAGCCTGGGACCGGAATTGCAGGATTTGGCCGTCCGGCTGAAAGTCAGCGCCATTTTTACCGGCTGGCTGGAAGGCGAGCGCCTGGCGGCCTGGTACAATCTGGCCGACGTTTTTGTCCTGCCCAGCCTGGTGGAACCGTTTGGGGCGGTTGTCAATGATGCGCTGGCCGCCGGGTGCTTCTGCCTGGTTTCCGGGCGCTGCGGCTCCGCCTGCCTGATCCGCCGGGGCTGGAACGGGGAATTGTTCGATCCGGAAGATGAAAAGGGGCTGGCCTCTCTTCTCCGGAAAACCTGCCTGGACCGCGGCGGCAGTCCGTCCCCTCCGCGCCTGAAAGAATGCCTGATGCCTGCGGGATTCCGGGAATACGTCAACCATCTCATGGAACATATTGTATGATGAATGCTTCCGCCAATGCCGCCCCGGGCAGGTCCCGGCCCATCCTGTTTCTGCGTTCCCTGGCTAACGGAGTGCGCAGTTTCATACGGTTCCGCCTGCTTCAACGCTGGGTCACCGTGGAGGGAATGACCAGGATAGGAAGGCATGTGCATCTGAATTCCCCTCACAAACGGATCATTTTCGGGAACAGGGTGCAATTGGGGCCACACTGCCATGTCTCCTGCGATATACGCTTTGGAAACAGCGTGTTGTGCGCCGCCCGCGTTTCATTCATCGGAAAAAGGGACCATTCCTTTAACAGGCCCGGTTGCGCCATCTGGGATTCTCCCCGGAATTGGGAGGACGGCATGACGGTCATCGGCAGCGACGTGTGGATTGGGCACGGCGCCGTCATCCTGGGAGGCGTTTGCGTAGGGGACGGGGCCATTGTAGCGGCAGGCGCCGTCGTGACCGGAGACGTGCCGCCCATGACCGTGGTGGGCGGCAATCCTGCCCGGGTCATCCGCCGCCGCTTTGCCGCCCCGGAAGAGGAGGAAAGGCACCGGAACTACCTTAATTCCATCAAATAGACAAGCCATGATGCAAATCCTGATTAACGCTTATGCCGTCAACCCGGACTGGGGCAGCGAACCCGGCATGGGGTGGAACTGGGTCATCCACCTGGCCATGCACTGCAAGGTGCATGTGATTACGGAGGGGGAATGGAGGGAAAACATAGAACGGGAGCTCGCCCGCCTTCCCCAGGCCGGCAACATCGTGTTCCATTATCTTCCCGTACCGGAAAAAATTCGCCGGATGTGCTGGGACCAGGGGGACTGGCGTTTTTACCGCCATTACAAAAAATGGCAGGAACGGGCGCTTGCGCTGGCGCGGCGCATCATGGCGGAAAACCGCATAGACGTCATTCACCAGTTGAACATGATAGGCTTCCGGGAGCCGGGGATGCTGTGGAAAATCGGGGGAATTCCCTACATATGGGGACCGGTGGGGGGAATGGAAAATACGCCGGTGGCCTACTTGCGGGAAAGCGGCTGGGGGCAGGTGGGGAAGACGGCATTGAAAAACGTGATCAATACCGTGCAGGCCAGGTTCCAGCCCAGGGTGCGGAAAGCCATGAAGCGCGCTGACGCCGTGCTGGCTTCCGTTCAGGGAGTGCGGGAGAAAATGGAACGGTACCATCGCCGGGAAGCGCTGCTGATGAGCGAAACCGGCTGCGCCGCGCCGAAGGAGAAAGTGCGGAGGGCAACGGACGGCGGACAATTCAGGCTGCTGTGGGCAGGCCGCATGATACCCAGCAAGCAGTTGGCCCTGGCATTACAAACCCTCACCCATCTCCGGGATTTGCCGGAGCTGAAGCTGCATATCTGCGGGGGAGGGGAGAGGGGGCGGGGCTACCGGAACCTTGCGGAACGGCTGGGCGTGGCGGGGCAATGCGTGTGGCACGGCACAGGCTCCAATGAAAAGGTTCAATCACTCATGCGGGAAAGCGACCTCTTTTTCTTTACCAGCATCATGGAAGCAACCTCAACCGTGCTTGTGGAAGCCCTGATGAACCGCCTGCCCGTGCTCTGCTTTGATACCTGCGGCATGGGAACCATCGTGGATGAAACCGTGGGATGCAAGATACCCCTGACCCGTCCCGGACGGTCCGCCCGGGACTTTGCGGAACGCATCCGTTTCTTTTTCCATCACAGGGAGGTCCTGCGGGATATGGATGAAGCGTTTTACGCCAGGCAGAGGGAACTGGACTGGAACCGCAAGGCGGAAAGGATGGCCGGCATTTACCGCGAAGTTTTGAAGGCCCGTCAACATTGACCATGAGTGAAAACCGTATGGAGACCTATTTCAACATCAGATACGAATTTGACCGTGAACGCGTTTTCCGGCGCATGGACGAAGTGCTCCGTTCCGGGGGCGCCGGATACATCTGCGTGGCGGACGGCCATGTACTTTCCGAGGTACAGCGCAACCGGGAATACAGGAATGTGCTGAATGGAGCGCTCCTGACCATTTGCGACAGCGGCTGGGTGCCCGTCTACCTGAAATGGCTGCTGCATGCGGACAGGCCCCAATACTGCGGCGCCCAGATTTTCAGCGACGCCATCGGCATGAAAAAATACAGAATGATGTTCCTGGGAGGAAACCGCGAGACGCTGGATGCCCTTCGCCGGACCCTGGAACGGGAAGATCCCCGCGTGAAGCACATGCCTTTTGAGGAATTGCCGTTCTGCCCTGTGGATGAATTTGACTACGCGGCTATTGCCGGGAGAATCAATGAATACCTGCCGGACATCGTCTGGGTTTCCCTGGGCGCTCCCAAGCAGGAAATATTCATGAACAGGCTGTGCCCCCATCTTCAACGGGGGGTTATGGTGGCCGTGGGCGCCGTCTTTAACTTCGCCTCCGGGCGGCATATCAGAAGGGCCCCTGCCTGGATGGTGGACTGCAGGCTGGAATTTCTCTACCGCATTTTTAATGAACCCCGCAAGCAAATGAAACGCTGCTGGAAAATAATCTCTGTCCTGCCCTGGATTTTTATCCGTGAAAAACAACGGCAAAAGGCGGCCAGGCCGGCTGCCGCCTCCGGAAGGGAAAGAAAAGCGCCCCCTCTTCCCTGTACGCTGGTTTCATGTTTCGGCCGGCTTCCCGGCAACATGGATGACCTGCTGGCTGACTGGGGCAGGGAAGAAGGCAGGAAATTCATCATTGTCAGCGACGATGCGAGGTTCTGGAACCTGCCCTTCAACGCCAGCCTGGTGCCGAT
>OOIG01002546.1_pt1 | contig 12063 bp, 8 predicted proteins | sample 1692091 | NCBI WGS metagenome assembly OOIG01 (sample SAMN06348188, study PRJEB24527) | human gut metagenome | biome: human gut; feature: ankylosing spondylitis patient; material: feces | host: Homo sapiens | place: China | collected 2015-10
CGGCAGCAGCTTCGGCGTGGGCAGCAAGACCGGCTGCGTATCCTTCTTGCAGATTTTAGCCCCCGAGCTCAACGACCGGATGCTGGCGGATTTTCTGGATATGGAAAGCTCCCTCATCGTCAGTATGCACGTCCAGTCCGTGGATCAGGTAAAGGCAATCAAGACCATTAAGCGCAAGATCACCGACTTGCAGAAAATGACCATTGAGGAGCAGAAAAAAGCGGTGCGCTCCGGCTACGATATGGATATTATCCCCTCCGACCTTGCCACCTACGGCACGGAGGCGAAAAAGCTCTTGCAGGAGCTGCAAAGCCGCAACGAGCGTATGTTCCTTTTGACCTTCCTTGTGGTGAACGTGGCGGACAACAGGCAGCGCCTCGGCAACAACGTCTTTCAGGCGGGCTCCATCGCCCAGAAGTACAACTGCCAGCTCACGCGGCTGGACTTTCAGCAGGAGGAGGGCTTCATGTCCGCGCTGCCGCTGGGATATAACCAGATCGAGATTCAGCGGGGGCTCACCACCTCCAGCGTGGCGATTTTCGTGCCGTTTACCACCCAGGAGCTGTTTCAGGACGGGAAGGAAGCCCTGTACTGCGGGCTGAACGCCCTTTCCAATAACCTCATCATGGTAGACAGAAAGCTGCTGAAAAACCCGAACGGGCTGATCTTAGGCACGCCCGGAAGCGGCAAGTCCTTCTCTGCCAAGCGTGAGATCGCCAACGTGTTCCTCGTCACGAATGACGATATCATCATCTGCGACCCGGAGGCGGAGTACGGGCCGCTGGTGGAGCACCTGCACGGGCAGGTAGTGAAGATCTCGCCCACCTCCACCGACTATCTGAACCCCATGGATTTGAACCTGAATTACAGTGACGACGAAAACCCGCTGAGCCTGAAATCCGACTTCATCCTCTCCCTGTGCGAGCTGATCGTGGGCGGCAAGGACGGCCTCATGCCGGTGGAAAAGACCATCATCGACCGCTGTGTGCGCTCTGTTTACCGGGAGTACCTGAGCGACCCACGCCCGGAGAAGATGCCGATTTTAGAGGACTTGTACAACGAGCTTCGCAGGCAGGATGAAAAGGAAGCGCAGTATATCGCCACGGCGCTGGAAATCTACGTCACCGGCTCACTCAACGTGTTCAACCACCGCAGCAACGTGAATATCGAAAACCGTGTGGTCAGCTTCGATATCAAGGAGCTGGGAAAGCAGCTCAAAAAGATCGGGATGCTGGTGGTGCAGGACGCGGTGTGGAACCGCGTCACAATTAACCGGGAACAGCGCAAGTCCACCCGCTACTATATCGACGAAATGCACCTTCTTTTGAAGGAGGAGCAGACCGCCGCGTATACGGTGGAGATATGGAAGCGCTTCCGCAAATGGGGCGGCGTTCCCACGGGCATCACGCAGAACGTCAAAGTGCGCCCAGATAGGGCGCTGTGCAAAGCAGTCTAAGGTACTGCCGCACACGGCAGTGTGCGAAACAATCTGCCTTACCGACTAAGGAGAAATCCTTTACGGGAACAGCGCATGGCAGAAAAAGGAATAGTCACCAAAGGACTTAGGTGCGACTGTTTTCTAATGTTAAGAAGATATGAGGATAAGATTGGGTTTATCGAATGTAAGGTTCCAGTTCCTGTTTTTTGCAGGTGTGGGAAAAGTCCTGAAACCCATGTCATAACGCTGTCACGTCATCTTTCACGGCGGGACAACTGCCAACACGTTATGAAACAGGCGTGAGAACACGTCACAACGAACCGAAAGCATATTCGACAATCTTCACTAACCTATGCACAGTGCTAACTGGGGATTGCCTAAGTCTGGCTCATTTGCCGGATATGGTAACGGAGGCTCCATAGTAGTCCGAGAGGGATAACGACCCTTACATGGCGAAGGGAGCCAGTTAGTAACATCTAAAATGTAAGAATGAAAGGGAGGAGAAACCTCAATGAAACCAACATCTGAAATTTTAGAGCGTATTGAAAAGTGTTCCAGCGAACACAAAGACGGCGTATTCACAAGACTTTACAGATACTTACTTCGTGAAGATATTTACTACGCCGCCTATCAGAAACTTTATGCAAACAAAGGTGCAACAACACAGGGGATCGACAACGATACCGCAGACGGTTTCAGTGACTTCTATGTAAAAGAGTTAATCCAGTCACTAAAGGACGGAACCTACAAAGCCAATCCTGTAAGGCGTGAGTATATTCCAAAGAAAAACGGAAAGCTCCGTCCGCTGGGTATCCCGTCTTTCCGTGACAAGCTCCTGCAAGAAGTTGTCAGAATGATTTTAGAAGCTATCTATGAACCTGTCTTTGACAGCCACTCCCACGGTTTCAGACCGGGTAAAAGCTGTCATACCGCACTCCGTCAGATTTCTTCTGACTTCACAGGCGTGGTCTGGTTTATCGAGGGCGATATACAAGGTTGTTTTGATAACATCAATCACGAAAAATTGATTGAGATTTTGAGCAGGAAAATCAAGGACAGTCGTTTTCTGAACATCATTCGCCAGTTTTTGAAAGCTGGGTATATCGAGAATTGGAAATACAACGCCACTTACAGCGGTTCCCCGCAGGGTGGTATCTGTTCTCCAATACTTGCAAATATCTATCTGAATGAGCTGGACAAGAAGTTTCGGGAAATCGCAGAACGCTTTGATAAGCCGAGGTCTGCATATCAGACACCGGAATATCATGCGGCAAGCAAAGAATTAAAAAGACTGTCTTATTGGATTGACCATACCGCTGATGAAGCGGCAAGACAAGAACTGATTGACCAGCATAGGGCACAGAAGGAAGCTATGAGAAATCTGCCCTGCAAACCTGCCGACAACAAGAAGTTCACTTTTGTCCGTTATGCGGACGATTGGCTGGCAGGTGTGTGCGGCACAAAAGCGGAATGTGAGGACTTGAAAGCCGAAATCGCTGAATTTCTAAGCACAGAGCTGAAATTAACTCTAAGCGAGGAAAAGACGCTGATAACGCACAGCTCCGAAAAAGTCCGTTTCATTGGATATGATATTTGCGTCCGCAGAAATCAGGAAGTCAAAGGTCACAGAATGAAAAACGGAACGTGGAGAAAATCCCGTACCCTGCACATGAAAGTTGCCCTGTCTGTTCCCCATACGGAAAAGATTGAGAAATTCATGTTTGCAAAGAAAGTCATTCGCCAAAAGGAAAACGGGGAGTTTCAGCCGATACACCGAGCCGGACTTCTCAACCTTGCGGATTATGAGATTGTGGAACAGTACAATGCCGAAGCAAGAGGATTATGCAACTATTACAATCTGGCTTGTGATTATCACACGCTGGACTACTTCTGCTATCTTATGGAGTACAGTTGCTTAAAGACGATTGCTAATAAGCACAAAACCAGTATCCGCAAAATCATTCGCCAGTATAAAGACGGGAAAACATGGTCTGTCCCTTATGAAACTAAAGCAGGAACAAAACGTGTTCGCCCTGTTAAAATCGCAGATTGTAAGCGTGGCGAAGCGAGTGACATCATTTATCAGAGAAAGAAATTCAGCTGGAAAACCACTATTAGACAACGGCTCAATGCCAGAGTTTGTGAACTATGTGGGTGTAAAGAAGCCGATTTGTATGAGGTTCACGTTATACGGAACTTAAACGAATTGGGTAATTCTGATTGGGAAACCGTGATGAAAAAGAAGCGGCGGAAAACGCTTGTTGTTTGTAGCAAGTGCCATGAAAGAATACACAGACACTAATCAATACGTTAATTACTAATGGGGAGCCGGATACTTCGAGAGGAGTAAGTCCGGTTCCGAGGGAGGGTGTAGGAAACCTACCGCCAACGGCGGCAAGGCGCCTTTACCCTACCCTACGACCTGCTATCCAGCCGTGAGGTGGAGAACATCTTTGAAAACTCCGACTATGTGTATATGCTCAACCAGGCTTCCGGCGACCGGCAGATTCTGGCGAAGCAGCTCAACATCTCGCCCCATCAGCTCTCGTATGTGACCCAATCCGCCGAGGGCGAGGGGCTTTTGTTCTACGGCAGCGTGATCCTGCCCTTCGTAGACCGCTTCCCCAAGGATACGGAGCTGTACAAAATCATCACGACCAAGCTCTCGGAGCAGGTGCAGTCAGAATAGAGACGAGAAAGGATGTGCGAATATGAATAACAATCTGATGATCTTTGAAAACCCGGAGTTCGGAGCTGTACGCAGCATCCTGATCGACGGCGACCCGTGGTTTGTAGCAGCCGACGTGTGTAAAGCACTGGAGCTTGAAAAAACAAACCGGGCTTTAAGCAGGCTCGACGACGACGAAAAGGGTGCTCATTCAGTGAGCACCCCCGGCGGCAGGCAGCGAATGTCTATCATCTCTGAATCTGGATTGTACTCGCTTATTCTCGGCTCCCGCAAGCCGGAAGCGAGAGCCTTCAAGCGCTGGATTACCCATGAGGTCATTCCCTCCATCCGCAAGCACGGCGCGTATATGACGGATGCGCTTCTTAGCCGGATGGATGAGCACCCCGAGCTGATCTCGGAGTATATCGGCAAGCTCCGTGCGGAAAACGCAAAGGCGAACGCCGCGCGGGAGGCGCTGAAAAAGGCGGAGGCCGAGAACGCGCGGCTGGCTCCGAAGGCCAGCTACTACGATTCCTTTGTGGGAGTCGAGAGCGTGACCTGTCTCCGCTATACCGCCAAGGAGCTGGGCGTTCCGCAGAAGAAATTTATCGGCTACCTGCTGGAAAAGGGGTATGTGTTCAGAGACCGTCACCGCAGCGACCGTGTATTTGTCAGAGCCGGCAAGCGCAACGACCCGCTGTTTGTGACCAGAGATTTTTACCTTCCCAACGGCACAAAAAGCGAATACACCCTCGTCACGCCTGCCGGAAAGGCGCATTTTCTGAAAATCGCGGAGAAAATCCGCGTCTGGGAGCCCCGTGAGGTTGCAGAGGGCAAAGACGCCAGCGAACAGGCCGTCTTTGCCGCGTGCGTATGACGATCCAATCCCCACAGAATCGAGGTGATGAATATGGCAAAACGCTCGCCAAGGCTGATTTTTACCGAGGAAGAACGCACCCTGCCGGAGCTGGAACGAGCTGTCCGCAAGGCGGACAGGGCGGCGGTTAAGCTGGAAAAGGCCGAAGCGAAAATTCCCAAGAAAACCGTTAAGGTCAAAAAGCGCGTTGTGGACGCCGAGAGCGGCAAGGTCACGACGCGCCTTTTCTTTGAGGAGGCGGACAAAAAGCGTCCGCCCTCCAAGCTGGCGCACGCCGCAAGGAAAGCGCCGCTGGATACCGTCCGCAGCGCAGTCCACCGCAAGCTCCGGGAGGAGGGCGATGACAACCCCGGCACGGAGGCGGCGAACACCCTGACCGAGACGGCGGAGCGCACCTGGCGCATTGCGGAATCGGCGCACCGCTCCCATGCGGAAAAGCCCTACCGCAGGGCGGACAAGGCGGAAGCCGCCGCAGACAAAGCCAATCTCAAGGCGCTGAACAAACAGTACGAGCAGGAATACGGCAGGGCTTCCAACCCCTATTCCCGTTGGCGGCAGAAGCAGGCCATTAAAAAGGAATACGCCGCCGCAAAAGCGGGGAACGGCGCGAGGAATACCGTCAAAGCGTCCGAGACCACCGCAAAGGCGGCCAGGCGCGCCGCCGAGGGAAGCAAGGAACTCGGCAGCTTTTTTGTCCGGCACAAAAAGGGCTTCCTCATCGCGGGCGGTGTCGCCGCTGCGATACTGCTGCTCATGACCTGCATTTCCTCCTGCTCCACGCTGTTTCAGGGCGGGCTGTCCGGCATTGCGGCCTCCACCTATCCGCTGGAGGATGCGGATATGCTGGCGGCGGAAGCGGCCTACTGCGCCATGGAGGACGAGCTGCGGGAATACCTGAACAGCTACGAACGCACCCACGATTACGACGAGTACCACTTCGACCTGGACGAGATTGAGCACGACCCCTATGTGCTCATTTCCATGATTACCGCCCTCAAGGGCGGAGAATGGACGATTGACGAAATAGGCGGGATTCTGGAGACGCTGTTTGAAAAGCAGTATATCTTAACGGAAACCGTCGCCACGGAAACCAGATACCGCACCGAAACGCGCATCGGCTACTACACCGACGAAAACGGCAATCTGCAAAGCTACGAGTACGAGGCGGAGGTTCCCTACACCTACTATATCTGCCATGTGGAGCTGGAGAACTTCAACCTCTCCCATGTGCCGGTGCATATCATGTCCCACGATCAGCTCTCCATGTACGCCGTGTATATGAGCGTGCTGGGCAACCGCCCCGACCTGTTCCCCGGCTCCCCGTATGTGAACCGGTACTACCACACCCAGTATGAGAAGTACGAGATACCCCCGGAGGCGCTGGCGGACGAGCAATTCGCCGCAGTTATAAAGGAAGCGGAAAAGTATCTGGGCTACCCCTATATCTGGGGCGGCAGCTCGCCCGCCACCTCCTTCGACTGCTCCGGCTTCGTTTCGTATGTCTACAACAACTGCGGCCAGCATTGGAGCTTCGGCAGGCTGGGCGCGGAGGGTCTGCGGGGCATGTGCGCCTACGTCTCCCCGGAAAGCGCCCGTCCCGGCGACCTTATTTTCTTTGAAAAGACCTACGACACCGCAGGCGCGTCCCATGTGGGCATCTATGTGGGCAATAACAGGATGCTCCACTGCGGCGACCCCATTCACTACGCTTCCATCGACACGAGCTACTGGCGAAGCCATTTTCTCCAGTTTGGCAGATTACCTTAGCAACAACCATATCAATGCAAAGGAGGATGTTATGAACCCGCGACTTGAAAAGCTGCGTCAGGAGCGCGAGAAGCTGGCGGAAAAGCTCACATCGCTGACCGCACGGCTCAAAGCCCTGGACGAGCAGATTCTGAAGCTGGAAAACACGGATATTGTGGGCATCGTCCGTGAGAACGGGCTGACCATCGAGCAGCTCGCGGCGCTGATGGCGATGCTGGAAAAGCGTCCCACGGCGGCGCTGCCCGACGAATACAGAAAAACGGAGGAATTTATGGATGAAGAATAAATGGAGATTTTTTGCCGTGACGCTGGCCGTCGTGCTCTGCATGACGGTCTTTTCCGTTACGGTCTATGCAGGCGGCGATATGGTCGATTCAACAATGGGCGACCCGACCATGGAAACCCCAACTGCAACCACACAGCCGGAGAATACGAATACCGGTGAGCAGACCCCAAACGGACAGACCCTGACCGTGCTTGTGACCGAAAATGCGGATGGGAGCCATACCGTGACCATCGGGGATCGGAGCTGGACGCTTCCCGCCAAACGGGAGCAGGCCGGAAAGGTGGTCAACGTCCGCACCTATTTGAACCTGCGCACCGGCCCCGGCACGGATTACACCGTGATCGGGCGTCTGCTCAACGGCGCGGAGGTGAAGGTGCTGGAGGAAAGCAACGGCTGGTACAAGGTGGTCGTGCCGGAGCAGACCGGCTATGTATACGGCAAATACCTTGACGTCATGAACGCGCCGACAGAAAACAGCGGAAGCGATACGGATATGGCGGGACTGCCGGAGCTGCTGCTGCAATATTACGCCGCTGCCGGAGGTTCCGCGCCCCTGACCCCGGACGGCAACCTGACGCTCATGGACGACATCGGCTCCGCTTTCGGCGCAGGCAAGCAGTTCATCACCGTGACGACCAAGGGCGGCAATACCTTTTATCTCATCATCGACCGGGACGACAAGGGCAATGAGAACGTCCATTTCCTGAATCTTGTGGACGAGGCCGACCTGCTGGCGCTGACCAAGGACGGCGAGAGCATCGTCCCTGCCTGCGCCTGCACGGACAAATGCGCCGTTGGCAAGATCAACACGGGCTGCAAGGTGTGCAGAACCAATATGAGCGAGTGCGCGGGCAAGGAAGTGACGGAACCCACGCCCCAGCCCGCCGAGCCTGCGGAGACCGCGCCTGAAAAGAGTACCGGCGGCGCGGGGCTCATTGTGGTCGTCCTCCTGCTCCTGCTGGGCGGCGGCGGTGCGCTGTACTGGTTCAAGCTCCGCAAGCCAAAGGCTGACACCCGTGGGGCGGACGATCCGGACGATTACGACTACGGCGAGGACGAGGAAGATGAGGATTACGAATTTGAAGATGAAAACACTGCTGACAGTGAGGAGGACAAAAACCAATGATGAATACGACCTGTTACCGGCTTGTTGTGTGTGAAAAGCCCTCCGTGGCAAGGAGCATCGCCGCCGTTCTTGGCGCAAGGGCGCGCGGGGACGGTTTTCTTTCGGGCGGCGGCTATCTCGTCTCCTGGTGCTTCGGGCATCTTGCAGAGCTTTCGGATGCGGACGCCTACGATGAAAAGTATGGCAAATGGCGAAGGGAGGACTTGCCCATCCTGCCGAAAAGCTGGCAGTATACCGTGGCGAGGGACAAGCAGAAGCAGATGAACACCCTCCGCGCCCTCATGCACAGAGAGGACGTTTGCGAGGTCATCAACGCCTGCGACGCCGGGCGCGAGGGCGAGCTGATCTTCCGCACGGCGTACCGGCTCAACAACTGCCGCAAGCGCGTAAAGCGGCTCTGGATTTCCTCCATGGAGGATGCGGCTATCTTTGAGGGCTTTGAAAATCTCCGCGACGGCGCGGAGTACGACAACCTCTACGCCTCCGCCCTCTGCCGCAGCAAGGCGGACTGGCTGGTGGGCATCAACGCCACCCGCCTGTTTTCCGTGATGTACCACCGCACCCTGAACGTGGGGCGCGTGGTATCGCCCACGCTTGCGCTGCTGGTGCAGCGGGAAGCGGAAATCAACGCCTTTCAGCCGGAGACCTTCTACACCGTCCATCTGGACTTTAACGGTTTCTCCGCCGCAGGCGGGCGCATGAAGGAGCAGGCAGAGGCGGAGCGGCTTGCCGGGGACTGCAACAGCAAAACCGCCGCTGTTACCTCCGTCGTGCAGACAAAAAAGACGGAGAAAGCTCCGGCGCTCTACGACCTGACCACCCTCCAGCGGGATGCGAACCGCTTGCTTGGGTACACGGCGCAGCAGACGCTGGATTATCTGCAAAGCCTTTATGAAAGGAAGCTCTGCACCTACCCCCGCACCGACAGCCGCTATCTCACCGACGATATGGAGAGCGGTGTAAACGCGCTGGCGCTGTGCTGCGCGGGCATCTGCGGCACGGAGCCGCCCGCAGCCGTCTGTTCGGGGCAGGTGTGCAGCAGCAAAAATGTCAGCGGCCACCACGCCGTCGTTCCCACCATGGCAGCGGGCGAAACGGACTTGGAGGCGCTGCCCGCAGGCGAACGGGAAATCCTGCGCCTTGTTTCCCGTCAGGTGCTTATGGCGGTCAGCGCGCCCTTCGTCTGTCTGGAGACCGAGGCAAGGCTGAACTGCGGCGGAAATGCCTTTGCCGCCAAGGGGAAAACAATCCTTCATATGGGTTGGAGGGCATACACGGAAAAGGGCAAACAGGACAGCACCCTCCCGGAGCTTTCCGAGGGACAGTCGCTTCCCGTTTCCTCCTGCGCGGTCAAAGAGGGAAAAACGACCCCGCCCAAACACTTCACTGATGTTATATGCTATGAAAGGGGGATAAGAAATCGCCCATAGAAAGGAGAATTGACCCATGAAAACAAAGCAAACAGGAAGCGGAAAAATCACAGCCCTTTATGAGAGGTTGAGCCGCGACGACGAACTGACAGGCGACAGCAATTCGATTATCAATCAAAAGAAGCTGCTTGAAGATTATGCAAAATCGCATGGCTTTACTAACTGCGCCCACTTTACCGACGATGGGTGGTCTGGGGCTAATTTTGACCGTCCGAATTGGAAGCGCATGATTGAAAGCATTGAAAGCGGCGAGGTTTCCCATGTCCTTGTAAAAGATTTAAGTCGCGTCGGTAGGGATTACTTGCAAGTGGGATTTTATACCGAAGTGATGTTCAGAGAAAACGGCGTGCGCTTTATCGCCATTGCCAACGGTGTAGACAGCGACAAACGGGAAAGCAGCGAGTTTGCGCCGTTTTTGAACATTATGAACGAGTGGTATGTTCGTGACTCCAGCCGCAAAATCACAACTGTTTTACGGGCAAAGGGAATGTCCGGCGCACATTTGACAAACCATTGCATATACGGCTACAAGAAAGACCCGAATGATAAAAACCATTGGATTATTGACGAGGAAGCCGCCGAGGTAGTACGCCGGATTTACCGAATGGCGATAGAGGGCAAAGGTCCGTATGAAACCGCCCGTATTCTTGCGTTGGAAAAGATAGAAAGACCGTCCTACTATCTTGCACAGCGCGGCATGGGAAATCACAAGTCAAACTACAATTCAACCGAGCCTTACGCATGGCGCGGCAATACAATTTCCGATATTCTGTCAAAGCCGGAATACATGGGGCATACCGTAAACTTTCGGACTTACAAGGAAAGCTACAAGGACAAACGCTCCAAAGCGACACCCAAAGAGGATTTAGTTATCTTCGAGGACACACAGGAAGCCATCATTGACAAAGAAACATGGGAGCGCGTACAGTCATTGAGAAAAACAATCCGCAGAACTGACACCATCGGAGAAGCCAACCCCTTAACCGGCTTAATGTTTTGTGCCGATTGTGGGGCGAAGATGTATAACCATCGAGGGAAAGCGGGAAAGGCGCGGGATTGGGCGGGGCGACCAAACGGGAAAAGGCGTCCAGACCGCGACGAATACAACTGCTCCCGATACGATTTAGGAAATCAGCGATATGACACCTACTGCACCACCCACCTTATCCGCACCGTTGTTGTAAATGAACTGCTACTTCACGCCCTTGTGGAAATGCGTACCTATCTGGATGAAGATGAGCAGGAGCTTAGAACGCTCACGGATAGCGCTGTCTACAAGCTCAGCCGGATTACAGATGATGCCTTTGAAAAACTGGATTTGATCCCGGAGTTTTGAAATGTGATAAACCTGCGTATTATCGTAAATTCCTACCACTATAAATCTGCGTATTGTCGAAACTTCTTGCAATTCTAATATTGCGTATTGCTGGAACCTGTGTTAAAATACCCGTAGAGGTGAACGGTATGCTATTCAAACGAAAGATTTACGACAAGTTCCTGGCCTGGAAAACAGAGTGTGCCGGTAAGAAAGCACTGTTGGTCGAGGGAGCGCGGCGAATCGGAAAGTCCACAGTTGTAGAGGAGTTCGCAAAGAACGAGTACAAAAGCTATATTCTGATTGACTTTGCGAAAGCATCCAGTGATGTAAAGGAATACTTCCAGCTGTATTTGAATGACCTGGACACATTCTTCATGCTGCTGTCTGTCCAGTATGGTGTCCAACTGCACAAACGGGACAGCGTGATTATCTTCGATGAAGTGCAGCTGTTCCCCAAAGCCAGAGAGGCCATTAAGTACCTGGTTGCCGATGGGCGCTATGACTATATGGAAACCGGTTCGCTGATTTCCATTAAGGAAAACGTCAAGGATATTGTGATTCCCTCCGAGGAACGGCAGATGAAAATGTATCCCCTGGACTTTGAGGAATTCTGCTGGGCACTTAACGAAGCGCCGCTGATCCCATATATCAGAGATTGTTTCGAGAAGAGAGTCCCTCTGGAGCGAAGTATGCACAATAAGGCCATGCTTTTGTTCAAGCAATACCTGCTGGTGGGCGGTATGCCCATGAGCATTGTTGCTTTTCTTGAAGGTCAAAAAGACTTTGGAAAATCGGATGTTGAAAAGCGAGATATTCTGGAGCTTTACCGCAATGACATCATGAAAATCAAAGCACAATATCGCTCCAAGGTTTTGGCTATTTTCGACCAGATCCCCGGTTTGCTGTCCAGACATGAAAAACGAGTTGTCTTCAACAAAATCGTAGAAGGCTCTATGGCAGATCAATATGAAGAAACCTTCTTCTGGCTGTCGGACTCCATGATTGCAAACGAGTGCAGGCGCGTCAGTGATCCGAATGTTGGCCTGTCTCTCACAGAGTCGGATACCTACATCAAATGCTATTTAGGTGATACTGGATTGCTTGTCAGCCATGCATTTGACGAAAACGAACTGCTGGAGGACGAGGTTTACAA
>OOIG01002547.1_pt1 | contig 12061 bp, 8 predicted proteins | sample 1692091 | NCBI WGS metagenome assembly OOIG01 (sample SAMN06348188, study PRJEB24527) | human gut metagenome | biome: human gut; feature: ankylosing spondylitis patient; material: feces | host: Homo sapiens | place: China | collected 2015-10
TCTGTTCTTAGATCGAACTCACGTTAATATAAATTGATATTCAAGTAAAATATTCATACTTTTGCTTGTAGAAGTTTAAACACGAGAATAATCATGAGTACGAGAGCAAGTATTGTATTAAAGTTGAAAGACGAAGATATTGGTAAAAAGATGAAATTTGAACCTTCACGTCTACCACTTGGAATTACTTGTGATATGGCTGGGGTGGATAAAGTAGAGTGGGTTGAATTGTCTAAAAGGTACATTATATCTATAATGATTACGATAAGATTATAAATCTATTATTAGGTGGTAATGTATCTTCTATTCTTGGAACGATGCTGATGCAATATATTTGTTATCCGGATGGCGTTTGGGCTGATGAAAAACCAATAGTGTATGATGAAATGCCAGAAAAGGAGGAAGATTACATTTACTTGTTTGAAAATGGAATTTGGTATCTTAAAATTAACAGGTACCCAGAATGGGTAGATTTGGAAATGGTTTTGAGAGCGGAAAGAGATAAATTGTTGAACGAGTGATTCTTTTTTCAGACTCATTTGAAAATACTTTTGAGTCAATTGATGCCTTGATTGGTTATGCAGGTCGTGTAGAAAACAAAAGAAATTGTGCTGGAAATATGTGCGGAGGTCTCTTTGTGGGTAGAGAACTTAAGGCCTTGCGCAGGAATAAATCCTGTTTAATTTTTTCAACTTGTTCCTGTTTTAGGGCTAACTTTACATTCTTTATCAGTCTATAAACTTTATCCACTATATAGGGTTTTGTTTGTTGGAAAGAATGTTTTATATTTGTCCGAGATCATTTGGACGAAAGGGTTTTAATTTGGTACGGGAAGATATTTATCAAGAGTTGTATTTAGCTATTACGGAATTACCTGAAGATTGCAGGGAGATATTTTGGTTATACTTTCAAGGTAGGAATAACAAGGAAATTGCAGAAATTCTTTCTCTTCCGGAAAAAGACGTGCGAGCTTGTAAAAGGGAGGCTATTTATAGATTAAAGAGTCGCCTAGGTGGTTTATTTTTCTGGTTGCAGATCATGAGAATCGTGTGAGATGAATGAAGTCGTACCGATGAAAGTACGACTTCATTTATTTTCTAAGGTAAGTACTGATAACTTAGTTTCTCGCTGATTTCCATATTATTTTTGATCGGTAGAATGGTGAAACTCCAGTGGTAATCTTTGTTTGTCGGGAGCTTGTATTTGGGGTAAGGTTGAGAACCCCAGCTATCGTCCCCGGCAACACCCATCATACGGTGATCCAAGCATACTTCCACGAAATTGCGGGGGAAAATGTCATTGACGTGCGTTTGTTTGGGTTTCCGGTTTTTCGCCATGAGCGGGTCATGGGATTCTCCTTGCGTGAAGTTTTGCCATTGGTACGGGCGATTGGATTCTTCCCCGTCGAAATCTTCAATCCGGTTGCGGGAAACGTTAAACTCCATGAAGTTCGAGTCGGCAATAAACAGGAGGCCCTTCCCGGTTTTATCCGTGAGTGCCAGCCAGCGGGTTTCTGTCTTGTGGCCGTTTTCTTGTGGCCGTACGTATGGAACGTATTGTTGCTCGGCCGTACTTTTGTAATGGCCGATAAGCGTTCCGTTATTCCGGTCACAATAGTTTTCCTCGGGACCCCGTCCGAGATATTCCAGTTGATTTATGTCCGTGGGGATTCTGAAACGTACTCCGATTCGGGGAAGTTCGGGGGCATCCGGTTGTGTTTCTAGATGGCAGGCCACGTGGATCATGCCTGACGGGTATAGCGTGTAAGACACGTGGTATTTGCTATTGGTTTCTTGAAGTCTGTACGTGATGGTTAGGTTCGTGTTTGTCGCGGAAGTAGAGGTTCTGATCCCGGCAATCTTAAAATTCTTGCTTGCTTGTTTCCAGCCTTGTTGACGATTCGGCATTCCATTGCCATAATCGTTGTCCGTGGGTCCCCGCCAGAAGTTGGGTTGGAACCCGAAATCTTCGGCAATGTATTGAATGCCATTGGTCCGGTAGGAAGTCACGTATCCTTTCTGTTTGTTAAACACGAAGTCGATATTCGTGCCGGATATATGGATTTCCGGTCCGTTCTCTTCCATGGCTAGTGTTTTTTCAGGGGTAGGGCGGAACACGGGCGCCGGGGTGTAATCCGGTAACCTGAATTGTTCCGAGGCCACGATGTAGCTGGCAGGAATAGAGAGATTCGCTTGTTTGGACTTCACGTAGAGGTTCAGGAAATACTCCGTTCCGGGTTTATTCTTCACGTTCCTGAGTGGAATCGTGAGCTGTTTGTTTGCCCCGGGGGCGAGATGTTGCGTGGGCAGGGTTCCGGACTGTACGGTTTCCGTGTTTGCCTGTATCGTGTACTCGATCGTGTATTGATTCAAGTTCGTGAAATCGTATCGATTTTCTACTCGGATGATTCCTTTTCTCAGATCAACGGGCTGAAACCACACGTACTGGTAGACCTTTTTTACTTCGGTTAAACCGGGGTGCGGTTCTCTATCAGGGCCAACCACTCCGTTACACAAAAAGTTCCCGTCAGACGGGGAGTTTTCTCCGAAATCTCCACCGTATGCCCAGAACGGGGTTCCTTCTTCATCTTTCACGAGGATTCCTTGGTCAATCCAATCCCAGATGAACCCGCCTTGCAAATTGGGGTAACGATAGATCACATTCCAGAGGTCCATGAGGTTCCCGGTACTGTTTCCCATGGCATGGGCATATTCCGACATGATATAAGGGCGATCCGTTTGCGTGTTGCCCCATTTCTCCAGCGTGGTTGCACCCGGGTATTGCGGGCAGTAGATGTCCGTGTTCCATTCGAGAAGGGCTCTCTCGTACTGTACGGGACGTGTCGTGTCCTTGGATTTTAGCCAATTGTAAGTCATGTAGAAGTTATACCCGTTCCCGGCTTCATTCCCCAGAGACCAGAACGTGACGCAGGGATAATTCTTCCCGGTTTCGTACATGTTCATGGTCCGATCTATATGGGCGTTCAGCCAGTTCGGGTTATTTCCTAATGTTCTTCCCTTGCGAAGGTCGTAGCCCATGCCGTGGGATTCTATATTCGCCTCGTTGCAAACGTAGAATCCGTATTCATCACAAAGTTCGTAAAAGCGCCTTTGTTGGGGGTAATGGCAGCATCGTATGGCGTTAATATTATGACGTTTCATGTTCTCGAAATCCTTGCGCATATCCGCCTCGCTGAGAACGTGACCCGTGTGCTCGTTGTGTTCATGATAATTCACGCCTTTAATCAGTACGGCACGACCGTTTACTAGGAATTGGTTCCCCCGGATTTCCAGCTTTCGGAAACCGACCCGGAAAGGAATGATTTCCGGGTTTTTCCCCGGTTGTTCGATCCGGATAAACAGCTGGTGCAGGTTTGGGGTTTCGGCTGTCCACGGGGCGACTTGAGCAATCTTCGCATCGAAATGGACTGTTGCAATGGAATCTATTTTAATGGTTTGTGTCCCTTCTGCCACTCGTGTTCCCGAGGTGCTTTCCAGTTGGTAGGACACTGTGGCTTGAGCCGTTTGCCGGGGATTGGCGTTTACCAAGAATAAATCCAGCCCGAAAAGTCCGTTCTTGTACGTGCTGTCCAGATCCTGACGGATGGAGAAATCCCGAAGATGCACGGGGGATTGTGCGAACAAGTAAACGTCCCGTTCGATCCCACTGATTCTCCAAAAGTCCTGACATTCCAGATAACTTCCCGTTGACCACCTATATACTTCAAGAGCGATAAGGTTACGCCCCGGTTTTAGGTAGCGGGTAATGTTATATTCCACGGCTGTCTTGGAATCCTCACTATACCCGACTTTTGTGCCGTTCACGTACAGGTAGCAACCCGATTTTACTGCACCGATGTGCAAGAATATCTCTTTCCCGTTCCATTGTTCGGGTATCTCGATGTATTTCCGGTAAGATCCCACTGGATTTTCCTCCGGTAGAAGAGGTGGTTGCGGGTTACGGGGACAGAATTCGTAAGGGTGATTCGTGTAAAGTGCGTTTCCGTAACCGTTTACTTCCCAGTTTGCCGGGACGTCAATCTCTCCCCATGCAGAATCGTCGAAATCTGTTTTATAGAAGTTCATTGGGCGTTTTTTGTAGGAAGGAACCCAGTTGAATTTCCATTTCCCGTTGAGCGATTTGTAATCAGGGGATGTGTTGAAATCATTACTCCGAGCTTTATCCACATTACTGTAGGTCATGAATGCCGTCCGGGGATATTCTTTCCCGACAAAGGGTATGGTCTCGTCTTGCCATTCCGGTTTCACTTGCATGAAAGCCGTGGAACAGATTAAACAACAGATAATCGTGGAGAATAGTTTTTTCATCTTGTATGTAGTTTGAGATTTTAGAGTCTAAAGATAGTGTTTTTTTGTTAAAAGTGGTAATCTGTTTCTTCAAACCTTCAATATAGCGTGTGTCAAGAAAATAATTTGAACAGAATGATCATTCATGATGACAAACAAAACTATATCTTTGTTGCCAATTTAATGTAATCATTTACAGTTATGAATGTAAAAGCTAAAGGATACGTGTTAGGGGTCATTGCGGCAGCAACTTACGGGATGAATCCCTTGTTTGCCCTTCCCCTGTACGAGGCGGGGATGAACCCGGATTCAGTTCTTTTTTTCAGGTACTTGTTTGCTATCCCGGTGTTGGGTGCGATGATTAAGTTGCGGGGAAGAGATTTCAAATTGAAGCGAAAAGAAATACTTCCGTTAATTATCATGGGATTGCTGGTGGCACTCTCGTCACTTACCTTGTTTCAGAGTTATAATTACATGGCAGCCGGTATTGCATCGACCTTGTTGTTCGTTTACCCGATCATGGTAGCCTTAATCATGGCCTTTCTCTTTAAAGAGAAACTGACGTTACAAACAATTTTGTGTATCATGCTGGCGTTGGGTGGTATTGCCTTGCTTTACAAGGGGGAGGATGGTTCGGTGTTGAGTCTGACGGGAGTGATTCTCGTTATCGCCTCGGCCTTGTCATATGCCATTTACATTGTCGCTGTGAATAGACCCTTGTTGCGAGAGATTGCGACACTAAAGTTGACATTCTATGTTTTAGTTTTCGGGTTGTCCTTGTTCTTGGTTCGTGTTGATTTCGGGGCCAGTCTGCGTGTGGTAGACACGTGGTATTTGTGGGGTAATCTGGTTGCCTTGGCCGTGTTCCCGACTGCTATATCGTTTCTTTGTACCACTCAGGCCATCCAGTATATCGGTTCGACCCCAACCGCTATCTTAGGGGCTTTGGAGCCTTTGACAGCGGTATTTTTCGGGGTGACGGTTTTCGGGGAACCTTTAACCGTGAGAGTGGGATGTGGTATTATGATGATTGTTTTTGCCGTGACCATTATCGTTGCGGGAAGTAATGTTACGACTTATTTAGTACGTTTTAGGAAACTTTTCCCGAAACTCCCGATAAAGAGAAAGCCGACTTGTTAACTGACAAATAAGAGAGAGGACCGTAATGATATGGTCCTCTCTTTTCATAATTAGTCTTTGTGGGAATTAAGATATTTATTGATTTGATATTCCAAGCTACCTAGTTGATGAAAGCCACTAGCGACGATAATCCCGTGCTGGTCCACCAGTACCTTGTGCGGTATTCCCCGGATTGCATACCAAAGGGCGACAGGATCTTTCCATCCTAACAGGTTGCTCCCGTCTATCCAAGGAATATTTTCTTCTTTATAAGCTTTTTCCCACGCCTCTTTATTGTCATCTAGCGATACGCTGACTACTTCGACGCCTTTTTCATGATAGACTTCATACATCTTTTTAATAGAGGGTATGGTTGCCCGACACGCGCCACACCAAGATGCCCAGAAATCGACAAGAACAAGTTTATGTTTTTTATACACGTCCGAGAATTTTATGGTTTTCCCATCATGCCCTTTCATCTCGAAATCAATACATGGTTTGCCGGGGACATTGATCCTTGAATACTTGATAAACTCGAAGTAACGTTGACAGGTTTCTGTTTTCTGTACCTTGGTTGAAAAACTTTTCAGTTCGGTTTCAAATTCATCTAAGGATAAGAAATTACGTACATAAATATTCAACACTTTCAAGAATCGTTCGTCATCTCTATTCTCTCGAATGGCGTTTTTGGCAAACTCGACCTTTTCTTTTACCAGTACTTGATGTTTTTTATAAATGCTGTCTTTGTAGCCTTGGGAAAAATCGTTTTCACCCCAAATTACTTTTCGATATTCATTCTCTTGTTTCTCGATGAGGGACATCTCCTTTCTGAACACCTCGTACTTGCCCTGTGCGAGTAGATTGGCGAGAGGATAGAACGTTAAAATAATGATTATAAATATGTTATTCATGATGTTTCGGGATTAAATCATTCTTGTTTTTTAGCCACCGCTTGAAATTTACACTGGATCGTCGGGTAGATGGAAGATGATATTTTCACGTTCATAATTCCCCGTCGTCCGTCTTGGTTCTCGAAACCGATGACACTTCCGGTTGTCACTTCGACTTTATCCACGGCTTTCGAGAAGTCCATCCGTTCCAGTTCAGCGTCCCCAGCAAGGTCAAAATTGACAGCATCCAATGGGATGAACTTTGTCGTTCGCATGGTTGATGCATCATAATCCATTCCGTCTGCCACGAACAGGTTTTGCGTTTCCTTGTTGGCCGGGTTCAGGAAATAGTGTTTCCCGTCGCTTGCCGTGTAGGCCGCCACGTCGATCTCGTCCTTGTGTGTCCCGAAACTGCTATTCGAATAGGCCTTGTATTTTGCCGGATTAAAAAACATACTTCCTTGGGTTTTGCCGGCAAGTTTATACAACCATAACCAACTCGTGTTTCGAACATAGTTCACGATCTTGAACGAGGATTTTATACTTCCGGATTTTCCCTTGTCATTATACGCTTTGAAGGTCATGCTAAGCACTTCGCCCACGATGGCTTTGTCATTGGGTACGATAACGGGGTAAATCATCATCACGGTGGAAACGGGACGGGATAAATATCCCTCTTCGTCTACCGTCAGTTCCAGTGTTTCATCCACTAGAGCAAACCGGATAGAATCCTTCAATTCATTGAAATCATGGCTCTTTTCCACGATTTCAATGCGACGTAAAGTAGTCCCGTTGGTCGACGCTATGAACTTGAAACTTATCGTGTCTCCCGGCAGGGCTACCACCGTGTCAACCGTTTCCATTAACGCCATGCTTACTCCATCGGAGGGTTCCAACACGTCACCGAGTGAGCAGGCAACCATCAATGACATAATAATTAATGCTTGGAATCCGTTTTTTAATATATTCATTTTCATCATGTTGTCTGGTATTATAAAGGTTTTTGCTCTACTACGAAATTGTGTTCCAATTCGGCTTTCGGAATAGGGAAACATAATTGATCGTCATGCTCGAAGTTCGGGTTCATGTCTTTCAACTTCCGACGACCGCTTTCGGTATATCTTACGGCGAGATAGAATATAGCCCCGTTTTCCATCCCGATTTCCCGTACATTCTCCCGGAACACCTCTTCCAGCACGTCTGACAGGGAACTGTAATCGGCCGCCTCAAAAGTCGTGTTACCGGAACGAAGACGCAGGACATTCAGCACGTCCAGACAATCCTTTATGGAGGCATTCGTGCGAGCCATGGCCTCGGCCTTGATCAGGTACATCTGGGCTACCCGCATGTAGTACATCGGGCAATCGCCGGACGTGACGTAATGTTTCTTCCACACCTGCGTCTTTCGTGCAGCCGTCCCGTTGCCAAGCATCACGGAGTCGAAAGTCGCCTCATAACGCTTATCGTCTTGGGTCAGAATCTCGAAATACATCTCTGTCGGTTTATAGGTTGCACCACCGAACATTTTGAACAGGCTGCCCACGTTATCATCCATGCTAGGTGGAGTCTTGATATGTCTCGTGAACATCAACTCTTTTGAAGAATACCCGTTGGCAAAAATATCTCCGTATTTGTCTTCCAATCCGAACTCATCACTGGCAATCACTTCATTTGCCAATCGAATCGCTTCCGCATAGTCACCCTCTTCTCCGCGATTCATTAGAATATCCGCTTTAAAAGCTTTGGCCGTTGTCGCGCAGGAGCGGTATTTGGAATAAAACCGGGGACCGTGCAGTATCGCGTAGTCGAGGTCCTCGAATATTTTTTCATAACTCTCTTTCACGGAACTGCGTCCCATGCTATTATTCGAGATGGATGAAGGTTCCAGACGGATGATCGGCCCGAGAGGGCTGTTTATATCCCAGAAATACCCGTATCTTCTTAGCAGGAATGCGTGGCCGAATGCACGGGCAAATTTGCCCTCTGCCAGCATTTCCGTTTTCCGGTTCTCGCCAAATAGGTTCTCGGATAATTTTTCCACGTAATAGATGAAATTATTTGCTGCGTTTACCATCTTGTAAGCTAATTCCCAAGGATCGGCAACGTACGAGTATTCTTCAGTCAATTTGAAACCTAGCAGGCCGTCCGTCTCGAATGTTCCCCGGTAGGTCCCAGTTAATAATCCCGTGCGGTACTCGTTGTCGCAAATGTAATTTGCACTCATCGTCCCGTAACCCTGTAAATTCGAGAAGATGCCGTTTAACGCTGTTTCCGCGGAAGTCTCGTTCGTGATTGCGTTTTCCCCGACTAATTCATGCGGGGGAAGTTCATCATCAAACATACTGTCACATCCCGTTATTGTAAAGAGAAACAATAAACTATATAAAAATATCTTGTTCATAATCAAATCATTTAATGGTTACTTTCACTCCGAAATTGAACGTTCTGGTTTTTGGGTAAGCCTCCGTGTCGACCGAGGCTCCTTGGATTGCATCACTGCTCCACGATTCGGGAGAGGGGCCGGGATAGGACGTGAAGGTATACACGTTATTTGCGGAGGCGAAAACACTGATGTTCCCGAATATCTTTGTCTTGTCCACGATATACTTGGGGAACCTGTATTCCAAGTTGACGTTTTGTATTTTAAGATACGAGGCGTTATAGACGGAGAAGTCTGTAAAATCATTGTTGTAGAAATCCAATCGCACGCATGGGTAATTGCTATCCGGATTCTCCGGGGTCCAGCGTTTCAGAGCGACGTCCAGCACGTTCGCCGTACCCGTGGAGGCAAAACAGAATTGATTGGCCTCTGCCGTCCATGCCTTTTGTGCCCCGTAACTGAATGTTCCCTGCACGCTAAGGGTGAGGCCTTTCCAGCTTAAACGGGTGTTGAACCCTCCTTCGAAATCCGGGCGGGAACATCCTAATACGATTTTGTCCTCGTGGTTCCCGTATACTTTATTTACTCGGCCGTCACCGTCCTGATCGACAAATTTCAAATCTCCGGGAATGGTTTTCCGGTAAGAATATTGCTCTTGGTATTGATAGTCCGGGTTCAGTGATTCGTAGTAGTCAATTTCAGCTTGAGAACGGAATACCCCGTCAGTTTCAAATCCATAGATTAATCCCAGTGATTCTCCTTCCCGGATGACCGTGTTACTTAGGTAGGTCTGCCCGGGGGCAGAGATGTATTCTGCATCAAGTCCGGTAATTTTGTTTTTGTTCTTCCCGATATTGAAACCGAAAGACCAATTCCAATCCTTGTTTTGGATGATCGTGGCCGAGATGTCAAATTCCACTCCCTTGTTCTCGATGTTGGCAAAATTCACGCTGGTTGATTCCATCCCGGTACTCAATGCCATGGTGAAAGGGTATAATAGGCCTTTCGTGGTCTTCTTGTAGAAACCTAAGGAACCTCTTATTCTCTGGTTCTTCAAAAAGCCGAAGTCTAACCCTAAATCATATTGTTTGGTCGACTCCCATTTCAATTCGTTATTCCCGATCTGGCTCGGTATCGTTGCCGGCATATTCTGATAATCGGTAGAGGAATACAAGGTTCTCCATCCGTATTCTCCGACCCAACCATTACCCGTTTTTCCCCATCCGGCACGGATTTTCAAAAAAGATAGTCCTTGGGAATCTTTCAAGAAGTTCTCCTCGGAAACGATCCACGCCGCCGCAAATGACGGGAAGGTTCCCCATCTGTATTTCGGGGAGAACTTGGATGAACCGTCCGAACGTATTGTCCCGGTCACGAGGTAACGATCCATGAATTTATACTCGATTCTTCCCACGAAAGATAATAGCACGGATCCGCTGGCACTACCGTTTACCGCCCCGTATTTATAGGGATTAGCTCCTTGCCATATTGCGTTCTGTACGTAGTCATCCGGGAAATCAGTCATGGATAGCGTGTAATACTCCTGTTCCTCGTCGTTATAATTACTTGCCAGCATGGCGGTTAATTTGTGATTCTCTCCAAAATCCTTCATGTAGGACAAGCGTATTTCGAGTTCTTTACTATCGGTTTTGCTATGTGTTTTTCTTCCGAAACCTTTTTGGTCTCCCCAGTAGCCGCTACCTGCCTGTGTGCGGCTGGACTGGTAAGCGTAACGTTCCCCCTTCCGGGTTTGGTACGTGTATTGGGTGATCAGGTTCAGTTCGGGTAAAATTCGAAATTCCAGATTTCCCGTGAGCCGTACGTTGTGATCTTCGCTCTCCGTGGTGTTTTCTTCCATTTCGATAATCGGGTTCACGACATAATAGGTGCGCCCTGAATAGAGATATGAATGTAAATACAAGGAACCGTCGTCATTGTAAGCCTTTATATCGGGACGGGCTTTCGCCGCGGTGGATAGGCCTGCATTATTGCTTAACCTGTCGGATAGAGTTCCGGAGACTTTCACGGTGGCCCGAATCCATTTATTAATATCGGCGTTGAAACCGATGTCATACGTGTATCTCTCGTAATTCGTTCCTTTCACTTGTCCCAGCTCATCCGTGTAGCCCAAAGAGGCGTTATACCCGAAGGAACTGCCGCCTCCCCGGATGGAAACTTTATGCTGCTGTTTGGAACCGTCCCGCATGATGTATTTCATCCACGGGGTATTGGCTTCCCCGAAGAAATCCGATGCGGCAAACGTTGCGTATTTGGAGTATTTGGTAATATCGTCATATCCTTCCGCTTTTGCTCCATTGCGGACGGCCTCCATGACCAGCATTTTGAACTCGTCCGTGGTCAATGTGTTCACGTCGGAAACGAGGCTCGTTATGCTGTAATCATAGCTGTAATTAATTACCGGTTTTTGGTCTCGTCTACCGCCTTTTGTCATGATCATGATGACTCCGGCCGCAGCTCTTGAACCATAAATGGCGGCAGAAGAGGCTCCTTTCAGTATGTCGATACTCTGAATATCATCCGGGTTCAACTCGTTGATGTCAAAATCACTTGTCATCGGGACGTTATCCACCACGATTAAAGGAGAGGTTGCCCCGCTTAGTGACGGGACGCCCCGGATCTCTAACCGGGCAGGGCTACCGGGCGCCCCGTCTCCTGACAGAATGCTCAGACCGGGAATCTGGCCTTGCATCATGTGGGCCACGCTTGTCGCTGTCGATTCTTCGATAATCCGGGAGTCAAAGCTTGCCACTGATCCGGTCAAATCTTTTTTGGTTGTTGTTCCGTAACCGATAACGACAACCTCTTCTACTTCGCTTACATCTTCTTCTAGCACGACATTCAACGTTTGTTGGCCGGTCCACTTTACCTCTTTCGTCTTCATCCCCACGAACGAGAATGATAGGACTAGAGAATCTCGTTTTTCCACGTTCATCACGTATTCACCTTTCACATCCGTGGACACACCGACGGTTGAACCCTTTATCAAGATCGTCACTCCCGGTAGAGGGGTTCCCTCTTTGTCTTTCACGATTCCCCGGATGACGATGGTCTCTTTTTTCGTGTCATTTGTTGGACTTTCTGACATGGAAAGCTTGTTCATTCCCGGGTGATGCCTTGTGTAATTTGCGTTCGACAATAAGGGTAAACAGCATAAAAATGGTAATACGATAAGTCCCCATCCCTTTCGTCTTCGGGGAAATTTTGTTTTCACGAGTGCGAGTACTCTTTTTTGCCTCGCTTTTGTTTGTGGATTTTTTTTCATAATTTTGATTGTTAATTAATAGAAATGTGAATTAATTGACATCAGGGAGTGTATTCTTAGTGTCTGAAGCCAGAATACACTT
>OOIG01002548.1_pt1 | contig 12058 bp, 11 predicted proteins | sample 1692091 | NCBI WGS metagenome assembly OOIG01 (sample SAMN06348188, study PRJEB24527) | human gut metagenome | biome: human gut; feature: ankylosing spondylitis patient; material: feces | host: Homo sapiens | place: China | collected 2015-10
AGATTTCTTGCATTATAGGGTAAAATATAGTAAAATATAGTTATATTTTGCAGGAGGGGCTAGTTCTATGGCAGACATTTTTAAACTTCCGGCATCTTCATACGATGAATTAATCAAAATCATTAAAGCATACGCCTCAGAACGGGAAGGTACATTGCTTTCCTTGGACGATATTAGCCAAGGAACAGGTATGGCACGCACTGCTGTCAGTGGGAATAACGGTTTTCTTGTGCAAATTGGCTTAATTACAGAAGGAAATAAAAAGGCAGCGACCGAAAAAGGCCGTGCTTTAGGTCGTGCATACACATCTAATGTTGATTATGAAATTGTGCGCATTTGGAAGGAAATTATTACTGAAGTTGATTTTTTAAACCGTATGGTTTCTGCCGTGAGAATTAGAAACGGTATGGACAGAAATAGTTTCCTCAACCATATTGTTTATTCTTCCGGTGTAAAGGATGGAAAGCAAAGCCGTACTGGTGCTGGCGCTATCATTGAAGTGCTTAAATGCGTTGGAGTTTTAAAGGAAGAAGACGGAAAACTCACTGTAGTTGACGATAGTAATTTTTCGGAAAGTGAAATTTCCTCTGTTCAGCAAGATGATTCAGCTAATAGACTCGCTGTAACACCATCGCTTCCAAGTATAGCAATACCAGCAGGAGGAACAGGTAATTCTGTTGTCATAAACTTTAATATAAATATCAACTGCACAATTGCTGAAATTGAAGAACTGTCTACCAAAATCAAAGAACTGCTAACCAATCTCAACTAATTAGCGCTTTTTGTACGTGGGAGGACAGTATGGCCAATAATATTGTATTAACCACTGCTGAAGATATTGTTGCGGTTGTGGATGCAGTTGTTGCAAAGGGATCTCAATGCAAGAAGACATTTATCGAAGAATTTACAGGAATAGCTACTGATGACCAAGTTTCAAAGGCAATCAGTATGGCGATGGACCTACAACTCATTGAATATGATTCTGGATCAGATGCCTATCTACTTAAATCTTATTTGGGTAGAAAGTTAGTTACAGCTGCAACAGATAGCCACAAGGCTGTAATAATGCGTCTAATTCTTGAACAGTATGAACCGTATATAACATTTAAAACACGTTATGGATTTACTAAATCCATAGAATTAGCATGCAAGCAAGTTAAGATACTCTATTCAATGACATCAAATGAGCGCGATATAAAAAATACACTTATTAGTATCGCTACATATGCAAAAGCGTTGAAAAGTGAAGGGGCAGGTCTTTACAGTTTTTCTGAAGATAGTGGTGATCTAACACTCTTAAATGCGGTTTTAGCTCAACAGAGCATATCTGCTGCAACGCTACAAGCCTTTTGGGGCGAGGCGCTGTTTTCTGCAATTGACTATGCGAACGTTTTTTCTCCATTATGTGATTCGTTGCAAAAAGTTCAAGCTATTCCAATAGATGCGCGTGCTATTGTTGTATATGCAGCGAATGCTTTTGAGTCATATTTAGATGGATTTGCACGTAGCAAAAATGTTTCTCTTGTTGGAAAAAACGGAATTATACAGAAACGAGACGCATTAAATGCTTATATTTCTAAAAAGCACCGAGGCATGATAGATTTTATTGGACAAGTTCGAAATGCAGCTGATCACGGAGCCGATCCAGATGAAAATAATCAGATGTGGAGTGTAACATCTGAAACTGCCTCAATATATCCCCTTGTTGTTGCATCCGTAATCAAAGGAATATATCATCGTGATAATGGAAACATCGAAGTATAGCGTTTTGGGAGATTAGCGTAGACAACTTGTAAGAGCGCCATAGGTTCCAAACCTATGGCGCTCTTAACTATTATTCCGTTTCGTCGTCTAGTCCCTCCGCCTTCAGCCAATCCTCAAAGGACTTCCTGGAGATGCGGATCATGTTGCCGATACGGATCGTCTTGAACAATCCGGAGTTGGCGAGTTTATAGGCCGAAGCGCGGCCGATACCGAGAATGGCTGCGATGTCATTCACGGTGTATGTTCTGCTTTGGGGCGTTCCTTTTTCGTTGGGTATGTTGGTGCTCATAAAATAATCCTCCCTTGCTAATAGCATTTTGAAATAGCCCCTGGAAACCCTCTGTCACAAGGGGTTCCTGCTAATACCTTGCTAATACGACATTTGAAAAGCCGTTGTAAGGCAGCATATTTCAGGGGAATTTGTGCAAATTGACCTGCCTCCAGGCAGCACAATTTGCGAAGAAACAACACGGGAAGATATGATATGAACAATTTACGAAATGGTACGCCGTACTCCTAAGCGGTAGGCCACCAGTTAGAGTCTGGTCAGGGGTGCCAAAAGCCACCATAAACCGGTTTTATTCGGCTTATGGTGGCTTTTTTGTTTTAATATGATAACAGAGCTGTTTCCTTACAGCTTGCTTCTTATATGAATACAGCTTACAAATTATCGCTTTTATACACCGCTCTGTAGCAGCTTGTTTCCCTGAAGAGATTGCATTATCAAACAGTCTCCTCCAAAAACGCTACCGAATTCCCGTCCACATCGTAAAAGGTGATATTCCCCGCATTTTGAGGCAGCATAATGGCAAAGGGCTGATCCTCCGGGTAGGTCACATAGGCCGCCCTCGCCGCCCAAGCTCTTTCCCGGCTGCGCATAGCAAAAGCAGGTCCTGGGATTCCTCCCGGGACCTGCTCTTTTTGTGACAGCAAATTATTCGAATTTGCCCTTCATCAAGGTCTCACCCTGCCAGAGGGCGGTGCGGCCCCGGGCAAAGAGGCCCTCAATAGCCAGGCCCTCTCCCAGCACCAGCAGGTCAGCGTCGGCCCCCTGGGCCACGCAGCCTTTCACCCCGGTCTTGCCCAGGATGTTGGCGGGGGTGGTGGTGAGGAGCTTCAGCGCTTCCTCCAGGGCCATGCCCCGCTTCACCAGGCCCTGAATGGTCCTGTGGAGATACTTGGGAGAGGCGTAAGTGAGCCCGATGCACTCCCCCTTGTCGTCAAACCGGGGCTGGCTGCCGTAGGCGTCGCTGGACATGGTGACATGGTCCGCTGTGACGCCCTCCTGGCTCAGGCAGGCGGCCAGCTTGTCGGCGTTGACCTCCAGCTCCTGGTCGTCGCAGCCGGCGGTGAAGTCGATGAAGCCGCCCCGGCGCACCAGCTCCACCCCCTGGTCGATGAGGGCCTGGGTCCGGTGCATGTGGGTGGGCAGCAGGTTCTTGGCAGGCACGTCGGAGTGATCCAGCACGTAGAAAATGGGGTCCAGGCCCCCCTTGCCGGAGCCCATGTGCATGGTCACAAGGCCGGGGGTACAGCTGAGGAGCCCCGCCCGCCGGGCCGCCGTAGCCAGGCGGATCAGCTCCTCCCCGGTGGGGTTGGAGCTGCGGTGATCGGACACCGCCACCTTCACGCCGATAATAGGCGGCACCATCATGATATCCTTTTCCACGCTACCGGTCATGGTGATGGGCGGATATCCGTAGGCGCTGGTGAGGGCGTAGGCGGTGATGCCCTCCTCGGTGAGGGCACGGGCCTTGGCCACCAGGTTCTCAATACTGCGAGTGATGCCGTCGGTGCCCAGCAGACCCACCACGGTGGTGATGCCGTTTTCCACAAACACACTCAGCTGGCTCTCCGGCACCCGGGAGGTGGGACCCTGCTCACCGCCGCCGCCGGTGATGTGGACATGGAGGTCGATATAGCCGGGCACCAGGGTCCGGCCCTCCAGGTCGAACACCTCCACGTCGGGCAAGCCCTCATAGCCCTCGATGCGGTCATCGATGCGGCAGATCTTTTCCCCCACGATCAGAATATCCTTCACACCCAGGGGGGCGGGGGCGTAGACCCGGGCGTTTTTCAGCAGCTTGATCATTTATTTTTCTCCTTTTATGGCTCGTAAGTGCCTTTTACCACCGCTTTGCCGTCCCGGACCATCACCCGGCCCCGGGCCACCACGGTATCAATATGCATCTCCTCATCCAGGATCAGCAGGTCGCCGTCGCTGTCGGGCCGGATGGTCCCCTTCCGAGGCCAGAGGCCGTTGGCCCGGGCGGGGTTCTCTCCCGCCACCCGGATAGCGGTCTCCAGAGGCACGCCCTCCGTCAGCACCGCGTCCCGGACCTCTTCATGGAGGGAGGCCAGCTGGGCCACCAGCAGCTTCTGACTGCCGTCCGGCAGGGTGAGGCTCATGCCGCCATTGCCGTCAGAGCTCATGGTCACATGGTCCATAGGCACCCCGGCCTCCCAGCACATGCGGATGGCAACGCTGGGCTCAATGCCGCCGGAAAAGCCGTCCTTTTTGCGGATGCCGGAGGTGATGTCCATATAGCCGCCCCGGCGGGCCAGGTCCATGGCCTGGCGGAACAGGCCCTCATCCCGGTTGACGTGGGTAGGAATAAAGTGTTTGGCGGGAATCTCCGTCTCATCCAGCACCGCAAAGACCTCCGTGAGCCCCGCCTTACCGGAGCCCATGTGGAACTGGAGCACACCCGCCTTGCCGGAGAGCATGCCCCCCAGACGGGCCTGGCTGGCAATGCGCTTGATCTCATCCCGGCTGGGCAGGGAGGAGCGGTGGTCGGAGATGGATACCTCGCCGATACCCAGGACCTTGTCGATGACAATGATATCCCGGCGGGCGTCGGAGAGAATGGTGTTGAGCGGCACCTCGTAGGAGCCGGTGAGAATATAGGCGGTGATGCCCTCGGTATCCAGGGCCCGGGCCTTGGCTAGAAGGGACTCCAGGTGGCGGGTGGTACCGTCGGTACCCAGGACGCCCACCACCGTGGTGACACCGGCGGTGGTGACGGCGCTGAGCTGCACCTCCGGCGTCCGGCTGTAGGGGCCGGACTCCCCGCCGCCGCCGATAATGTGGACATGCTGGTCCACATAGCCGGGAATCACCTTCCGGCCGGCGGCATCAATGACCTCCGTCTCCAGGCCGGGAACTCCGCCGGAAATCTCGGGAGCCACCAGGGCCACCTGCTCCCCGATCATCAGGATATCCTGCCGCCCCAGGTGCTCCGGGGCGTAGAGATCCGCGTTCTTAATCAGCAGACACTTGGGCATTTTTCTTCTCCTCGTCACTCAGTTTGGCAATACCAAAGCCAGTATAACCATAAATGATGGCGAAAATAAATCCGGTGTAGCAGAGGATGGCCCAGGGCAGATAGTCCAGGGTTTCTACGCCCAGGCAGGCGGTCATATACGCACCGGCGGCAGACCAGGGCACCAGGGGCACAAACACGGTACCCGCATCCTCCAGGGTACGGGACAGGTTTTTGGCGGCAAGGCCACGCTCCCGGTAGGCATCCCGGAACATCTCGCCGGGGATCAGGATGGAGAGGTAGGAGTTACCGGTGGTGAGGGCCATGGTAATGCAGGAGGCCACGGTGGCCAGCACCAGGGAACCGGTGCTCTTGGCCACGGACAGGATCTTCTTGAGCACCACGTCCAGGCAGCCGGCCTTGCTCATGATGCCGGCGAAGCAGAAGGCGCAGAACACCAGCAGGGTGGTACTCATGATGCTGTTCATGCCACCGCGGTTAAGGAGGCTCAGAATGCTGGGATCGCAGGCAGCTGCATCAAATCCTTCCCGGGTGATCATGGTCACATTGAAGCCGCTGACCATACTGCTGATGACGTTCTTCAGCGACACGCCCTGGAAGAACAGGCCCTCCAGAGCCGCCACCAGGGAGCTCAGCAGCATGACGGGGATGGTGGGCTTCTGCATCAGGGAACCAGCCAGCACGATGATCACCGGCAGCAGCAGCAGAATGTTCCAGCTGTACATCACATCCAGCTGGTTGAGCATGGAGGTCACCGCGTCGGAGCTGACGCCGGCGCTGGCATCAGCGCTGAGGCCCACGATGGCGTAGACGATCAGGGAGATGATGGTAGCCGGAATGGTAGTATAAAACATGTGGCCGATATGCTCATAGAGGTTGCTGCCCGCAGCGATGGGGGCCAGATTGGTGGTGTCGGACAGGGGGGACATCTTGTCGCCGAAATAGGACCCGGCGATAACCGCACCGGCCGTGGCAGGGAGGGACACGCCCAGCGCTCCGGCAATGCCCATCAGGGCCACGCCCATGGTAGCCACAGAGCCCCAGGAGGTACCGGTGACGATGGAGACCACCGCGGTGATCAGGAAGGCGGTGACCAGCATCCAGTTGGGGTTGACGATCTGGATTCCGTAGTAGATCATCATGGGGATTGTACCCGAAGACATCCAGGTACCCACCAGAGCGCCCACGGTGATCAGGATCAGGATGGCGGGCATACCCTTGGCGATCTTGTTGGAGATCTCGTCCATCATCTCATCCCAGGTGCAGCCCACGCGGAAGGCAATAAAGGCGGCAATGGCGGCCACCAGGATCAAAAGCGGCTCCGTGCTGTAGCCCAGAACGCCCTTGCCGATGGTCAGAATCACCAGCATGGCGATAATGGGGATTACCGCCTCCAGGAAAGTCGGAGCACGCTTGGCCCGGACCTTCTTCTCCTTGGCTTTCTTCTCATTCTTCATTTGTACTTCCCTCCATTTCAGATAGATCACCGCGCCCCCGGGAGCGGCGTAAAAACAGGCCTTGTCCACATAAAAGAGCCGCTGCTCATGAAAGTGAGGCAAAGCCCAGTTTCCCGTTGCCATAGCGGATGGATATTCGTCCGCTCGACATTTTTAACAATTTCTAAACAAAAAGCAACCGTTTTTACTAACAAGTGTTAAAAAAACAGGGTGGAAATTATTGGTTTTTGATAATTAATGATACTCCCCCTCAGGAAAAAAGTCAATAAAAAGCTCTTGCGCAGGCACAGCAGCCCGGAGCATATGGGTGTTTTCTCTCTGTCCTTTCGGAGCAGATAAACAAACAAAAGCCGGCGGCAGAAGGCTTCTGCCACCGGCCAAATCACCAGCCATTACATCTGGACGACTTCCTCCGCCGGCTTCTCGCAGGGGCGAAGGTCTGTCACATGGAGGACGGGGCCGTCCTCCTCCCCATAGGGGTCCCAGTGCTCCAGAGATACCCGGGCGGTGACCTCCACCCAGGTTTTTTCCGGGATCTTTGACACATCCCAGTCGATGCAGGCCAGCGCCAGGAAGCTCATATCCTGCTCGCAGCAGACCATGGCAAAACGGCCGGGGGTAAAGTAGTCCCCGTACTTGGGGGGCTTACACATCATGGCCCGGAAGATCACCGTCTTTCCCACATACATGGCGGGGTTGTCCATGATCTCCACGTACCAGAGGCCGTAATCCTCATCGGCGATCCGCAGCTCCGGTCCCGAGAGATCGAAGGCGGACACCGTGCCGTCCATGTAGTCCTCGCTGGTGCCGTCCTCCTTCTCCAGGTAGATGTCCGCCCGGCGGTTGATGAGCCGCAGATTCCGCCGCCGCAGGGCGGTGCACAGCTCGTCGTCGCAGCGATTGATGAGGATCATGTCCGCGTTGCGGAGCTTCTCCAGCATTAGAGGGCCCATGTTCTTGGTATAGAGGTCAAAGGTGGGGCCCTCCGCAGTAAAGATGATCTGATAGAGGACCCAGTTTTTCGGCATACCTTCCTCATAGAAGGGCTGGATATTCCACATGCCGTTGTACTCCACGATGATCTGAGTGGCCTTGCACTTCTTCTGCTGCTCCAGCAGGAACTTGGGCGTCAGAGTCTCCTGATCCTCCACCTTCACCACTGTGACATTGTGCAGCACCTTGGGATCGTACTCCACCTCCCCCTCCTCACAGCAGAGGAGGAGGGTCCTGTCCTCCAGGGCAAAGCCGTCGGAGAGGATGCCGTTGATAAAGGAGGTCTTGCCGCTGTCCAGAAACCCGGCGATCATATATACTGGGTAGACCGTCTCCGTTTTGGCCATATCACACCTCGAAGAGGGCGCGGAGGCTCTCCTCCTTCAGGCCGCTGCCAATGACGCACAGCCGGCCGGTATAATCCGCAGGGCCAGTACGGACCTGGTGGTCCTCCGGTACATAGTCGAAGTGATACCACACGCCGTCGCCGCCGTTTACAATGCCCTTGGCCCGCAGCACCGCGCCGTACTCACCACCGTCCAGGGCGGCGAGGATCTTCTCCAGCTGCTCCGCCGTAAAGGTGTGGGTGGTCTCCACGCCCCAGCTGGAGAACACCTCGTCGGCGTGATGGCCGTGGTGATGGTGGTCGTGGCCACAGCCGCAGTCGTGGTCATGGTCGTGATGATGCTCATGCTCATGATCGTGGTCACAGTGATCGTGATCATGGTGGTGCTCATGCTCGTGATCACAGTGGTCATGGTGATGCTCGTGATCGTGATCGCAGTGGTCATGGTGGTGCTCATGGTCATGATCGTGGTCGTGGTGGCAGCCGCATACGGGGCAGACCTCCTCCTCGGCCATGAGATCAGCGGCCAGGGTGTTGCCCTCCTCCATGGCGGAGAGGAGCTGGCTGCCGGTGAGCTGGTCCCAGGGGGTGGTGACGATGGGGGCGTCGGCGTTCTTGCCCCGGAGGATGGCTACCGCCTCCTCCACCTTGGCGGGGCTGGCCTTCTGGGTACGGCTGAGGACGATAGCCCCAGCGTACTCCACCTGGTTCTCATAGAACTCACCGAAGTTCTTCATATATACCTTGCACTTGGTGGCGTCGGCCACGGTGACGGCGCTGCCCAGCATCATATCCGGCTCCTGGGCGATGACGCCCTGGATGGCCCGGATCACGTCGGACAGCTTGCCCACACCGGAGGGCTCGATGAGGATGCGGTCGGGGTGGAACTGCGCCAGCACCTTCTTGAGGGCCTCGCCGAAATCACCCACCAGAGAGCAGCAGATGCATCCGGAGTTCATCTCGGAGATCTCCACGCCTGCGTCCTTCAAAAAGCCGCCGTCGATGCCGATCTCACCAAACTCATTCTCAATGAGAACGATCTTCTCCCCCTTCAGGGCCTCCTCCAGGAGCTTCTTGATGAGGGTGGTTTTCCCGGCGCCCAAAAAGCCGGAGATCACGTTTACTTTTGTCATGGTTATGCCTCTTTCCTTGATCTGTGGGGACGAAAGGCCGTCCCTCTCTTTCTGTGGCTATCATACTCCATTTTTCGTGAAATGCAAGAGTTTTCCCGCCGTTTTCCTGTATATTTGCCGGAAAACAAGCCCCGGCGGCCCTTTTCAGGTCCGCCGGAGAAAGCCGCCTCAGGGGCGGAGCGTATCTCAGTGCTGGCTGTTGCCGTGGGCCTTGAGGACCACGTCGTGGTAGCCGCCCTCCACGATGGAGGTGGCGGACACTAGGGTAAGCTTTGCGTTCTTCTGGAGATCATGGTGGACTTCACCTTGTACAGGCTCTTGGCCACATTCTCCTTCAGGGGGCCGGCGTAGGTGACGTAGGAATCCACACCCTCCTCGAAAGCAAGGCCGGTGGCGCCGCCCAGGTCGTAGCGCTGCCAGTTCCGGGCCCGGTTGGAGCCCTCGCCCCAGTACTCCTTCATGTACTGGCCGTTGACCAGCACCCGGTTGGTGGGGCTCTCATCGAAGCGGGCGAAGTACCGGCCCAGCATGATGAAGTCGGCACCCATGGCGAGAGCCAGGGTCATATGGTAGTCGTGGACGATGCCGCCGTCGGAGCAGATGGGGACATAGATGCCGGTCTCGGCAAAGTACTCGTCCCGGGCAGCAGCCACCTCGATGAGGGCAGTGGCCTGGCCGCGGCCGATACCCTTGGTCTCACGGGTGATGCAGATGGAGCCGCCGCCGATACCGACCTTCACGAAGTCAGCCCCGGCCTCAGCCAGGAAGCGGAAGCCATCCCGGTCCACCACGTTGCCGGCGCCCACCTTGACGCTGTCACCGTAGCGCTCCCGGATGAACTTCAGCGTCTTTTCCTGCCAGCAGGAGTAGCCCTCGGAGGAGTCGATGCAGAGAACGTCGGCGCCCGCCTCCACAAGGGCAGGGACCCGCGTTTCGTAGTCCTTGGTGTTGATGCCGGCGCCCACCATGTAACGCTTCTGGTTGTCCAGCAGCTCCGCGGGGTTCTCCTTGTGCTGCTCGTAGTCCTTGCGGAACACGAAGTACAGCAGACGGCCATCGGCGCTGACGATAGGCAGGGAGTTGAGCTTGTGGTCCCAGATGATATCGTTGGCCTCCTTGAGGGTGGTGCCCTCGGGGGCAGTAATGAGCCGCTCATAGGGGGTCATGAAGGTGCTGACCTTGGTGGCGGGGTCCATACGGCTGACCCGGTAGTCACGGCTGGTGACGATGCCCAGGAGCTTGCCGTTGGCGGTGCCGTCCTCGGTGATGGCCACGGTGGAGAAGCCGTTGCGCCGCTTCAGCGCCAGCACGTCGGCGAGGGTGGCCTCCGGGGTCAGATTGGAGGCGGAGGTGACGAAACCGGCCTTATAGCCCTTCACCCGTGCCACCATGGCGGCCTGATTCTCAATGGACTGGGAGCCGTAAATGAAGCTGATGCCGCCCTCCTTTGCCAGAGCGATGGCAAGGGTATCGTTGGAGACGGACTGCATGACGGCGGACGTCATCGGCACGTTCAGGGAAATCGCCGGTTCCTCCGCGCCCTTGCGGTACTTGACCAGGGGCGTTTTCAGGCTGACATTATTGGGAATGCAGTCTTCCGAGGTGTAGCCGGGAATCAGAAGATACTCGCTGAAGGTGTGGCTGGGTTCCGGGTAATAATATGCCATTGGGATAACCTCCTAAAGGAAATATATTTGATAAATTTATGGCTGCACCGCGCAATTTCACGAAGCAACTGCGCGGTGTTGTCTTACAATGTTTTTCTGTCGCCTGCGTCCAGAACCTCCACAACCTCCTTGCCGGAGGAGCTGAGGTTCTTGAAATTGCCCAGAATCTCGCTCACGGGATGGACAATGGCAAAGGTATGGGGATACTTGTGGACGATCTGGCTGACCAGCGCCACCTGGGTCTTGTTGACCACGCACAGAAGCACGCTGGTATCCCGGCCGGAGTACATACCCCTGGCTGGGATGAAGGTCGCGGTGTGGTGGAGTTTCCTGATCAGCTCCTGAGAAACCTCCTGGGGGGAATTGGTGATGATTTCAAAGCAGATGGCCTCCCGGCCGGACTTCATCAGCCGGTCGCCTACCGTGGTGGACATGAAGGTATAGAGAATGCACAAAATCACCGGCTCCATCTGGCAGCCGTAGACAAAATAGCTGACGATGGCAATGGCGGAGTTAATGGCGAAGCTCATGCCGAAAAACGTCCGGTTGGGACTGTGCTTGTGGACAATGGCGGAAATGAAATCCGTGCCGCCGGTATAGGCGCTGGCCTTGATGAGAATGGAGTACACAAAGCCCTGAATCACGCCCGCGACCATGGGTCCGAGAATTTTGCTGGTGCCGTTCTCCGTGACGTAGGCAAAGTCGGACAGATCCACCTTATCCAGAATCAGCAGTCCCAGAGAGAAGGTGACCACGTAGACCATGCTGCGGATGGCCATGGGCTTGCTGACCTCAATATAGCACCAGATTGCCAGAGGAATATTGATCAGCAGGCTCAGATACCCCACGCTGACGCCGGTGACGTACTGGATCATGGTGCAGATGCCGTTGATACCGGAGGGGGCAAACTGGTTTGGGAAGACGAACATCTCGTAATTGACGGACGCCAGCAACGCGATGAAGGCAATGACAAGATATGTCCAGACCTTTTTCATACAGAACTCCTATGAATCCTACGGCCATTGCCGATTTCTTAATTCTCGATTCTAACATAGATTTGTCCACGGGTCAAGGTACAATTCGACGAAATTCCCCTTCCTTTGAAAACCGGATATGGGCGGGTTTTCCGCTTTGAGCGGCGGGTCGGGCATCTCTTCCGAAATTTTTGATTCTTTCGGTGTCCCTTTCGGGAATTGATCGTTTTTCAACAAAAAAGCCTTGTTTTTTCTGTGGAAATGTGATAAAATTTAGGTTGAGAGATTATGCGCAAAAATCGAGCGATTTCTACTGTTTTTACCTCAAAAGAGTTAGGACAACACCGCATAATTTGACAAGAAGGCTCAGCCAGGATTTTTGTTTCAATTCAAAGTTTGGAAAACGAAGGAATACTGTATGTACCCGCAAGGGGTATGCC
>OOIG01002556.1_pt1 | contig 12036 bp, 6 predicted proteins | sample 1692091 | NCBI WGS metagenome assembly OOIG01 (sample SAMN06348188, study PRJEB24527) | human gut metagenome | biome: human gut; feature: ankylosing spondylitis patient; material: feces | host: Homo sapiens | place: China | collected 2015-10
CTAAATTTTCTAAAATGGGAGAACCGGTCGGGGGAATACCTTTTATATAATAAGCCGGAAACTCTCGCCTTAGGGGGTACAGGCCTCGTTGCATCTCGAATGTTTCGGGAGATTTTCTCAATCTGAGGTCATCGTCGAAAGGGTTGTAGGATTCCCATACGGCTTGTTGCAGAGGATTGGCGGCCCCGGAGAGGTCGATAATTTCTCGTACCGGTGCGGGTGGTACGATGTTTTGGGTGGGGATATCGGTTTTTATCCATTTTCCGACCGACTGTACAATCATGCGTGTCGCTTCCGATTTGCCGTCGGCAGAATATCCAGCGATATGGGGGGTGGCAATGAAGGCTTGTTCCAATAATTCTTTATCTATGTTCGGCTCGTTTTCCCAGCAATCAAGGATAACCGACGATATTTTTTTTTGTTTCAACGCTCGTTTCAATGCTTCGGTATTTATTATTTCTCCTCGCGCCGTATTGATGATGAGGGGCGTTTTTTCAAGGGCGTTGAAAAAGTCGGTGTCGGCCAAATGATATGTCGGGTATTTTCCTTCATGTGTCAGAGGGGTGTGAAATGTGACGATGTCGGCCTCCCGACAAATTTTTTCGAGAGGAACAAAATCGGTTTCGCTTTCGACTTCCTGCCGGGGGGGATCGTTAAGCAGAACCTGCATTCCCAATAATTTGCCGTATCGGGCGACTATTTTGCCCACGTGACCTACTCCTACGATGCCTATGGTGCAGTCTTGCAGATTTTTTCTGGTGCTTTTGCTCCAAGCCAGCAATGATGACAATACGTATTGCCCGACAGAAGATGCATTACAACCGGGTGCGTTTTGCCAAGAGATACCTTTTTCTTTACAGTAGAGCGTATCGATATGGTCGTAGCCTATGGTCGCCGTCGCTATGTATTGGCAGCGACTTCGGTCGAGCAGTTCCCGATTACATTTTGTCCGGGTGCGGATTAGAAGTATATCGGCATCTTGTACCGTTTGTGCATTTATCTGTTCGGGGGATAGGTAATCGATTCGTGCGTAAGGTTCGAGAATCCCTTTCAGGTAGGGTATTTTATTGTCTGCTACAATATATGGAATCGTGTTCATCGCTATGTTTTTTTGATAAACAAAAATAGTAATTTTTTAGGGTAAAGAAGCGAAAAGCTATTTTTATATGAGGAAAATAGCGGAAGTTCGTAAAACTATTGTTATGTTTGTTGCATGAAACAAAAATAGGCCGTGCCCGGCGGAGGTGAAATCGCCGGTTGCTGTGCGGGAATTGTTTTTGTGATAAAGAAGTCATATTCGTTAAAGCAATAAGTTATGAATATCGCTGAAACATGTAATCGTATTTTTTGGAATACAACACAATATTATCATCGGTTCGACCAAGTCGATGCCCCGTTGGAAAATCCTTATTCGGAAGGGAGTATAGAATATTATCTGTGTTTGAAAAATTGGATCGATGTGGTTCAGTGGCATTTGGAGGATATTATTCGCAATCCCGAGATAGATCCCGAAGAGGCCTTAGCTATCAAGCGAAGGATTGATAAGTCGAATCAGGAGCGTACCGATTTGGTGGAAATGATCGATGATTATTTTTTACAAAAGTATGCCAACGTCGAGGTAAAAGCGGATGCAACCATCAATACGGAAAGTCCGGCTTGGGCCATAGACCGTCTGTCGATTCTTGCCGTTAAAATCTATCATATGCAACAAGAGGTAGAGCGTAAGGATGCCTCTCCCGAGCATGTCGCCAAATGCCGGGAAAAGCTGAGAATTTTATTGGAGCAACGAGCCGATTTGTCTATGGCGATCACCCAGTTGCTCGATGAAATAGAGTCTGGCAAGAAATATATGAAGGTTTACAAGCAGATGAAGATGTATAACGATCCGGCATTGAATCCGGTTTTATATAAAAAGTAATACACTTTTTATGCCTTATCGCAAAGTACTGATTATACGTTTGTCGGCATTGGGCGATGTCGCGATGACTATTCCCGTGGTTTATTCCGTATGCCGGGCTTATCCTGAAACCACATTCGTGATGCTTACTCAAAAAGTGGCTTCACAGTTGTTCATAAACGCTCCGAGAAATTTACAGGTTGTCGTCGCCGATGTCAAGGGAAGGCACAAGGGCTTTGTCGGGCTTTATCATCTGGCTCGGGAGGTTCGTCGGTTGTCCATCGATGCCGTAGCGGATTTGCATGATGTGTTGCGAACGAAGGTGTTGCGCTTTTTTTTCAAATTATGGGGGATTCGTGTTGCCGTAATCGATAAAGGACGGAAAGAAAAACAGGAATTAACGTCTCGCAGGGCGAAAGTGCTGCGTCCGCTCCGTTCCTCTTTCGAACGGTACGGCGAGGTTTTTGTTTCGCTAGGGTTTAGTTTTGTTCCTAACTTCGTCTCTTTGTATGATGAGGGTGTGGGTGACGAAGGATTGTATTCGGAGTTGACGCCCCCGAAATCTTCCGGAGAGCGTTGGGTAGGAGTGGCTCCGTTCGCTAAGCATAAAGGTAAGATTTACCCGCTCGACCGTATGGAAAAGGTCGTTTCGAAGTTATCGGAGGAAAGCCGAGTAAAGATTTTTTTGTTTGGATCGGGCGATCGGGAACGGAAGATTTTGTCCTTATGGCGTGAGCATTATCCGGGAGTGATTTCTTTGGCGGACAAGCGTTATGGCTTTGCGGTCGAGCTGTCTTTGATGAGCCGTCTCGACGTGATGATTTCGATGGATTCGGCCAATATGCATTTGGCATCGTTGGTGGCGGTTCCGGTCGTTTCGGTTTGGGGAGCCACGCACCCGTATTGCGGTTTCTTAGGTTGGCGACAGTCGGATAGCGGCGTGGTTGAGTTGCCACTGGATTGTCGTCCTTGTTCTGTATTCGGCAATAAGCCTTGTTATCGAAAGGATTATGCTTGCTTGGAGATAGCCCCGGAAACTATTGTCGATCGCGTGAAAAGTTTAGAAACTCTAATAAAAGAGAAATAGGTTGAATACATTTTTCTTACATCGTTGAAAAAGCGTATTTTTATCATCATATTATTCAAGACCCGATGACCAGAAAATGAAACTTGTTCTGAATCCATCATATTGCCAGCTGCGAAATTTCGTACAAAAACTGCCGATTTCATTTCCTACGTTGGGTGATTGCATTTATAAAGCCAGAAACGAGCTTCGCAAGTTTTCTTATGAGGGGCAGTGGTATGTGGTGAAGAATTATAAAGTGCCGTTGTTTATCAATAGAATCGCTTATACTTTTTTCCGTCCCAGCAAGGCTTCCCGTGCTTATGAGTATGCGTTGAGATTGCGGTCTATGGGAATAGAAACCCCTGCTCCGGTCGCTTATATCGAACTAAAAAGCGGGGGACTTTTGCAGCATTCTTTTTTTGTGTCGGAAAATTGTTCTTATCCTCGTATGATGCGAGAATTCGAGGAGGGTGGTATTGCCGGACGTGAGGATATTTTGGATGCGTTCGCCGCTTTTACGGTAGATTTGCATAAAAAAGGGGTCTTGCATTTGGACTATTCTGCCGGAAATATTTTGTTCGACAGGCGGGAGGGAAGTGTCGTGTTTTCTATTGTCGACTTGAACCGTATGCGGTTTCTGCCGATGACTCCGAAAATGTGTTTGGCCAATTTCAATCGATTTTGCCGGGACGAGTCGGTCGTGCGATATGTCGTAGGCGTGTATGCCCGTTTACGAGGGTGGGACGAGGCTGCTTCCATAGAGGAGGCTCTGCGGGCGCACAGGGAGTTTTGGGCCAAGATAGAGCGAAAAGATGCTTTGAAATGTCGCCGGAAGAGACTCCGTTTTCTAAAATGAGAGGAAATAGTTAAGGTTCTATTCTTGTGCATGGCTCTAAAAAACTCCAATCGGCTTCTCGTAATCACAAAATAAATTGTTAAGTTTGTCGTTGAAATACGGTGAACGCAAGAGCCTGTGGAAAATAATCGATTCGACATAAGAGAGCAAAAAATTTCGGATACCGAGCGTGAGTTCGAGAAAGCTCTGCGTCCGTTGTCATTCGACGATTTTAACGGACAGGAGAAAATTATAGAGAACCTACGGGTTTTCGTCATGGCGGCGCGGATGCGCCAAGAGCCGCTCGATCATGTATTGTTGCATGGCCCTCCCGGATTGGGGAAGACCACACTCGCCAATATCGTGGCTAACGAGTTGGGGGTGGGTTTCAAAATAACGTCGGGGCCGGTACTCGACAAGCCCGGTGATTTAGCTGGATTGTTGACGTCGTTGGAGGAAAACGATGTGTTGTTTATCGATGAGATTCATCGTCTGAGTCCGGTAGTGGAGGAATATCTTTACTCGGCGATGGAAGATTTCCGTATCGATATTATGATCGACAAAGGGCCGAGCGCGCGTTCCATACAGATAGAATTGAATCCTTTTACGCTGGTGGGTGCGACTACCCGAAGCGGGTTGTTGACGAGCCCGTTGCGTGCCCGATTCGGGATAAACTGTCATTTGGAATATTACGATCATGCCGTATTGACTCATATTATAAAGCGGTCGGCCAAGCTGTTGTGCGTGCCTTGTACGCATGAGGCGGCTACCGAGATCGCTATGCGCAGTCGTGGAACGCCTCGTATCGGGAATGCCTTGTTGCGTCGTGTTCGTGATTTTGCCCAAGTGAAAGGGTCGGGGAGTATCGATTTGGAGATAGCACGGTATTCTTTGGAAGCGTTGAATATCGATAAATACGGGCTCGACGAGATCGACAATAAGATACTTTCGGTCATTATCGATAAATTCAAAGGCGGCCCCGTAGGGTTGACGACTATTGCGACGGCTTTGGGCGAGGATCCCGGAACGTTGGAGGAGGTATATGAGCCTTATTTGATTAAAGAGGGATTTATCAAGCGTACGCCCCGGGGACGCGAGGTGACCGATTTGGCTTATACCCATTTGAATCGGCGACGGATTTCGGAGCAGGGTACATTGTTTTAATTACGTATAAGCAGAGACGTATGGCCGGCATGAAGAGTTTGGCGAAAGATACCGCCATATATGGTTTAAGCAGTATATTGGGGCGGTTCTTGAACTGGTGTTTCGTTTTTCTTTATATCAACGTATTGAAAACGACCGCCGAGTATGGCATCGTGACCAATCTGTATGCTTATATGGCTCTTTTGTTGATTATCCTGACTTATGGCATGGAGACCGGTTTTTTCCGGTTTGCCAACGATAAGGAGGAGAAAGAGCCGCAGAGGGTCTATACTACCGGGCTTATTTCGCTGGCGACTACATCGACGTTGTTTTTTGTTCTTGTGTGGGTGTTTATAACGCCTTTGTCGAGGTTGTTGGGTTATCCCGAGCATGAGGATTATGTATTGATGATGGCGGCCATTATAGCCGTCGATGCTTTTACGGCGTTGCCGTTCGCTTACTTGCGTTATCGGCATCGTCCGATACGGTTCGCTTCGATCAAATTGTTTTCGATATTCCTGAACATAGCGTTGAATTTGTTTTTCATTCTGCTTTGCCCGTGGCTGTATGGTATTCACCCCGAGTGGATTTCTTGGTTTTTCGACCCCGATTTTTTGGTGGGATATATATTGGTCTCGAATGTCATCAGTTCGGGAGTTGTATTGTTGGTTTTGTTCCCAGAGATTTTCGGGATACGTTATCGGTTCGACCGGCATTTGTTGTCACGCATGTTGAAATATTCTTTTCCGTTATTAATATTGGGGATCGCCGGTATTATGAACCAAACCTTCGACAAGATGTTTTATCCTCAACTGGCAAGCAATCGCCCGGATGCCATGTCGGAACTCGGCATATACGGTGCGGTTTATAAAATAGCGATCGTGATGGTGATGTTTACACAGGCTTTTCGTTTTGCATACGAACCATTTATTTTTGCCCGAAATAAAGATGCCGGCGACGGAAATAAAAAGTCGTATTCGGATGCGATGAAGTATTTCATCATATTCGGGCTTTTCATCTTCCTCGCAGTGATGTTTTATATAGACCTCGTGCGGTTCTTTATGCCGGCGACGTATTGTACGGGATTGAAAGTCGTTCCTATTGTCATGCTCGCCGAATTGTTCTTCGGTGTGTTTTTCAATCTTTCTTTGTGGTATAAATTGACCGACCGGACACAATGGGGCGCTTGGTTCTCTTTGTTCGGTTTTGCCATTACGGCGATTATCAACATCGTGGGGGTTCCCTGTTTCGGATACATGGCTTGTGCTTGGGGGGCGTTCGTTTGTTATGCGAGTATGATGTTGGCCTCTTTTTTTATCGGGCAGCGTGTTTACCCGATACGCTATGATTTGAAGTCGGCTTTCCGCTATACACTGTTGGCGGTTGTGCTGTATGCGGTGGCGATGGTTGTCCCTATCGAATCCCTCTTTTTGCGTTTGGCATTCAGGACTCTGCTTTTGGGTGTGTTCTTGGTCTATTTGTTCCGTCATGATTTGCCGATGAACGAGGTTCCCGGGTTAAGACGTTTCGTGTCCAAGTTTTGAAAGAGCGGTTTTGAGTTTCCGGTATTTTAATAAAAGTAATTATGTCATTTCCCAAATTCGTTGATTCCGTCAAAAGGTTTTTGACTCATTATCTTGATATGAGTCAAGACAGGGAAGAAGAGGCGGCTTCGGTAGAAGCGATTCGCGCAGGAGTGGAGTTTAAGGGTTCTACGATTCTTATTTTGGTATTCGCGATATTTATCGCTTCGTTGGGATTGAATACCAATTCGGCCGCTGTGATTATCGGCGCTATGTTGATTTCACCTCTGATGGGTCCCATTATGGGTATCGGATTGGGGTTAGGTATCAATGACTATGAGTTGATAAAACGTTCTTTTCGGAATTTGGCAGTCGCAACGTTGTTCAGTGTGATAACGTCGACTATTTACTTTTGGGTTTCACCCCTGAATGAGGCCCGAAGCGAATTACTCGCTCGTACTTCGCCGACTATCTACGATGTGTTGATCGCTTTTTTCGGAGGATTGGCGGGTATCGTGGCGATGTCGTCCAAACAAAAAGGAAATGTTTTACCCGGTGTCGCCATTGCCACGGCGTTGATGCCGCCGTTGTGTACGGCGGGATTCGGGTTGGCTACCGGTAATTTCTATTATTTTTTCGGAGCGTTTTATTTGTTTTTCATCAATTCGGTTTTTATTGCGTTCGCAACGACTTTGGGCGTGAAGTTAATGAAATATTCGAAGAAGGAGTTTGTGGACGATGAACGACGCAAGAAGGTGGAACGAATGGTGTATACCATTTTGATACTGACTATGGCTCCGAGTATTTACCTTACTTACAATATGGTGAAAGAGAACTTTTTCGAGGTCGCAGCATCCCGCTTTGTTTCCCAGAATTTCAATTATGCCGATACTCAGGTTTTAAGTAAAAGTGCTGTGACGGAGCACGGAAAGCACATCATACGCGTCTCTTTGGTAGGAGCCGAAATCCCGAAAGATTCCATAGCTGTGGCACAGGCGAGATTGCCCCAGTATGGATTGGGCGGTGCTATATTGGAGGTTCGTCAAGGGTATGGGCAAAATCAAGCGGATATAAGTACTTTGAGCAGTGTGATGTTTAAAGATATTTATTTGCATAATCAAGAGCAGATAGCTCGCCAGCAGAAAACGATAGATTCTTTGGAAAATCTGGCATCGCATTACCAACAATATGATTCTGTGGGGGTGGAAGTCGCTCCTGAAATAAAGGTTCTTTTCCCTAATGTTACCGATATTGCCATTTCGAAAACGATTTTCAGCCGTATCGATACGGAGGCGAGAGACACGACAACTCTTGCTGTGGTGCGTCATTCCAAAGTCTTTTCTTTGTCGGAGCAAAAAAGATTCAAGGAGTGGTTACAGGCTCGTTTAGGGACAAAGAAAGTACAACTTGTCATTGAAAAATAAGGGGACAAAATAAATTTCCTTGCGGAAACACCCCGTAATGTTACGGGACACGGCAGGGAGAGAGGGTGATGCCCTAATCCATTTCCTCTGCTGTGGTCTTTTTAACCCCTCCGTCCTATGGACACACTCCCCTATATTTTGTGTTGCAAAACACAGGGGAGGAGGACTGAAATGTCACGCAATACCATAGAGTACGAAAGGGAAGGAGGTGCTCCTTTGTTTTTAACAGCTTTATTTTTAGCAGAACTTGTCTAAACGGTCGAGTGCTTCTTGTGCAAAACTATATCCTAAGTCGAGCGCTTTTCGATATAGTTCTTTGGCTTGTTTATAATCTTTTTCCACACCTAATCCGTTTTCGTAAACTTCTCCCATTAACATATATGCTCGTCCGTATCCTTGCTCTAAACAGGGTTTTATGATTTCGTATGCTTTTTGCGGGTCTTGTACTGTTCCTAATCCGTGGAATATCATTCTGGCTAAGTCGGTTCGAGCCGGTTCGTTCCCTCTTTCGATGGCTTGTATAAAGAGTTTTTCGGCTCTTTTGTAGTCTTTGGGCAGACCGTTTCCATCGAGATAATTGCAAGCCAAGTACCACATGGATTGGTCGTCTCCTAATTCATGCCCTCTGATGTATAACTTGTTGGCTAATTCTATATTTGGTGCAGTGCCTTCGCCTCTTTCATAGAGTAGTCCTAACAGACTGCATGCATCCGGATAGTTCGCATCATAAGCCATTTGTAAATAGTCCAATGCCAATTTGGGGTTACGGGGAATACCCTCGCCGTAATAATACAGACGTCCTAAGTGATACATGGCCCATGCGTTGCCTTTATCGGCTGCTTTCTTCAAATAGAATGCTCCCATAGCATTGTTTTGTGTTACGCCTTGTCCCAAAAGGTATAAAAGAGCCATACCTTTTATTGCATTGATTTCGTTAACGTCGACTCCTTTTTGATAGTATCGTTTCGCTTCGGCATAATCGATAAGTTCTTCCGGTCCGGTTCGATAGATATCTCCGATGAAACTCAGTGCGTAGGTATAGCCCATTTGGACCGCTTTTTTCAAATATTGTAATGCTTGTTCGGGATCTTGTATTTCTTCGGGTCCGTTCCAATATAAGAATCCGACATTAAAGAAACCATAAACACTATCGAGTGCCGCGGCTTTTTTATATAGTTCCAGAGCTTTGGCTTGGTTGATTGCCATTCCTCTGCCGTAGAAATACATGTCTCCTAGTTCGTTGAACGATTCGGCATGGTTTCTTTGCGTTAAATAGGAAAAATAGGCGTAAGCCGTTTTGAATTGGGCTTTTTCCAATGCATTTTTAGCATCTTTGTATAACTCTTCGTCTGACTTGTCTTGGGGTATTTCAATATCTGTTATGGTCTCGTCCACCAAATTTTTTTGGAGTTGTTCCATCCACTCCCGGGCTTCTTCATAACCTTGTTCGATAGCTTTACGGTAATAGTTCATCGCCTTTTGAGTGTCTTTTTCGAGTTGTCCGATACCATCGGTATGAAGCCTTCCCAACCAATATGAGGCCTTCCCATATCCCTGTTCCGAGGCTGCCGTAAAGCAAGATATGGCTTTCGTCAGGTTTGCCGGTATTACTTCCCCGAAAAGATATAATTCTCCCATCTTGTTGATGGCGGCGAGAATACCGTTGTCGGCGGCTAATTGGAAGTATTTGACGGATAATTCGAGATTTTGAGCCATTCCACTTTCGTTATCTTCGAATAATAATCCCAGCCGATACGTGGCTTGATGGTTCCCGCGTTTGGAGGCTTCGGTGAGCAATTCGATTTCCCGAGGTATGTCGACCTGTAATCCTCCTTTACCGTTGTGGAGGTAGTAGCTGATTCGGAACATTGCATTCGTGTTGCCCAATTCGATAGCTTTTTGGAAATAGTGCACGGCTTTTCGTTCGTTGCTCTCGGTTTCTTCGTCATTCATGTAGGTTCCTCCCAAGAAGTTGTATGCCATGCCGGTTTCGTCTTGTTCGGCAGCTCGTTCATAATATCTACGGGCGAGGTCGATATTGAGCGGAACTCCCAATCCCGATTCGTAAATCAATCCGATATGAAGCAATGTATCGGTGTCTTTGGGATTGTATTCGATGTATTGCAGGTAGTAGTCCAACGCTTTGCGATTGTCCTCTTCGGTTTCCAACGAATAGTAATATCGAGCCAAGTCCCGGGTTGCCGCTTTGTAATTCTGCTCAACCGCCAAGCGGAACATGGAAAGTCCTTTTTCAATGTCCCGGGGAATATCGGAAGACCCTTTCATGAGTATGAATCCGCAACTGTATGAACCATATCCAGATCCGTTTTGAGAGGCTTTCAAAAAATATTCATATGCTTTGCCCATATGTTTAGGGGCCAATTCTCCATTAAAATAGAGGTCTCCCAAATCGTTCAGGGCTTGAACATATCCTAAATTCGCCGATTGGGATAGAAGGTTGATATATTTTTCTGTTTCTTTGTCGGCAAGGGCTTGTTGAGCTTCTAAATAGGCTTGTCGGGCGAATGGGTCGATGTCTTTTTCTTCTTCCGATTCGTGATCCATGCGGTTCAAAAGTTGGAAAGCGCTTTCATTTCCCATAGCGGCGGCTTGACTGAGATATTCCTGAGCCTTTTCTTTGTCGGGGAGCGTTCCTTGTCCTTTCCAATACATAAAGCCTAATGAATAGAATGCATAAGGATAACCTTCGTCACACGCTTTCTGGTAATATTCCATTGCTTTCTGGTAATCTTGTCGGACACCTTTCCCTGCATAATACATGTCTCCCAGTTCGGTCAAAGCTCTGCTGTGTTTTGTTTCGGCAGCTTTTTTGTACCAATAGAACGCTTTTTCATAGTCGATGGTCAATCCGTCTTCATAGGAGTACATGTCGCCTAAATTGCACATTGCGTCCGGCATATTTTGTTCTGCCGCTTTGGTGAACCAGTTGGTGGCTCTGACCGGGTTTGCATTGACATACCACCCGAAACGGTATGCACGTCCCATGTAGTTTTGGGCAAAGGAGTATCCGCTTTCCGCGGCTTGTTGTATGAGGTTGAATCCTTTCTCTTCTTCTCCCGATATTTCTTTATTGATAATTAGCTTCCCAAGATTATACAAACAAGAAGGAATGCCGGCTTGTGCTCCTTTTTGATACCAATCGGCAGCTTTCAGGATATTTTTTTGTACTCCGTCTCCTTCTTCATAGATTAATCCCAGAGTGAACACACATGTCGGTTCGTTGCTTTTTGCTCCCATTTCATACCATTTTATGGCTTCTTTCATATCTCTTCGACAACCGAAAGAGCCATAATAATAGTATTCTCCCATGTTCTTTTGCGCTTCGGTGTAGCCGTTCTCTGCCGCTAATTTCATCCATTTGATTACTTGCGTGTCGTCTTTTTCTACGAACTGTCCTTTTATATACATGAATGCAATGGAATATTGGGCATAAGCGTTGTTGCTTTGCGCTGCTTTGGCGAACCAATAATAGGATTGTTCGTAATCGGTATCGACGCCATGTCCGTAGAAATACAGATCTCCCAAATGCGTCGCGGCTTCCGATTCTCCCATTTGTGCTGCTAAAAGCAAGGGTGCTATGGCAGATTCGTATTTTTCGATATTGTATAAATTTATTCCTCGATCGAGGAATGCTTTACTTAACGACTCGGTCATACCGGCTTCTTTTCCCGATGTTTCGAATCGGAGAGCTTTTTGATATAGTTCGCTGTTCTGCGGGTCGTCGTAATCCTGAGCGTTCATTTGTTCTACGGCGATTCGCATGAGTCCTTCATAAGCGATGTCGGCATGTTCTCCCTCCGCAATCGTTTTCAGATATTCGATGGCTTTTTCATATCCGTTTTCTTGTGCCGACTGCATATAAAGTTCGGCGATTGCTTTAATCGCATCGGAATATCCGGCTTCGGCAGCTTTTCTAAAATATTCTTCGGCTTTTTGTATGTTCGGGCTAACCACACCTTTGGCTTCGTAGTAGGCTAGTCCCAAGAAATAGTAGGCTTCGGGGATTTCCATCGTTTCGGCTTTGCGGAAACAGTTCATCGCTTTGAATTCGTCCATTTCTGCCCCTATGCCGTAGAAATAGAGTTTTCCCAATTTACAAATACATTTCCCGTCATTGAGCTGTGCTC
>OOIG01002558.1_pt1 | contig 12020 bp, 6 predicted proteins | sample 1692091 | NCBI WGS metagenome assembly OOIG01 (sample SAMN06348188, study PRJEB24527) | human gut metagenome | biome: human gut; feature: ankylosing spondylitis patient; material: feces | host: Homo sapiens | place: China | collected 2015-10
GTTCGGGAGAACCGGCAGCACGCCACAGGAAGGTGACGATCTGTGCGCGGGTGCAAGGCTGGTTCGGCCCAAAGAGACCGTTGCCGATACCGCCGGTAATGCCCTTTTTCTGTGCCCACTTCACGGCCTCGTAGTAGTAGGCGCTGGTGGACACATCACCGAACGGGCTTGTCTCAACTTCCTTGACAAAGATAGCATTGACTTCAACCTTGCTGGCGGGCATGGTAAAGGTATATTTGCCGTTGCCCTTATCGGTCAGTTTCAGTTCGTTTCCGTTCTTGTCAATCACGGTGAGTTCATCCAGTTTGAAGCCGTCGTCCGGCTTGACGGTAATCGTCACGGTGCTGCCGCTGGTAGCATTTTTCGTGCTGACGGTCACGGTGCCGTTCTCCGTTTTGCCGGGTGTGGTCACGGGATAGCTCGGGAAGAAACTGCCGGAAGAAAAACCGCCGCTGGAGGAAGTCTTTTCGACCAGCGCTGCGATGGCCTCTTCAATGGCTTTTGCCATTGCGTCCACTTCGGATTGCTCGGTAATGTTCTTATCTCGAACAACGGCATTCACGGCGGCTTCCACAGCAGAGAAATCCTTGTAGTTATCCTTGTTCAGGGCATTCGCCTTAGCAATGGCTTCGTCAACCTTAGTGTAGTCTGCGTCCTTGTATTGCAGAGCAGCAATCGCATCCTCAATAGCTTTTGCCATTGCGTCCACTTCTGCCTGCTCTGCCAGTGTCTTCCCCTGAACCACCGAATTGATAGCAGTCTCCACGGAAGAAAAATCCTTGTAATCATCTTTAATCAGGGCATTTGCCTTGGCAATGGCCGCATCTACGCTGCTATAGTCGGCAGGGCCATTGATTTTCGGATAGTCGCCAACCTGTGCAAATGCTTCTCCCAGCAATCCTGCCACCGTGCCGTTTCTAAATTCTTCTTCTGTCTTTTCACTGGCCGTACCAGCGTTCTCAGTTGTTCCACAAGCCCCAAAGAAACAGTTTGTATCAACGATACTACTACCACCCCACAGGTGACCTGCGAAAACGCCAGTGGCCTTAATTCCGGGCACAGCGGTTCCCTCGGTAGAAAGCATTGCCCGATATACATAGCAATTATTAACAGTTAACGCGGAATCTGTCATCTCACCAACGAAACCGCCTACCAAACTCACTCCCTGAACATCGTCGGTTTTAGAGCTTACAGAGCAGTTTGCAGTATAGCAGCTTGTGAATGTAGACGTACCTGCTCCATATGATGGATCATCATCTACTTCACCAACAAAACCGCCACCATAAGCCATAGTTTTAACTTGGTTGTTTTCGGCAGCGCACTTTTCAAATGTTCCGCCGGTGGAGTAGCCTACAATACTTCCCGCACAGTTATTATTGTTGTTTCGCTTGCTCTCCAGAGAAGAATTCACTACCGAGCAGTTTTTGATGGGTGAACCATAACACACACCTGCAATACCGCCCACATAACTGTAATTATTTTGACCGGTTGCCACAAAGTTTGCGTTTTTTACATGCAAATTTTCGACCGAACCGAAAGCGACCCACCCGAAAATGCCCGCCGTAGCGAAACCGTCCGGGTCAACTTTTCCGGTAGAAACCGCATTTGTGATGCTGTGCCCGCCACCATTATAGTTTCCTGCAAAATAGTAATTACCAGAATAACCGATCGGTTCCCACGTTACCCCGGTCAGGTCAATATCAGCCGTTTGCTTAAAATAATAGCCATGACAGTTTCCGATACCAGCGGTCTCAGCATCAAACTGTTCTGCATTGCCGGAGTTTAGAAACTCTGCCAAAGCAATCAAATCCTCTTGCGAAGCAATCAGCCACGGATCTTTCTGTGTACCTGTCCCACCACCAAACGATGGTGTTTCTGCTGCAAATGCTGCGGTTGGCAGCAGTGTAAAGCACAATGCCAGAATAAGAAGCAGGCTTGCGATGCGTTTTCTCATGGTATGTCCTCCTTTGTATGGTGGTCAGGTTTTGTTCATGCCCGCCTGACCACAGCGGGCAAAGTCCACAGGTTACAGAGTGGTATCATCCCGTGGGTACCCACGGGATGAGGGGCGCGCCCCTCATCATACGTTTTTCGCTTCATACTAATTCATAATAATTATATCCGCATTTTTGTAAAATGTAAATCGTTCTAAAGTATGAGGATGGATAAAATTTTTGAATATGCTACTCGCCTTCACGTTTTACAACATTCAGCCATTTCTTTTTCCATGTATTAGGGTGGATCAGCAAGGTTGGCTTCCCCAACGCAAGGGCATAGGCCATTCATAGGTGCCGTTTTTGCGCTGATTTTCTCCGGTCTTGAGGACACGCCCATTCCTATCTTTGCGCTTTTCCGCCAAATCGCACACTCCTTTCTGGAAAAGCGCTCCAATATGTATGATAGAATTATCATAACACATTGGAGCGCCTAACAGCTTTCGGTATATACGTCAAGTATTCGCATTGCAGCAATGTTCCACGCCAATTCCCTGCCGTGCAGAGTAAAAAGCTCCCGCCGAGGATGATCTCAGCGGGAGCTTTTTATTGGATTGCCGATTCGCCTTACTTGCCCTGATAGGCTCTGAAAAGGAAAGTAACGATTTGTGCGCGGGTGCAGCTATTGTCCGGCCCGAACAGCCCATCACCAATGCCGTTTGTGACGCCGTTCTCCACGGCCCACGCCACAGCGTTTGCATAGTAGCTATCGGTAAGAACATCGCTGAACTCTGCCTTGCTATCGACCAGCTTACCAATGGCACGGAACAGGAAAGTCACGCTCTGGGCACGGGTGCAGGTGGCGTCAGGACTGAATTTGCCATCGCCCGTTCCTGTGGTGATACCGTTCTCCACCGCCCACGCAACTGCCTTAGCATAATAGCTGTCCGCAGAAACATCAGAGAAGCTGCTCATGCTCTTGGGTTCGGGAGAACCGGCAGCACGCCACAGGAAGGTGACGATCTGTGCGCGGGTGCAAGGCTGGTTCGGCCCAAAGAGGCCGTTGCCAATACCGCCGGTGATGCCCTTTTCCTGCGCCCACTTCACAGCCTCATAGTAATAGGCACTGGTGGACACATCGCTGAACGGGCTTGTCTCAATTTCCTTAGCAAAGGTAGCATTGATTTCGACCTTGCTGGCAGGCATGGTAAAGGTATATTTGCCGTTGCCCTTGTCGGTCAGCTTCAGTTCCTTACCATTCTTGTCGGTAACGGTGAGGTCATCCAGTTTGAAACCATCGTCCGGCTTGACGGTGATTGTCACGGTATCACCACGCTCGGCGTAGCGGCGGTTTGCTGTCACTGTGCCGTTCCGGATGTCCTTGCCCACCTCGATGGCGTAAGTCGGGTCGCTATCGTCGCCACCGGAGCTTTTCCGAACCAGAGCATTGATAGCGTCCTCAATGGCTTTTGCCATGGCATCTACCTCGCTCTGCTCGGTAATGTTCTTGTCACGGACAACAGCCTTGACAGCGGCTTCCACGCCAGAGAAATCCATGTAGTTATCTTTGTTCAGTGCATTTGCCTTGGCAATGGCTGCGTCAACCTTAGTGTAGTCGGCAGGTAAATAAGTCATTGTAATGGTCTGCGTATGAGTTGCTGTATCAGCCGTAATCGTAATATTGGAATTGAAAACCTCGCAATTATCTGCGCTGACTTCGACAGTATAAGTACCTGCCTCCAAATCAACAGGGTTTGCTACTTCCTGACCATTCACTTTAATGGCTACATTCGCTAATCCAGCAGGTGTTACGACAAAAGAAACTGTATACTTCGGTGCTGGCAGAATAGGTGTGCCATTTGAGTTAAGTCGATAATTGCCGCCAGCAGCAGTAATCTCATTAAAGAAATCCTCAGTTTCCATATATTCAAGGGACTTTGCTGTACCTGCTTCCGTATACTTACTGCAAGCAGTAACATTTTCTGTTTCAATGAAATAATTGTTTTCAAAAACAGGTGTATCAGAAGAAACACCGCCGACAATACCGCCTAAACGCTTATAAGGTGTAGTGGCAGTATATTGAGATAGATCCACTTCCCCGGCGAAATAACAATGTCTTATTTCTGTTCCTGTGCCAACTGTACCTGCAATGCCGCCGAAATCCGTAGTTCCCTTACCAAGAGGAACTATTTTCCCGGTGGAATAACAATTTATGACCTTTGAGTTCTGAATCAACTGTCCAACAATTCCGCCAGTACAGGGTGTCCAAGAGGTCAGATCGCCCGTATTGGCACAATACTGTACGGTGCTGTTTTGAGCAAGACCTACGATACCGCCCATCTGAAAAGAGGTGACATCCTGCGTTATTGAAAAATCCCCCTTGTTTTGGCAGTATTCAATCGTGCTATTTATCGCATATCCGCACAAAGCCACAGTACCGTTAATATATTTGTCTTTATCCGTGAACGACACATTTGAAGCACAGTCAGAAATTTTGCTGTCTGCTGCAACGCCCGCTACCGTTCCAAAATAGACATACCCTGAATTGGACACATTCAGCTTGCCTTGAATTGTCAAACCGGAAATTTCAGCGCCGTAAACCTCACTGAAAAATCCGAAAGACGGATACTCTGTCTTTCCATAGTTTTCGGAAAAATCCAAATTGGAAATCGTATGCCCGTTTCCGTAAAATTTGCCGCTGAAGTAATGCAGCAGAGTTCCATCAGCAGCAAATACGCTGCCAATTGGTGTCCACGCAACACCTGTTAAATCCAAATCTGCATCAAGAGATACAACCGCATCTGTTTTATCGTCATATTCGCCATTGTCCACAGCTTTTGCAAATTCCAAAAGCTCATCTACTGTTGTGATTGAGGTTTTGCTGCTTTGCTCGTTCTCTTCTGCAAACGCTGTCATCGGAACAAGTGCCATCACAAGGCACAACGCAAGCAGAAGGCTTAGAAGTTTCTTCTTCATTTTCATTCCTCCAAAATAATTCTATCCGCTATTTTCTTTCTCCGACAAAAGCGCCGTATTGCTACGACGCTTTTGTTTTGCTCGGAAGCTGGAGCAAGGGAACGCTATTCAATTATTTGTTGTACTTTTTCTTTCTGCTGACAACCGTTGTACCAATGGCAGCACCGCTGCTGACAAACAGCAGGGCAATCCACAAAGCAAGGTTGCTTGTATCGCCGGTCTGCGGAGATTTGGAATCGTCCTTCAGCTTCGCCGTTACGGTGTCGGCTTTTTTGATTTCCTTTGTACCGTCCTTGTCGCTGTAATATTTACCGCAGCCTTCGCAGTACCAGTACTCGATATTGCCTTCGGTGGTCTTGGTCGCCGCAGTTGCCGGGAAGTGCTTTAAGTCGGTGTGGTTCTTCGCATCAAGCTCACCGTATTCCGCACCGCAGACTTCGCACTTTGCCTTGTCCTTGCAGGTCGCTTTCCCGCCGGTGTGCTCAATCAGCTTCTTGCCGCAATAATCACACTTGTGGTCTTTGTTATCGTCTGCACACTCGCTGATTATATAATCGCAGATATCACATTTGTGGTCTTTGTTTGCATCGATGCAATTCTCGGTTTCCGTATGGCTGGTGTCACGCTTACAGATTCGGGTGTGTGTCTTTTCATCGCTGTTCTGCGTCCAAGCGCCCCAGTTGTGGTCCAGCGCATTGCCGGAGAAGAAGGTCGCCTCATCCGCCGTGCCCTCGGAGCTCAGACCGCAGACTGCGCAGGACTTGTAGTAGACCGCCTTTTCCGTGCAGGTGGCGGCGGATTTCAGGTACTTTGCATCCACGGTCTCCGCCGTGAAGTCGTGGGGCAGCTTTTCGCCATACTCAGCCTTGCAAAACTCACAGACGGCATTTTGGGTGCAGGTCGCTTTGCCGCCGGAGTGCTCCGCGTAGCCTTTCTTTCCCGCGTTATCCGTCACATCGCAGTTTTCATTGGCACATTCATGCCAGTGATGCGTTGCATCGGACGTCCAATCGGACTTCCAGCTATGGCCCGTAGCTGGAATCGGCTCTATTTTTGTTGCGTCGCACTTGGTGCAGCTATATGTCTTTTTGCCCGCTTTTGTGCAGGTAGGCGCTGTTGTTATCGTACCGTTGTCCCAAGTATGAGGGCCTACGTCATCCTTTTTATCGCAACGGGAACACTGCTTCCAGTGCTCGTTATCATCATGTGTCCAACTGGTAGTAAAATCATGTCCCAGAACATCGCCATATTCCGCACCGCAAACTGTGCATTTTGCTCTTTGGGTGCAGGTTGCCGTGCCACCGGAGCAGTTTTGTGTTTCCACGACATTGCAGGTGCAGCGGCGGCTGTGGGTGCCGTTGTCGTTCGATGTCCAGTTCCCATTGTGGGTATGTTCATCGCCCTGTCCCTTGAACACGGGCAGGGTTATTTTTGCCGCAGCCACATACTGGCAGCTGTCCCATGGAGAATTGTCGCGGTCAGCCTTGAGCAGCGCCAGCACCGTGTCGTTGGCGAAGTTTGCGGCGGTTTTGGACTCTGTTTTTGTAATGTTGCCATTACTATTGTTTTGGCCAACTGCGTTCAGGTTCGTACCGGCAAGATAGTAGCAGTTTTCTACAGTGCCATGATTACGGCCAACGATTTCGCCAACAGCATCACTATTATAGGGTGTTTTAATCGTTCCAACATTGTAGCAATTGGAGATCGTGCCCATGTTAAGCCACGTAACACCGCCAGTTCCATTAATTGTGCCGGTAATTGTGCCAACATTATAGCAGTCGATGATTCTCGCATTGTCAATATTACTGCCAGCAATACCGCCAATATAATCGCCACTGCCGCCAGTAACGCTGCAATTGTTGCTGCAATTTTCAATCGTCGCAGCATCCAAAGCGCCGCCCACAATGCCGCCGACGTGACAGGCTAGACCCGTCAAATTATAATTATGGGATACGTTACCTGCCACTGTCAGGTTTTTAATCGTGCCGCCTTTTACAGCACCGAACAGACTGGCATACCTGAAGTTGTCCGTAACGTTCAGGCCGGAAATGGTGTGGCCGCCGCCGTCAAATGTGCCCTCGTAGTAAATCTTATTTCCTTCGGTATAGTTTCCGATTGGCGTCCACGGTTCGTTATTCAAATCAATGGCTGCTGTCAGCACGGCGCAGATTTTGGTTTCTTCTTCGGTTTTTGCATCATTCACCTTATCCCGGAACCATTTCAGCCCCGCGGCGGTGCTGATTTGATAGGGATCTGTCTCCGTGCCGCTGCCGGTGATGTGATCGGGGGTGCCGTTAAATGTGCCGCCGTTGATGATACCGCTGCCGGAAACTGTGCTGTTAAAAACGCCGCCGGTGATGGTTCCGTTGTTGATGACCTCGCCGTTGAATTTACCGTTTTCGATGGTGCTGCCGGGGGTAACGGTCACTTTGCCCTTGAACACAGTCTCGCCGGAGCCTGTAATGGTACAGGGACCCTCTGTTGTATCTCCCAGCACGACGTCGCCGTCAACCGAGCCGCCGTTGGCGAAAAGTTTCCCATAGCCAGGTGTCGTAGATCCGGTGATGTATAGTCCGCTTCCGTTTGCCGCAGCACAGCCGGCAATGCTCGCACTGCCCGCCAAGGTGATCTCCCTCGCATAAAAGGCGCGCACACCGCCGCCATAGGCTTCGCCGGAGTTGACGGAATTCGTTGCCGTGCAATTTTGAATCACGGCGTTGCCCGACAGGGTGAGCGACGTACCGTTTGCGAGAAAGACCCCCCCGCCGTTGGAAGATTTGGAAGAGTTGGAGATTGCCTTACAGTCTTCGATTTTTGCCTCACCAGACATCACAAAGCTGCTGCTGCTGCTGACATATACGCCTCCGCCGTTGGAAGAATGGGAAGAGTTGGAGATTGCCTGACAGCCTTTGATTTTTGCCTCACCAGACATTTCAAAGCTGCTGCTGCCGTTGACATATACGCCTCCGCCGAAAACAAATTGGGTCGCGCTTTCGGCGGTGCAGCTGCGAATGACCGCCTGACCTGACATTTTGAACGTGCCGGAAGCACGAACACCGCCGCCGATGATGGAGGCGACGCATCCGGCGATGCTGCCGCCGGACATAGAGAACTGACCCGATTCACCATCAATATGTACACCGCCGCCGTACGTCGCGGAGCAGCCGATAATATTGCCGCCGGTCATGGTCAACTGCCCGCCGGATGCGATATACACACCGCCGCCATAATAGTAGTAGGAGCCATATAGCAGAATCGGATAGCCCGTGCCGCCGGTGATGACGCCGCCGGTGACGGTCTCTGTGCCGCTTGCCTCGTCCAGCACCCACAGTTTGCCATTCGGATTGAATCTGTGCGAGAGATTACTCGTATTGCTGTCCTCGATCGTCAGCTGCCCGCCGCCCTCGACCACAATCACGCTGCCCTTGTTTGCGCTCTCGTATTTGAGCACATGACCGTTCAGGTCCAGCGTCACGGTGCGGTTGACGGTCAGGGAGTTGCTGATGCTAATGTCCCCTGTCAGCTTGACGGTGTTGACCTTAGAATCAGCAACAGCCGCAGTCAGCTCATCCGCGGTGCTGACTTCTGTTACCGTCTCGCTCCCGCCAATTAACGATGTCAAGGCTGTCTCCGGCTGGGGGTCGGACACTTCCCCCTCCGACTGTTCTTCGTTCTCTTCGCCTTCCGGCTCTGCGTTCTCAATGGGCTCGCTGCATTCGCAGTTTTCCGGCAAAGCGCCCTCTGCGCCGCAGATGGGACAATCTGCGTTCATTGCTTCTGCCGTGCAGGCCGTTTCGCAGGTGCATACAGGCGGTTCTTCCGTCTCGCTCTCGGCAAATGCCGTGGTCGGCACAAGGCAGAGCACCATGCACAGAGCAAGCAGGATACTGAATAATCGTTTCTTCATCTTGTTTCCTCCATTTCGCCGTTCTTTGACAGCTTAAAATCGTATTTCATTTCCAACATGGCAAACAGTTTATACATAACCTCTGTGGCAATTGCTTTAATATCTAATGATTGAATAAAGGCAAGCACCTTTGCCTGCTCTGCCTCCGGTACACGATACACCCGCATCGCCGCCGTCAGAAAACGGCTGAGCTTGCGTTCCAACGGAAAATGAATATCACATTTTCTCGCCATATAGCTGCGCATCAGTCCCGCCGTGCCGATTTCCATCTCGTAAAAGTCGCTCTCGGTATCATCGGGGAAATTTTCACCAAAAATCTGCTTCAGCTCTGCCGTGGTATGCAGGTAGATATACTCCGATGTTTCGGGCAGGGAATAGGCTTCAATGTAGATTTCCCGCAGGTTCTCGTTCAGCTCGGTCAGCGTCAGTTGGATCGCCGTTTCCACCGCATAGGCGTAAACCGGCGGCAGCTTGCTGTCTGCAATGCTTCTTGCCACGCCGAACTGTCCGCCGAACATCGTTTCGGTCAAGTCCAGCAAAATTTTATCCTTGGTGGGAAACAGATTCAAATAGCTTCCTCTTGCAACACCTGCTTCGTCCACAATCTGACTGACAGTGGTGTTTTTATACCCCTGTTCCAGAAAGAGACGGACGCACACAGTCAGTATTTTCCTCTTTGTTTCGCTGCTGTCTCTTCGCAAATATATCACCTCTCTTCAAATATTTTGGTATATATACTAATAATATCATCTCGAGAGTGAAAAAGCAACTGGCATTTGATATTTTTCCGCTTAACTCAATTTATTTCTTTTTAACTCAACCAATGTTAAAAGTAAAGTTTTTGTTTTCATTGAAAATTACAGCCCATAAAAGCTTTTTTGTTCAATAAACTTTTATTCTACAATTTGTGCAGACCGTCTGCACAATTAGATTGTTGCCTCACTGGGGCAACAATCTAAGCAATGTATAAATCTTTGGTAATAGTCGCATTGATTTTGGATTCACTGAGTCCAAAATCTTTAAGAACTCTTTTACTATGCATTATCCTTCACTCCATAATACTGATACAACATATCTGTCATTTTTATTCCATTGAAAATTTCCGCCCATAAAGGCTTTTTTGTTCAATGCAATTTGTGCAGACCGTCTGCACAAATTACTTTTTCATATCAATTCTACTTCTAATATCTTCTACGGCAGGTAATGCATTTTTCAAATCTAACGGTAAATCCGTGCATAAGTGATATTCACTGACACCAATCGGTTTTGACATATCTCTCAATGCATACTCTGCAATTGTTCTATTTTCATCTCTGCACAAAATAAGTCCCACTGATGGATTATCCTCTGGAGCTTTCACTAAATCGTCTAAAGCAGATAAATAAAAATTCATCTTTCCTGCCTGTTCTGGCTTAAACTCGCCAGTTTTAAGGTCTATTGCCACATAACATCTAAGCTTTGTGTTATAGAAAAGAAGGTCTATATAAAAATCTTTTTCCCCAACCTCAAGATGATACTGCTGTCCCATAAAGGCAAAACCAGTGCCTAATTCCATCAACAAAGAAGTAACATTTTTTACAAGTTCATTTTCTATATCTGTTTCCAACATTTCTTCCGTATAATCGATGAAATCAAACATATATGGGTCTTTCATTGTGCTTAATACCATATTCTTTTGTTCAGCCGGTAATCGTCTTTCAAAATTTGATATTTTGTTAGCAACTGCCTGTCGCTCATATAATTGACTCTTAACTTGGGAAGTCAAATCATCAACTGACCACTTATGTTCCAAAGTTTTTTCCAGATACCATATATATTCTTCTCGATTTGACACTTTACTCATCAATATCTGATGATGACTCCAAGTAATCCTTCCCAATCCGTACTCATCTACATCATCTTCCGTAAAAGTCTGTGCAAATTTCTTCATATATTTTAAATTTCTTACAGAATAACCTTTTGCACTTGGAAATCTCATCTTCATATCCTTAGACAGATTTTCCACAAATTTATTTCCCCACTCAGAATTGCGGATAATAACATTTCCAATAAATATATTTGTTTTCTGTATTTATATTCTAAATATTCGCTATCTTTTAAATGTATTACTGTATAGTATTTTGATAATGCATTTTTTTCAAAATCTGTTGCCGTATCATTTTTAACTTTTTTATATATTGAATCCATTATATGCTTATCTACTGCTTCTAAATATAATGCATATACGTCTTCAAACTTTTTCTTTATTGCTTCTTTTTTTTCTACGTTTTCTATATCTTCTAATGTGTTTTCATATGTTTTTAGTACATTATTTCTTTTAATAGAAATAAGCATACTATTTATTCCTACTTGTGTTGGTATAATTATTTTTGTTAATGTATTTGTTAGCTTTGAGAAAAATGTTTTCTCCGAATCATAAACTCTTAAGCTTCTTTCTTCCATATTGTGTTCCTCCTTTTAAAATACTATTTTTTCTTTTGTCCCAATATCTTCAAGCACCTCATATGTAACTTCTACTTCTATATATTCATTTGTAGTATTTGTATTAATTTGTGTGCTTAATATATTATTCAAGTCTTCTATTTGTTCATTTAATTTGTTTTTTGCGTCTTCTATGCCTATGTTTTTTGCTTCTTCCATACTATAAGTTATATCTGTTATATTTACTTCTGTATTGGTGGTTTTTATTAACTCTATTGGCAAGTAGAAATTGGCAAATAGTTTTAATTTTTTATTCGTCTCTATTGTATCATAATTTTTAAATTTTGAAACCCTTTTATTAAAATTTATTTTAATTTAGTTATTGCTAGTTTGCACCAAATTTTCTAGTTCTTTTTTGATATTCAATTATTGCATTATCTAAATCTTCTCCATGTTTAAGTGTAATAGAGATAATCCCATTTTTAGCAAGTCCCGGTCCCCATAGAACAGTGCTTGCACCTTCAATCACACCTATTTGATCTACAAAAGATAGTGGATAAGATAAACATAACGGTAATGATTTGTAATCATCTGTATAAGCAATCTGTCTACCAGAGCTAAGTTCCCCGGTATATCTATCATCTTCAAAATACTGGATTTCTTGTCCGGGTTTTTCTAACATAGCAATCGTTTCTTCAATTTGTCCGTCAACCATAAATACGGGCATTCTACCTCGATACCACACCTGTGAACCGACAACATTCATTCCCAGCATCCTTGCG
>OOIG01002560.1_pt1 | contig 12011 bp, 12 predicted proteins | sample 1692091 | NCBI WGS metagenome assembly OOIG01 (sample SAMN06348188, study PRJEB24527) | human gut metagenome | biome: human gut; feature: ankylosing spondylitis patient; material: feces | host: Homo sapiens | place: China | collected 2015-10
TCCGTATGTGGCGGCAAATACCGACGGCTTTGCGGCCGTTGCGGATGATGCTATTCTTCGCGGCGGTTCCGCTTTCCGGGAGCGGAAGCCACATGCTGGACGATTACATTGCGGGAATTGCGGCGGGAGACCGGGAGGCCTTGGCCGGGCTGTACCGGGAGACCCATACCGCTGTATATGGCTTTGCACTGTCCCTGTGCGCCAATGCCCATGACGCCGAGGATGTGCTGCAGGACACCTATCTCCAGGTGAGCCGCGCCGCGGCGAGCTACCAGTCCCAGGGGAAACCCATGGCGTGGATGCTGACCATTGCCCGAAACCTGGCGCTGCAGCGCATCCGGGAGCGGGAGCGGACGGTGACCATGACCCCCGAGGACTGGCAGACTCAGTTTGCCGACCGGGTGACCTTCACCAGTGAGGACCGTTTGGTTCTGGAGACGGTGCTCTCCACCCTGGGCGAGGAGGAGCGGGAGATTGTGATGCTCCACGCTGCCGCCGGGATGAAGCACCGGGAGATCGCGAGCCTTTTACACCTGCCCCTGCCCACCGTCCTGTCCAAATACAACCGCGCGCTGAAAAAGCTGCGCGAGGCGATGAAGGAGGTAATGTGATATGCGCGATGAGCAGCTGGAAAAGCGGATCGCAGACGCCGTACAACACGCGGCCCCGGACGTTCTCGACCGTATCCTTTCCTCCTACGATGAGCAGAAAGGAAACGTGATATCGATGAGCGAGATCGTCAATACCAATAATAAAAGAAACAAGCGCCGCTGGACATCCCTGGTGGCTGTGGCGGCGGCCCTGGCCCTGTGTGTCAGCGTATTCGGCTACAATTTCTGGAAGAGCGGCAGCGCGGTGGACTCCGTGGTGCTGCTGGACGTGAACCCCAGCATCTCCCTGACCCTGAATACCCGGGAGGAGGTCCTCTCCGCCAACGCCCTCAATGAGGAGGCCCAGGTGGTCCTGGGCGACATGGATCTGAAGGGTACCGACCTGAATGTGGCGGTAAACGCCATTATCGGCTCCATGTTCCAGAACGGCTATCTCAGTGACCTGCAGAACTCCATCCTGGTCAGTGTGGAAAACGCTGACGAGCAGCGCTCCGCCCAGCTCCAGACGGAGATCTCCAATGCCATCAGCAGCAGCTTTGGCAGTAGCGGCATAGGAGCTTCCGTTCTCAGCCAGACGGTGACGGAGACTGACGAGTTGACCCAACTGGCTCAGACCTATGGTATCTCTGTGGGCAAGGCGGCTCTGATCCAGGAGGTGGTGGCCCAGGATTCCACGCTCACCGTGGAGAGCCTCGCCCCCCTCTCTATCAATGAGATCGCCCTGATTTCCAGCTCCCGCAATCTCACCACCAACACGGTGGCTCAGACCGGCTCCGCCAGCGACAAGGCCTATATCGGTGAGAACGCTGCTCTGTCCGCTGCTGCGGCCCACGCCGGGGTATCCGTAAGTGACGTGACCTGGAGCAAGGTGGAGTTTGACTGCGATGACGGCATCATGCTCTACGAGGTGGAGTTCCGTACCAGCAGTGCAGAGTACGAGTGCGACGTCAATGCCACTACCGGCGAGGTCGTCAAATTTGAGCAGGAGGGCGGCAGCACGAATGCTGGCACTGCGAACAGCGGCACCACCAATTCTGGAAGCACCGGTACAAACAACAGCACCTCTCATGCCGATTACATCGGCGAGGAGGCCGCCAAGACTGCCGCCCTGGCAGATGCAGGCTGCAAGGCGGAGGATACAGTGTACCTGGCTGCCTGGCTGGAGTACGACGACGGCCGCCCTGAGCATTACGAGGTGGAGTTCATGGTAGGCAACACCCGCTATGAGTATGAGATCGCCCTGACCTCCGCCACCGTCATCAAGAGCGACCGGGAGAGCTACGGCAATTCTGGCAATAGTGCTACCACTGGAAATACCAGCGGCAACACCAACTATATCGGTGAGGACGCCGCCCTGTCTGCCGCTCTGACCCATGCTGGTCTGAGCTCTGCCGATATCTCTGGGCAGAAGGTGGAGTTCGACTTCGACGACGGCAGCGCCATCTATGAGATCGAGTTCCGTTCCGGCCGCTACGAGTATGAGTATGAGATCGACGCAGTCTCCGGCCAGGTTATCAAATCTGAGATGGACGACTGAGCTGAAAACGGAAAAAGATGAAAAGAAGAGGGAGGCCGGACGCAGATGCGTCCGGCCTCCGGTTTTTCAATGGAAAATTACTTGACGGTATAGGTCTTATAGGCGTTGCCATCCATATCCTTCCAGGTGAAGGTGTGATCCTCCAGAACGATATAGCTGCCCACGCTGCCGCCCTTGGGCAGGGAGGTGGAGCCGGGATTGATGTAGGTGTACCACTCATGGTCGGCACAAGCAGGAATGTGGAAGTGGCCGTTGAGGAGAATGGTGCCGTCCGCCATGGGAGGCGGGCAAGTCTCGTTATAGCGGTGGCCGTGGGTGGCGAAAAGGGTCAGGCCGTTCCACTCCACCAGGGCGTAGTCCGCCATGATGGGGAACTCCAGCACCATCTGGTCCACCTCGCAGTCACAGTTGCCACGGACGGCCATGATGCTATCCTTCATAGCGTTGAGCTGCTGGGCCACTGTGGGGCAGTCGTATTCCTCCGGCAGATGGTTCCGGGGGCCGTGGTAGAGCAGGTCCCCCAGCAGGAGCAGCTTATCTGCACCCTCTGCCTGGAAGGCGTCTACCAGCTTTTTTACATAGTAGCCGGATCCGTGGAGATCCGAGGCGATCATCAGTTTCATGGGTTGTCCTCCTTGCATTGCTGGTTCCAGTATACACATTTTGTCGGGATTTTCAACGGCTGGGAAGGGAAAACGGCAAAATATCCTTGCGGCTATTTGGTTTATGTGATATACTGATCATACAAAAGAATACTGCTCATATAATTTTGCAGGAATGGTGCAAAATTTTCTACGGGGCCGCCGTACCGGCCCTGCTATGGGTGTTCCGCAGCGGCTTTTTGGGGCCGGTTTGCGGGGCGCTTTTCTTTTTCCAAAATTCTGAGAAAGGAAGGGATCACTATGGTCACGGTCTTACGGGGCAATATCGTCCATACGCCGTCCTTTGGGAAACTGGAGACAGTTCCCGGGGGATATCTGGTGCTGGAAGATGGAGTCGTAAAAGGGATCTTTCCGCAGCTGCCGGAGGAATACGCCGGCTGCCCGACGGAGGATTGGGGGGACAGGCTGATCCTTCCCTCCTTTGCGGACCTCCACCTCCACGCCCCCCAGTACCCCATGCTGGGTATGGGCATGGACCTGCCGCTGCTGGACTGGCTGAATGCCACCCGTGTGGCTATGTTCTCCTCCCGCCACACCGACGCCACGCTGATCCTTATGGAGGAGCTGGAGCGGGCCGGTGTAACGGGCTATGTGGGCAAGGTGAACATGGACCGCAACAGCGGCGTGGCCCAGGAGACCACCGAGGAATCTCTCCGTGAGACCCTCCGATGGCTGGAGGGCTGCCGCTTCGAGCATATAAAGCCGATTCTCACCCCTCGGTTCACCCCCTCCTGTACCAATGAGCTGATGGCGGAGCTGGGCCGCCTGGCAGCGGAGCGGAACTTGCCGGTTCAGTCCCACCTGTCGGAAAATGCCGGGGAGATCGCCTGGGTAAAGGAGCTTCACCCGGACCGTGAGCAGTACTGGGAGACCTACGAGAAGTATGGCCTCTGGAAGCCGGGCACCCTCATGGCCCACTGTGTCCACAGCGATGAGCGGGAGCGCGCCGCCATGGCGAAAGCCGGTGTATGGGCGGTCCACTGCGCCGCCTCCAATGTGAACATCTGCTCCGGCACCGCCCCGATGCGGCGTATGCTGGAGGAGGGCGTCTCCGTGGCCCTGGGCTCTGATATTGCCGGCGGGGATCAGCTGGCCATGAGCCAGGTGGTGGTCACCTCCATCCGGGCCTCCAAGGTGAAGGCTATGGAGACGGGGGAACCCTTCCTTACAGTGCCGGAGGCGTTCTACCTGGGTACCGCTGCTGGCAGCCGCTACTTCGGCGGAGGCGAGGGCTTCGCCCCCGGCCATCCCCTCCACGCCATGGTGGTGGATGAGGCTGCATTTCCGGAGCCTGCCCGGGAGCTGACTCTGGCGGAGCGGTTTGAGCGAGCAGTATACCTGATGGACAAGAGCAGCATTTCTGCCGTCTACAGCGAGGGGCGGCGGGTGAAATAAGAGAGGGGACGCGATTTTTCGCGTCCCTTCTCCTTTTTGGCGGATTATCTACCTCCGGTTGATTTTTTGGCCACAGGCCATTATACTGTTAACTATCTTACGGACAGGTTGGAAGGTACGGGCCTTTCGGCGGTGTGCTGGCGTGTCCGAATTGTTTTCTATAGACAGGAGGGCGGCTGTTATGATCCGTCATGTGGTGATGTGGAAGTTCAAACCGGATACTCGCAAAGAGATGGAGGAATTTCTGGCGGGGCTCCAGGGGCTCTATGGGGTGATCCCCCAGATTCGGGCCCAGCAGGTGGGGGTCAACTGCGTGGAGGGCAACTACGACGCGGTGCTGATCTCGGATTTTGACTCCCTAGCGGATATGGAGACCTACAAGAAGGATCCCCGCCATGTGGCGGTATCCGCCCTGTGCAAAGCTATCCGTACCGACCGGGTGGCAGTAGACTACGAGGTGTGATCCATGGCAGAGCGATATGAGTGCTTCGGCCTTACAGACCTGGTGGCCCGACCGGAGGATGCCTTCCGGCTGGCCAGCCTTGCCATTACCGGCGGCCAGAGGGTCAGAGGCTACCGGGGTGACTACTACCGGTACTTCCTGGGGGATGCCCAGGTGGTGGTGCGGACCATGGGAGACCCGGACACCGGGGAGGAGCAGCTGCTGGGCATGGACGTCCAGCATGCCGAGGGCCAGCTCTGGGACTGCCGGGTGGTTAAGGACGTGACGCCGGCGGGAGCGGACCCCCTCCAGCGCCGGGTGCTGGTGGCGGCCGAGGGGACAGAGGATACGGCGGTGGTGGATGTGATCTGTGCCGACGTGCTGCCGGACTGGGAGCCGGGACGGCGGCTGCGCCTGCGGGTCAGCGCCTGTCCCTTGCGCCTCCACTATGATGATGAACCCTGCCAGCCGGTGGTGGAGGCCCAGCAGGACACGGTGCTGCTCCAGGGAATTGTGAAGGATGTGCGGGTGGGGGAGACCTACATGGGCCTGGAACCCATGACCCGCTTTATCAGCGCCACTGTGTCCACCAGTATGGGGGATGTGGAGCTGTGCCATGTCTCCGAGATGGTGGCCGAGGAGCAGAAGGACTTCGTCCGGGTGGGAGCTACCGTGTCCGCCCTGTGTCAGCTCTCCGGCGACGCCGCTGCAGGTGAGTACGCCGGAGGTGTGGTTTTCGGCGAGGACCAGGACCTGGTGCTGCTGCGGGATTTCTTCCTCCACGGCGGCGCTCAGCGATTGCGCTCGGTGATGCACAGTGAGTGCCGCTATAGCAATGATTATGCCGGTGTGACGGTGGAGGGAGCCGATCAAGTGACGGCCCTGCTGCGGGATATGGAAACGGACATGGCAGGGAAGTGGGCGGTACGCTATGGGCGGATCTCCTCTGTAGAGCAGATCGGGGCTAATCCACCTGCCTGTGCGCCGGGGAAGCGCTGCCTTCTGCTGGCTCCGGCAGACAAGCCGGAGCAGTACGCGGCACTGTGCCTGGTGGAGACCGACAGCTTGGGCCGCATCCGCAATCTTCTCCTCAGCCGGGATCCCAGGTATGATTTTGAGCCTGAGGCGTGATTTGCCAGCTATATCGGGGGAATGTGTATTTGGCAGGCTCATGTGTGCGGGCGATAACAGCTGCGCATATACCCATAAATCCGGCCGGAAATAAAGGAGGCGCGCCGCATATGCGGTGCGCCTCTTCTACGCGTTTATTCTTACAGTTCCCAGGTGGGACCGGTATCTCCGGACTGATCTCCGTAGGGGCTGCGGCCCAGCCGCCGCTGGCCCTCCTCAAAGTAGGCCAGATCGCACAGTGCCATGTATGGCAGCAGCCAGATACTCAGAATCCCCGCAGTGAGCGAGGAGAGAAGACTCCAGCCGATGAAGCTGAGATCCAGGACAAAGAGGTCTCCCTTCATCCCGCTGGTCTGCTGACAGCTGAGACGGATAGCCTCGCTGACAGACAGGGAGGAGTCCGCCAACAGGTTGTAGGTGGCGAAGCGATAGCGGTAGGCGGCGATGATACCGGGGATGAAGAACAGCAGAGACCAGAGAAACACCTTGATGGAGGTGAGGATGGAGCACCAGATCAGCTTTCCTGCCAGTCCCAGCCCATCCATGAGAGTAGACACCGGCATCTCACGGCCCTGACGGATTCCCATGCAATAGAGGTAGAACCCGCCGTAAAGCACGGTCATGAAAAGACCGATCAGAATGGAGAAAAACAGGGAGTAGCCGGTTGCAGAGGAGGTGAGTCCTGCCATGGCCAGAAGCTGATCCTCAGTCATATTCGCAAAGGCTCCAGGATCTGCAGAGAGCAGATAACTGACATAGTCTATGAGCTGCGAAATGGGAAAAATGGTGCCGTACTCAATCAGATACTGGATTCTTTCCAGAACCAGGGAGATACCAAATATCAGCACACCCATGAGCAAAGGGGATACCTTGGCCTGGCGCAGAATACCTTTGGCTTCCCGCTTAATTTCTGCACGATTGATCATGATTTTTATCCTCCTGAAAAAAATGGGGGGATTTTCCTTCATTCTGAGCGTATCATAGCAGAGGTAAAACAAAAAAGCAAGCGACGCAAAAACGAGTTTTTGTCATAAAATTAACGAGCTTGCCCACAATTTAACAACCTATCCCACGAAAAAATCATTAAAACTTGAAATTTGTCTGGACAGGGGGAGAAGATGGGAGTATGATGTACCCTGTAGAAATTATGGACCTGTGGGTCCACTTGGAAAAATGAGGTGAGGAAATGGCACAGTCCTTCTTCGGCGGCATTCATCCCAACGACAAGAAAGCCGCCACCAACAAGAAGCCCATTGAGAAGCTGCCGCCTCCTGCCCGCGTGGTGATTCCGATGTCCATGCACATCGGTGCGCCGTGCAAGCCCTGTGTAGCCGTTGGAGATACGGTGACGGTGGGCCAGCGGGTAGGTGAGCCGGTGGCTTTTGTCTCTGCACCGGTCCACGCCAGTATATCCGGTAAGGTGGTAGCAGTGGAGTCCAGGATCCACTTCAGCGGCGTTCCCGTTATGAGCGTGGTCATTGAGAATGACTTCAACAACACCATTTGTCCCGACATCCATCCGGTGGAGAAGCCCAATGAGCTTTCCGCCGAGGAGCTTTCCGAGATCATCAAGAACGCCGGCATCGTGGGCATGGGCGGCGCCACTTTCCCCACCCATGTGAAGATCAGCTCCGGTCTCGGCAAGGTGGATACGGTGATCATCAACGCCTCGGAGTGCGAGCCCTATATCACCAGCGACCACCGCTTCCTCCTGGAGTATCCGGAGGAGGTCATCGGCGGTGCCACCATCCTGGCCCGGGTGTTTGGTGTGGATCGGGTACATATCGGCGTGGAGGCCAACAAGCAGAATGCCGCAGAGTTGCTGCGGCTGAAGATTGAGGAGGCCAAGGCCCCCGTGGTGGTGGAGGTTCTCCACACCCGCTACCCCCAGGGTGCAGAGAAGCAGCTGTGCCAGTCCATTACCGGCCGGCAGGTGCCTCCCGGAGCGCTGCCTGCAGCCATTGGCTGCGCAGTGTTCAATACTGTCACCACCGCTGCCATCTACCGGGCGGTGTACACCGGCATGCCGGTGACCCACCGGGTGGTTACCGTCTCCGGCTCCGGCGTCAACGAGCCCAAGAACCTGGAGTGCCCCATCGGCACCCCTATCTGCGAGCTGCTGGACGCCTGCGGCGGTGTGAAAAAGAACACATTTAAAATTCTTATGGGCGGGCCCATGATGGGACACGCCCAGTACGACATGGATGCTCCCATCGGCAAAGGTACCAACGCCATCCTGGCCTTCTGCGAGGACGAGGAGCGGACGGTGGAGCACCCTGCCTGCATCCGCTGCGGCAAGTGCATGAGCGTATGTCCCATGAAGCTTCAGCCGGTGTTCATGTACCAGTATGAACGGGCGGGCATGCTGCAGGAACTGGAGGCCGCAAACGTGATGGACTGCATGGAGTGCGGCGCCTGCACCTATATCTGTCCCGGTCGGCTGCATCTCGTGCAGGCTTTCCGGGCGGGCAAACAGAAGATCAACAACGCTAAGGCCGCGGCCAAAGCTGCTGCTGAGGCTGCTGCCAAGGCGGCGGAAGCAAAGAAGGAGGCATGAGCATGGACTATAAAGAATTGAATCTCATTGGCTCCTCCTCCCCCCATATCCGCACCAAGGACGGTACCGCCCACATCATGGCGGAGGTCCTCATCGCCCTGGTGCCGGCTCTGGCCTTCTCTGTGTACAACTTCGGCTGGTACGTGCTGACGGTGACGGCGGTGTCCGTAGTGGGCTGCTGCTTCTTCGAGTGGCTGTACCGGGCGCTGATGAAGAAGAACAACACTATTGGGGACTGCAGTGCCGCCGTTACCGGCATGCTCATCGCCTTTGTCTGTCCTCCGAATATCCCGCTGTGGATCATTCTCATCGGCGATTTCTTCGCCATTGTCATTGTCAAGCAGCTCTTCGGCGGTATCGGCAAGAACTTTTTGAACCCCGCCCTGGCAGCCCGTGCCTTTATGCTCTCCTGGGCCAGCGCCATGAGTACCTGGGTGGTGCCGGGGTCCAAGCTGCCGGTGTTCGGTACGGTGGATGTGGTTACATCCGCCACCCCCATGGCCTATCTCCATGAGAACAATCTCCAGGGCCTGATGGAGGTCTACGACCTGCAGGATATGCTCATCGGATTTATCGGCGGCTCTCTGGGCGAGGTCAGCGCTCTGCTGCTGATTCTGGGCGGCGTGTGGATGATCATCCGGAAGATCATCACCTGGTATATCCCGGTCAGCTATATCGGCACCGTAGCGGTGCTCACCTTCCTCTTCCCCCGGGGCAACGACCCCATGACCTGGATGCTTTATAATATCCTGGGCGGCGGACTGATTCTGGGTGCCTTCTTTATGGCTACGGACTATGTCACCTCCCCGGTGAGCCATAAGGGCCAGGTGATCTTCGGTATCGGCTGCGGTCTCATTACGGTGTTTATTCGGTACTTTGGCTCCTACAGTGAGGGCGTGTGTTACGCCATTCTGGTGATGAATCTGACCGTGTGGATGATTGATAAGAACATCAAGCCCTCCCGCTTCGGTGTGGCCAAAGCGCCTAAGGCACCGAAGGAGCCCAAGGAAAAGAAGGAGGCGGCTGAGAAATGAGCAAGGAAAAGACAGCCGCGGTCCAGCCCAAGGCCAAGGTGGAGCTGGATCCCCGGTTCACCGCTAAGCTGACGCTGACCCTGCTGGGGATCTGTGCCGTAGTAGCGTTGCTGCTGGGTGTAGTCAACAGCGTCACGGAGCCCATTATCGAAGAGATCCAGGCAGAAAAGACCGCCGCGGCCATGAGCCAGGTGCTGCCGGCGGACGAGTATCAGAAGGTGGAGACCACCTATCCCAACGTGACGGCCATGAATAAGGCCGTGTCCGGCGGAGAACAGATCGGCTATGTGGTGGAAGTGGCCACCAATGGCTTTGGTGGTGCCATGAGCATGGTGGTGGGCGTGGACATGAACGGCGCTGTCACCGGCGTGTCCGTTACCGACAACTCCGAAACCGCCAACATTGGTACCAAGGTGGTAAACGACCAGACGGTGCTGGACCGCTTCATCGGCATGAGCCATGCGGACGGCGAGATCACCGTCAACTCCGGTACCAACCGCTTTGATGGTGTGTCCGGCGCCACCGTCAGCTCCAAGGGTGTTACCGCCGGCGTGAACACCGCTCTGGCCGCTGTGGCGGAGCAGAAGGGGGGAGAGGCATGAACTTCGGTAAACAGTTGAAAGAGGGCCTTCTGACCCAGAACCCGGTGCTGGTGCAGCTTTTGGGTATGTGTTCCACCCTGGCCATCACCACCTCTATTTCCAACGGACTGGGCATGGGTGTGTCGGTGATGATCATCCTCACCTGTTCCAACATCGTCATCTCCCTGCTGCGGAAGATCATCCCTGACCAGATCCGCATCGCCGCGTATATCGTAGTGATCGCCGGCTTTGTCACCATGGTGGACCTGCTGCTCCAGGCCTATTTCCAGGATATCGCCGAGTCCCTGGGCGTGTTCATTCCGCTGATCGTGGTCAACTGCATCATCCTGGCCCGGGCGGAGTCCTTTGCCTCCAAGAACAAGGTGCTGCCTGCGGCGGTGGACGGTATCTGCCAGGGCATCGGTTATACGCTGGTGCTGCTGGTGATGAGCGCCATCCGTGAGTTCCTGGGCAGCGGTTCTCTGGCGGGCTATCAGATCTTCCCGTCGGAGTACGGCGCGCTGATGATGGCCCTGCCTGTGGGGGGATTCCTGACCCTGGGCTGCCTCATCGCACTGATGCAGTGGGCTCAGGACAAAGCTGCCAATAAGGAGGGTAAGTAAGCTATGGATATTACAAAACTTCTCTCCATCTCCCTGGGTGCTATCCTGGTCAACAACTTCATTCTGGTCCAGTTCCTGGGCATCTGCCCCTTCATGGGCGTCAGCAAGAAGATGGACACCGCTGTGGGCATGGGCTTCGCCGTGATCTTCGTCATGGGTCTTGCCTCCGCCCTGTGCTATCCGGTGAACGTACTGCTGATGAAGCTGGATCTGGAGTATATGCAGACGGTGGCCTTCATTCTGGTCATCGCTGCCCTGGTCCAGTTTGTGGAGATGTTCCTCAAGAAGTCCATCCCCACCCTCTATGAGGCCCTGGGCGTCTATCTGCCTCTTATCACCACCAACTGCGCCGTGCTGGGCGTGGTGCTGCTGAACGTGCAGGAGGGCTACAACTTCATCGAGTCCGTGGTTTACGGCATTACCGGCGGCGCGGGCTTCCTGCTGGCCATTGTCCTTTTTGCCAGCATCCGGGAGCGATTGCAGTTCTCTGAGCCGCCCAAGGCCTTCCGGGGCTTCCCCATCGCTCTGATCACCGCGGGACTTATGGCCCTGAGCTTCATGGGCTTCAGCGGCCTGCAGGTCTGGTAAGGGAGGAACGAGACGATGAATATTCTCTATGCGCTTTTGCTTTTGGGTATTTTGGGCGGCGTGTTCGGCCTGATTCTGGCCATCGCCTCCAAGGTCTTTGAGGTGAAAACCGACCCGAGACTGGCGGAGATCCTGGATGCCCTGCCCGGCGCAAACTGCGGCGGCTGCGGCTATCCCGGCTGCGCCGGCTGCGCCGCTGCCATTCTGGCAGGGAAGGCGCCGGTAAACGCCTGCCCCAGCTGCAGCGGGGAAAAGACCGCCCGTATCGCCGCAGTGATGGGAGTAGAGGTTGCGGCGGTGGAGCGCCGTGTGGCCTTTGTGCGCTGCGCTGGCGGCAACCGGGCCGGTCACAAGTTTGACCGGTATGTGGGCCTTGACGACTGTGTGGGAGCTATGAAGGTCTCCGGCAACGGTACACTGGACTGCGCTTACGGATGCCTGGGTCTGGGCACCTGTGTGAAGGCCTGCAAGTTTGATGCCATCCACATCAATGAGCACGGCGTGGCCGAGGTGGATCGCCATAAATGCACCCACTGCATGCAGTGTGCCGCGGTCTGTCCCCGCCATGTTATCACCGACGTGCCCTACTCCGCCGATATTCTGGTGCCCTGCGGCAACAAGGATAAGGGCGCCGTGGCCAAGACCCACTGCGCCGTCAGCTGCATTGGCTGCCGTCTGTGTGAGAAGAACTGTCCCACCGGCGCCATTTCCGTGGTGGACAATGTGGCCGTTATCGACTACAAGAAGTGTACTTCCTGCGGCACCTGCGTGAGCAAATGCCCCCGGAAGCTCATCGTGGATATCCACGGCAACGGTAAGGTGGCCCCTGTGGTGGTTTCTCAGTAAGCCA
>OOIG01002562.1_pt1 | contig 12009 bp, 10 predicted proteins | sample 1692091 | NCBI WGS metagenome assembly OOIG01 (sample SAMN06348188, study PRJEB24527) | human gut metagenome | biome: human gut; feature: ankylosing spondylitis patient; material: feces | host: Homo sapiens | place: China | collected 2015-10
CGCATTATATGGACTTTTCTGTGTGATAATCAGCATGGGCTAGTGCGTTTTTTGCGCATTGGCCCTTTTTTGATCTTTTGTGAGCCATGTTGCGATAGAATTACAACAGAAAAATGCACAAAACTCCGCCCCAAGAAATATGCATAATTCCGATTTATTTCGGAATCCAAAATAAGTCTTGATGTATCCCAGACAGCGTGCTATTCTGTAGACAGTGCTTATTTCATAATCCGAAATAAGCGAAGACAATGGGGTCTGAAAGGAATCACCAATATGAGAAAATCCAGCTTGCGGACTGTAAAAGAGAAGAACCGATGCCTGATTTTGCGGGCACTGCTCACCGAGGGCGGGCTCTCCCGGATCGAACTGGCAAAACAGACCGGGCTTTCTCCCAGCACCATCACGGCGCTGGTGGGAGAGCTGCTGGCAGAGGGCATCGTGCAGGAAAGCGGCCTGCGCGCCGCTACGGCAGGGCGCAGCCGTGCCGGACTGACCATCTGCCCGGACTACGGACGGGTCGTTGTGGTGGATATCGGCCGCAGCCATGCGGTTTTGTATCTCTACGACATGGCTTTGCAATGTGTGTTCCGCACGGTGCTGCCCGACCACGGCGGGGATGGAAACGAGTTGCTGACCTCGATCTCCGATGCGGTCTTTCAGGGCTTTTCCATGGAGGAGCTCCATGCAGGCAAGATGAAGAGCATCGGGCTGCTGTTTCAGGACGACACCGAGATCAGCGAGTTCCGCGTGATGTACTCCACCGGTTACACCGCAGCGACTATTTCTCTGCGGGAGGCGCTGTTTACCCAGTTCAAAGTGCCGATCGTGGAGGAATACAGCCGGGTCTATACGGTGAGCCGCGCACTGGCAGAGGCTGGCAAGTCGGTGGGCTCCAACTATGCGCACATCGACCTTGGCGACCGGGCCGTGGTGCAGATCGTGCAGAAGGAACAGCCAGTGTCGCTGCGCAGCGATGGACAGGCAGATATTACCGGTCTGCTGCTGCCCGGAGGCGGCTCTCTGCTAGAGCTGGCACAGAACTTTGAAGCTGCGTCGCCCGCTCAACAGGCGGCAGCGCTGAAAAACACGCAAAGCCCGGTGAGCTGCTTTACGGTGCGGCTGAGCAATGTGGCGCGGATGCTCTGCTCGCTGTTCGTGATTGAAAAACTGTATCTTTCCGGCCCGGCGGCTGCAAGCCCGGCGTTCATGCGCGGGGTGGTGCAGAAGCTGAAAAGCCCGGAGGTGCGTCCGGTGGTGCTGAACCCGGACCCGGCTCATACGCCTGCCTTTATGGCAACGGATCTGCGTCAGAGCCTGCTGTGCAGCACGGACGCCTGAAAATGAAACTTGCCGTGGTTTACGGTGAGAATAAAGGGGGCTTGCCCCCGCAAAAAAAGGAGCAGAACTATGTTACAAGGCATTCTGATCGTTGTGGCATTCCTGGTCGTTGCAGCATTGATGATGACCAAGAAGATCCCTACTCTGCTGGCGCTTCCTTTGATGGCTGTCGTCATCTGCATCATCGCCGGTGTGCCGATGTTCGGCAAAAACGCGGACGGCGCAGAGATCGGCTGGCTGACCACCGTGTTTGAAGCCGGCACCGTCCGTATGGGCAGCGCTATCATGGCAACCATCTTTGGCGCATGGCTGGGTCAACTGATGAACAAGACCGGCGTCACCGAGAACATCATCAAAAAGAGCGCTGAGTTGGGCGGCGACCGTCCGCTGGTAGTCACCCTGATCATGGTTGTGGCCACCGCTGTCCTGTTCACCACCCTGAGCGGTCTGGGCTCCATCATCATGGTAGGCTCCATCGTGCTGCCCATCCTCATCTCTGTCGGCGTGCCCGCTGCAAGCGCAGCCTGCATCTTCCTGATGGCGTTCACCACCGGCCTTGCCTGCAACATTGCAAACTGGAAGAGCTTTGCAAGCATCTTCTCGCTGGACATCGCCGACATTCAGGGCTTTGAGATCTACCTGATGGCAGCAACTGCCATCGCCACCCTCATCATGGTCATCGTGGAGTTCAAGCGCAACGGCATCAAGTTTGCATTCTCCGCCCCCGTGGATAACGCAAAGCCTGCAAAGCAGCTCACCGGCGTGCGCGGCGGTCTGGCCATGATCACCCCGCTGATCCCCATCGTGCTGGTCGCCTTCCTGAAAGTGCCTGTCACTCCTGCATTTACCGTCGGCATCATCTGGTGCCTGATCTTCACCTCCCAGAGCTTCAGCAAGGCCATGAACCAGATGACCAAGACCTGCTACGACGGTATCACCGATGCAGGCCCCGCCGTCATTCTGATGGTCGGCATCGGCATCCTGTTCCTTGCTGTCACCAACGCAAGCGTCAAGGAAGTGCTGAACCCGCTGCTGCTGGCCATCGTGCCCACCAGCCGCGTGCCCTACATCATCTTCTTTGCCATTCTGGCACCTCTGGCGCTGTACCGCGGCCCCATGAACATGTTCGGCCTCGGCTCCGGCATCGCTGCGCTGATTATTGGTCTGGGCACCCTGAACCCGCTGGCTGTCATGGCTGCCTTTCTGGCGGCTGAGCGCATCCAGTGCGGCGGTGACCCCACCAACACCCAGAACGTCTGGACCGCAAACTTCTGCGAGGTGGACGTGAATACCTGCACCAAGAAGATGCTGCCGTATCTGTGGGCAGTGTCCATCGTCGGCGTCATTCTGGGCGCGGTGCTCTACTTCTGAGTCATTTTCTTCCCCCATAAGCCGTCTGCAGCGGGCTGTACGCAGCCCGCTGCATGGGCGGTCCGAGTATCCCGCGCGTTTGTCGTTCCATCTTCGCGAGATGCTGGGACCGCCCATTCTTATACCCGGATCTGTCCGGGCTCGAAAAGCAGCAGAGAAAAAGGAAAAACAGGAGGTTTTTGCTTTATGAAAGTCCGTATCGGAATTGATGTCGGCGGCACCTTCACCGACGCCGTTGCCATTGACAATGAGACCTTTGAGGTCGTTGGAAGCGTAAAGGTCCCCACCACCCATACCGCCGCCGAGGGCGTTGCTGCCGGCATCGTACAGGTGCTGCACAAGGTCATGGAGCAGTGCAAGATTAGGCCGGAAGATGTCATCTTCATCGCCCACGGCACCACGCAGGCCACCAACGCCCTGCTGGAGGGCGATGTGGCCTCCGTTGGCATCATCACGCTGGGCAGCGGCCTGCAGGGCGCAAAGAGCAAGGGCGATACCACCATGGGGGACATCGAGCTGTCCGAGGGCAAGTATCTGCGCAGCTTTAACGAATATGTGGACACCAATGCACCGGATCTGGACGGCAGCATCCGCGCGGCTATCCAGAAGCTGCAGGAGCAGGGGGCACAGACCTTTGTTGCCGCCGAGGCCTTCAGCGTGGATGACCCGAAGAACGAGAACCGGGTGGTGGAGATCTGCGGCGAAATGGGCCTGCCTGCCACGGCGACGAATGAAATTTCCAAGCTGTACGGTCTGAAGGTCCGCACCCGCACCGCAGTGATCAACGCCAGTATCATGCCCAAGATGCTGGAGGCCGCTACCATGACCGACCAGAGCATCAAGAATGCGGACATCAAGAGCCCGCTGATGGTCATGCGCTGCGATGGAGGCGTGATGACCGTGGATGAGGTACGCAGCCGTCCCATCCTGACCATCCTCTCCGGCCCCGCCGCAGGCGTTGCCGGTGCTCTGATGTACGAAAAGCTGACCGATGGCCTGTTCTTTGAGGTGGGCGGTACCTCTACCGATATCTCCTGCGTCAAGGACGGCAAGGTGATGATCAAATACGCCGAGGTGGGCGGTCACAAGACCTACCTGAACAGTCTGGACGTGCGCACCGTGGGCATCGGCGGCGGCAGCATGGTGGAGGTGAAGGACGGCAAGGCCTGTGATACCGGCCCCCGCAGCGCCCACATCGCCGGTCTGGATTATGAGGTGTTCACCGATGCCGACAAGATCCAGAACCCCCGTCTGGTGCCGGTGAGCCCCATGCCCGGCGACCCGGAGTACGCCAGCATCGAGTGCGACAACGGCGTCAGGGTCTGCCTGACCATGTCCGGTGCTGCCAACATTGCGGGCTATGTCAAACCCGGCGATTATGCCTATGGCAACGTGGAAGCTGCCCGCAAGGCGTGGAAGCCGCTGGCGGATAACATGGGCTGCACCGTGGAGGAAGCCGCCCGCAAGGTGCTGGGCTTTGCCGCCGCCAAAAACAGCAAGGTAGCTGCTCAGCTAATGAAGGACTACCACATGGACCCCCAGCATACCGTGTTCGTGGGCGGCGGCGGTGGTGCTGCCAGCGTGGTGCCGCATCTGGCCGAGACCATGCACCACAAGAGCCGTCTGGCAAAGAACGGCCCGGTCATTTCCACCATCGGCGTGGCACTGGCCATGGTGCGTGATATGGTGGAGCGCAGCGTCTCCAACCCCACCGACAGCGATATCATCAGCGTGCGCCGGGAAGCTGAGCAGAAGGCCATCCGGAACGGGGCCGCGCCCGGTTCTGTGGAAGTGACCGTGGAAGTGGACACCCAGCGCAACGTGATCCGCGCCATCGCCGTGGGCGCTACCGAGCTGCGCAGCAAGAACCGCAGCGCCGAAAAGCTGACCGAGGACAAGCTGCTGGAGCTGGCGGCAGAAAACCTGAGCATGGACCCCAAGGCCCTGCATATTGCAGCCAGAAGCGAGAATATGTATGCGGTGACGGCGGATAAGGTGGAGAAAAAGCTGTTCGGCCTGATGAAAAAGACCTCTCATCCGCTGCGCCTGATCGATGAAGAGGGGGTCATCCGCCTGCAGAAGGCCAACGCTACGGTGCGTCAGGCCGATGTCAGCAGCTGGCGTGATGCAGTCGCCTATATGCTGGAAGAGCTGACCGTCTACAACGACGGCGGCACCAACTACCCCAATGTGTACATCGTGCTGGGCAAGCGCATCATCGACCTGTCCGGCATGTCCAGCGAGGAGCAGATCTACAGCCTTGCCAATGTGGAACTGAACGGCTACGATGCCAAGACCCCGGTCATTGTGGCTGCGACTCTGCGCATTGATTCCTGACTGACCAAAGGAGGCTGCCATGTCGTCTTATGCACTGCCTTTTCCCGGTCGTGATCTGGCCGAAAAAGAGCTTTCCTACGACCCGTGCTACCCCCGCATCCCGGAGACAGACCGTGCTCGCATCGTGGATGCCGCGTGGGAAAAAGGCTGCGCCGCAGCAAGGGATGTCTTTGCGCAAAGCGGCGGCAGTGCAGACTTTTTTGCCATCTGCAAGGCAAACGGGCTGACGGTGGTGGAGCGGAACATCGACTTTGTTTCCGGCAACCAGCGCTATTTCAGCGACTATGTGGCGGGCAAAAACTGCGTCACCCTCTATCTCAGGTCGGTGGACCTGTGGGCACAGCAGAACAAAATGTCCCGCATGGAAGCGGAGAACCTGATCCTCAGCCATGAATATTATCATTTTCTGGAGTGGAACAAGCTGGGCATGACCAGTCGGGACTATCAGGTGCCCATGATCAGCATCGGCCCGCTCCGTCTGGGCAAGACCGGCATCCGTGCCCTTTCCGAGATCGGCGCGCACGGCTTTGCCCACACCTATCATCATTTGTTGGAGGCACAGCATGGAACGTATTGAATATCTGGGCAGGCAGCTGCCCCTTCTGGGCCGCTACGATACCGTTGTTGTGGGCGGCGGTGCTGCCGGTGCCGCAGCCGGCATCCGCTGCGCCATCGATGGGCAGAAGGTCCTGCTGGTGGAAAAGGGTGCGTTTCTGGGCGGCACGGCTTCCCGCGCACTGGTCTGTCCCATGATGCCCACCTATGTGGAGCATCTGGATGTGCTGCACCGGGTAGAGGAGACCCTGAACAGGCACGGCGTCACCACCCGTGACGGCATTACCACAATGATCTGGTTTGCACCGGATCAGCTCAGCGATGCCTTTGAGGAATTGTATGTCAGCAATGGCGGCAGGCTGCTGTATGATGCCACACTGGTGGATGCGGTGTGCGAGGACAAGCGTATCCGGTACATCGTGGTGATGACCGTGACCGGTCTGCAGGCCATTGCAGCCGGGAACTTTGTGGATGCTACCGGTGACGCCGTGCTCACCCGCATGGCTGGCGTGCCCACCAGCTCCGGCGATGAGAACGGGGACAATCAGGTCAGCAGTCTGCGCTTTATCATGGGCGGCATCGACGTGGAAGAATACCGCGAATATGTGCTGTCTCTGCACGACGAATTTTCCCCCCTCAAGACCGGTTATTTCTTCGAGTCTGCCATGGTGGCGGGCCGCAACTTCAAGCTGGAGCCCATCTTCCGCGAGGGCGTGGCCGAGGGACTGCTCACCGAGGAGGACCTGCGCTATTACCAGTGTTTCAGCCTGCCCAATAAGCCCGGTTGCATGGCCTTCAACTGCCCGCATCTCCCCAGCCTGAAGCAGAACACCGATGCACTGACCCGCTCTGTCGCCATTGCAGAGGGACATGAGAAGATCGATCGTCTGGTGCGTTTTCTGCAGGCAAAGATGCCGGGCTTTGCGCACAGCTATCTGCTGCAGACGGCGGACATGCTGGGCGTGCGCGAGAGTTGGCGGCTCAAGGGCAACTACCTGCTGACCGAGGAGGACTACACCCGGCAGGCGCGCTTCCCGGATGGTCTGGTCAGGGGTGACTGGTACATTGATGTGCACTCCAACAAAAAGGGACTGTTCCATCAGAACACCTACCAGCACGGCGATTACTACGAGATCCCTTACCGCAGCATGGTCACCGATGAGGCCGAGAATCTGATCGTGGCGGGCCGCTGCATTTCCACCACCTTCCTGATGCAGGCCAGCGTCCGCATCCTGCCCACGGTCATTGACATGGGCGATGTGGCGGGCAGCGCCTGCACGCTGGCGCACACCACCGGTCAGCCGCTGTGCAGACTGGATGGTAGCAAGCTGCGCCGTTTTGAATAAGAAAAGAGGGTGATTGTATGGAAAAGGAAAAGCTATTTGCCCAGATCAAGGGTGGGCTCATCGTGTCCTGTCAGGCGCTGGAGCACGAGCCCCTGTACACCAAGGAGGGCGGTATCATGCCCCTGATGGCGAAAGCCGCCGCCATGAGCGGGGCTGTGGGCATCCGTGCCAACACCGTGCGGGACATTACCCAGATCAAACAGGTGGTGGACCTGCCGGTCATCGGCATCATCAAAAAGGACTACCCCGGCACCCCCATGTACATCACCGTCACCATGAAGGAAGTGGACGAGCTGGTGGCCTGCGGCGTGGATATCCTTGCCGTGCAGGGCACCGGTGCGCTGCGCCCGGACGGCTCCACCTCGGCACAGTTCATCCGCGCCATCAAGGCAAAGTACCCTGAGCAGCTGGTGATGGCCGATTGCGATAACCTTGAAAATGCCATGCTCTGCGCCGAGGCAGGTGCCGACTTTGTAGGCACCACCATGCGCGGCTACACTCCCGAGACCACCGGCATTGACGATATCGACTTTGACTTCATCCGCAAGCTGTCCGCAGAGTGCCCGGCAAAGATCATTGCCGAGGGTCATATCCACTACCCGGAACAGGCGGTCAAGGCACTGGAAGCCGGTGCCTTTGCACTGGTGGTGGGCGGTGCCATTACCCGCCCGGCAGAGATCACCGCACGCTTTACCGGTGCCATCAACGCCGCAAAGAAATAACACAGGGGAGTGCCTGCTATGAAACACTATCTTGGTATCGACATCGGCGGCACCGCCGTCAAGCTGGGCATCGTGGACGAAGCCGGTGCAGTGCTGGCGAAAGCCGAAGAGAGCGTAAGCTTTGACGGCTACCGCACCCCCATCCTGATCACCGTGCTGAAGGCTGCACAAGCTTTCCTTGCCGCGCAGAGCGTCCCGGCGGAAAGCCTTGCGGGCATCGGCGTTTCTGCCACCGGCCAGATCGACAGCCGCAAAGGCATTGTGGCGGGCACCTGCGGCAGCCTGCCCAACTACATCGGCGCACCCATCAAGGCCGAGCTGGAAAAGACCTTTGGTTTGCCGGTCACGGTAGCCAACGACGCCAACTGCATGACACTGGGCGAGGTGTGGGTCGGCGGTGCACAGGGCTATACGGACGTCATCGGCGTGACGCTGGGCACCGGCGTGGGCGGAGGCATCCTGACCGGCGGCCGTCTGCTGGAAGGTGCGCGGGGTCTGGGCGGTGAGTTGGGCCACTACCGCACCCATGCGCTGGACGGCGTGGACTGCACCTGCGGCGCAAAGGGCTGCTGGGAGCGCTACGCTGCCACCACTGCTCTGGTGCGCGCCGCGCAGGAGGAAAACCCGGCATGGAAGGATGGCCGCGCCATCTTTGCCGCCGCAGAAGCGGGCAACGAGACCGTGCTGGCGCTGCTGGACGCATGGACGGACGAGATCGCGCAGGGGCTTGCAGGCATGGTGCATATCTTCAACCCGCAGCTGATCCTGATCGGCGGCGGCGTGTCTGCCCAGCAGAAGCTGCTTATCGAGACTATCGCTGAAAAGGTGAAAGCATCCGTCATGCCCGCCTTTGCCGAAGGGCTGGAAATTCGTGCCGCGCAGCTGCACAATGACGCCGGGATGGTGGGCGCTGTGTACTACTTCCGGCAGACGATGGAAAAGGAGTGATTTGGTTATGAAAAAGCATATTCTCTGTCTGGGTGATTCCAACACCCACGGCTATTGCGCCGACCCCAACGACTGCGCCGACCACGGCATCCGCTTCAACGAGGACGAGCGCTGGACCTGCCGCCTGCAAAAGGCGCTGGGCGACGAATATCTGGTGACCGAGGAGGGCCTTTCCGGCCGCACCACCGTGTTCGTGGACCCCATCCACGAGTCCATGGACGCCCTGAGCGTGATCTACTCCCTGCTCAAGAGCCATGAGGTCATCGACCTGCTCATCATCATGCTGGGCACCAACGACGTGAAAGAGCGCTTTGGTGCCAACGCCGCCTGCATTGCAGCCGGTATGGAGCGCCTGATCCTCAAGGCCAAGAGCGTGGACTGCTGGGGCACCAAACAGCCCAACATTCTGGTGGTGGCACCGCCGCCCATCGGGGCCGGGTTCCATGACGCGGTCATGGGCGACGGCTGTGTGGAGAAATCCGCCGGTGTGGCCGAGCAGTTCCGCATCATCTGCGCGCGCCAGAACGTGCACTTCCTGGATGCAAAGGACTGCGCGTTCAACCAGGTGGATTTCATGCACCTGACCTGCAAAGGTCATGCTCAGCTGGCTGAGATGCTGGCAAAAGAAGTTCCTGCATTGCTCTGATTTTCTCATTTCCGGCCCCCTCCGCTGTGAGGGGGCTTTTTTCTGCGGCTTGTATTGCGCGGATAAATGGGCTATACTCTTTGCAGATTTTTACACTTGAAAGGACACTGCCATGACCGACTATCTCCGCACGCCGGACACCCCGGCAGACACCTTGCGGGACACCCTGCTGGGTGCCCTTGTGGGCCTTGCGCGCTCCACTTCCAGCGAACCCAAGACCGAGAACACCGACGCCGTGCTCAATGCCGGGCTGCGACTGGCTGCGCAGCCGGATGCCCCGGCCGAAACGCTGCAGCGCATGCTGGACATCACCCGCGCCGAAAAGCACGCGGTGGCCCCCAACTGTGCCACCTGTGCCATGCCCTGCGGCAACACAAAGGACTATGACCTTACCCGGCTGCGCAGTGCAGCGCCCGCTGTCCGGCAGCGCAAGCTGCGGCTGCTGCAGGCCGTGTTCCGCCTGGCTGCACAGCACCCGGATGCCGACGTGCAGCTGGCCATTTACCGGGGCCTGTTCGCCTTTTCCGAGGACTGGGACGAAGAACTTCTGGACCCGGTGATCGCACAGACCGAAAAGCTTTGCCGCCGGTAAAATCTGCACGCCGCACACGCCGCATTTACCCGATTTGTTTCTCTCCGAAGTACAAAACCGTCTCCGTCGGAAATCCCTGATTTCTGCCGGGAAACCGGAATTTCCGGTCCCCGGACGGCTGCCGGAACGTTTCTTTGCATTGCAGATCCTGTTTCCTGCCGGTTTTGCGAGATTTTTTGGAAAAAGGCTTTACAAACGAACCGCAAAAAATTATTATATAAGTAATTTGTTTAAGTCGGAACCTGCACGGCGGACCTTCACGCACCGCTGTGCTCAGAATCCAGAAAGAAGGTTTTATTATGGCTGAGAAAAAGACTCCTGCAGTTTCCCCCGCAACGGAATCTGCTGCGGACCCCAAGACCCGCAAAACTGCCGCTGGCTCCGGAGCTGTATGTGGAACTGAACGGCAAACAGTACAACATTACCGATGTCATCGACCGTGCCAAGGCCGACTACCGCGCCACCCACAAGGTGGGCGTGCAGTCCTGCAAGGTATACGTCAAGCCGGAAGAGGGCGCTGCCTACTACGTCATCAACAAGGTCTCCGGCAAACTGGACCTGTAATTTTTCTGCGTTCCGGGTGCCGCGCACCGCACGACGGAGCGCAAACAAAACACGCAAAAAACGCTTCTGCAGAACTCCTGCAGAAGCGTTTTGTTTTGTGTCTGGATGCCCTGTTATTTCTTTGCGCTGCCCCAGAGGAATTTCCGCTTTTGCAGCGGATCCGGATCCGGGATCTCAAACACATAGCGCTCCGTGGCATTGATCACCGTAGTGTTTCCGCGGGTGCACACCCGGGGCAGCTTTGCGTCATAGTTCAGGTGCACATGCCCGTGCACGAACCAGGCAGGCTGGTATTCGTCCAGCAGCTCATTGAAGCACACAAAGCCCTTGTGGGCGCGGTCGGTGCCGTCGTTCAGGCCGCTGGCCGGGGCATGCGTGAGCAGGATGTCGATGCCGCCCACCTTGTGCGCCTGGAGCCAGAGTTTGCGTGCCCGGCGGCGCATGGCCGCCTCGGTGTACTGGTAGGTATCTTCCTGGTTGTAGCGGAAACACCCGCCCAGCCCCATGATGCGCAGCCCGTTCCACACGAACACCTGATCATCCACACAGATGCAGCCGCCCGGCTCATCGCCCCGGTAGCTTCCGTCGTGGTTGCCGTGGACATACAAAATGGGCACGGTCGTGAAATTGGTCAGATACTCCAGATACTTCTTTGGCAGGTCCCCGCAGGAAAGGATCAGGTCGATCCCCTGCAGATGTTCCCGGGTGCCGTAGTCCCACAAGGCTTTGGAGGGCACATCCGAAATCGCAAGTATTTTCACGTCTGGTTTGCTCCGTTTTTTGTACCGGTCGTCCGGTCCTTACTCCAGCTTCTTCAGGTTCGCCAGGCCGTTGATGGCCACCAGCGTCCGGGTCTTGACGTCCAGATCGTCGTAATGCGGCAGTGCACCGTCCACGCACTCGTCCAGCCAGTCCATCTCCATGAGCTCCTTGGGCGAATAGATCAGCTTTTCCGGTGCATGCAGCACATGGCCTGCAGCGTACAGCTCGCCATGGAAGATGCGCAGTTCATCCTCGCTCAGCAGCTTTTCCATCAGGTCCAGCAGCTGCAGAGTGCCTGCCGGCAGGTCGGCGCTGTAGTTGATTTCTTCGGCACCGCTGCGCATGCCCCACCAGTAATTCACCGCCCGGGCACCGCTGCCGTCGTTGTTCCAGGTGCCGTCAAAAATGGAGCGGATGATCTCAATATAGAAGGTTTCCCATTTCCACACCGGCAGGCCCAGCGGCTCCAGCGTGCCGTCCGGCCGACGGCGGCACAGACCGTAATCCCGGTAGGTACCTTCCGGCTCCTTCCTGCTGTGGGCATAGAAAATGTCCACGTCCGGGCAGTCCGAGAAATCCAGCGGGTGGGCCGGGTCGGGCAGGCAGGCCCAGCGCAGCAGCACCCGCGCGCAGGGGCGCACCGTCTTGAGGCCCAGTGCGAAGGCGTTGACTGCCGCCGGGATGCCGTACACCGGGTTGGCCGCCACATAGCCCACCCGATCGGTGCGGGTAAGCGCACCGGCCAGCAGGCCCAGCAGGTAGGTCACCTCATAGGTGCGGGGGTAGTAGGTGCGCACCAGCGGATGCGGCGCGTTCAGCGAGCAGTTC
>OOIG01002567.1_pt1 | contig 11998 bp, 8 predicted proteins | sample 1692091 | NCBI WGS metagenome assembly OOIG01 (sample SAMN06348188, study PRJEB24527) | human gut metagenome | biome: human gut; feature: ankylosing spondylitis patient; material: feces | host: Homo sapiens | place: China | collected 2015-10
CAGGTCTTTACAGCAATAAAGGTCCCGCCCAGCACATTGGCGCTGCCCGGGCCGGCGCCCACCGTGGTCACGCCGCCAGCCAGAGCCATAGGGATAGCGGCATCCTGAGGATTGAAGCTGTCGATGGCCCGCAGCTGGCTGGAGAGGATATCTCCGATCTCATTGTAGTCGTGGCCCTCAAAGCCCATGCCATAGTTGTCCAGGCCCAGGTGGCTGTGGGCGTCGATAAAGCCAGGGTATACCCGCCGGCCTGTCACATCCATAATCTCCTCACCCGGCAGCGGGGCGATCTCGCCGCCCACAGCGGCAATCTTTCCCTCCCGGATGGCAAGATCTCCCTGGATGGGTTCGGCGTGGATACCGTCATAGATCGTTGCGTTTTTTAAAAGCATGTACAGTCCCTCCATCAGTGAGAATGTGATAGAAAAATTATACGCATATTTTTCGGTTTGCGCAACCCGAAAATAAAATCCTGTCGCAATTTCACTATTCTCCCGAAAGAACGTCAAGCGGCAGTATCGCCGGATATGTCGGCAAAGTGACAAAGCTGTAATTCCTGCCGCCGGAATTGTTCTTGACAGGGTCAGCCGTTTTATCTATAATAAATGTGATAAAAAATTATCAAGAAGTGGCCAAGCCAGTACTCGTTGGGCTGTTTCCTTTAGAGACGGTAAAATCCGATTTTCGAGGTGAATCATGCAGAAAAATGAAACTGCGGCCAATAACCGAAAGACCATTGAATCCTATATTCCCATGGTCAAATTCATTGCAGCGGTCTGTGGCCCCCGCTGCGAGGTGGCTCTCCACGACCTGGACGACATCAACCACTCCATTGTGGCCATTGAGAACGGCCATATCACCGGGCGAAAAGTAGGCGACGGACTGGTGGACTTTGCACTGGAATCCGTCTTCGACAAGAGCAACAAGGACAAGGCTTTTATTGCCAACATCTACGGCAAGACCACCGATGACAACAAACGGCTGCGCCTGAGCGGCTATTTCATCCGCAACGAGGAGAAGGAAATTATCGGCCTCCTCAACGTAACCGTGGACATAACAGACTATTTGTGGATGAAAAACATTTTGGAGCAGGAACTCTTGATGAGCGAGGGCAATGGAACCGCCTTAGCGCTGGAATCCAGTGACAACAAGCAGCATGCGCTCTCCGCCGCTGAGATGCTTGACCTTGTCTGTAACCAGGCCATGGAACAATTAGGCTTTACCGATCCCCGCAAGATGCGCAAAGCGGACAAGATGAAGGTCATTGCCATGCTCAATGACAGGAACCTCTTTGCCATGAAGGGGATCATCAAGCTGACGGCCAAAAAGCTGGAGATCTCTGAGCCCTCCGTCTATCGCTATGTACGGGAACACAGAAACGGAAACGGAGAAGGAAAGGAGAAAGCATGAATTTCCGGGAACAGGCACAGCGCCAGCTGGACTATGTAGTTGGACTGCGCCGGCATTTTCACGCCAACCCTGAACTTGCTTACCAGGAATTTGCCACCACGGACCGCATTGCCGAGGAGCTCTCCTCCATGGGCATCCCCTTTGCCCGCCTCACCCCCACCGGGCTGGTGGGTGAGATCGCGGGAGCCCATCCTGGTCGGACTCTCCTCATCCGGGCGGAGATCGACGCCCTGCCCATTCAGGAGGAGACGGAGGTCCCGTTCCGCTCCCGGACCGACGGCATCATGCACGCCTGCGGCCATGACGCCAACACCGCCATGCTGCTGGGCGCAGCCAGGGTCCTTACAGACATGCGGGAGCAGCTCCACGGCAATGTGCGGCTGCTCTTTGAACCGGCGGAGGAGCTGAACAACGGGGCCGCCGCCGTCATTGCCCAGAATGTTCTGGAGGGCATAGACGCTGTGCTGGCTCTCCATATTTCCTCCCAGGTACCCAGCGGTGCCATCTGCATCGGCGGCGGCGCCATACTGCCTCAGGCCACCTATTTCCGCATCCAGGTCACCGGGAAATCCACCCACGGTGCCCTGCCGGAAAGGGGTGCCAACGCAGCTGTGGCGGCAGCGGCCATCGCCGTCCACATGCAGTCCATCGTTCCCCTGGAGCACAGCGCCTATGACCGGGTACTGATTTCCCTGGGCACCCTTCACTCCGGCAGTTCTCCCAACACCTGTCCGGAGAGCGCCCAGCTGGAGGGGACCATCCGCGCCTACACCAAGGAGGCCACCGGGAAGGTGGTGGAAAGCCTCCGGCGTATGGCGGAGAGCTGCGCCGCTATCTACCGCTGTACCGCCCAAGTCCATACCGAGACCGTCTGTGAGGCTCTTGTCAACGACGAGGAGCTGTACCAGCTGTCCCGGCAGTCCGCTCTGGAGGTCACGGACCAGGTCCTGCCCTTCATCCGGACCATGGCCAGCGACACCTTCTCCGAGTACTGCCTGCGGCGGCCCAGTATGTATGTGGCCGTGGGCGTAGGCGGTGAATATCCTCAGCATAGCAGCCGATACACCATTGATGAGCAGGCGCTGGCCACCGGCGTCGCTTTTGAAGTGGACTTTGCTTCACGATATTTAATTAACTGATGAAAAGGAGACATATCATGGTTGCCAAAAAACAGATCCAGCCCGATTCCTTTCTGCAGTTCAAGTATGTGAGCTCTCCCAGCTTCTCCCCTGACGGAAAGTGGATCGCCTTCGTAGTGCGCAGACCTGACCTGGACAGCAACAGCTACCCCGGGGACCTCTACCTTGCCGACGGCGACGGAAAAAATGTCCGGCAGCTGACGGTGGGCGGCGATGCCAAGGGCTATTGCTGGTCCGGCAATGACACGCTGCTCTTCTCCGCCAAGCGGAGCCAGCACTACAAGGAACTGGCCAAGGAGGACGGCGACTTCACTGTATTTTACGAGATCTCTGTCTCCGGCGGCGAGGCCAGAGAGGCCTTCTGCCTGCCCGTGCCTGTCACCGGAATCCGCCGGATCAACGACGATCTGTTTCTGCTGACCACCTTCTGCCACTGCGGGCGCCAGGATTTCTACGCCACCCCCATTGAAGAGCGCCAGAAAATGGCCAAGGCCTACAACGAGGAGTGCTGCTACACCTTCGAGGACCACCCCTTCTGGACCGACGACCAGGGCATTACCACAGGCCGGCGTGTGGGTGTGAGCCTGTACCGGCGGTCCACCGGAGAGCTGAAGCCGGTCACCGACCCCTGCTTCAACGCCACCTCCATCGACGCCAACGACAAGTACGTCCTCCTCTCCGGTGAGTCCTACGCCCACATGCGGCCCAAGCTCCACGGTCTGTATGTCTATACCATCGCCACCGGTGAGATGCGCTGCCTCATCGAGCCCCGTACCCGGGAGGTGGGTATCTCCCTCCTGTGGGGAGAGAATGCCCTCTTCGCCGGCAAGCCCACCGACGTCCATGAGGATACCCGCATGTACTGCGACATGTTCCTGATGCCGCTGGCCGGTGGTGAGGCCAAGCTCCTGTGCGGATACGATCACTATATTGGCCGTGGCACCCTTAACTCCGACGCCCGGCTGGGCGGCGGCAAGGGCATCATGCTGGATGGCGACAAGGTCTTCTTTATCGCTACCGTGGGCACCAGAAATGATCTCTACTCCGTGGACGCCGAGGGCCACATCAGCGAGCCCCTCACTCCCGCCGGCTCCTGCGACGGCTTCGACCGCTTCAACGGCAACACGGTGTGGGTTGGTATGTACGGCGACAACCTCACGGAGCTCTACCTCAACGGCGAAGCCATCACCAGCTTCAACACGGAGTACCGTGAGACCCACGATGTCGTTGCTCTGGAGCCGCTGGTCTACCACGGCGAGGCCGATATCGACGGCTGGGTCATGAAGCCCACCGACTATCAGCCCGGCAAGAAGTTCCCCGTAATCTTCCACATCCACGGCGGCCCCTGCACAGCCTTCTCCGACATCTACCACCACGAGATGCAGATGTGGGCCAACCACGGCTATTTTGTCATCTTCTGCAACCCCAGAGGCAGTGACGGCAAGGGTGAGGCCTTCGCCAACATCCGCGGCAAGTACGGCACCATCGACTATGAGGATCTGATGCACTTCCTGGACTATGCCCTGTCTCAGTACCCCGATGCTGATTCCGACCGGGTGGGTGTCACCGGCGGCTCCTACGGCGGTTTTATGACCAACTGGATCGTGGGCCACACGGATCGCTTCGTCTGCGCCGTCTCCCAGCGCTCCATCTCCAACTGGATCATCATGGAGCACACCAGCGACATCGGCCTGTACTTTGCCGCCCGGGAGCAGGGCGCTTCTACCCGCACTGACGTGGAGAAGATGTGGTTCCACTCCCCGCTGAAGTACGCCCCCAATGTCAAGACGCCTACTCTCTTCATTCAGTCCGACCACGACTTCCGCTGCTGGATGGCAGAGGCCGTCTCCTTCTACAGCGCTCTGCAGTTCAACGGTGTGGAGACCAAGATGTGTCTCTTCAAGGGTGAGTCCCATGAGCTCTCCCGCTCCGGCCGGCCCAAGAGCCGTATCCGCCGCATGAATGAAATCATGGCGTGGATGGACGGCCATCTGAAGAAATAAGCTAACCATAGTAAATCGCAGGGGACACAGCAATTACTGTGTCCCCTGCGATTTTTCATGCGCTTTCTGCTGTCACTGCTGCTCTGCCGGGGTCGAATCCTTCAGGTGCGCGTCCAGCCACGCCAGAATCTTCTCCATTCGCAGAACCCGCTGTCTGGGCCTGCCGAAACGTGAAAGGCCGTGGGACTCTCCTTTGATCACGCAGAGTCCGGTCTCCGTACCAGCATTCAACAGTGCGGTGTACATGGCCACACTCTCCACCATATGGGTGCAGAAATCGTGGTCAGAGTGGATAAACAGAGTAGGAGTTTTGATATGGTAGGCATACCGCATGGGCGAACGCCGCCAGAGCTCCTCCGGGTTCTCCGCCGTATTGGTACCCATTTCCCGCAGGACAAAGTGTCGGCCAATATCGCTGAGATACTCCAGGGTGATCCAGCTGGATACCGGGCGGAGAGATACTGCACAGGCAAACCGATCTGTGTGGCTCACAATCCAATTTGTCATAAAGCCGCCATAGGAACCGCCTACAACGCCCAGCTTTTGGGGATCCACCTCAGGGTATGCTGCCAGGGCGTGGTCCAAAAAGCTCATCACATCATCGTAATCCACTGTGCCGTACTTGCCACGGAGATCCGCGTAAGCCTTTCCCCGCCCATCGCTGCCCCGGGGATTACAGTAAAAGACGAAGTAGCCATGATTGGCCCACACCTGCACGTCGTGGTAGTAGATATCCAGAAAGGCCATGCAGGGTCCGCCGTGGATATGGAGAACGGCAGGATACCGCTGCCCCGGCTGATAATTCGCAGGTTTGATGGCAAAACCGTGGACCTCTGTTCCATCAGAGGATACAGAGCACATCGGCTCCAGCTGACATATACTGTGCGTAGCCAGATAGTTTTCGTTAAAGTGGCTGACCTGCTTCTCCCCCAGGTAGAGTTCCGGAAGGCCTCCTTCCCGCTGACCGCACCAGAGGATCTCACCACCCTTCACAGCAAAGCCGCTGCAGGAACCCCGGGTGTGGATTTCTGTGGTCAGGCGGCCCTGGCCGTCAATGCTGCAGATGCAGACCTCCTCGTTGATGATCGTACAAAAATAGATTTTTTCACCGCTGCTGTGTACAAGTCTCAAGTCCACCGTCTGGGAGTCGGTAGCAGCGCTGACTTTTCCCACATTGTAGTCATTCGGCCCAATGAATGTCAGCTCCAGGGTATCCGGATCCGCAAAATAGAGGCTCTGACTCTCCCCAGCCCAACTGCGCTGGCAGTCGTGCCTGGTGAGAAAAATCTTGTCATAGAGCATGGTCAGAATTCCCACAGCCCAGGTTCCCGGTTTCAGAATACATCTTGTCCGGCCCGTCCAGATATCCATCAGGTAGACACCTTCAGAAATCGGTCTTGCCTCACTGCCATAGGATACCCCGGAGTATACCAGTCGACCGGCGTGATACTCCCATTCGTTCACCTGAAAATCCGGTGGGGTAAGAAGACGCAGACTGCCGTCCAGCTGATCGTACAGCCACAGACCCATCCGTCTTCCATTGGTATCCTGCTGGCCGTCCCGCCAGAAGGGGTACTCATCGAAGACGATACAGTCGTCCTCCTCTGTAATAGGAGAATTTTGTCGTTTTTCTGGGGAAAGCTGGTAGTATTCCATCCAATCCCGTCGGCAGAAGGCCTTCAGCAGAAAACCGTGTTCCCCCGCGCGGCAGATCTCCTTCACCGGGACAGGGATGCAGAAGGCCTCCTTCCCCTCTCCACCGTTGACGGAAATCTCATAGTAAACAACAAATTCCTTGTCGCGCTCACGCAAAACAGCGTAAGGGCCCTCCTTTGCCTCTGCGGCATAGAGGATCGTATCCGAGGAAGACCAGCAGAAATCGGTCACCGTCCCGGAATTTGTCAGTAAAATAATAGACATAGATTCCCTATCCAGCAAATACACGTCGCTCAGATACGCATTCCGCTCCAGAGAAGGACGGCGGGCCAGGAAGGCCGCCAGACGTCCGTCAGGCGAGAAGCGGGGGGCGCTGAGAAGACAAATATCTACAAAGGAATCTATGTCTATTGCTTTCATTTAATCAGTCACCATATCAAGGCTTAAAAATTTCTCCGTCAATGATCGTCATCACGCAGCGGGTCAAATTGGAGAAAGGATAGCCGTCAAAGATCGCGAAATCCGCGTCCTTGCCCACCTCAATGGAACCGATCCTGTCGGACAGGCCCAGCAGCTTGGCAGGATTTACGGTGACGCCCCGGAAGGCAGCTTCCTCGGAAAGGCCATGGGCAATGCAGAGACCAATGTGGGTCATGAGCCACTGGGTGGCACTGCCGGCATCCTCCGTCAGACACACAGTGACACCTGCCCGATCCAGAATACCCGGATTTTCCAGGCACCGGTTCCAAATCTCCATCTTGCTGGGAGACATGGTCAGGGGGCCTACCACACAGGTCGCTTTCTTAGCACCCAGATACTCGGCGATGCGGTAGCCTTCGGTGGCATGCTCCAGAGCGTAGTCCAGGCCAAACTCCTCTGCCACCCGCACTGCGGTGACAATGTCATCGTTGCGATGGCAGTGGATACGCACCTTCATCTCGCCCCGGACCACCTTTACCAGGGCCTCCATCTTGAAATCATACTTGGGAGGCTCTGCTCCGGTTTCCTCTGCCGCCTGGAGTTTCTTAGCATACTCCCTGGCATTGGCAAGAGTCTCCCGCAGCACACCGGCAGTACCCATCCGGGTCATGGGGGACCTTCCTTTTTCTCCATAAGCGGTCTTGGGATTCTCACCCAGGGCCATTTTCATCTGCTCACTACCGGGGATGACCATCTCCTCCACGGTTTTGCCCCGCAGCTTAAAGGAGATGCCCGTTCCGCAAATGACGTTGCCGGAACCGGGACCGGTATAGCAGGTGGTAAAGCCCGCACTGCGGGCGATGGGGATGCCATAATCAAAGGGGTTAAGGGCATCGATACCCCGGAGATGGCACTGAATGGGGCCGCTCATCTCGTTGGCATCGGTTCTGCCGTTGATGGTCTGGGGTTCATTAAACGTGGAGAGATGGGTGTGGGCATCAATGAGGCCCGGCGTCACCCACTTGTCGGAGGCATCAATAATCTCGGCACCCGCCGGGATCTCTACATCCTTCCCCACCGCTTTAATCTTCTTGTCCTCTACCAGAATCACACCGTCGGTGATGCGCTCACCGGCCATGGTCACAATCGTACCGCCTTTAATTGCTAACATAGTATCTCCAATCTTCTATCAAGTTAACATTTTTTTAATTATTTGTCAAGGCTGGCAGAAATGGGACGAATTCTCAACAAATCCGTCCCTATTTCTACCATATTGCTGTATTATGCCGCTTATTCCACGGGTTTCATCACTACAGCCAGCATTTTTGCAGGCTTGTCAGTAACGTTGCGCACGCTGTGAACATCTCCAAAAGAGGTGAACATCACGTCGCCGGCGCACAGAGTGACCACCTGGTCATTCTCCTTGCCCTCCAGCTCGCCCTCCAGGATGTAGTACATCTCCGCGTCGGGGCCGTGGGGGTGAGGACCGATGGAGCAGCCGGGATCGATGGTCATGACGCAGCAGAGGGACGCCTTGCCGGCGCTCTCCGAAGCTTCTACCAAGTGACGGGCGTGGAGCACGCCGTCGCCACCGCACACATTGGGGCGCTCCTGAAGGCGCATATCCGCCATCTTCCGAATCATAGTGAGGACCTCCTTAAAATTTTCAGATAAACAAAATCCCCCGCGGCAGATCATGTAGGAAGCCGCGGGGGAATGTTGCTGCTGCGTTACGCCGCAACCTCTACGATGCCGTACTTGACAAGGAGCTGGACGTACTCGTGAACGAGCTCAATACCGCCCGCACGGTTCTCCAGAAGTGCCAGTCGGGCAATCTCACCCAGACTGCGCTTGCCGTCCATGTAGTACTCAATGAGCGCTCCCAGGACGTGGAGGCTGGTCTTGTACTCTGCCGCATGAGCCACAACACTCTTATAGGCAGCATTGAGATCCTCGTTGCCCTGGATAAAATCGTCCAAGTGCATGATCGGACCACGGTACTTGCGGACAGGTACATAGGCATACTCTGCCGGGCAGTCAGTCTTGGGCGTATAGACGTAGTCTTCCGCCTTCTCAACGCAGAGCAGAGTCTTCTTGGCCTGGGCAAACAACTGGCTGATGGTCTCCTGATACTGGCTGACCACTGCTTTCACCTGGCTGTCATAAACCTCCGCGGTGAAATAGGTCTGCATATCGGCGCAGGTGCGCAGATAGAAGGCCTCGTAGTCCTCCAGTCGGGCAAAGGTCTCATCCAGATCGACCTGCTTCTCCAGGCTTTCAGAAATAATTCCACCGATATCTTTGGCGCAACGCTCCACCGTCTTGGCCAAAACCTGGGGCACATCGGCCGCATCCAGGTTGGAAAGCAAGTAAGCATAGCAGGCACCAATGGAGGCAGACTTGTGGAGCATGGCAGGATCCACGCACTCCGCTGTATCTGCCGCGGTGTGATAGGCGATATCCGGCCACTGGCCCAGCATGGGAGTGGGGATATTGACAGTGGGGTCGTCCAGGATAAACTGGTCGCTGCCGGCAGCAAAGATGCTGACATGGCTGTTGAACATGGGGACCAGTTCTCTCTGGCTGCTGGAGGGGGCGTTCTTCTTCACCTCGTCCAGGCACAGCGCCGCCGCGTCGGTAACAATGGCAGGGTTGGCGTGAGGCTGTCCGCAGATGGTCAAAGGACCGTAGCCCTTGGTCTGACGGCCGCCCACCATGTCCAGATTGATGCCCGCCAGAATGTTGGGGAGGATCTCCTCGTGGCCGGCCAGCCAAGCGTAGGTACCGGAGAACTCAGGCACCAGGATCATGCGGATGCCGCGCTTGAGGGGCGGGATCTGCTTGGTATCCTGCAGCTGCTTGAGGACCCGGACAATCTCCATGGCGCAAGATACGCCACTGGCATTGTCATTGGCGGAGGCTCTGGGATGGCAGAGGTGAGCAATAATCAGGATCTCCTCCTTGGTCTCGCCAGGAAGAGTGGCCTCCACCACATCCAGATATCCATCATAGACACTGGACTCCACCTTGCACACCACCTGGGGGCAGGCGGGCTTGGAGGCATCCTGCTCATGCTCGGCCTGCATCTTCCGAATGAGAGCGGCCAGCTCGTCGCCCTGACGAGGCGTCAGAACGAAGCCAAAAATGTTGGGCTCAGTTGAAGTGTCCTTCCACCAGAAGGAGGTGTAGTTGCGGATGTCATAGAGGTCGCTTCTGGCACGGACACCGGGCACTTCCCGCATAAAGTCGGTAATAAAGCCCACGGCGCCCCGCTTGCTAAAGGCCCACTCCATGTAGGGGTTGAAGGCATCCCGAATAAAAACGATCTTGCCCTTCAGGTCCAGTCCCTCATAGGCAGCCTCATCGGGCCCCTTGTCCAGCATCACCACATCCAGGGGGGTGTTGGAATAATCGCAGGGGAAGCTTTTCTGGACCACAGCAATATTGTTTGCCCGGAAGTCGGCGATCCGCTTGCGCTGGGGGACCACCAGATCACACCAGGCACTCTTGCAGTCCCACTCTTTGAAGGACTTACTGGCCCAATACCAGGTCTTCTCGTCGCTGGGATACTGAAGCATCTGGCAGGAGATCCCGTCAGCCTGCAGCTTTTTGACCACATGCTCGGCCGCCGCACGGTAGCCGGTAGAGGCCTGGATGCGGTGGAAATTAGTGACCTCCAGCACCTCGGTATAGGCGCGTTCACCGTTTACCGCATCACGAATAATATCTAAATATTCTCGCATTGCTGCCCCTCGTTTTCTTTATTAAAATCAGTCCTGATAGTACTTGATCAGAGCCTGGGTACCGTCGTTCTCATAGCCCCGCTCCATCATCTTCTCGTACAGGCCCAGTACGGAATCCAGCATCTCAAGATCCACGCCCTTGGCAGCAGCTTCGCTCTTGACGATGCGCATGTCCTTGACGAAGTGCTTGATGAAGAAGCCGGGAGCGTGATCACCGTGGAGAGCTCTGGGTGCCATGTTGTTGATCTGCCAGCTGCCGGCGGCACCGCCGCTGATAGCCTGCAGCATCTTCTCAGGATCCAGACCCACCTTCTGGGCATAAATGATAGCCTCGGTGTAGGCAGCAGTAGCGCCGGCCACACAGATCTGGTTAGCAGCCTTGGTGTGCTGTCCGCAGCCAGCAGGACCCATATAGTTGATGCTCTTGCCGAAAGCCTGGAACATGGGGACAATGGCCTCAAAGTCGGCCTCATCGCCGCCCACCATGATGGAGAGGGTACCCGCCTTGGCGCCGCTGTCACCGCCGGACACGGGAGCATCCATCACATGAAGGCCCTTCTCCTTGCCCAGCTCATACAGACGGACAGCCAGAGAGGGGGAGGAGGTGGTCATATCCACCACATAGGTGCCGGGCTTGACGTTGGCAAAGATGCCGTCGTCACTGAGGAATACTTCCTCCACGTCCTTGGGGTAGCCAACCATGACGAATACCACCTCGGCGTCAGCCACAGCTTCCTTGATGGTGCTGTAGCACTTCTCAATGCCGTACTGGGTCTTCATGGTCTCCAGCACCTCGGGTTTGCGGGCATATACGCTCACATCAAAGCCATGGGCCTGCAGATGGCCAGCCATAGGCCGACCCATAACGCCCGCGCCAATCCATGCTACTTTTTTCATGTTGCATCTCTCCTTCAAATCTTTTTTCCACATATTGTTATTTGTTACCCCTGACGGGAGAGAACCTGTACGGCAATAAGCACATACAGGCCCTCTCCTCAATCGTCAGGTAATTGCTTTTTAGCCGGGCCTTACTTCTCGATGGTAACGCCGGTGAAGTAGATGTCGCCGGCAGTGGTGGTCTCAAGGCCCTTGACATACTCCTTGACCATGATGGGGATGTTGTAGGTCATGACAGGGATCCACTGGTTGTCCTCGGACACCAGGATCCGCTCCGCCTCGTGGAGCATCTCAAAGCGCTTGGCCTGATCCAGCTCCAGGTCCGCAGCATGCAGCAGCTCGTCGAACTCAGGGGTGGAGTAAGCAGCCACCATCTGGATGTACTCAGTGGAGGAGTCGTACAGAGACAGCCATGTAGTAGGATCGTTGTAGTCAGCGGAGGTGCCCAGAGCGCAGATGTCGAAGTTACCGGCGCGGCGCTCAGCACTGAAGGCCTGGGACTCCAGCAGCTGCAGGTTGATGGTGATACCCAGGTTCTCCTTCAGCATGCTCTGGATGGCCAGGGCGATGTCGGAGTTTCTGGTAGAGTTGCTGGAGAGGAAGGTCAGCTCGGGGAAGCCCTCGCCGTTGGGATAGCCGGCATCGGCCAGCAGCTGCTGGGCCTCAGCCACATCCTCACCGATCAGATCGCCACCCTCAGCACGGAAGTCCTCGCCAGTAGCGGGGGTGG
>OOIG01002568.1_pt1 | contig 11997 bp, 8 predicted proteins | sample 1692091 | NCBI WGS metagenome assembly OOIG01 (sample SAMN06348188, study PRJEB24527) | human gut metagenome | biome: human gut; feature: ankylosing spondylitis patient; material: feces | host: Homo sapiens | place: China | collected 2015-10
AACGGCCATTCTTTATCAGGAAATCCTGGGCAATATGCACAACCTCTTCGGCGACACCAACGCCGTACACATCTCGGTGAAGGACGACACGTATCACATCGACCAAATCTTCGACGGTGAGACCGTGGAGGAGGTGCTCGACTACGTACAGTACAACCCGAAGAAACTCGTGCGCCAGCTCGAGATTTGGGTGACGAAGAGCGTCAAAGCGGGCAAGATCTCGCTCGAAGAAGGCAAGGAGTTCCTCAGCAACTATCGCTCAGGACTGTACGGCTACACTTATCTGGAGTAGAAAAAACAAATAGCACAAATATATGGACAGAACAGAATGTAAAGAACAATTGTCTCCTGTGTTGTTTTGGGATGTAGATATATCACAAACCGACATGGACAAGTACCCTTCGTTCTTTGTACAAAGAGTGTTGGAATACGGTAAATGGAGCGATTGGAACATATTGGTAAACTACTACGGAAAAGAAAAGATCGTAAATATCTGTATGAATTTACGGTCTTTAGACCCCGTCTGCCTATCCTATATTTGTGCTATTTCAAATACTAAAAAGGAGGACTATAGATGTTATCGTATTGCACAGTCGAACCCAACACACTGGAACTCTTAAAAGCGTTAATGCAAGAACCCGACTTCTCTAAAATGAGATTGGTAGGCGGAACCGCTTTAGCTTTACAGTATGGTCATCGCAAATCAATAGACTTGGACTTCTTTGGAGACTTGGAATGTGAACAGGAAGATACTAAAGCACTACACATTGCCCGAACTCCTTGATTTCTACAAAGACAAATACCCCGATCACAGCTTCTTCAGAGCCCTTATGAGCCTGACTTATTTTGAGGATGCAGAGATGCAACCGATGCCCAAGATGTTGTGCAACGAATCATGGGAAGACATGAAGAAGACAATAATCGAAGAGGTTAGAAAAATATAAAGGCTATAACCATCCGCATCGACCGACGCAGACATACGTAACGACCGATACGAACATACGCAACGACCGACGCGGATGTACGTATCGGTCGTTGCGTATCTGTAAGTATCAAGCACGGGGCGCTTATTCACCTAAAGCTGCGAGCGCATCTTCTACAATCTGAGCGTCGAGCAGGCGGTTGTCGGAGAGCAACTGCTCGACGTCGAAGCGGTCGTAGAGACCTTTCTTCACGCCGCATACGAGCACTTTCATATCGGAAGTGCCGTAGTAGGCGGCGATGCGCTCGCCGAATCCGCCGTCCTTGCAGCCGTCTTCGAGCGTCACCACAAGCTGATGGTCGGACTTCAGCGCATCGAGCGTAGCAGTGTCAACGTCGTTAAAGTAGCGCGGGTTGATGAGCGTTGCGTCGATGCCCTTCTCAGCGAGCAGACCGACGACGCTCTCGCCCTTCTGATAGAACGAACCGGCTGCAACTACAGCCACCTTCGAGCCTCTGTGCGCCACCTTGTACTGCGGCTCGCAGGCGTACTCGGCATCAACCTGCTCAGTAGTGTGCACCACTTCGCCCGTCGGAACGCGCAGCGCAACGGGCATCTTCTCCTGCTTTATAGCCCAACGGAGCATGGCGAAATACTCCTCACAGGTAGTGGGCGCAAGATAGACAAGACCGGGGATGCTGCAGAGCATAGGTATGTCGAACAGGCAGATGTGTGTGATGTCGTTCATGGAGCGCACGCCGCCGCCCACAACGTTGATGACAGCCGGATTGGCGTTGATGCAGAGGTCCTGCGCTATCTGGTCGTAGGTGCGCTGTATAAAGGTGCTGTATACAGTCCAAACGGGATGTAGTCCGCCCTTCGCCATGCCCGATATCATTGCTACAGCCTGCTCCTCGACTATGCCCATGTCTATATGCTGCGAACCCGCCTCCTTGCGCTTTGCGGCTGTGAAACCGCCGGCGGCAGGCGTGCCAGCCGTGACAGCGATGAGCGTCGGGTCGAGCTTCATCTCGCGCAGCATCCAATCGCTGAACAGCACGGCGTAGTCCTCCGCAGGCACGACGTCGGGCATAGAGCCGTCGGCATTGCGCACGGGGCGCGAGCCGTCGTCGAGATTGAAGGGCAGTCCCCAGTGCCACGCCTCCTTGTTCTGCACGGCGGGCGCATAGCCGTGACCCTTCTCCGTGTGTATGTGCACCACTGTGGGGCGGTCGGTGTCCTTCACGCTGCGGAACACGTCAATAAGCTTCGCTATGTCGTTGCCCTCCTCAAGATACGTGTACTCGAAGCCCCACGCCTTGAACCAGTTGTGCTCGCACGCTCCGTTGCTCTCGCGCAGCGCACGCAGATTCTTGTATATTCCACCGTGGTTCTCGGCGATAGACATCTCGTTGTCGTTCACCACGATGATGATGCCTGTGCCCAGCTCCGACGCCTCATCGAGACCCTCGAACGCCTCACCGCCCGAGAGCGAACCGTCGCCGATGACAGCTATGATGTTCTCGTGCGTGCCCTTCACGTCGCGCGCCTTCTGCAGACCGGTGGCAAGACTCACGGATGTGGAGGTGTGTCCCACCTCGAAGTTGTCGTACTCGGGGCATTCCGACGGCGACGAGTAGCCCGATATGGCGTTCATATCATCGACATCGCCGAGGAAACCTGCGGCGCGACCTGTAAGCACCTTGTGCGGGTAGCACTGGTGGCTGACGTCGAACACGAACTTGTCCACCGGCGCATCGAACACGTAGTGCAGAGCCACGGTGGCCTCAACGAAGCCGAGGTTCGGACCTACGTGCCCGCCGTGCTTGCTCACGCGGTTGAGCACCGCCCTGCGTGTCTCGTCTGCCACAATGTTAAGCGCCTCTATGTCCAGCCCTTTCAAGTCGGCTGGCGACTTTATCTTCTCTATGTACATGCTTGTTTTATGTTTTACGTTTTTCAGATTGCAAAGTTACGCATAATGTTCCGTACGGCGCATACCGCCAATACGGCAGAACTTACCAATATTGCGTTTATTCAACCCGACATGCGTTTCCCTCAACGGCAAAGAACTCGTTTCTTGAGAACAACAAAGGGCAATATCAAGTCATCATGTAACGATGTCTTGATATTGCCCTTCGTAGTGTTTGTACACGTAGTGTTATGTTTTTTGCTGCCCTTAAACGCAGCACCTGTCAGTTCTATTAGAACGTTATGGTGCGCACAACGCCCTCATCAGCCTTCTGCTTCACCACTTCGCGCTCGTCGGTCAGACGGCGGCGCAACTCCTTCACTTGCTGCTGTGTGCGCTTGTATGTCGGAGTGTTCTCGATAGCCAGGATAACCTCTTCGTTGTCGAGGTCGTCAGACTGGAAGCGGAAGATGTGCGGACGGCGCTTCACAACGAACTTGCCGTTGCCGTCGGGGTAGTACATACCCATACGTATGCCTTTCTGTATCTCTTCCTCTGTTGCCTTCTCGTCATTCTCCTGCACAATCTTCTTGATGTGCGAATCCATGCCGTCAACGTCTCTGATACCGAAGCCGGTAGCGAGGATGGTCACCTTCACCTTATTGCCGAGGTCTGGGTCGAGTCCGATACCCCACTTTATCTCGAAGTCTGAACCGAACTGCTCCATGAAGTCGTTCACTTCGTTCATCTCCTCCATCATCAGACCGCCGGCTGCAGGGTTGTCCTTGTTGCTGTCCTTCGAGAAGTTGATGCTAAGAAGAATCTTCTTCGAGTTGAAGATATCGTTGTCGTTGAGCAGTGGCGAGTTGAGTGCGTCCTGTATGGCCTGTTTAACACGTCCTTCGCCCTCGCCGTAACCTGTAGACATGATTGCCACGCCGCCGTCCTTTAGCACCGTCTTCACATCGTTGAAATCGAGGTTGATGAGTCCGTGGTTGGTGATAATCTCAGCGATTGACTTCGCTGCCACGCTAAGCGTGTCGTCAGCCTTTCCGAATGCATCGAGCACGGTGAGCTCTGGATAGATCTTGCGCAGACGCTCGTTGTTGATAACGAGAAGTGCATCGACGTGCTTCGCCATCTCCTCCACGCCGTCGAGAGCCTGGTTGATTTTCTTCTTTCCCTCGAAGCGGAACGGGATGGTTACGATACCTACGGTGAGGATGTCGAGTTCTTTCGACACACGTGCGATTACTGGCGCAGCACCCGTACCTGTTCCACCACCCATTCCGGCGGTGATAAAGGTCATCTTCGTGCCATCGCTAAGCATTGCTGTGATGTCGTTGATGCTCTCCTCGGCTGCCTGGCGCGCCTTTTCAGGCTTATTGCCTGCACCCAGACCCTCCTTACCGAGCTGCAACTTCATAGGCACAGGCGAGTCGTTGAGTGCCTGAATATCGGTGTTGCTGACCACGAACGACACATCGTGTATGCCCTCGCGGTACATGTGGTTGACAGCGTTGCCGCCACCTCCACCGACACCGATTACTTTAATGATTGTATTCTCTTTTTCTGGTGCACCGAAGTCCACCATTGGATTGATATTGTCTGACATAGTAATAATCGTATTAATGGTTATTCATTGACATCGGGCTCAACGAGCGAGCGTCCGAACTTCTTTAGCGAGCCAAACCAGCGGCTTATCTTTGTGTCCTTCGGACGTTCTGGCTCCTTCTCGTCCTCCTCTTTTTCCTCATCCTCTACGACTGCTGTTGTGGCAGTAGTAGCGGTCTGTGTAGCGGCAGGTGCAGGTGCAGGTCCGGTGGTTGTGACCTGACTGGCTACTGATGTACCAGTAGTAGCATTCGGATCGAGCGTTATGGTGGTGGTATGCTCGCCGTTCTCATCCTCTTCGCCGAAGAGTGTGTCACTGATTGCGCGTCCGGCGCAGTTCATGTCGCCCTTTGCGAGCAAGCCGAGGATGGTGTTTGTTGTGCCGTCTTCAGCAAGGATAACGTCTGAGTCTTTCTTGTTGATATTAAGTGTGGTGGTCTTTGCGATACGCACCTTGTCAACCTTGTCCATGCCGAACACTTCACGGAAGAGCTTCTCGATGTTCTTCATATTGCTACCACCACCCGTGAGCACGATTCCGCCGAGCAACTTGTCGGTGAGTTCGTTCGGGATGAGATACTTCACATTCTCTACTATCTCGAGTATGCGTGCCTCCACCACTTCTATGAACAGACGGCTCGACACTGTTCTACCGTCGCCGATGGGCAGTGTGGCGTTGACATCGATATCTTCTTCGTTGGTCATAGCCGAAGAGTACTTCAACTTCATTGCCTCTGCGTTAGCCTCGTCCATCTGCAACGACTCAAGGTCTTTTGTGATGTTCGAGCTACCGAGTGGCAGCACGGCGATGTTGCGCAGCTTGTCGCGGTAGTAGACCGATACGGTTGTGGTCTCGGCACCAAGGTCGACGAGCACGCAACCTGCACGCTTCTCTGCTTCGGTGAGCACGCTATCAGCCATTGCAAGCGGCGCAAGATACATCTCTGCCACCTTAATGCCAGCGTTGTCAAGACTCTTGTTGATGTTGCGATAGAACGAGCGACGCCACAACACATTGAGGAAGTTGCCCTCAAGATGTTCTGCCTGAATGCCGATGGGGTCGTCCTGAAAGAGTGCGCCCACCTTGTATTCCTCGGTTATGGCATCCAGAATTTCGTAGTCGGGATATACCATGCTGCGATTGGTGTCCATGAGTTCGTTCACCATCTCTTGCGACACGATTGTGTCCTGTGGCAATTCCTTTATTACGGGGTTCTTCACGCTATGTATGCTCTGACCTCCGATGCCTACATACACCTGCGCTATTTCTGTTTTAAGAGTATTCTTTAGTTTGTTTACTATATTGCTCAGTCCCTGTGCGGTACGTTCAATATTATATGCTACGCCCTTGCGTATATACTGGGTGGAGTCTTCTTTTGCGACAGCAAGAATAGAAATGCTGCCATCGGGGTTTTTTCTTCCGGCAATTCCGGTCATCTTAGACGACCCGAGCTCAATAGCTACTATTAAATCCTTTGCCATACGTTTATCTTGTTGAGTGTTATATTATCGTTTGTTACTTGATTTCTTCTTTTGTGGTTTATCGTCTTTCGACTTCTTATCTGACTTAGCCGACTTCTTATCGGTCTTGTCAGATTTCTTTTCTGTCTTGTCTGGCTTCTTTTCTGTCTTAGCCGGTTTCTTCTCTACTTCTTTAGCCGCAGGTTTCGTGGTTTCCTTCTTACCCTGCGCCGGTTCGGTAGTAGATTGCGTCGGTGTAGCGTTAGGTTGTGCCTGTTCGGCGGTTTGTTGTGCCTGTTCGGCGGTTTGTTGCACAGCAACAGGCATCGCTACTGGTGCTACATATGCATGTTTCGACGACTTCTTTCGACAGATGATTTGGTTGTCGAACTCGATGTCGATGTACGAGTATTTGTTCCATCCCACAGTAGAGAGTCCGTACTTATAGAACTTCGACAGGCGCGTCATCTTCACATCCATAAACTTCTTTATTGCAGCGAAACGCTCTGTGCGATTCTTGCAGTCGGGCAGTCTGCCAATGTGCACGATGTGGTCGCCGATGCGTGGCACAATCTCGATGCCGTAGTTGGGTAGTACATTGATTTGCTCAATGAGGTTTTTCCACATTTCGTTTGCCATAATCACTCTGCCTAAGGGCGAGAGATAGTTGGTGGCATACCAGCGATTTATGTTACCCGTGGCTATGATTAAGTCGCTGGTGTAGTGGGTTGTCGGCATCACGCAGTCGTTATCGTCTACATAGTAGTCGTCGCCGTTTTCGGCTTTTATCCTTATCACAGGCATACGCTGCGTGACGCTGATATATACGTGTCCGCCTTCTGTCTTATAACAATTGGCGGTTTGCACGAATGGGCTTTTGCTGAGCATCTCCTCAATGTGGCGTGTGTCTATCTTGCATATTTCTTTGCCTATTGGGTAGATGCCGTTCTTCTGCAGTCTGTCCTTTATTATCTTCGCATCGATAAATCCGCTTGTTACGTTGTCGGCGATGTCGATGCTCACCTTATTGCACGGGGTGTGGTTTCCGCCTTTCTTATCGAAAGAGCAGAAGGCAACGAGCAGGTAAACGGCTATCAGCACATCACTTACAACGAAGAAGATTTTGCTACGGGACAGTTTCACTTCTTATTCTCTATTATCTTAGTTATTTGTGGCATATAGTTGTCGAGATCGCCGGCTCCGAGTATCACGAGCACGTCGAAGTCGCGCTTGCTTACGAGGTCGAGCACATCGTCTTTGCGTATGATGCTCTTCTCCACCCCGGGGCGCAGGTTGTCGTAGATGAGCTGTGACGTTACGCCTTCGATAGGTTGCTCGCGTGCGGGGTAAATCTCGGTGAGTATCACCTCGTCGAGCTGACTAAGTGCGTCAGCGAAGTCGCGATAGAAGTCGCGTGTGCGAGTGTAGAGGTGTGGTTGGAATATCGCTGTGATATGTCGTCCGCTATATAGCTCGCGTATGCTTTTTGCGCTTTGGTATATCTCCTTCGGATGGTGTGCGTAGTCGGAGAGCAACACATGTCGGCTATCGTTTATCTTAAAGTCGAAGCGACGGTCTACGCCATGGTATGTCTTCATGCCATACCTAAGTTCTTCTGCGTTGCATCCAGCGAGCTGTGCCATCGCCATAGCTGCGATACCGTTGTCGATGTTGATTGGCACGGGTTGTCCGAGCTTCACTCCCTTCACGTTCTCTATTGGCGAAATGAAGTCGAAGGTGATTGTTCCGTTGTCGATGACGATATTCTCAGCATGGAAGTCGCCCTCATGGCGGCTATAGTCGTACACCTTCACACCTTCCTGCACCGCCTGTTTCATCTCCAAGTCGCGATGTATGATGAGTGCGCCACCTGGCTGAATGAGTGTTGTATAGTGGCGGAAGCTCTCAAGGTATGCTTCTTTTGTGCCGTAGATGTCGAGGTGGTCAGGGTCGGTTGCTGTGATGACACTCATCCACGGGCGAAGCCAATGGAAAGAGCGGTCGAACTCGTCGGCTTCTATCACTACATAGTCGCTTTCGTCCGAGATTATGTAGTTGGAACCGTAGTTCTTCGATATGCCTCCGAGGAATGCGTTGCAGTCGATATGACTCTGGTGCATGATGTGTGCACACATGGTTGATGTTGATGTCTTGCCGTGTGTGCCTGCCACGCAGAGTCCTTTATGGGTGCGTGTTAGTGTGCCGAGCACCTGTGCGCGCTTCTCCACGGTGAAACCATTCTCGCGGAAGTATTGCAACTCCTTATGGTCGGCTGGTATCGCCGGTGTATAGATAACGAGGCACGACTTCGGGTCGCGACAAGCGTGTGGTATCTCGTCTATGTTCTCCGCATAGTGGAGGAGTGCGCCTTCGCGCTCGAGCTGCTTTGTCAGTTCAGATGGTGTCTTGTCGTAGCCTGCCACTACCAAGCCCTTGCGAATGAAATAGCGTGCAATGGCGCTCATGCCGATGCCACCTGCGCCTACGAAATATACGGCTTTAATATCTTTGAGTTCCATTTTTGTCTTTTTACTGTTTATTGGCGAGTTTCAGTACCTCGTCGGCTATTACATCGGCAGAGTTGTGCTTGCCGAGTTTTTTAATGTTCGCTGTGAGTTGTGCGAGCTGTTCTGCATCGTTCACGGTATCAATAGCGAGGCGGAGCAGTGTTGCTGGTGCTTCGGCATCCTTCACGTAGAGGGCTGCGTCTTTATTGACGAGTGCCAAAGCGTTCTTTGTTTGATGATCCTCAGCCACGTTTGGCGAAGGCACGAGGATTACGGGTTTGCCTATCAAGCAGAACTCGCTGACGGAACTTGCTCCTGCACGACTTATCACGAGGTCGGCAGCTTTGTATGCGGCTCCCATGTCGCTGATGAAGTCCATTACCTTCAGCATAGGCAGCGGTTTGTGCGCCTTCAACTGCTCTGCCACTGCTGCACTGTAGTACTTGCCTGTTTGCCATACGAACTGCACACCGCTATGCTCTACGAGGTCGAGGTGCTGCAGCACGCTTTCGTTGATGGTGCGAGCTCCGAGACTACCACCTACGAGAAGTATGGTCTTCTTTTCGGGGTCGAGCCCGAGACTGAGCACTGCCTCTTCGCGCGAGATGGTTGTCTCGATGAGGTTCTGGCGCACGGGATTGCCCGTGTTGATTATCTTCTCGGCTGGGAAGAAGCGTTCCATGCCGTCGTATGCCACACATATCTTGCGTGCCTTGGCAGCGAGGTGCTTGTTAGTCACGCCAGCGTATGAGTTCTGTTCCTGTATAAGTGTCGGGATACCCATAGCACTGGCAGCATCGAGCGTCGCGGCACTGGCGTATCCGCCTACGCCTACCACCACATCGGGGGCGAACTCGCGAATTGTCTTGCGCACCATTCGCTTGCTGCGGAGGAAGTCGAGCGCAACACCGATGTTACGAGGCGACCACAGCGGACGGATAAATCCTCTTACCGGCAGACCTACTATCTCGTAACCTGCGTCAGGCACACGCTGCATCTCCATACGTCCAAGGGCTCCAACGAAGAGTATCTTCGCATTGGGGCATTTCGACTTTATTGCATTGGCTATCGACACGGCTGGAAATATGTGTCCACCGGTGCCACCACCACTAACAATGACTCTTATTTCTTGTTCCATTTACTCACATTTCTTTCAAAATACAAAATTAATAATTTTTTCTGATATTTCAGATTATTACGTTTTTTTCTTACGCTTTTTTTTATTAATACACAGACGTTTGCAACTTCTACTCTATGTATGTCTATATTCGATGCGTTGAATGTAGTTTTATATCTCGCAAATGTAGTTTTTACATCTCGCAAAAACAAGAAAATTCCCGTAGCACCGGAACATTGTTCCGGTTGCGCTGGAGTGTTGTTCCCGTAGCACCGGAATAATGTTCCCGCGCTGCGGGAATAATATAGAGTGTGATTTAACGTTTTTAGTTGTGTAATTTAACGTTTTTAGTTGTGTAATTTACGCTTCTGTTGTGTCGGCTATGATTTCCTGTTTGCGTTGTGCCGAGCGACTGATACTGAGTATAGCACCGATGTACACGCAGTTGATGATGGTAGACGTTCCACCCTTACTGATGAGCGGCAGCGGCTGACCCGTCACGGGCACGATGCCCACCGCAACGCACATGTTGAACAATGCCTGCGTAACGAGCAGCAGGGCGAGTCCCATGGCGAAGAGTGCAGGGAAGTTGTTCTCACACTTGCTGGCAATACGTCCCGTGCGGAACAACAGAATGATGTAGAGCGTGGCTACACCGGCAGCACCTACGATACCCATCTCCTCGATGATGATGGCATAGATAAAGTCGCTGAACGCCTGCGACACGAAGTCGCGCTCCTCGGAGTTGCCTGGGCCCTTGCCTGTGATGTTCGAAGAGGCGATGGCAATGTTGGCGTGCGCCACCTGAGCATCCTTGTCGAGATCGATATCCTTCGGTGCTACATCCTTGTGTGCGAGGAACTTATTGATGCGCGACTTCCACGTATCGAAGCGGTGGAACACCTTCTCCACAACGTTCTTATCTTCGGCTTTTTCTTCGACATTAGTGCCATTGACATCATTCGGCTTCGCTACTTGCTCGGTGAGGGTCTGACTCTCGGGCTTCTGCGCCTCGTCTTTACCAAAGGTCATCACGGCTCCAACGACGAGTGCTACGCTGAGCACTGCAAAGCCGAGCAGCTTGCCAAGCTGACGCATGGGCACACGCCCAAGCAGCATCATCATGAATATGACGATGCAGAGCAACAATGCCGTGGACAGGTTCTCAACCATGATAAGTGGCACAATAAAGAAGCACACGGTGAGTATGTACTTGAATGCCATCTTGTCAGCCCCATCCTCAGTCTGCAACGCACTCAATATCTGCGCCGTAGCGAGCACCATGGTGCCCTTGGCTATCTCCGAGGGCTGAAACTGTATGCCTACGATGCTTATCCAGCGTTGTGCTCCATTGGTGGAGGCACCAGCTACAAACACCCACAACAGCGTTACCAGAGAGACGACGAGCATAAATGGCGTTGCCATCTTGAAGTACTTACACTTCACGTTGAGCGTCACTACCATGAAGAATATTCCGACTGCGAGCAGGAAGATATGCTTTATGACAGGAGCCGTGTAGCTGCCTCCCTTATACGTTAGCTGCGCAGAGGCGGAATACACCTCAATGACACTAATAAGGCATAGGAAGAAGAACACCATCCATATTCCCTTGTCGCCTTTGAATATGTTGTCTAATGTCTTGTTTATCATTGCTTGTCATTTTTTATGGTGAGATGGTGAGGGGTTGAGATGGTGATGTGGTGAGATGTTGAGATTTGTATTGCTAATGTCAACACAACATCATCTCACCACCTCAACCCCCTATTACAATCCTCTCACCAGTGTCTTAAACTGCTCACCTCTGTCCTCCATATTCTTGAAGAGGTCGAAGCTGGCGCAGCACGGACTGAGCAACACGGTGTCGCCGGGTTCTGCAAGCTCGTAGCAGGCAGCCACACAGTCCTTCATCGAGTGAGTATCGCGTATCTCCACGCCCTGGTTGTCAAAGAAGTTGTGCAGCTTTGTGTTGTCGGCACCGAGGAATACGAGTGCCTTACACTTCTGCTTCACAAGGTCGAGTATCTCGTTATAGTCGTTGCCTTTATCCTTACCACCGATGATGAGGATAGTAGGTGTCTTCATGCTCTCAAGCGCATACCAGCAAGCGTCTACATTCGTAGCTTTCGAATCGTTGACATACTGCACTCCGCCCACCTTGCACACCTTCTCCAAGCGGTGTTCTACGCCAGGGAAGTCGCTCAGGCTCTGACGTATCACGTCCTTCTTTATGCCCGTGATGTTGCCAGCGATGCCTGCTGCCAGCGAGTTGTATATGTTGTGTTTGCCGGTGAGCGACAACTCCTCCTGCTCCATGTTGAACGGTGTAGGTCGTTCGATGGTGTACTCGCCGTCCTCCATGTAGCCAATGGAACCCTTCTCCTTCAATTCGGAGAACGGATACTGAATGGCTTTGATGTCGTATTTCTCCAGTTCGCGCTTGATGACGGGGTCATCGTTCCAGTAG
>OOIG01002572.1_pt1 | contig 11985 bp, 10 predicted proteins | sample 1692091 | NCBI WGS metagenome assembly OOIG01 (sample SAMN06348188, study PRJEB24527) | human gut metagenome | biome: human gut; feature: ankylosing spondylitis patient; material: feces | host: Homo sapiens | place: China | collected 2015-10
CAAATATTAATTAAAAATTAATAATAATTGTTTGCATATCAATATAAAAATATCAACAATGATCGAGTTCTTATTCAAGAGGCGAAAAAATGGCTCATGAATCTCTCGTTAAAGCAATAGCTTTATTATGTTTTGCAAGCACTTCATTTTTACACGTTCATGCAGCAGAGATTATTAAGCTTGCTCATACAGCTAATATTGCACATATTCATCATGAAGCAGCAAAATTATTCGCAAAAGGTGTCGCTGATCGAACTCAAGGAAAATACAATGTGCAAATTTACCCCGCTGGTGAATTAGGCGATCAGCCCGCTCTGGCAGAACAAATCACCATGAGCGCTCTCGATATGGCAATCGTCTCTCTGGGCAACTTGGCTATGTACGACCGCCGCCTTAATGCGATGACGGCGCCGTTCCTTTTCAAAGATTACGACCACGCTCACCGTGTCATTGACGCGTTCGTCATGACCTGGATGAACAAAGGTTTGGCGCAGTACGATGCGGTTGGCCTTTCTATGTTCGACTACGGCTTCCGTCAGGTAACGACTCAAAATATTGTCGTGAACACTGCCGATGATCTCAAGGGTGTCAAAATTCGTGTTCCGCCGTCTACTGGCCTCATGGCAGCTTTCGATGCCCTTGGTGCAAATACACAGAAGATCGCCTATTCGGAGCTCTACACGTCACTTAAGCAAGGCGTTATTGATGGTGAAGAAAATCCCGTCTTTACCATTCGAGCCGACTCCCTTTTTGAGACACAAAATCAGCTTGCTCTCACCAATCATTACTTTGACTGTCAAGTTCTTCTGATTAACAAAACGATTTTTGAATCGTTGCCTACTGACGTCCAAAAAATTATCCGAGAGGAAGCAATCAAAGCACAAAATCTGACTCGCGAAAAAATTTCGTCTGAGGAAGGAACTGTCATTGAAGATCTCAAATCCAAAGGCATGAATGTCACAACGCCGGATCGTGATTCTTTTGTGAAAAAAATGCACCCTGCTTATGAGAAAGTCGGGGAACTTTCCGGCAAAGATGCTATGAATGAGCTTCTCAGCGCAGTTAAAGCTAATACCAAATAAAATTTGCTGTCTTTAACCCCAAAACTGACCCGACAAGTTTTGTCGGGTCAGTTGTTTTCGAAAGTCACCCCAGATGTCGATGTTCATCATTTTTGCATCGGTTCTCGTGCTGATGTTTTTGGGAGTTACAACCGCCGTCACAATGGGTTTTGCTTCGATCGCAACCTATTTAATCGCCGGTGGTGATGTCGCCAGACTTTTCCTAGTGCCACAACGAATGTTTGCCCAGGTCTCCGGCATAACTCTCATGTCCATACCATTTTTCCTCTTAATGGGGAATCTCATGTCTGTAGGCGGTATTTCCAAGAGCCTTTTTGGCTTTGGCCGAGTCTGTCTTGGACACCGATGGGGTGGCTTATCCAACGCAGCCATCGTTGCCAGTATTGTCATGGCAGCAATGTCCGGTTCTGCGGCCGCGTGCGCTGCGGGAATCGGCATGATCGCCATTGCTGAAATGACAAAAGCCGGTTATAGCCGTTCCTTCAGTTGCGCCACGATTGCTGCTGGTGGTGCTCTGGGACCGATTATTCCTCCGAGTATCACCCTGATCCTCTACGCAGGTCTCACTCAGACAAGCGTCAATGCTCTATTTGAAGCCGGTATCGTTCCTGGAATTCTGCTGGGCGTTGCTTTCATGTGCTGGTCGTCTTTCGTAAGTTACCGTAACGGTTATGCAAAAGAACCGCCTTCTCCTTTTTCTGCTCGCATCCAAGCTTTTAAAGAAGCATTCTTTGCACTACTTACGCCTGTGATCGTTATCGGAGGTATGTTTGCAGGCTTCTTTACTGCTACAGAAGCGGCGGCAATTGCCTCACTCTATGTGATGTTGCTGGGGCTTTTTGTTACGCGAACACTCAAAATCAAGGATTTGCCCCGTATCTTTTGGGAAACCGTCGAACAAACTGCTAAGGTCATGTTTGTGATTGCCACAGCAGGTTTCTTTCAGTACGTACTGCTGTACACCAAAATTCCGCAAGAAGCTATCGCGTTCATTTCCTCCAGTTTTAGCTCCATTGGGCCTGTTTTGCTCATCATCATCGGCATTTTGGTCCTAATGGGCTGCTTCATGGAAGGCACAGCCATTTTGCTTGTGACAGTCCCGATCTTTGTACCCCTGGCTAAAACTTTTGGCTACGACATTATTCAACTTGGTATCGTAATGTGCGTTGCTCTAGCCGTCGGCGTATTGACTCCTCCCGTTGGCCTAAACCTCTACGTAATGTCATCAATTACAGGCGAACGAGTTATGGAAATTGCAAAAGACAGTGTCGGCTACGTGTTACTGATGATTGCAATGGCTGTTGCTGTAGCGTTTATACCTGAACTCTCTTTGGGTTTCGGTAAGTTGTTGTAGGAGACTAGGCATGAATTTTCTTCAAAAAATCGACGTTACGTTCAGTCGCTGCGTTCGCCTGGTCTGCACCGTCTTAATGGCAGCCATCTTTGTCATGTTCATTCTGAACGTCTTTGTGCGCTTCGTGCCGATATACAACTTCACGCAAACAGACGAATGGATTCAGATCTGTTTGATTTGGACGATTTTTTTGGGAGCTCAGGAGTTGGTGCGAACAAGAAGTCACTTTGCAGTGGATTTTCTAACCGAGCGACTTCGTAACCACAACGTTCGCAAATGGCTCAAGACTTTTGTGTGCGTGATTGAGGTCCTTACATACGCGATCATTGCATGGTACGGTGTTGTGTGGGTACTTAAATCCCATGCATATATGCAATCTATTCCGTGGCTTCAAGTGAAATGGATGTACGCTGCTCTGCCTTTCAGTGCTTTTTTCATGACCATCTACGGCATCAGAGATCTGATTCAGGTACTGCGTGGTAAGTACTATCCCGATGAAAGCTGCTGGCATTAACTCTTGATACTCAGCCCCCTGTATGGGGAGAGGCGCGAAATTTAGACCTGAAGGTTCAGGCATCATAAGCAGTCCCTCCGGAAACCCCGAGTAACTGTTTTTCATAATTAACAGGTGCCAAGTGTCAAGCAACAACCGGTAGTACTTTATGCCGTCGTGCAACATGTTTATCCATCGCCTCGCTTAGAAAGCGCACGGCGTTTTGAACCGTCTCTCGGCCTCAAATGAAAATTATTATTTATTCGGACCATGATTCTCATACATTCGGACAGTGATTTCGATGCCGATGATCGAGAAAGCGTGGTTGTTCTGAGTGCATCTTTACTGCTGATGTTTCTACCTCTCTAACCCAGTCGGCGTTCGACCTGCCGCTCATGTCGTTAAACAATGGGCAGTAGGCAGGTCAGAGCGTCGGCTGGGGCATCCCGTGTAATCAGAGCGAGAGCTTGCAGATTGTCACAGCTATTCAGTCGCGCGGAGCGAATGCGGAGCGCGCCCCGAGTCACAGCTAATCAAACTCAAGATTCAAGAGATGCCGGTCTGAAAGTCTTTCTCCTTAAGGCTTCAGTTTCTTTCCATAGGGATCTTCAAGTGTGCCGCACTCTGTTCGGCTCCGCATAGACGGTCCCTCCAACTTCAGGCGCCAAGCTCGATGAATGAGCCTGTCCAGAATGGAATCGCTAAACGACACGTCCCCGATACAGCTCGACCAGACATCTACCGGAAACACTGAACTAAGGTTGCAGAACCGGAATTTTGATCCTCACTCTTAAAATCAGTGGGATTTTGCGCGCATAGAAACCACGTTTTACGCTGATTGAAACAGGCCTTTTGCACACATAGAAACAGGGGGTCAAAAATCGGCATTTACGCTTATTGAAACACTTCAGGGCAGGATGGATCCCCATCATCAAGTTTTCCTGTAACACCTACATGGAGGATTTGATGAAAAAACTTTCATCTCACCAAATCAGGCAAATTCTTGCCTGCGTTACCCAGAACCGTTCTTACCGAGAGCTTGAAGATCAATTGGGCGTCTCCAAAGCGTCCATTAGCCGCATTTTCAACGCCTCTGTGCGCGGGGATAAATCTCCCCGGAAGTTGCTCAAGCTCACAGACAATGAGCTTGAAGAGTTTTTCTACCCAACTTCGGGTTCAAAATTTGTCGAGCCGGATTGGCCGCAGATTCACAGTCAGCTTCAGCGCCGGGGTGTCACGCTTCAGATGCTCTATGAGAAATTCAAAGCTCAGACCTCTCGTCCCGTTTATACCTATACATCCTTCAGCCGCGGCTATGCCCGCTGGAAAGCTGACAATGGTGTGCGGCAGAGCGGCGGCAATATTGAAAGAATTTCCGGTGAGCGCATGGAAATTGATTTTGCCGGCGACAAGATCAAGTGGATTGATCCTGATGGCGTACTTCACGAGTCCAAGCTGTTTGTCGCAACGTTGCCCTACAGTTGCATGCTTTTCACCGAAGCATTCAACGACGAAACTCAACCCAGCTGGATCTATGGCATTGTTGATGCACTGGAGTACTTTGGCGGCGTGCCTCGGGTTCTTGTGATGGATAACGCTGCGCCGCTGGTTCGAGTGTCAAACTGGCAGGAAGCCGAAATTCAATACGCCATTCGATCGTTATGCACTTACTACGGCATGCAGCCATGGGCCTGTAAACCAAGAACCCCAAAGCAAAAAAATCGAGTTGAAGCTGCGGTCAACGATGTCGAGCGCTGGATTGTCACTCAAATGAATTTGGATCATCCGGCTCCGGCTTACGATCTTGATGATCTCAACAGGCAAATTCGAAAGCGTCTCGATGAACTCAACGATAAACCTTTTCGAGGAAGAGGCATTACCGACAGTCGACGCTCTCGTTTCGAGCAGGAAGAGCGCTGCAACTTGACTCCATTGCCTCGTCTGCCTTTTGAGCCGGGTCAATGGAAAGTATTGGTTGCCGATAAAGCTCACTGTATTCGCATCTCTTCCGATGGTGGACACCGCTACAGTGTCCCCGCTGAATACGTTGGCAAAAAAGTCGTTGTCCGCGTGTGTTGTCGAGCCGCAGTCGAAATCTACGATTCCGAAACCATGAAACGACTTGGCACTCATCAGCGGTATACGAGTACGAAAGGACCTAAAACCCATTTGCTTGATGAGCACCTGACAGACGCCGAAAAACACAACCGTCGTACGAGTCGGGAATGGATTGAATTGTTCGTTAAGAAGGGAATGACCGAGCATTTGGCTACGGATTTTGTTGCCTATCTAACGGACAAAAAAGGCAATTTTCCCAGTGGTCGCACTTGTGGCGCCGTATTCGGTTTATTCCGCTCTTTTGCTCCGAGTGTCATCCGCAAAGCTGTTTCTATCGCTTTGGAAGACGATTACGTCAGTTACAAGTACATCCGTCAGCTTTGCGAGCAGATTGATTTTGCCAATAAATCCAACGGTAAATTGAATTTCGGGGTTTCAAACCAAGCTCCAAAATTCACTGTCTGCGAAAACATTCGTGGCAACTATGAATAAAGGAGTTAACTATGCCCTGTTCGCTTGATTCGCTCCTTGACGTCGCAAAACGCCTGCGCTTGACCCCCATGATCAGATACGCCATGAAACTTGAACAAGATGTCACGACGGCAAATCTGTCTCACGCAGAGTATCTCGCGAAGTTGTTGCACTGCGAATGCGAAAGACGCGACGAAGAAGCTCTCAAAAGACGGCTGCAACAGGCCAATTTCCGTTATGCCGATGCGTGCATTGCACGAGTTGACTGGAATGCAGATCGCCAAATCAATAGATCTCTGCTCGACACTCTGGCTCCCAATGATTACATCCGATTCCACCAGAACGTCATCATTACCGGTGCTACCGGTTGCGGCAAGACTTGGCTGGCTGACGCGCTTGGACACACAGCTTGCCTGGCCGGATTCAGAGTTAAGCACTATCGCGTGGCTCAGATGCTCAAGGAATATGAGCGTTTATGCACTGAAAACACGTCAGTCGGCCGCAGACAGTATCTGTCGAGCTTGGGAAAACTTGATCTGCTGATTTTGGACGACTGGGGAATAGGACAACTTGATGACGACAAGCGCTTCAGCCTGTATGAAATCATAGAGAATCACATGCAGCACGGCAGTTTTATCATCACAAGCGTCCTTCCGGTTAAACAGTGGAATGAGTACCTCAATGACGCACTGATGGCTGACTCGATTTTGGATCGATTGGTTCTCAACAGCCACCGTCTGTTGTTGCAAGGCAATTCGATGCGCAGCCGCCCAGAGTACGGCGGACTTCCCAAAAATGACACGAAGGTACAAGGACTGAATTGAGACTCATATTCCACTTCTGAGTAGCATGATAATTCTCAAATTCACTCAGACGGCACGACTTATCCACAGCCTCGGCCTACGGCCCAGTATGTAGGCTGAGCGGCCTTCGGTTGTGGATAAGTCTTCCTCTTTTCCCACCAAATCTTAGTCAGCTCCGTTGCACTCGACTTTTGCTGGCACAGCGCCGTAAACATGCGTTTCAATGCGTGCAAAAGCCGCTGTTTCCATGTGCGTAAAACAAGGTCTCTATAAACGTAAAAATTCAAAATCAGAAACAAAAAGAGGATCAGAAATGCAAAGACGCTTTTCAGAAGAATTCAAACGCGCAGCTGTTGCACGAGTCCAAAGCGGCGATGTTGGGCGAACTCTTAAAGTACCCCCGTTCCCCTCGGTTACTTGGGCCGACAGGTCAAGGTCATCAAAAGCTGCAAGTCGCAAACAGTCAGCATTTTTGATCTCCGGACCGGGGAACGGATATGGATACATTACCTGCGCGAAGGCAAATCGCAAGACATCATTTTGCGCGAGCACATGCCGGAGTCGATCCGTGCGGTCATGCAGACCAAGGAGGAACTCATCGAGTTGATCGGACAAAGCGGTGAATCGGCCAGGAAGCTTTGCTCCTTTTTGCTCAAGCAAAACCACGGTGAAGTCGCCAGAAAAGTGCTGCGCGGCGTCAACAGTCATAGGACGCGACTCGGCAATGAGCTTTTTGAAAAGTGCTGTCAAGCAACGCTCACTCGCTTAACCCCTTCGTACAAGGTTCTTTGCGAAGAAATCGACTCGGTTATCGACAACCGTACCAGACGTTCGGATGGCAAGAGTTGCGATCGAAGTCAACTGCGTCCGGAAGACATTCGTGGTTCGGCCTATTACGACCAACTGCTCACTCAAACGACGGGAGAAAACAAATGACGATGCTTACCAAATGCAGAGAGGAAATCGCCACAATCTGCAAGGAGCTCAAGATCCCGGAATTCTTTGCTACCTTCCAGACGCAATGGGAAAAGCCAGCGTACAGCCAAATGACGTTTGAAGAGCGGTTGTTGAGTGGAACAGCGCTGCCGCCAACACAAACGTCAAAGCCGCAACTTGAAGAACGCACGCTTGCCGCAAGTGCATATGGCACGTCTCGAACATGTCGACTGGGAGGCAAGCCGCGGATTGAATCGGTCGATGCTCGAAGAGCTTTGCGAGTGCGAGTGGATCAAGTCGCCCATGAAACCGTGGGTTGTGATCCATGGGGCTACCGGTTGTGGCAAAAGCTACATCGCAAGCCTGTTGGCTTACCAGGCTTGTATGCACGGCTACACAGTCAGCTACTACAACATGGCGCAACTGATCACTGAGATTGACTCTGCCAAGGCCAACAACAAAGTAAGCAATCTACGCAATTCCCTGTTTAACAAGCAATTGCTGATCATTGACGACTTTGGTATCGAGGCAATGGACGACAAGACCGCGTCTGATTTCTTGACCATTCTGGAACAACGTATGGGAATTCGATCGTTGATCATTGTCGGCCAGGTTCCGATCAAGCAATGGCACGGGCAATTCAGTGATCCAATCAAGGCAGACGCCATCATGGATCGAGTGGTTAACCAGAGCCTACATCATTGAACTGAGCAGCAAATCAATGCGCGAAAAGTACGGTGCCATGGTTCAAATACGACAGGAGACCGAACATGCAAAGAATTCGTAAGGTGATCCTGGCCGAACAATCGGATCTAAACGATGCAACACGCAGCGTTGTTGCGAATCTGCGAGAGCTATGCCAGGGGCTGACCAAAATAGAACGAGTGCGTGTCTGGGGGTACTACGCGAAGTGGAAAGCCAAGAGACGTCAGGAGTCGCTTGATGCTGTCTATGCCGCAACCTACAACGACGAGGCTGGCGACGGCAAACCAGAGAAGGAGGATGAGGCCTTACCGTTTTAACGATCGGTTAACGCTGCCGCCGACGGCAGCATCGTAAACCGCATCGGCACGTAGCCTCCCACGGAAAGCCCTTTCGGCTACGCCTTCAAGACCTTTCCGAGGGAGGTTGCGTAGAAAGGAAGCCAAAAAAAGGAAAGGCAGGAAGCCAGAACCTCACAAATTTCAAGCCGTTCCGCTGAAAGCGACTCCCGTACATTTGCCAGTAGATTCAATCAGAAGTCTTTAGTTCCAGAGAATATATTCGATTCATTAGATTCAGGGATCAAGTCTTTGATTTCGATGAAAACCAAATTCATCCTAAACTACTAACTATTGAGCCAAGGGCATCGCGCTCGAACCTATTTAGCTCATTCACATCCTCTACGATTATTATAACAGTATTAAATATTTTACTTTTCTTATCCCTCATTCCAATCAAGACATTGGCTACTGCAAATAACAGGTCCTTGGTAACACCAAAAACGATCGCATTATCACTGTTTGAATACTTCATTACCACTGTTTCAATTCTTAACTAATTATAGGAGAAAGTCACGATATTTTCATATATCTATTTATATATGCCTGCCTAACTTTTTCAACAAATGCTTTTAATACCGGTAAGGTTTTAAATTTTTTCAATACCGAATCAATCTTTTTTTCCATTGGCTGCGCTTTTCTATATTTAATTTCTTTAGAATTAGAAATTTTCAAGCCGGAACTAGGTTGTCGCACTGGAAGCGCTGGCATCAACAAAGAAAATTGATTAGTACTGCTCATATCGTTAGAAGCATATAAGTGTTCGAACAAGTGTACCTCTCCCTGCCTTGAATGAAATGCCTCGATCGGCGCCTTAAAGAACTCCACTGACGGCTCAAGTAGTACTTCCGTAGAAAGCGCAGCAAAATTAGCAACAAGATCTTTACAAAACTGAAGAGTTCCTTTTTGAATCATCAAAATATTTTTCTGAGTTTGATCATAATCCTTTAGATCAACTATAGGACGAATTACTGTTCCTTCTTGAATATATCCTTTACAGCTAGCCTCACAACAAGCACTTATAATCGGCTCATAAAAATTTGAAATAAATGCCTGTCTTCCCTGTCGAAAATAATTAAAACTTTCTTTGTGCCAACTATGAATCCTATTTTTATTTGATCTTTTATATTTATACTCACGTAATAAATACAAATTTATAGCCTTTTCAAACAAATCACTAATGGCATCCCTTGAGGTACCTCGGGCGCCGGAATCAACTAAAACAAACTCCTTCCCCTCTGTAACTTGTCGCAAATATGAACAAATCGTTCGTACCTCCTCCGTACGTTTGTCATCATCCACTAATTCAGAGAAATTTGTAGCGATATCTTTTGCGAAACGTGCCTTTTCTTGTCGAGTCAATAAATCACTATTTTTAATCCCTGAAAGCTTAGTTCTTTTTTCAAAATATTTCTCAATAAATTCATTCGAGTTATAATGCGAATTGTATTTATCCACCAGAAGAGGAGCATTCATTCTCTCTCTAAACAATGGAAGTGTAGATGATCTTGACAAATATAGGTATTCTGTTGAATATCTATGATCACTTAGCAGATCAAATATCTGCTTTATTAATAAGCAATCTCTCGAACAAAAAAGGATTTTCTTATCATTATCATCATTATTGTCAATAGAATGTTCTAGCCAAGCAGCAAATGCTCCAAGGAAAGGTCCAAAATATACATAGCCTAATATCCAAAATTTATTATTGGCATATGTTTTGTTATCAAATTCGACAAATGGATTGTCAAACAACGTATTTGCTATAACTGCCAAATATGAAGAAATCGTGTGCTGTTTCTGCAGCGGATAATACGCATCATGTCGTACATTCTTATCAAAACACTCTATAGCTTTCGGATAATGAAACGAATTAAAACCATATCTGGCCGAATTTAACACATCCGACTCATAGTTATCTCCAACAAAGATACTTTTTGTTGGATCAATATGATATTTTTCTATAATTTTCTTATATAAAAGTCCACTTTTTTTTGTGACTCCCTCGTCGGATGAAATAATAACTTTGTCGATTGAGGGGTATCCACATCCTTCCAAAAAGCCTGCAACTGTTTCTTTAGCAAAATACATGTCGCTCACAGCATAAACTTTTTTCTCCCAAAGTTTAAAAAGATTTACCAAAGCGAGCATGCTTTTACGTGATTTCAGTAATTTCCTTTCCCACTCAACCTCTAACTGCTTTAATAACTCTTTTTGTTTCTTTGAAATACAAAAAGTTCTTTCAAATACATTATATATCTCATCAAATGTAGCATCTTCGCAATTTTTCGATGCTGCTTCTTGATTCGCTATCCATTCAGAGTTAATTCGAGCATAGAAAAAATCGAATTTTTCGCTGTGAACAATATCAGATACCTGACTTGTCATATAGTAAAAAAGATCAGTCGGCTTATTGACTGGTCTTACCAATAACGTGTCAAAAATATCTACGCAAAGATTATCGATATGCTCATCAAATGCAAAAAATTTTATCTTTTCATAATTAGTTGGACCTCTCCGTAACTTTTTGGGTACTAGTTGCAGTACAGCATAATTTAATGTATTTTCAAGTTCTTCTACTGTTGTAAAAATTGGATACTTTTCTCTTTCTTCGTTTCTGTAGAAATCATACAATTCGTTCAAAAATATTCTATATGCACCAGCATTTAATAGACCATGAGTAACTCTTGTATTTATATGCCAAGACAACAGTTTTATCTGTTTTATATTTGCTACAGTTGAAGATATCTCCCAAGAATTATCTTCCAGAAAACGTTTAGTAAAGAAGTTCCCTATTTCAACTATTTTCTTATTTAAAGCTATTGCTAGATATATTGTTTTACTATGAGAATTAATTACACAATCAGTCGCTTCTATTGCTCTTAGTGATAAAAATTCATCAAAATCATATTTTGATAAATCGGAAATACTATCGCAATTCGTCACAAACGCATCTAATGCTGGATTTTTCTTTGTTTTATATAGCGGATGTTTTGTATAATAAATTTTTGCCCCATTGTCAATATTACTCAGAATAAAATGCAAAGACTCTAAATCATCATCTAAATCAGAAAATTTAACCGAATAAACGGAAGGAAAATGTCCTGGATAGAAATAAGTATGTCCATTATTACTTTTGAACTCATTGATATTAACCTTCTCGGGAAATTCGATCAAACGTTTGAGACAGCTTCCTATTTTTTTCTGATTCTGAACAACCTCTTCCGTATTTTGATTAAGAATGTACTGCTCCAACTTTTTTAAGTCTTTTTCACCTTTCGGCGTCGCAATGAAATCTGCTTCACCAACAATCCTTGAGAATGCGGAATGTTCACATTCCAAAATCAATGCAGCAGGAAATAGCTCTTGCAAATAGGAGGGAACCATCCCCCAACCCAAAATTATGTCAGGCTTGAAGTTACCGATTTTTTTCGAGATTAATTCAAAAACGTTTTTTTTCTGAGCCTCTGTTAGCGATTCTCTAATAAAATCTTTAATACTTCCTTTGACTTTCGACAAAAATGAAGTAATTTCCTCCTTAGCGATTGTTGAATGTGGAATTTTATCTCTTCTAAATTCGGGTCTTCACCTTTCTTTTGGGTCGTTTTTTGATCTTTCATCAGTCGTGTAGCTCGCTACACTCTTTCTTCAAGGCCCAAAAGCGCCTCAATAATTAAGGCAAATCTTGAAATTCATAAAAGTTCAGACGACTTCAAGTAGAAAAATTTGGAATCTGTAACGCGACCCC